>Ga0208826_1000085_pt1 | contig 107046 bp, 98 predicted proteins | sample AD_UKC115_MetaG_FD_184451 | JGI IMG/M metagenome (GOLD analysis project Ga0208826, IMG submission 184451) | Active sludge microbial communities of municipal wastewater-treating anaerobic digesters from Hong Kong - AD_UKC115_MetaG (SPAdes)... | ecosystem: Engineered > Bioreactor > Anaerobic >... | reverse complement strand
AGCGGCGTGCGCGTGGAGTTGGCGATGCGCTACGGCCAGCCCGCGCTGCGCGAGGCGATCACGCACCTGCATGGCGAAGGCGTGCGCCGACTGCTGGTGCTGCCGCTGTACCCGCAGTACTCGGCGACATCGACCGGATCGGCCATCGATGCGGCAATGCAGGCGCTGCGTGCGCTGCGTTGGTTGCCCGAGCTGCGCACAATCAACGACTACCACGATCACGCAGGCTACATCGACGCGCTCGCCGCGAGCGTGCGCGCGCACTGGCAGCGCGCAGGACGCGCACAGAAGCTGCTGCTGTCGTTTCACGGCTTGCCGCAGCGCTGCATCGAGCAAGGCGATCCTTACCTTGATCAGTGCTGCACCACGGCGGCGCTGCTGCGTGCGAAACTGGGCTTGGACGAAAAGGAATGCGCGCTTGGCTTTCAATCGCGCGTGGGCCGTGAAGCCTGGATTCGCCCCTACACCGAAGAGTTGCTGGATCAGTGGCCGCGCCAGGGCGTGCGTCGCATTCAGGTGCTCTGCCCCGGCTTCGCCGTCGACTGCCTTGAAACGCTGGAGGAAATCGCCCTCCGCGACCGCGAACGTTTCCTCGCCGCCGGCGGCGAATCGCTCGATTACATCCCCGCGCTCAATGCCGAGGCGACCCACGTCGCCGCCCTCGCCGCGTTGATCCGGCGACATCTGCAAGGCTGGACGGAAACCGATGATGTCTGCGCGTGAACGGCTGATCGCCACGCCACACCTGCGCCTCGCCGCCAAAGAATGGGGCGATGATTCGCTGCCGCCACTGCTCGCCCTGCACGGCTGGCTCGACAATGCCGCAAGCTTCGATGCGCTGGCGCCGTTGCTGGCCGAACGCTTTCACGTTGTCGCGCTCGATCTGCCCGGCCACGGTCGCTCGCAGCATCGCCCCGCCGGCGTGCGCTATCACTTCGTCGACTATCTCGACGACGTGCTCGCCGCGGCCGATGCGCTCGGCTGGGAAACATTCAGCCTGCTGGGGCATTCGCTCGGGGGCGGCATCGCAAGCTGTATCGCGGCAGCCTTTCCCGAGCGGGTGGAAACCCTGTTGCTGATCGAGGTCGCTGGTGCCGTCAGCGCGCCGGTCGACCATTCCTGCGCGCAACTGCGCAAAGGCATCGATCAGTTCCGCGACAACGCAGGCAAGGCGCTGCGGGTATTCGCCGACGTCGAGATCGCCGTCGCCGCACGGCGAAAGGCAGGTGGCTTGTCCGACGCTGCCGCGAGGGCGCTGGTGCTGCGCGGCATCCGCGAAGTGGAAGGCGGGTGGTCGTGGTCGTCCGATCCGCGCCTGATGCCGGCATCGCCGCAACGCTTCAGCGAGGATCAGGTGCTTGCCATTCTCGACCACATCGGCGCACCCACCCTGCTCGTGCTCGCCGAACCCATCGCCATGCCGATTCCCGAAGCAATCATGCTCGCCCGCGCGGCGCGCATACCAAACGCGACGCTGGTGCGCCTGCCGGGCAATCATCATCTGCATCTTGAAGATGCGAAACCGGTGGCGGAATGGATCCTGCGACCACGCGCAGGATGATGCAAAGGCGCGATTTCGCGCGCCGCTTCAACTGCGGATCAAGCGCGCCAACTCCGCCTTGAGCGCATGCCCGTGCACCTTCAACCAATCGCGTTGCTCTTTCCAGTCGGGATACAGCGCGCCGACCTGCGCCCAGAATCGCGGCGAATGGTCGCGATAGCGCAGGTGGCAAAGCTCATGGATGACAACGTACTTGAGCACGTCCGGCGGCGCGAGGGCGAGGGCGAGATCGAGCGTGACCGCATCGCGTGTGTCGAGACTGCCCCACAGGCTTTTGAGCGGCTTCACGCGCACGCCGGTGGGCGCGCGTCCGAGCTCAGGCACGTAGCGCGCGAGCAGGCGCGACATGTCGCGACGAATCTGCGCTTGCAAAAATGAGTGCAATAGCGAGCGCGCGGCGGTGAGCGTGCGCTTGTTGTGCGGTTTGGGCAGGGTGAGCACGAGGCGATCTTCCGCATCCAACTCGACGTGCGGGAAGGCCCCATCGCGCCAGACCAGACGCTTGGTTTCGCCGCGCAGCGGCACCAACGTCGGTCGCCCCGCTTCGATGGGCGGTGCTTCCTCGATGTGCAGTTCGTCGAGTTTGCGCTCGAGCCAGTTGGCATGCTTGCGCAAAAAGGCAAACACCTGCGCGGGGTGAGTCGACGGCGGATAGGAGACGCGCGCGCCGCCCGAGGTGACGGTCAGGCGCAAGCGTCGCGCGCGCGGGTGCGCGGCACGCAGCACTTTGATGGTTTCGCCATCGTCGGTTGCCAGTTCCAGATAATCGTTTTGCGCAGCCAAGGTCATGTCGATAAACCTCATAAATACCTCGGCGTCGCGTAACCGGGTTGAACCTATTTTTTGTCGGAAGGTCGGGGCAAGCCGAACCATTCCTCGAGTTTTGCCAATAGTCGTCTCAATTCCAGAGACATCAACGCGAAAACCGCATCGAGTTCGGCGGCGCTGCTTTCCTTGTCGCCTTCGCCGAGTTCGTCCTGCACCACGTCCAGAAAGCGCAGCTTGCGCACTACGAGGTCTTCACCGAGCGAAAAGCTCAAGCGATCCTCGAACGTCAGCCCCAGCGCGAACACTTGTTTCCCACTCTTGAGATGCTCTCGCACCTCGTCCGTTTCAAGCTCCTGACGGCGGCAGCGGACGATTGCGCCCGACTCGACCGGGTCGCGCAGTTCGCATTCGTCGCCCAACGCCAAACCGGTCGGCAACGTGCCGTTGGCCAACCAATCCGTCATCAGCACGCGCGGCGATTCCTCAGCCGCCATCGGCACGGCCGGAAAGCTGCCAAGCGCCTCGCGCAGTTGCGTTACGGCTTCTTCGGCGGCTTTCTTGCTTGCGGTATCGATGACGAACCAGCCGTCCTTGCTATCCAGGTACGCGTTGCGCCTGGATGTGCGTATGAAAGCGCGCGGGAGCAGGTCGGTCAACACCTCTTCTTTCAGCCGTTTACGTTCGCGGCCACCGGGTTTTCTGCCTGTTTTTTCGGCGATATTCTGCAAACGCACAGCTAATTCATCGTTTATCACCGAAGATGGCAGAAGTTTGTCCTCAGCGCCGACGCTCAGCAAGCTGAATTCCGCGCAGCGATGAAGCATGGCTTCCTCGCTACGGCCGAACGGTGAAACGAAGCCGCGCGTGGCCAACTCGATGGGGCCGCAGGGGCGCAATTTCTTCTCGGCCAAGTCCGCTTCGAGCGATTTGAGCGAGTGGGCGACGGCGGGCGAAAAGCGGAACAGGGTGAGGTTGCGAAACCACATGCGGTTGTTTCCAGAAGATGAGGGGAGAAAACCGGGCATTCCCGCGCAGGCGGAAATCCCGTGTTGGCGTTGCGGCGTTCGTGGGAAATGAAAGCGAAAGGGCGGGATTCCCGCCTGCGCGGGAATGACACAAGACCGCGAGTCAATCCGACCTCGGGTTTTCGCCGAGCAGCCAATCGGTCGTGCTGGGCGGCGGGTTTGGCGAGCGCGCGCCGAGCGTGGCGAAATCGAACAGTTCGCGGTCGGCGAGTTGCGAGGGTGCGATCTGAGTCATCGCGCGGAACACGTTTTCGGTGCGCCCTGGCGTCTTGCGCTCCCACTCGTGCAGCATGGCCTTGATCGCCTTGCGTTGCAGGGTCTCCTGCGAGCCGCACAGGTTGCACGGCATGATCGGGAATGCTTTTTGCTCGGCGTAATCGGCGATGTCGGTTTCCTTGCAGTACGCCAGCGGGCGGATCAACACATGTTTGCCGTCGTCGGACAATAATTTCGGCGGCATCGATTTCAGGCGCGAGTGGTAGAACATGTTGAGGAACAAGGTTTCGACCATGTCGTCGCGATGATGGCCCAGCGCGATCTTGGTGAAGCCCGCGCGCTCGGCGTGCGTGTACAGCGCACCGCGACGCAAGCGCGAGCACAGGCCGCACATGGTTTTGCCTTCGGGAATCACGCGCTGCACGACGCTGTAGGTGTCCTGTTCGAGAATCTCGAACGGTTGCTCGATGGCGCGCAAATACTTCGGCAGCACTTCGGCATCGTAGCCCGGCTGCTTCTGGTCGAGATGCACGGCGACGAGCTCGAAACGCACCGGCGCTTTCGCCTGCAACTGGCGCAACATGTCGAGCAAGGTGTACGAATCCTTGCCACCCGAGAGGCAAACCATGATGCGGTCACCCTCTTCGATCATGTTGTAGTCGGCAATCGCTTGCCCGGTCAGACGGCGCAAGCGCTTGGCGAGCTTGTTGGCATCAAGGCGTTGCGCGGCGGGGATGGCGAGAGGGATGGCAGACATGGGGAGCGGGGATTGGGGATTCGATGGAAAAGCGAGGCTTCGTCATTCCGGCGCATGCCGGAATCCAGCGACTGCCGCGCCCGGAAGAGCAAAGGCGCTAAATCCCGGCTTGACCAGCCCCTCGGATGTCGAGCGCCGCCGGGATGACGAGTAGGGAGAGTGCCGCTATTGTAAGGCTACCGGCAGTTCCTAGAGCGTTTTCGATTCAGATGCTTACAATCAAGAGCGCCCCCTTCCGCCCTTCGGGCACCCCAACCTACCGGCTCCGTTATATTCGAGGAACAGATTATGTTGGATAGTCGATGCCCGAAGTGTGGATCAAAAGATGTCATCCCGAATGTCCACATTCGCGGAGACTTTCACGATCACAAACTCAAGGTTGAGGTCGCGGAAAACCCAGAAGCCTGGGTCGTCAAAGGTATTCATGAAAGCATTTTGACATCCACCCTGTGCGGCCAGTGCGGCTTCGTGGAGTTGTATGCCAAAAACCCGGCGGAGCTTCTGAAGGCATATCGGCAGAAGCGCCAACGGGTCTAGCTCGCAGCTTGGAGTGAGCCTGCAAACCCCAACGCGCCCGGATATGTCCAATGTTGGGGTTCGCAGTCGCTCACCCCAACCTACGGGCTACGGGCTCATGCGGCCTCGCGCCAGTGCATGGGGTGATTCAAGCAAGCCTGGGCGACCGGACGCAAACCCGCCGCGCGGGTTCGCGCCGGTTACTTCTAGCGATAGCGCTCTTGCAGCAGGGCGAAGACCGCACGCAGGCCGAGCGCTTCGCCGCCTGCGGGGCGGCCGGGTTTTTCGGCATCGTTCCAGGCGTAGGTGTCCAGATGCAGCCACGGAATCGAATGCGGCACGAAACGTTCGAGATACAGCGCGGCGGTGATCGACCCGGCGTGCTTGGAGCCGGTTGAATTGACGAGATCGGCGATGCGCGAGTCGAGCATGGCGCGATACGGCGCCCACAGCGGCATGTGCCAGAGCGGATCCTGCTCGCGCCGCCCGGCGGCGACGGCGGCATGCGCCAGGTCTTCGCGATTGCCGAACAGCGCCGGCAAGTCCGGCCCGAGCGCAATGCGCGCCGCACCGGTCAAGGTGGCGAAGTCGATGATCAGATCGGGCTTGGATTCGCTCGCGTAGGCCAACGCATCGCACAGCACGAGGCGACCTTCGGCGTCGGTGTTGGTGATTTCCACGGTCAATCCGGCACGGGTGCGGATCACCTCGCCCGGGCGATAGGCGTTGCCGGACACGGCGTTCTCGACGGCGGGAATCAACAAGCTCAAGCGCACCGGTAATTTCGCGCGCAGAACCAGATCGGCCAGCGCAATGGCATGCGCCGCGCCGCCCATGTCTTTTTTCATCCAGAGCATGCCGTCTGCGCCTTTGAGATCGAGCCCGCCGGTGTCGAAGCACACGCCTTTGCCGACGATCACCAGATGCGGATGCTTGGCCTCGCCCGACGTCAACTCGGCAAGGCGCGGCGCGCGATGACTGGCGCGACCGACGGCGTGGATGGTCGGAAAATTGTGTTCGAGCAAGGCGTCGCCAACCCATTCGCGGTAGCGGGCTTTGTGCGCACTGGCGAGGGCGGCGACTTCGGCGGCGAGTTCGACCGGCCCCATGTCTTCGGTTGGCGTGTTGACCAGATCGCGCACGCGCGCGCTCGCGGCGAGACGCGCTTCCACCGCGCGCAAGACGCCGGGCTCCAGCGCAAGCCGCGCCGGCGCACGCCGCGCCTTGCGATAGCGCGTGAATCGATACGCACCCAAACCCCAGCCGAGCGCGACACGTTCGGCATCCAGTGCCACGCCCGCGGTATCCAGACGATAGTTGCCCTCGGGCAATTTGTACGGCAGAGCGGCCAGCGCGTACAGATCATTGCCTGCGGTGATGCCGGCCAGCACGCGCTTGGCGTGGCCTTGCGCGTCGGGCAGCAGGCAGAAGGTGCCGGGCAGTGCCTCAAAGCCACTCGCAGCAACCCAGTTCGCCGCACTCTTGCCGAGTTTGGCGAGCACCTCGCGCAAGCTGGCCTCGGTAACCGCAATCAGCGGAATCGCGGTTGCGGCGCGACGAGTTTCGATGAAACCGTTCATGGACAGGGTTCCGCGGGGATGACAACGGCAAGATTACATCCTAGCGCACGCGCTACACTAACCCGGCTTCGCAAACGGACGATTCTGTGCAACCGCAAGACCCCTCGGAAATCGCGCATCAGTTGATCGAATTGCGCATCGAACATCGCGACCTCGACGCGGCCATCGCCGCGCTCGCCGCCAGCGCGCCCACCGACGAGCTGCGGCTCAAACGCATGAAAGTGCGCAAACTGCGCCTCAAAGACATGATTTCCTGGCTGGAAAGCAAACAAATTCCCGACCTGGATGCGTGAGCTTTGCCCTTGCGTTCGGCCCCGAACGCGAGGATCACGACTTTACTTTTTCTCGGCGTCTGGCGTTGCCAGTGCGTTGCGTCGCTCGGGGGTCAGCTTCAGGATGCCGTGGCGAATTTCGCGGCTCAGGATGATCTTCGCATCGCGCACGACGTTCTCAAGCTCGGCGTGGAATTCGAGCTTGCCCGCCTCGTCTGGCCAGATCACGCGGCGCTCGCGCAACTCCTGGATGAAACCGCGAAACAGTGCCTTGTCGAAAAATTCCGGTGCGTTGAGTTCTTGCAGCAACGAAAGACGCTGGGCCGTCAGAGTACACAGGGTTTCCAGTTCGGCGGCGGTCAGCGTGTTGGGGCCGTTGCGCACGAGCGCGGCGATGGCGATGTAGTAACGCTCGATGGTCGGCAACAAGGCGCGGGCGATCATGCGCAACTGAAACGCGCCGTCGCTCTGACCGGCTTCGCGTTGCACCGACTCACCATTGTCGCCCACACCGAGCAGGCCGCGAGCGATGAAGAAGTCCAAGGTTTGTTCAACGCGCGCGTCGAATTCGGCGTCGCTCCACGGTAGAAACAGCTCGGCGCGCACGAACGGATACACCACGCGACCCATGCGCCGGATCTGCTCGCGCTTCATGACGCGATTATTGAGGAAGCAACACGCGATCCACGCCGCCGTCGCGACGACATGCAACACGTTGTTGCGGAAATAGGAAAGCAGCACCGCGGCCTTGCCTTCGCTCGCGAGCACGTCGCCGAGCGGATGCGTGATGCGCGTGATCGCGTGCATCTGCTCACCGTAGGCGATGACCTCGGCGGCGGACAGAGATGTGACGGTGAGGCGTTCGGAATACGGCAACGCTGCAATCAGATCGCGGGTGAGATCGATTTGCGCGAGCAGGTCGGCCTCGGCCATCGCGTGCTTGGGCGTGGACAACAACGCCAGCGCCAGCAGATTGATCGGATTGACGTCGACCGCGCGATTGATATTGACCGCGATGCGCTCGGCGAGTGCGTCCACCGCGGGTTTCAGCCATGCAGGTTTGGCGTCTGGATCGAGCGTGGCTTCGCGCCAGTTCGCTTCGATGCCATCGAGCAGCGGCGCGAGAAAAATCGGCTCGCCGAAATTCACCGCGACCTGGCCGTAGTTCTCGCGCAGCTTGCCGAGCGCGCGCAGCAGGGCGAACCAGTTTTCCTTCTCCTTCGGTTTGCCGGACAACTCGCCGATGTAGGAGTCGCCCTCCATGATGCGCTCGTAGCCGATGTAGACCGGCTGAAACACCACCGGACGCTGCGCTTCGCGCAAAAAGCTGCGCAAGGTCATCGACAGCAAGCCGCCGCGCGGCGAGAGCGTGCGCCCGGTACGCGAGCGGCCGCCCTCGACGAAGTATTCGATTGCCACGCCGCGCGCGAACAGCTGGCTCATGTATTCGCGGAACACGGTCGAATACAACGGATCGCTGAAACTGCGGCGCATGAAAAACGCGCCGCCGCGCCGAAGGACGGAGCCGAGCACAGGCAGGTTGAGGTTCACTCCCGCGGCGATGTGCGGCACGGCCACGCCGTTGCGATAGAGCAAATACGAGAGCAACAGGTAATCGATGTGGCTGCGATGGCACGGCACGTAGACCACTTCATGACCGGGTGCAATCGCGCGCAGCTTATCGAAGTGCGCCACGCGCACGCCGGAATAAATGCGATCCCACAACCCGGTCAGCATCGCCGCCAACGAACGCACGACCGGGTGCGATTGGTCGGCGGCGATTTCCCACGCCATCGCCCGCGCCCTGGCCGTGGCGGCGTCCTTGTCGGTGCCGTCCTTGCTTGCGGCGGTCGCGATCGCGGCCTGCACGGGCGCGGCGTTGATCACGGCATGAATCAGCGTGCGCCGGTGCGACAAGTCCGCGCCGATGACCAGCGTACGTTGGCGCTGGAAGTGCACGCGCAACACGCGCGAGACCTTGCGCAGGGTGTTCGGCGCATCACGTTCGCTCGCCAGCACCTGGCGCAACGACACGGGTGTTGCAAAGTGCGCGATCGTGTTGCGGCCATTGAGCAGGATCGCGAGCAGACGCCGGAAACGGCCGACCACATTCCAGTTTTCCGAGAACAGCACGCGGAACCAACTCGATTCGCGATCCGGCGCACGCCCGACGAAGATCGACACCGGCACGAGTTGCACGTCCACGTCCGCATGTGCACGTACCGCGTCGAGCAGTTGTGCGAGCGTGGCCGAATGCGTTTTCGAGCGCGGCTTCTGGAACCACCAACCGTCGCGTCGCGACAGCGCGAACATCGCGCGTTGCTTGGTCAAACCGGCGAGGTCGAATGGGCGCAGCGGTTCGGGCAGGCCCGCTTCGCGGCATGCCTGCTCGAGTATCAAGGTATCGGACAGGCCATAGCGTTCGATTACGTAGCACACAGGCATGGCGGGATCGAGCGTCGCGCGAGGATCGGCGGGGTCACGCTGGATTTTGACCCATGGTTCGACCAAGGCGCCAAGCGCACGCAGCCACCACGGTGCCTGCGATCGGGCGAGGGTCTGTGGAATCGGGCCGGATTGTTCATTCATGGCGAGGATTGTACGCAAGCGCACGCAAAACGACCGTAATGCCTGCCGGCGCGTGTCGCGCCAACGACGACGGCGCCCGCAGGCGCCGTCGTTGCGGAGGCGAAGACGAAGACGATTACTTGTCGGCGGTGGCCGGCTCCGTCGAAAGCTTCGGCGGCGCACTCGCCGCCGCCTGCTCTTTCTGCCACTTGTCCACGGCCTGCTTGCCCAGCCATTTGCCGTCGACCTTGACCATCTCGCCCTCGCCGGTAAATGGTTGATCGAACGCGGTGTAGGTGACCTTGACCTTGGCGCTGTCGCCGGTGGTGCTGGTCGTTTCCGCCTTCACCGAATCCAGCCAGTCGTCGATCTTGATCCCGTACACGGCGAATACCTGCTTCACCCCAGCCACGGCGATACCGGCTTTCGCCATGCCCTGCTCGTAATTCAGAGCGCGGACCTCATCCAGGGATTTCAGATTGAGTTCGCGCGCGGTTTTCGTCACCGCCGCGATCGCCGCCTTGGCCAGGGCCGCATCGGTGAATTTTGCCGCCTGCGCCCATTTCGCTGCGGCATCGATCATCGCCGATAACTGTTTTTTCTGATCTTCGTTGAAGTCCTGATTTTGCTGAACCCCGGTTTGCAGAAAGCTTTGGCCCATCGCGATCATCGCCGGAAGCTGCGCCTGTTGCGCTTCGAGCTTCTTCAGCTGCGGCTCCAACTCGGCGAAGAGTTTGTCCTCCGCGCCCGGCTCGGTGACCTTGGTCATCTGCTCGACGAACTTCTTGCGATCTTCGTCGGTGATCGGATCTTCGGTCATTTTCTTCGCCCAATCGGCCTTGATCTTGGCGACCTCGGCCGCCGGCATCGCGGCGTTGAGAAGGGCATTGATATCGTTGCCCCGCAGGGCGCGCACGGAAGCGAGTACCGCCGCATCGGGCGTCTCGGGCGTCGACGACGACGCCGCAACCGGAGTGGTGGCCTCTTCCTTGTTGCCGCAAGCAGCAACGGCGAGGGCAAGCGCAAGCAACACCGCAGTGCGTTTCAAAAGGGTGGACATGACATTTCCCGAGTCGAGTTGGATGAATCAAACCAGCGACTTTAGTGAGCCACCTCGCACTTGGCAAGAAAACGCGCGCCGCGCATGGATTGCGAATCGGAGCGCTTGTGTCGACTTCCCGGATCGCACGGACAAAAAAAGGACGACACGAAGGTCGTCCGGCAGAGTACTGGCCTTTCGCCAGCGGGAACCGTTTTTTCTTGTTTGCGGTGTTCCTACGGCAATCGGGGCGTTGTAGGTATTGTCGTTTGGTAATCGCCGTATGCATGAGCATCGTTAAATGCCCGCCACAAAATATACTTAAACATCGTAGTTAATGCAACACTTCATGTTTTATCTAGTAAGTTGCTGTATTTACTGATCTTGTTGCGCGAAGTGGTTGTTCGCTACGCACGGCATCGCATTTCGCTTGCCGCCATGCATCGTGCGACGGATCGAGGTGATCACCAAACGTGAGGCCACCCATGGTTTGCGCACTTGCGGGATATGTCTTGCCAATAGCGATTCAATCCGCGAGCAAACTCGCCAGACGCGCGATATGCGATGCGGCCAGTTCCTTCTTCGCCTCTACGTCGGCCGCCTCGTCCAGTCCGTCGCGATGCAGATCCTCCGCCGGCAACTCGCCGAGAAACCGGCTCGGCTCGTTGCGCACGATCTCGCCGTAGCGGCGCGAGCGCGCGGCATACGACAGACACAGGCTTTCGCGCGCGCGCGTGATGCCGACATACATCAGGCGGCGCTCTTCTTCGGTGCGCCCTTCCTCGATGCCGGCCTCGTGCGGCAGCTTGCCTTCCTCGACGCCGACGATGTTGACGAAGCGGAATTCCAAACCCTTGGCCGAATGCAGCGTCATCAGGCGCACCGCGTTGCCGGCGTCTTCGCGATCGGCATGGGTCAGCAACGCGAGCTGGGCGGCCAGATCGCCGACGCGGGAGTCGCCTTTCTGCATCGCGCGCAACCAGTCGGCCAGCTCGCGCAGGTTTTCGATGCGCCGGCCGCGCAGCGCCTGGTTGCGCGTTTCGGCTTCGAGATGCTCCAGATACCGTGTGCGCCGGATGACTTCGTCGACGAGATCGGCGGCGGACAGCGTGCGCGCCGCGGTTTCCAACTCGTGCATCAGCGCGGCAAAACCGGCCAGCGCCGACGCGCCGCGTGCGGCGAGCTGCGCGAGCGCGCTGTCGCTGTTCGCCGCGCGCAGCATCGAGGAATGCCGTGCCTGGGCGAGTTCGCCGAGTTTTTCCAACGTGGTCGCGCCGATATCGCGACGTGGAATATTGGCGATGCGCACGAACGCCGCGTCGTCGTCGGGATTGACGATCAGGCGCAGGTAGGCGAGCACGTCCTTGACTTCGGCGCGATCGAGAAACGCGGTGCCGCCGGTCAAGTGATACGGCACCTGGGCGAGGCGCAATGCCTTTTCCAGCGCGCGCGACTGGAAGTTGCCGCGATACAGGATCGCGAATTCGTTCCATTGCGCCTTGTACTTCTGCGCGAGATGCACGATGCCCGCGGCGACGCGCTCGGCCTCGTGCTCGTCGTCGCGGCATTCGAGCACGCGGATCGGCGCGCCTTCGGCGTGCTCGCTCCACAGGTTTTTCTCGTGCACATGCGGGTTGTGCCGGATCAGCGCGTTCGCCGCGCGCAGGATGCGCCGGCTGCAACGGTAGTTCTGTTCGAGCTTGACCACCTTGAGGGTGGGATAGTCGCGACCGAGTTGATCGAGATTGTCCGCGTTCGCGCCGCGCCAGCCGTAGATCGACTGGTCGTCGTCGCCGACGCAGGTCAACGCGCCACGCGCACCGGCGAGCGCCTTGAGCAACCGATACTGCGCCGTGTTCGTGTCCTGGTATTCGTCGACGAGCAGATAGCGGATGCGCTCCTGCCATGCCGCACGAACTTCATCATCGCTTTCGAGCAAAGTCAGCGGCAGACGGATCAAGTCGTCGAAATCGACCGCGTTGAACGCGCCGAGACGGCGCTGATAGTTGGCATACAGCGCCGCCGCCTCGTGCTCGCGCGGGCTGCGCGCGCGCTCGAGCGCGGCCTCGGGCGCGAGGCCCTCGTTCTTCGCCGCCGAGACGAGATTGCGCAAGGCGTACAACTGGTCTGGCTTGGTCGCCGCCGGCAGCAATTCTTTGGCGATCGCGCCGGCGTCGTCCGCGTCGAGCACGGAAAAGCCGCGCTTCAGGCCGAGCTTGGCGTGCTCGATCTGCACGATTTTCAGGCCGAGCGCATGGAACGTGCTGATCGTGAGCTGCTCCGCCGCCTCGCCCTTGAGCAGCTTCGCCGCGCGCTCGCGCATCTCGCGCGCCGCCTTGTTGGTGAACGTGATCGCGGCGATCTTCGCCGGTGCGAGATGTTTCTTCGCGACCAGATACGCGATCTTCTCGGTGATCACGCGCGTCTTGCCCGAGCCCGCGCCGGCGAGCACGAGCAGCGGCCCGTCGCCGTACTCGATCGCAACGCGTTGTTGAGAATTCAGGCTCATCAGGCCGACCATTGTGCCGGGATATTTTTCTTTGCGGCAGCTTGACAGCGGCCACCGTTCGTTCAGTCATGATCGCGAGGCGCGCAATGCGGCCACCTTCGACCGCACTCGTCGATAGTCGACAGGACTGCAGCGCAGTTCGGACGCCGACCTGACGCTTGGGTACGCGCTGCCCTGCGCCATCCGATGCAGCGCCCTTTTCGTTATAAATTATGTCGACATTTATAGAAATGCATTGTCGACAATATTGAAAGGCCGCTCGATTCATGCAAGCATGTCGTTGCCGTGCCGTGGGTCGATGTGACACGGCCCGGGAAGTTGCTTTGTCTTCGACGACGACGCTGTGCGAACCCCATCGACAACCCGTTTCCGGAGGTAGACATGAACATTTCCAGGGCGATCCGCCTGTGCGCCAGTACGGCGGCACTGCTGCTCGCATCGGCATCGCTGCTCGCGCAGGCCCCGTCGGCAACACCGGCGCACGCCAAACAAGCGGGCCCGGCCACCGGCACGGAAAAATCACCTGCCATGACGCGCGAACAGGCACGCGAAGATTATGCCTACGCGATCGGTGTCGAGGCCTACATCTACGCTTACCCGCTGGTCGAGATGTATCGCGTTCGTTACAAGCGCTTGTTCGACCCGAATGACGGGATACCCTCGCGACTGAACGAATTCCACCATGTGCGCGAGTTACTGGATTACAAAGCCACCTCCGTGGTTGCCCCCAATAACGACACCCTGTATTCCACCGGCTGGCTGGATCTGGCGAAAGAGCCGATCGTGCTCGAAGTGCCGGCGAGTCCGAAGCGTTTTTACGTCATGCAATTCATGGATTTTTACACCAGCGACTTCGCCATCATCGGCACACGCACGACCGGATCGGCGGCCGGCACTTACGCCATCGTCGGGCCGAACTGGAAAGGCGAGCTGCCCAAGGGCCTGAAGCGCCTCGACTCGCCCACCAATTCGGTATGGCTGCTTGGTCGCACGCTGATAGATGGGCCGGAAGATCTGGCCGCCGTGCATGCACAGCAGGATCGCTATCGCTTGATTCCACTGACCGACTGGCGCAACAGGACGACGCCGAAACCGGAACCTTTGCCGAACATGCGGCCCTACAAGCTCGATGAGCCATTGCAATTTTTCGAATTCGTGAATCTCGCTTTGCACGAAAATCCGCCGCCGGCACGCGAGGCTGCACTGATGAGTGTATTTGGCGAAATCGGCGTCGGCCCGGACAAGGACTTCACGATTTCCAAGCTCGATCCCGCCATCGCGCGCGGTCTGACCCGTGCCGTGCAGGACGGCGAACGTATCGTCGCCGCGAGCCGTCGCCGCACCGAGGCGGTCAACGGCTGGCGCCCACCCGCCGCCAATTCCGGCACTTTCGGCGACGATTATCTGTTGCGCGCCGTCACCGCCAAGTACGCACTCGCTGCGCTCACCCCCGAAGAGGACTACAGCTTCGTGCATGGGCTGAACGATGGCAATGCGATGGATGGCAGCCACGCCTATGTGCTGCGCTTCGAGAAGGGACAATTGCCGCCAGTGAACGCCTTTTGGTCGGTGACGATGTACCTTGCACCATCCGGGTTTCTGGTCGACAACCCCATCCACCGCTATTCGATCGGCGATCGCACGCGCGGCTTGAAGTACGACAAGGACGGGTCGCTGACGATCTACATCCAGCATAAATCGCCTGGCCAGGACAAAGTGTCGAACTGGCTTCCCGCTCCGGAGGGCGCGTTTGCGCTTGGCATGCGCTGCTACGGGCCCACCCAGGCGATTCTCTCCGGTGCGTGGAAACCGCCCGTGGTCGTCGCGACGGAAGCGGTACGCTGATTCGGCTTCGTGACGTTGCCAGCGCGCTTGCGCTACGCTGGCGAACCGTGGGCGTGGCAAACCGATGCCGCGCACCACACTCGTCGGGCGGCATCGACATGGCCACCCGCGCTCACCCCATCACGGAGATTCTGAAATGGCCGATATCTGGCTCACCACGCTTGTCACCGCCACGCCTCAGGAAGGTTTCGAGCTTGCCATTACGCTCAGCCGTCGCGGCGTCAAGTACACCCAACCGGATGCCAGCGTCCTCAAGCAACTGCGCCCCGACTACGCCAATTCCGCAGAGGCGCTGACGGCCGCTTCTCACGTCATCGCCACCCATTTTCAGACGATCGCTGCCGCCAACGACTATTGGCGCAAGTGAGCGCCTTCGCTTCGGCGATGAAGCGAAGGCGGGCGCGGAAACGCGTCGCTCGATGAGCACATTGGCACACCACCGAGCCGATACCGGACCGCGGCGTGTCATCCGCCGCTTTTCGACAGCATCGATGTCTTTTGAACTTTCCATTTGTCGTTCTCCTTGACCATTTGCGCAGTGCCGGTCGATTTGCCGCCGCCTTCATCGACGCCTTCCAACGTCAACTCGGCGTGGTCGCCGAAATCCTGGCCGCCGGTGACGGTGAGGCTTTTCGGTGCGAACGCCTTCATCATTTCGAGCATCGCCGGAAACTGCGGATCCTTGCGCTGCGCGCGCATCTGATCGGCGCGTTCTTTCGACACGGTGGCAAGCATCGCATCGATATCGCCTTTGCGCATGGCGACAAGGTTCGCCTGCAACACTTTGCCGGCGTCGCCGCCGCCGGAAGGAATGGGTTTGCCACTCGGCGCGGCGGCAGCGGCAGACGCCTTTGATCCCTTGCTGCCGGGCACGGCATAGGCAAGATCGAAACCGAAATCGCAAGACAACGCTTTGTCGTCGTTGCCCTTGAGCGTGTAGTGCCCGGCCACGCCTTTGGCATCGCTGCGCGAGCGTTTGAGGTCGCCGAACGCCGTGCCGGATTGCGAGATATTGCTGCCGGGCGGCAGATAAGCGTAAATCGCCGTTACCCCGCTGTCGTCCAGGGTGATGCGCACCAGGCCGCCATCCCCCGCCAGATCGCGCACGGCATCGTCCGGATCCTTGCTCGCCGCCACTTTGCCGGCATCGAGCTTGACCGAGGCGAGGGCGACCGTGGTTTCCATCTTGCCCGGCTCGAAGTGATCGGGACGCTGATAAGCCACCGCGTCGATCAGAGTGAGTTTTTTGCCTTCGTAGGTGCAGGTGCCGTTGCCGCCGGCCAGGGCGACCATCGGCAGCGACAGGGAAATCAACGCGGCAGCGCGGAACGTGGACTTGAACATGGCGAATCCTCGTAGTGGCGGAACAGACGACATCGACAGCCGCTCGGTGATGCCGCCTGAAATTTTCTCCACTGCAGGCATCCGTCCAAGCTCACTCTGTTCAGACGGAAAATCGAATCGAAGGGGTTCATGCGCGAAACGGTTGTCGCTCACAAGCGCAGGGCAAGGCGCTCTTCCATGCGATTCGAGTCGCACGTCGACGTTCATCGGCGTCCACACGATCGCGGACGGAGCGAGTCTGGCAGGGCTTGGATCGCGGCGCGCACCGGGAAGCGCGACGACGCTTCCCGGCAACCGGCGGCGGCGCTCGGATCAGTTGACCGCGTTCTTGCCCGTCTGGCCGCGCGGCAGCACTTGCGCCGCAAGCTTGGTATCGGCGCGCAACAGGCTGACTTCGTCGGCAAGGATGTTCGCCGCTTCGTTGAGGACGACATCCTTGAGTGCCTTGCGCCGCTTTTCTTCGGCCAGATCGGCCTTGAGGCTGCGCTCGTCGGCCTGCAGGCCGTCGTCTTCGTTCGGATTGCTGCCGGCCTTGGCCGCTTTGGCGGCATTCGTCGCATCCGTTCTCGCGACCGGATTTTCCGCATCCGGATCCGCCGCCTTGCGCGCCGACGCCACGTCGACCGGTTTGTGCGTCGCGTTGCCCGGCCCGCTCCTAGTTTCAGGGCCTTTGGCCAGCACCGCATCCTTGCCCGTAACATCGACGAATTGATCCGGATGTCGTTCGCGACGTTTGGCCTCTTGCTCGTCACGCTCCTTGCGACGTACGGCTTCGTTGAGCGAGATGGTCTTGTCCTCGCGCAACTTGCGCACGTCGGCGACGTCGGCCTGGTAGGCGAGCCACTCCTTGTCGGTGGCGGCACGTTGGTCGTGACGCGCGATAAGTAGCGGCGCCAACGTCTTGAGGTCGCCCGCAGGCCGGTAGTCGGCGGCGGGAATCGACGTCCACGGCAGCGCATTGTCGAACGCCTGCTCGCCGTTCTGGGCGAAGTCGCCGGTGACCGGGAAGGCGATGTCCGGGGTCACACCACGCAACTGGGTCGAGCCGCCATTGATGCGGAAGAATTGCGCTATGGTCATCTTCAACTCGCCATAGGTCGGCTTCTCGTTGCCGTGCATCTGGTCGAGATCGAGCAGATTCTGCACCGTGCCCTTGCCGAAGGTCGGCTCGCCGAGAATGAGGCCACGCCCGTAGTCCTGGATCGCGGCGGCGAAAATTTCCGAAGCCGATGCCGAATTGCGATTGACGAGCACGGCAAGCGGCCCGCTCCAGGCCACACCGTCGTCGCGGTCTTCCTCGACGTCGATGCGACCGTTCGCGCTGCGCACCTGCACGACCGGGCCCTTGCCGATGAACAGCCCGGTCAAGTCGGTCGCTTCGTTGAGGGAGCCGCCGCCGTCGTTGCGCAAATCGATCACCACGCCTTCGACGTGCTGTTTCTTGAGGTCGGCCAGAAGTTTGGCGACGTCGCGCGTCGCGCTCTTGTAATTCGCATCGCCGCGGCGGTGCGCTTCGAAATCCTGATAGAAAGTCGGCAAGGTGATGACGCCGATCTTGTGCGTGACATCGCCCTCTTTGGTCTCGATGACGGAACTTTTCGCCGCCTGTTCCTCGACTGCGATCTTCTTGCGCACGATCGCGATCGTCTCGTGCTTGCCGTCGGGGCCGGCATCGGCCGGCAGGACTTCCAGACGCACGGCCGTATCCTTGGCGCCGCGGATTTTTTCGACGACATCGTCTAGCCGCCAGCCGATCACGTCGATGATTGGGCCGTGTTCGCCCTGTCCCACGCCGACGATGCGATCGCCGACCTTGAGCTTGCCTGACAACGCGGCCGGTCCGCCCGGCACGATTTCGCGGATTGCCGTGTAATCGTCCTCGCGTTGCAGCACCGCGCCGATGCCTTCGAGCGAGAGGCGCATGGCGATGTCGAAATTCTCCGCCTGTCGCGGGCCGAGATAATTCGTGTGCGGCTCGATCGCCATCGCATACGAATTGAGAAATACCTGGAATGCGTCTTCGCTGGTGAGTTGGCGCATGCGGTCGATGTAGTTGGCATACCGCTTGTCGAGCGTCTCGCGAATCTTCGCCTCGTCCTTGCCGGCGAGCTTCAGGCGCAGCCAGTCGTTCTTCACGCGCTTGCGCCACAGATCGTTCGCTTCGGCGTCGTTCTTCGGCCACGGCGCCTTCTCGCGCTGATACTGGTAGCTTTCGTCTTTGGTGAAATCGAAGCCCTTCTTCAATTCGGCGCGCGCGAAAGCGGTACGCTCGGCAATGCGTTCGACGTAAAGATTGAACATCGCAAAGGGAACGCTCAGATCCTTGTCGCGAATCGCCTCGCCGAGTTTGTCGCGCGCGGGCAGGAAGCGATCGAGATCGGTCTGCGTGAAAAACTGGCGATCCGGATCGAGTGAGTCGAGATAACGATCGAATACGCGCTGCGACATTTTCACGTCGAACGCTTCGGGCTTGTAGTGCATGCGTGTGAGGATGCGCAATGCCAGCAGCGCGGCATCGCTTTGCTCGGGCGTCGACTTGATCGCGATCGACGAAGCCGTGTCGGCCGCAGGCTTGGCCGTCGCCGTCGTCGCCGCGAGAACGGCGGCAAACAGGATCGGGGCGAGCCGAATCGGGCGGTTGTTACGAACCAGCATGTGCATTCTCCACGGTGTCACTTTTTGAATGGTCGAAATTTTCCCGCGCGGCGGCGGGGAAACATCGAAATACGCGAAAGACGGCGATGGCCATCGCCCCCTCGCGCGACGCGCTTGCCAACAGAATCGAATCAAGCCATCGGGTCGACGAGCCCCGCCGCATGCGCCATCCGGTCCGCATGGTACGAAGAACGCACCAGCGGGCCGGAGGCGACATGCTCGAAACCGAGCTTGTTGCCGTACTCGGCCAAGGCGTCGAACTCCGCCGGCGTCCAATAGCGCAGAACCGGATGGTGATGCGGTGTCGGCTGCAGATACTGACCGATCGTCACCATATCGACCGCGTGCGCACGCAAATCGTTCAATGCGCCATGCACCTGCGCTTCGGTTTCGCCCAAGCCGAGCATGATGCCGGATTTGGTCGGCACGCTCGGGTGTTGCGCCTTGAAACGCGCAAGCAAGCTCAGCGACCAGTCGTAATCGGCGCCGGGACGTACATTCGGGTACAGCTCGCGCACGGTTTCGAGATTATGGTTGAACACGTCGGGCGGTTGCTCGGCGAAGATGTCGAGTGCGCGTTCCATGCGGCCCTTGCCGCGGAAATCCGGGGTGAGGATTTCCAGCCGAATCGACGGACTGAGTGCGCGGATTTCGCGAATGCAATCGGCAAAATGTTGTGCGCCGCCGTCGCGCAGGTCATCGCGATCGACCGAGGTGACGACGACATAACGCAAGCCCATGTCGGCGATGGTTTCAGCGAGATGGCGTGGCTCGTCGGCATCCGGCGGTTTCGGCCGACCGTGGGCGACGTCGCAGAACGAGCAGCGTCGCGTGCACACTTCGCCCAGAATCATGAACGTCGCCGTCCCCTTGCCGAAACATTCGTGGATGTTCGGGCAGGACGCCTCCTCGCACACGGTGACGAGACGATTGGCGCGCAATTTGGATTTCAGCTTGGCCACCGCATTGCCCGGCGGAATGCGTACTCGGATCCAGTCAGGCTTGCGCAGCATCGGCGCGTTGCGATCGAACCCGGCGCGATTGCGCGCGGTCTTGTCTTCGCCGAGCAGCTTCTCGCCGGCGTGAATCGGCGCTGCGATGGCCGCCTCGTTCAGGAGCGCAATGGGAATGGTTTTATCGAGAGAATTCATGCGTGCACGCTATCATCCGCCATGGGTGGCGCGCCAGTTCCAATCGCCACGGTCGCGAAAGCAGGGTTCAGGCCCAGTTGCCGGGCCAATTGAGCGACCAATTCGGCCTCGACGGTGGCCAACGAGGATGGGCCGCCGAGATCCTTCACCTGGGTCACCGCCAACCCTTGGTAACCGCAGGGGTTGATACGCTGGAACGGCTCCAGATCCATGGCCACATTGAAGGCGAGGCCGTGGAAGGTGCAGCCGCGGCGCACGCGCAAACCCAGCGCGGCAATTTTGGCGCTGGCGACGTAAACGCCCGGTGCGCCATCGCGGCGCACGGCCTGGATATTCCAGTTCGCCAGGGTGTCGATGATCGCCTGCTCGATCTTGCATACCAGTTCGCGAATGCCGAGCTTCAAGCGCCGCAGGTCGATCAGCGGATAGGCAACGATCTGGCCCGGCCCGTGGTAAGTCACTTGACCGCCGCGATCAACCGCCACGACCGGGATATCGCCCGGCATCAACACGTGTTCCCACTTGCCGGCCTGGCCGAGCGTGAACACGGGCGGGTGTTCGACCAGCCAGAGCTCGTCCGCCGTTGCCGCATCGCGCGCGTCGGTGAACGCCTGCATCGCCCGCCACATCGGCTCGTACGGCGACAGGCCAGGGAAGTGGCGAACCCGCAATGGCAAAGACTCGGAAGTGGAATTCATGACGGTACGCGAGATCGCCTCGTTCTCGGCAGTTACAACGTCCACTTCACCGCCGCGTCCGCGCGCAGCGCGGCGTGGGCCGCTTCGTAGCGCTCGCGCGAGGGGCAGTCGAAGGCCACGCCGACCGACACGAAATTGCCGTTGCTCGATGGCCGCACGCGCGTGGAGCCCTCGCGCACCGCCATGCCGAGATCGACGAGAATTTTCGGCACGCGCTGTTCGAGACCTTCGTGCGCTTTGCCCACGGCGGTGATCTCGAACACGCCGGGAAACTGGAACCCCTGCCCGGGATTCTCGGCGTGTATCGCATCGAGCGTGCGCGAGTCGACCCGTGTCATCACTTCACCGGTATCGGGTTACCGACCGCAGCCGTGCCGACCGATGAGGTTTGCGTGGTCGGCGCGCTCTTGAAGAGCAGCAGGAAGCCATCGACGAAACGCCGCCACCAGCCGCCTTCGGGTTGCACGTCGAGAACGACGAGTGGACGCTCGACCAGTACCTTGTCGTCCAGCTTCACCCGCACCGTGCCGACCGATTGGCCCTTCGTGTACGGGGCGATCAAGCGACTGGGCATGTCCATCGTCGCCTTCATGTCGGCATAGCGGCCGCGCGGCAGGGTGATGAGCAAATCGTCGGCAAGGCCCAGTGCGGCGCTGTCGTTCGCGCCGCGCCACAAGGGTTGCGTCGTGAGCGCCTTGTTTGCCTCGAACAGTTTGTGCGTCTCGAAGAATCGGAAACCGTAGTTGAGCACAGTCTGGTTGGCATCGGCGCGCTCCTTCTCGCTGCCGGTGCCCATGACCACCGCGATCAGGCGCTGATCGCCCCGTTTGGCCGAGGTGGCAAGGCAGAAACCGGCATCTTTGGTGTGACCGGTCTTGATGCCGTCGACGGTGGAATCGCGCCACAACAACGAATTGCGGTTGTGCTGGGTGATGCCGTTCCACTCGAATTCCTTGATCGCGTAGATCTTGTATTCCTCGGGATAGTTGTGGATCAGCGCCCGCGACAGAATCGCGATGTCGTGCGCCGTGGTGTATTCGTCCGGCGCGGGCAGGCCGGTCGGGTTGACGTAATGCGTGCCGGTCATGCCGAGCTGCTGCGCATACTCGTTCATCAGTGCCGCGAATGTCTGCTCGGAACCGGCCACATGCTCGGCCAACGCGATCGCCGCATCGTTGCCGGACTGGATGATCATGCCGTACATCAAATCCTTGAGCGGCACTTTCGAGTTGAGCTTGAGGAACGTGGTCGAGCCATCGGTGCTGGCGCCACCGCCGCGCCACGCGTTCTCGCTGATGTAGACCTCGTCGTCCGGCTTGATCTTGCCTGCGGCAAGTTGTGCGGCGACGACGTAGGAGGTCATGATTTTGGTGATCGACGCCGGATCGACGCGCGTATCGGCGTTGTCGCCGGCGAGAATCTGGCCGCTGGTGTAATCCATCAGCACCCAGCTCTTGGCGTTGAGTTGCGGCTGCGGCGGCAAGGGTACGTTGAGCGCATTTGCTGTCGGCATCGGCGTTGCCTGCGGTGCCGGCAGCGCCGCAGCGCCGGCCTCTTCGGTTTTCGATTCGACCCCCGCCTGTTTCTGCTGCTCGGCTTTTTGTTCCTGCGCCTGCGCATGACGATGCTTGACCTTGGCCACCCCGGGAGAAGCGCAAACCGTCGCCGCGACAGCAAAAGTACACAATAGCGCTTTTTGCAAAATGTGCAGATTTTTCATTTCTGTGGATGTTCCAATGAAATCCTGCGGCGCCGCTCGGCGCGCAGGCAAAAACGGAAAGAGATGCGAATTTTACACGTCAAGCCTGAACGACACGACGTTTGCCGTTCAGTCGTCGCTCACCAGATGGGGCTCGCCGAGGCCGAGTGCGCGCACTTTCGACGTCAGTGCGTCGGCTTCCTCGGCATTGCGCAGCGGGCCGATGCGCACGCGACGGACCGGATTGCCGTTGACGCGTCCTTCGATCACCTGCACATCGCCGAGTTGCGCACCACGCAACACCGTCGCCGCGTGCGCCGCATTGGCAGGATCCGTGTACGCGCCGACTTGCAGATAGAGCGCCGATTCATGGGTTTTTCCGGGCGCCGGCGAAGCCCCGACCGCACTCGGCGGCAGGGCAGTGCGTGACAATGCGCTGGCCGGAATCGTTTGTGTAGGCGCCTCGCGCTGCGGATGCGCCGGATCGATCGCGCGCACTTCGACCCTGGCCGTGCCTTTGGGCCACACCCCGAGCTTGACCGCGGCGACATAGGACAAGTCGATGATGCGATCGTCGACGAACGGGCCGCGATCGTTGACCCGCACGATCACGCTCCTGCCGTTGTCGAGGTTGGTCACGCGCGCATAGCTCGGCAGCGGCAGTGTCTTGTGCGCGGCGCTGAACGCATACATGTCGTATTTTTCGAAGTTCGAGGTGGTGTAGCCGTGAAACTTGTTGCCATACCACGAAGCGAGACCGCGCTCGACGTAACCCGATGCTTCCGGCAGCACGCGATAGGTTTTGCCCAGCACGTCGTAGGGCGATTTGTTGCCATACGCGGACCGCGGCTCGACCCGCGGAACGGGCTCGGGAATCTTGCTCACATCCGGTGGCGGCCCGCTCGGCGTGGAATCCGCGCCCTGCGCATACCGGCTCGATTGCGGGCGCGAGGTGTCGTCGCGCTGCGCTGCCGAAGCGGGCGGCATGGGTTTCGTCGCCTTGCGGCCACCACAACCTGCGATCGACAACACGCTCACCGCCGTCGCTGCGGAGAGCAGCAGAGTGGTGCCGCCACGCCTCATTTGCCGCCGGTCTGCGCCGCAATTTCCTCGCTGAGCTGGGTCACGGCAAGGCTGTACAGCGGGCTGCGGTTATAGCGCGAAATGGCATAGAAATTCTGGAATGCGATCCAGACCTCCGGGCCGTCCTCGCCTTCGAGTTTGACCAGGGTCGCCAAGGTGTCGTCCGCCACATCGACCTTGCGCGATGGCACATAGCCCCACTCGACAAGCTGGCGCAGCGGATAGGCCGGCTTCAGGTTTTCCGGCGTCACCGCACGCGCGCTGGCGGCGACGCGGGCGCGCACCGCCACCGGCCCGCCGCTCTGCCAGCCGTTGCTGACGAAATAGTTGGCGATGCTGGCAACGATGTCGGGCAGCGAATTCCACAGATCGATCTTGCCGTCGCCGTCCTCGTCGCGCGCGAATTTGGCGATCGACGAGGGCATGAACTGGCCCCAGCCCATCGCGCCCGCATACGAGCCCATCAGGCTTTCGATCGGATACGGAAACGTAGGCCCATGCAGGAGGAACAACTGGCGCAATTCGCCGCGAAAGAAATCCGCACGCGGCGGATAGTGGAAGCCGAGCGTGGTCAACGCGTCGAGCACGCGGTAGCGCGTTGGCGTGCGTCCGTAATTGGTTTCCACGCCGATGATCGCAACCAGGATCGATGCCGGCACGCCGTATTCTTTCTCGACGCGATCGAACAAGGCTTTGTTCGCGCGATAGAAGGCGACGCCGCCGTCGATGCGCGCCGATGTCAGAAAGATCGGCCGATACTCACGCCAGGTCTTCGACTCGGCCGGGCGCGAGATCGCATCGATGATCGACTGCTGGTAACGCGCCTTGGCCAACGTGGCGAGCACATCGGCGGCGGACAGGTCGGTTTCCTGCGCCAACTCGTCGGCGAATTTTTTCTGCGCCGAAGAAACCTGCGCAGGCGTGGGCGAATCGTAAGCGCGCGCCACGTCGGCGAACGAGGCGAACAGCAAGCAAATGCACCAGCAAAAAGCGCGGAGAGTCATCGATGGACCAAGCGGGCCAGAGAGGGGTGCGCCGAGGGTATCACGGCGCACGTCAAGCGCAGCTCAACGCCGCAGCGCATCAGGCGAACACGCGTTGTCGCAGCCACTTCGTCGCGATCCATTTTTCACCGGCAACGACCGGCGTGCCGGCATGCAAGGTTTTGCTGGCCGGTTCGGGCTGCGGGTAGCTGAAGAACACGGCATTGCCCTGCTGCGGCAGCACCGACAGGCCAATATCGGGAAATGCCGTCGCGCCGCCGTTCTGTGGTGTGTTGAGATACATGATCAAGGTGGCGACGCGCTGGCCACCACGTCGGGTCAACGCCGGCGTGCCGGGGTCGGCCGGGTCGAAATAGTCGTGATGCGGCTCGTATTCGGCGCCGGGCAGGTAATGCAGCACCTGCAAGCCTTCGCCGTTTTCGGCGGGCCAATTCAACAGCTTGGCGATGCGTGCCTCGATGCGCAGATGCAATTCGCTCTCGCCGCGCTGGAAAAACATGCCGCGACTCGTGCGTGCAGCATCGACCTGGTATTTCCCGGTCTGTCGGTCGACCGTTTCCGAACGCGCCATGCGTGGCTCGGCTGCGGCGATCAGGGCGGCGCATTCCTCGGCGCTGAGCATGTCGCCGAATACGACCACGCGCGGCGATTTCATTTCGAGCAGCACCTTCACCTGCCGATCGCCCGCATCCAACGTCAACGGCAAGTTCGCGGTGGCGGGCTCGGGCATGCTATCGCTCGGTGGTGCGTTCGCGGCCACGGCGACGCGCGCGCGTGGATTTTCGGCCACGACGACGGCCAACGCATCGCCCGCCGCGCGCCGTTGCCAACCCGCGGCCACCAACTCGGCGACGACCTGCTCGCGACTCGCGCCGGCAAGCATGCGCGCAAGAATCCATTGTTTCGCTTCGGCGCTGACGTGGGCTTTGCTCATGCGGATAGGGTAATCGGGCGACGGGCGCCGCTCAACGCGGCGTGCGGCGATGATTGTGGATCGCCATCAACATGCCGAACCCGGCGAGCAGGGCGACGACCGAAGTGCCGCCATAGCTGATCAGCGGCATCGGCACGCCGACCACGGGCAGGATGCCGGCAACCATGCCGCCGTTGACCATAACGTAAACAAAAAACGACATGCTGAAGGAGCCGGCAAGCAAGCGCGAATACGTGTCGCGCGCGTTCGCGGCGATGGTGAGCCCGCGCCCGACGATGAACAGATAGAGCACGATCACGGCGATGACGCCGATCAAACCCCACTCTTCGGAAAATACGGCGAAGATGAAATCGGTGGTGTGCTCGGGCAAAAATTCGAGTTGCGACTGCGTGCCGTGGTGCCAGCCCTTGCCCCACAGGCCACCCGAACCGACGGCGATTTCGCTTTGCATGATGTGCCAGCCATCGCCAAGGCGATCGGCGGCCGGATCGAGGAAGGTGAACAAGCGTTTTTTCTGATAGTCGTGCATGAAATGCCAGGCCATCGGGGCGGCGGCGGCGGCGGCGGCGGCAACCAGGCCTATGCGCCACCAGGCCATGCCGGCGAGGAAAATCGCGAACATGCCGCCCGCCACGACCAGCAGCGCCGTGCCAAGGTCGGGTTGCTTGGCAATCAGCCCGGCCGGAATCGCGATCAGTACGGCGACGATCGCAAGCGAGAAAAATTTTGGCGGCAGCTCGCGCCGACTCAGCACCCACGCCGCCATCATCGGCATGGTCAACTTGGCCAACTCTGACGGCTGGAAACGAACCAGTTTCAAGTCGAGCCAGCGGTTCGCGCCGCGGCCCTCGCCGAGCACGGCGACGATGACCAGCAGCAGCACGCTGCCGAGGTAAAGCCATGGCGTCCACTTGCGCAAATTTTGTGGCGAAATGCGCGAAATCAGCAGCAGCAGCACCGTGCCGAGCACGAACCGCGCGCTTTGGTTGAGCACGATTTTCGCGTCGAGATCGCCCGCGCTGTAGAGCGTGATCAAGCCGACGCCGCCGAGCAGCAGCAGCCCGAGCGCCAACGGCCAGTCCAGCGCGGGCGCACGCAGCCAGCGGCGCGCGAGCAGGCGCAAACGCGTGCCGGGATGGTCGAACTCGAACGTCATCGGGCATCCTGTTGCGCCACGCGCGGCGACGGCGCGTCGTCGTCGTATTTGAGCCAGGCATCGAGAATCTTGCGCGCGATCGGCGCGGCGTCCGAGGCTCCGCTCTTACCTGTCTCCAGGGCGACGATGACGGCGATGCGCGGCTCCTCGGCGGGCGCGAAGCACTCGAACAGCACCTGATGCCGCTCGGCAGCGGAGGTGGCGATCGATGTCCAGGTTTCGTCATAGCGCGAATAGCGTTCGGCCGTGCCGGTCTTGCCGGCGATCGCGTAGGGAAAGCCCTGACCCAGGCCGCTGACCGTGCTCGGCGGCGGGCCGTTGACCGCCAAGGACATGCCTTCTTCGATCGCCTTCCAATTGCCCGGATGGGCGATCACGCTCGGCCCCGGCAATGGCAGAGGTGCCGGCTGCGGCGAGAGTCCGATACCCTCCTGCATCGCGTGCAGCACATGCGGCGGCCGATTGGCGCCTTTCGCCGCGATCACCGACAAGGCATGCGCGAGCTGAATCGGCGTGACGACCCAGTAGCCCTGACCGATACCGGCGATCACGGTTTCGCCGGGGTACCACGCTTTGTTCTGCGTCTTTCGTTTCCACTCGGCCGAAGGCAGTACGCCTACCGCCTCGCCAGCGATGTCGATCCCGGTTTTCGCGCCGAAACCGAAGCGGCCGAGGAAGTTGCTGAAACGATCGATGCCGAGTTCGAGCGCAAGCGAATAGAAATACGTGTTGACCGACCAGGCAATGGCCAGTTTCAGATCGACGCTGCCGGCGGGAAAGTCGTCGCGATAGCCACGCTTCTGCCCCGGGATGTGGAACTCGCCGGTCGATACCACCGTGTCGCTCGGTCGACGCAGGCCCAGTTCGAGTCCGGCAGCGGCGACGAACGGCTTCATCGTCGAGCCGGGCAGAAAGGCGCCCGCAATCGCGCGGTTGAGCAGCGGCTTGCGCGGATCGTCGATCAGTTGGGCATAGTCCGCGCGGCTGATGCCGTTGACGAACAAATTGCCGTCGAACCCCGGCTCGCTGACCATCGCCAGCACCTCGCCATTGCGCGGATCGATCGCGATCGCAGCGCCAAGGCGCGAACCGAGCACGTCTTCAGTGGCGCGTTGCAGGCGTGCGTCGAGCGACAGGTAGAGATTTTTCCCCGGCGTCGGCGGAATGTGGTCGAGCGTTCTGCGCACGCGTCCATCGGCACCGACCTCGACTGTTTCGCTGCCCGGGGTACCGTGCAATTCGTCTTCGTACCAGCGCTCGACGCCGGTTTTGCCGATGTGCGTGGTGCCGGCGTAGGCGCTCGCGTCGAGATGCTCGAGCTCCTTCGCATCGATGCGACCGACGTAGCCGACGACATGCGTGAAAAGCGAACGCAACGGATAGGCGCGAGTCAAATACGGCACGACTTCCACACCCGGAAAACGCCAGCGGTCGACGGAAAAACGGGCAATTTCGTCTTCGCTGAGCTTGAGTCGCAACGGCACGCTTTCGAACGCCTTTTTCTTCGCCCGCGCACTCTGGAAACGTTCGATGTCGTCGTCGCTGATCGCAATCACGTCGCCGAGTTCGGCGAGCATTTTGTCCAGCCCCTTGCGCCCGCCTGCTACGGCTTCGGGCACGACTTCGAGACGGAACGCGGCGATGTTGTCGGCAAGCAAGGTCCCGTTGCGGTCGTAGATCAGGCCGCGCGCCGGCGCGACGCTGCGTACGGATATGCGCTGCTTGTCGGATGTTTCGGCAAACTCGGCGCCGCGCTGAATCTGCAGAAACACGAACCGCGCGATCAACGCACCAAGGCCCAGCGCAATGAGGAGAAAACCCACGATCGCGCGCGTGCGGAAAATTTCCGCGTCGCTGCGCGGGTTGCGAAGTGCGCGCGCGCCGGAGAGCTTCATGCGTCTGCGCTGCGCAAACGGGCGCGCAGATCGTCGAGCAACAGGAACAACCAAGGCCAGGCGAACATGCCCACCGCTGGCGCGTACCAGAAATCGCGCTCGGGCGGCGGGTCGCCCGCGATGGCGTGCACCATCAGATAGACGACCCGATCGTTGAGCAGCAAGGCAAGGACGGCGAGCGTCTGCTGCCACATCGGAAAGAAGCGCAGGCGCGAACGAAACCGCACGACGATGAAACACAATACGCACAAGCGCAACGCCTGTTCGCCGAACATTTCGCCGCACAGCAGATCGGCAACCAGCCCCAGCACGAAACACAAACCCAGCGGCACGCGCTCGGGCACTTCGATCATCCAGTAGATCAGCACCAGCGCAAGCCAATACGGCTTGAATGGCAACAGCACTGTTGGCAGCGGCGCCAGTTGGAACAGCAGACTCGCGAGAACGCCGCCCCAGAACAAACCGTTGATTCCGCGAACACGCATCAACGCTCCTCCACGGGTGTCGGTTCGGGCTCGCTCGCCGGTGCCGTCGCAACCGGTGGCGCAGGCTCGTCACTGCCTTTGAGCGACACCGGCGGGCCGAATTCCTCGGCCGGCGCCGGCGGCCCGACCGGATTGGCGAGCTCATGCAAGACGAGCACTTCGGCGCTGCGATCGAGCGCTGCATCCGGCGTCGCCACGGCCGAGGCGAACATGCCGCTCGCACCGTTGCCGACCGAGCGGATCACGCCGACCGGAAAATCCGCCGGGAAGCGCCCGCCCAAGCCGGACGTGACGAGTTTGTCGCCCGGTTTGACGTCGGCGCTGGTCGGGATGTTCGGCAACTCCAACGTGTCGAGCGCGCCCGTGCCGCGCGCGATCGTGCGCAAACCGGTGCGCTCGATGCGTACCGGCACGGCATGCGATTTGTCGGAAATCAGCAATACCGTGCAACTGTGCGGGCGCACCTCCGCGATCTGGCCGACCAGGCCGCGCGCATCGATCACCGGCTGGCCGACCTTGACGCCATTGTCGCTGCCCAGATCGAGCACGATCGTCTGCCGTCGATACGGGCCGAAATCGATGTCGATGACTTTGGCGAGCTGCACGGAAAGGCCGAGCGTTTTCTGCACGGCCAGCAATTCCTGCAGGCGCTGATTCTGTTCTTGCACGGCCTCGACCCGACGCAAGCGGGTTTGCGCTAGCAGCAATTGACGACTCAGCTCGGCATTCTGTTCGCTCAATTCATGTCGATCCGCCAAGGCGATGCGCGCGCTGCGTGCCCATTGCGCCGGCACGGCGGCGAGTCGCCAAACCGGTTCGACGACGACGCCCGTGTTCGCGCGCAATCGCTCCAGCCAGCCGCCCCGGCGATCGGCGATCATCAGCGCGATCGCGGCGACGAGATACACCACCAGGCGCAACGTGCTCGATGCGCCTTCGCCGAACAGCGGTGTCGTGTTGTTGGCGGAGATGGCCATCATTCGGCACTAAAGCGGGAACGGGGAATCGAAAAAAACGCCTTGCTCCGGGCCGATTCCGATTCTGCGCTCCCCGCCCGGCCTCACTCCGTGGCGAAGAAGTCGCCGCCGTGTTGGTCGACGAGTTCGAGCGCCCGTCCGCCGCCGCGCGCGACGCAGGTGAGCGGATCATCGGCAACGTGGACGTGCAGACCGGTTTCCTCGGAAATCAGGCGGTCGAGATCCTTCAACAACGCGCCACCGCCGGTCAACACGATGCCGCGCTCGGCGACGTCGGAACACAGCTCCGGCGGCGTCTGTTCCAGCGCCACGCGCATTGCCGCGACGATGCCCATCAACGGCTCGTGCAGCGCTTCGAGCACTTCGTTCGAGCTGATGCGAATCATGCGCGGCACGCCTTCGGCGAGGTTGCGACCGGAGACTTCGATTTCCTTCGCCTCGTCCTGCTTGAACGCGCAGCCGATCTCGACCTTGATGCGCTCGGCGGTGGACTCGCCGATCAGCGTGCCGTGATTGCGACGCACGTAGTTGATGATGGCCTCATCGAAGCGGTCGCCGCCGATGCGCACCGACTGCGAATAGACGATGCCGTTGAGCGAAATCACCGCGACTTCGGAGGTGCCGCCGCCGATGTCGAGCACCATCGAGCCGCGCGCCTCGTGCACCGGAATGCCGGCGCCGATCGCCGCAGCCATGGGCTCCTCGATCAGGTACACGTCGCGTGCGCCGGCGCTTTCCGCCGATTCCTTGATCGCGCGGCGCTCGACCTGGGTCGAACCGCACGGCACGCACACCAGCACGCGCGGACTCGGCCGGAACATGCGCGCCTTGTGCACTTTCTTGATGAACTGCTTGAGCATTTCTTCGGTCATGGTGAAGTCGGCGATGACGCCGTCCTTCATGGGCCGAATGGTGACGATATTGCCCGGCGTGCGCCCGAGCATGCGTTTTGCATCGGCACCCACCGCCGCGACCGAGCGCGGACCGCCGGGCCCGCGATCCTGACGGATGGCGACGACCGACGGCTCGTTCAGCACGATGCCCTGCCCACGCACATAAATCAGCGTATTCGCCGTGCCGAGATCGATCGAAAGATCGTTGGAAAAAAGCCCGCGTAAACCTTTGAACATGGAGAAATTCCGTACCACCAGAAAACGTGACGCCGCGTCTTGAAAGAAAAGCGCGCCAGTGTAGTAAGCGACCCCGGGCGAAGCAAGGAAAAATGCTGTTATTTTGCTGGCAAGTTCACGCAAATCAGCGGGCTTCGCGCGCAAGAGTCACTATGCCGTGTGGGTGCCATCGGCAGGTGCGCCGAGCGCCGGCAAGTAGCAGATGACCGCTGCTTTCGATACCCTGCAGAAATCTGTACTACAGTAATCGTCCATGAAAACCACACTCGACATCAACGATGTGCTGCTGGCCGATGCGAAGTCGCTGGCCGCGCAGCAACGCACCAGCCTGACGCGGCTGATCGAAGAAGGATTGCAACTGCGGCTGCGCAAACCAAAGGCGCCTGTCCGCCGTGTGCGCTTGCCCGTCTATCGCGGCAAAGGCGGTCTCGTACCCGGACTCGACGGACTCAGCAACCGGGCGATGCTGGACGCCGCCGACCATGACACCTGACGTCAATGTGCTCGTCGCCGCGTCGCGCAGCGATCATCCGCATCACGATAGCGCACGAACCTGGCTGGAAGAAGCCCTGACGAAGGCCGCCCAAGGCGCCCCGCTCAAGCTGCAACCGCTCGTCGTGGCAAGCTTCCTGCGGCTGGTCACGCATCCGAAAATCTTCGTGCATCCCACGCCGATGGCCGATGCCCTGCGTTTCATCGATGCGCTGCTTGGAGCGCCGGGCATGGAGCACCCCGTCATTGGCGCGGAATGGCCCCAACTACACCGGCTGTGCACGCAGCATGCGATGGCTGCCAACGACATACCCGATGCGTGGCTGGCTGCTGCCGTGCTCCACCAAGGCGAGCATCTTGTGAGTTTCGATGGGGATTTCAGACGCTGGTTGCCACGTGCGCAGTTCACGCGGCTGAGGGCATAGCCGTCCTTGTCTCCACAAATCGTCGGCGCCAGGTTCATAACTTGCGCCAATGTTCAAGCGTGTGTAAGTGAATCTGGAACCGTTCTGCGGGAAAATCCGATTCTCCGTTGTTCACCTTTCGCGCTGACGGGAGAGAGTCTGCGCCGGAAAGGACGCGGCCGTCTTCGGCCGTTCCGCCCTCATCTGCCTTCGGCGCCGTCTCCCGCCAGTGGGAGACGGGAAAACTCGCCAAACGTCGACGCCAAGCAGGCCGAGGAAAGGCCGCCTTGCCGCGCTGCGACAAATCGGCGATGCTTTCCCGAATTCCTAGCCTCCAATCTCGGCCTACCCATGTCCATCGACGCCGCCACCGTGCGCCATATCGCTCGCCTTGCCCGACTTGCCGTCGGCGAGAATGCGCTGGCGTCGATTGCGGGCGAGTTGAACGGCGTGCTGGCACTGGCCGACCAGTTGGCGGCGGCGCAGGTGGACGGCATCGCGCCGCTTGCACATCCGCACGATCAAACGCTCCATTGGCGTGCCGATGCGGTGACCGAGTCGGATCGCGCTGATGCGTTTCTCGCGCTCGCGCCCGAGGCGCGCGGCGGCTTGTATCTCGTTCCCAAAGTTCTCGAATAGTCGGCGATGAGTGTCTCGATAGCGCAGCTCGCGCAGGCCTTGCGCGAGCGAAAAATATCGGCAACGGATTTGACGCGGCAGGCAATCGACGCGGCGCAACAGTGTGCCGATCTGAATGCACTTATCACGCTCGATGACACCGGCGCGCTCGCCGCTGCCGAACGTGCCGATAGGGCATTGGCGAAGAATGTCGGCTCGACGCTGGTCGGAATTCCCTTTGTACACAAGGATATTTTTTGCACAAAGGGAATTCGCACCACCTGCGCCTCGCGCATGCTCGCCGACTTCGTGCCTCCTTACGATGCGAGCGTTGTCGAACAGCTTGCGGGTGTGCAGGCGGTGTCGATCGGCAAGGCGAACATGGATGAGTTTGCGATGGGCTCCTCCAACGAGAATTCGTTTTTTGGTGCGGTGAAAAATCCGTGGGACGCCGCGCGCGTGCCCGGCGGCTCGTCCGGCGGTTCCGCGGCGCTCGTGGCCGCCGGCATCGTGCCATTCGCCACCGGCACCGACACGGGCGGCTCGATCCGTCAGCCGGCTGCGTTTTGCGGCATCACCGGCTTGAAGCCCACCTACGGCCGTGTGTCGCGCTTCGGCATGATCGCCTACGCGTCGAGCCTCGACTGCGGCGGCGTGCTCGCGCGCTCGGCCGAGGATTGCGCGCACGTGCTCACGGCGATGGCCGGCCACGATGCGCGCGATGCGACCAGCACGAACGCTCCCGTCGATGATTACGTCAGCGCGTTGACGAAGCCGTTGGCCGGCCTGCGTATCGGCGTTGCGCGCGAATACCTTGGCGCGGGCATCGACGCGGGCATCGGCGCGGTGGTGCAAGCCGCGCTCAAGCAATACGAAAAGCTCGGCGCGACCCTGGTCGATATTTCGCTGCCGAACGCGGCGCTGGCGATTCCGGCTTACTACGTGATCGCGCCGGCCGAAGCGTCGAGCAATCTCGCGCGCTACGACGGCGTGCGTTACGGCCATCGCTGCACCGATCCGACCTCGCTCGAAGATCTGTACACGCGCACGCGCGCCGAGGGCTTCGGCGCGGAAGTGCAGCGCCGCATTCTGGTCGGCACCTACGCGCTGTCGGCGGGTTACTACGATGCCTACTACTTGCGCGCGCAGCGCGTGCGCCGCCTGATCGCAAGCGATTTTACCGACGCCTTCAAAACCGTTGATGTGATCGCCGGGCCGACCACGCCGACGGTCGCCTTCAAGCTCGGCGAAAAAAGTGCCGATCCACTGGCGATGTACGCCGCCGACGTCAATACGGTTGCGGTCAATCTCGCCGGCCTGCCCGCGATCTCGTTGCCTGCGGGCTTCAGCGAAGGTCTGCCGGTGGGTTTGCAATTGATCGCGCCCGCATTCGCCGAAGCGCGCCTGCTCAATGCCGCGCATCAATTCCAGCTTGCCACCGACTGGCATGCGCGCATGCCGGAGGGCGTGGCATGAGCACGTATGGCGCCTGGCAGCCGGTCATCGGTCTGGAAATTCACGCGCAACTGTCGACGACCTCGAAATTATTCTCGGGCGCCTCAACCGCCTATGGCGCGGAGCCGAACACGCACACCGGCCTCGTCGACATCGCCCTGCCGGGCACGCTGCCGGTACCGAACCGCGCCGCGCTCGACAAGGCGATCCGCTTCGGCCTTGCCGTCGGCGCGCGCATCGCGCCGCACAGCGTGTTCGCGCGCAAGAATTATTTCTATCCCGATCTACCCAAGGGCTATCAGATCAGCCAGTACGAGTTGCCCGTGGTCGCCGAAGGCAGCCTCAGCGTGCGGCTCGACGACGGGCGCACGATCGAGGTTGCGATCGAGCGCGCGCATCTGGAAGAAGATGCGGGCAAGTCGCTGCACGAGGAATTCCACGGCGCCACCGGCATCGACCTGAACCGCGCCGGCACGCCCCTGCTGGAAATCGTCTCCAAGCCCGTGCTGTACTCCGCCGCCGAAGCGGTCGCCTACATGCGTACCGTGCATACGCTGGTGCGCTGGCTCGGCGTGTGCGATGGCAACATGCAGGAAGGCTCGTTCCGCTGCGATGCGAACGTGTCGGTGCGCCCGGCGACGAGCGACAAACTCGGCACGCGCACCGAGATCAAGAACGTCAACTCGTTTCGTTTCGTCGAGAAGGCGATCGAATACGAGATCGAGCGCCAGATTCGCGCGCTCGAAAACGGCGAGCCCATCGTGCAGGAAACGCGCCTGTACGATCCCGCGCGCCATCAGACGCGGCCGATGCGCAGCAAGGAAGACGCCAACGACTACCGCTATTTCCCCGATCCCGACCTGCCGCCACTCGCGGTCGGCGCCGACGACATCGCCGCCGTGCAGGCGACGATGCCGGAGTTGCCCGAGGCGCGGCGCACGCGCTATGTCGACGCGCTCGGTTTGCCCGAGATCGACGCGGCGCAGCTGTGCGCGGACCGGGCGACGGCGGACTATTTCGAAGCCGTGTTCGCTGCGCTGCCCGGCGAAGCCAAGCTGGCGGCGAACTGGACGCTCGGCGAAGTCTCCGCCGCGCTCAACGACGCGACGCTGCCCATCGAGCAGTCGCGCGTGGCAGCGCCCGCACTCGCGCAGTTGCTCGCGCGCGTGCGCGAGGGCGTCATCTCCGGCAAGATCGCCAAGGATGTGTTCGCCGCGATGTGGGCCGGCGAAGGCGACGCCGACGCCGTGATCGAGCAGCGCGGGCTGAAACAGATTTCCGACAGCGGCGCGCTCGCCGCCGCGATCGACGCGGTGCTGGCCGAATATCCGACCCAACTCGCCGATTTCCGCAGCGGCAACGAGAAGCTGCTGCAATTCTTCGTCGGCCAGGTCATGAAGCGCACGCGCGGCCAGGCCAATCCGCAGCAGCTCAACACATTGCTGCGCGAGAAACTGAAAGCGTAGGTTCGAGCGTGATTTGGCTTCCCTTCTCCCGCCGGGAGAAGGTGGCGCAAAGCGCCGGATGAGGGAAGAGCGTTACAATTTCATGCGGAATCGCATCATGGTGCGCCTTTCCCTCATCCGCCCTCCGGGCACCTTCTCCCGGGGGGAGAAGGGAAGATATTTTCTATTGGAGTCGATGAACAAATGTCAGCACTGATCTGCGGTTCGCTCGCTTACGACACCATCATGGTGTTCCAGGACCAGTTCCGGAACCACATCCTCCCCGACAAGGTGCATATCCTCAACGTGTCGTTTCTCGTGCCGCGCATGCGTCGCGAGTTCGGCGGTTGCGCGGGCAATATCGCCTACAACTTGAAGTTGCTTGGCGAGGAGCCGATTCCGTTCGGCGCGGTCGGTCAGGATTTCGGCCCGTACCGCGAGCACTTGCAGCGTTGCGGCATTCGGCTGGATCACGTGCTCGTCTACGACGAACTGTTCACGCCGCAGTGCTTCATCACCACGGACATGGACAACAACCAGATCACCGCCTTCCATCCGGGTGCGATGCTCAATTCGCACGAGCATCATGTGAAGGACGTCGACGGCGTCAGCTTCGGCATCGTCGCGCCCGACAGCCGCGACGGCATGTTGCAGCACGCGCGCGAATTCGCCGAGAAGGGCATCCCCTTCATCTTCGACCCCGGTCAGGCGATGCCGCTGTTCAACGGCGAGGAATTCCGCACGATGATCGAACAGGCCGACTATGCCATCGTCAACGACTACGAATCGCAACTCTTGCAAACGCGCACCGGCTGGAGCGCCGATGACATCGCCGCGCGCGTCAAAGCCTACATCGTCACGCAGGGCCCGAAGGGCTCGATCGTGCATGTCGGCAAACAGCAGCACGTGATCCCGCCCGCGCACGAGCGCCGCATCGTCGATCCGACCGGCTGCGGCGACGCCTATCGCGCCGGCCTGATTTTCGGCCTGACGCGTGACATGGACTGGCCGACCACAGGCCGCATCGCATCCCTCATGGGCACGCTCAAGATCGAACATCCCGGCACGCAGAACCAGCGCTTCACTTACGCCGAGTTTGCGGATCAGTTCAAGCAGCAGTTCGGCTACGCGCTGGATTGATGCGCGCATTCGGGCGTCGGAAAAAACCGGCCTCGCCGACGTGCGCCGGTAAAGACGAGAAAGAAAACCCCTCACGACCGCAATGGCTCGCATCATGCGGTGCCCGCCCCTTCATGTGGCGTGATCTCGATCGCGTGTTTTGGTTACACTGGGCGAACTTCGAGCGTGGGGACGCCGAAGCCGTCCTTTCCAGGAAAAACCCATGAAACCTCTGCTCGCGCTCGTCTCCTTGCTTGTACTCGCCGTCGTCGCCAATACGGCGGCAGCAGCGACCTACGTCTACACGGCGGGATCGAACTACACGACCGTCACCGGGGCGTACACCACGGCGATGGCGGTCACCGGTTCGTTCACCACCGCCTCGCCATTGCCGGCGAATCTGGCCAACGTCAATATCGGCCCGAGCGGCTCCAACCTCGTCACGGCATGGTCGTTCAATGATGGTCTCAATACCCTGACCAACCTCAATTCGGCCCCATTCGTCTTGACGCCAAGCAACTTCACCGTCTCGACGAATGCCACTGGTCAAATCACGGCATTCCAGTTCGTGGTGGTCGGCCCGTTGCCACCCAACACGGTAGGGCAGACGATGAACGGCATCGCCGTGCTCAACGCTTCGCCGTACCAAAGCATCATCGCCTCCGGGGTCTGCAACAGCCTTACAGCGAATCAGTGCTCGGCCATTGGGATTGGTCCGTCGACCAGTACGGCATATGGCAGCTCTGCCGCCGGCGCATTTGTTCTCGCCGCCGTACCGGCGGTGCCGGCCCCGATGCTGACTCCGGCCCTGCTTGCCTTGCTGACGGGAATCCTGCTGGCTTTCGTGTTCGTGCGTACGCGCTCGCTTCGCGGGTAACGCCTTTGCGTACGCGCCCCCGGGCGCGTACGCCTCTCAAACCTTCATTGTTATCCCTCCCGGGAGAATTCCCGCACGCAGAATGAGACTTCCCCCTCCCGTTTCGCGTATTGGGTCAGAGCGGGTCGCTATTCGCGACTCGCCCTGCCATCGCCTGCGAGGAATATCATGAAGTACTTGTCGCGTGTGTTGTCGTTTCTATCCCTTGTCGTCGTCGCGAATTCCGCCGCTGCGGCCACCTATGTTTATACCGCCGGGTCGAATTACGCCTCCGCCACGGGTGTGTACACCACGGCTATGACCATCAGCGGTTCGATTACCACGTCGGTACCGCTGGCGGCAAATCTGACCAACGTCAATATCGGCCCGAGCGGCTCGAACCTGGTCACCGCATGGTCGTTCAACGACGGCATCAATACGCTGACCAATCTCAACTCGGTGGTGTATGCCGCGAATCCGAGCAACTTCATCGTTTCGACGAATGCCAGCGGTCAGCTCACGGCATTTTTGTTCGTCGTGATCAGCCCCCCGCCACCCAACACGGTGGGACAGGCGATGAACGTCATCGCCGTTGGCAACACCTCGCCTTTCCAGCAAGGCGTCACGGCGGCGCCGTGTAATACCGTAACCACGAATGCGTGCTCCAGCCTCACGACCTTCCCCAACTCGGGCTACAGCGCCACGACCGCAGGCGCCTTTGCACTGGTGGCGACGGCGGTGCCGGCCCCGATGCTGACCCCTGCTCTGCTTGCTCTGCTGACGCTGACCTTGCTCGCCTTTGTCTACGCAAGACGCACACGTCACCTACGCGCTTGATGTGAATCGTATTGCGGCGACGATGCGCCCGCCGCCTACCTTCGGCGGCGGGTGTCCTGCAAGGCTTTCTCCACCGCCGCGCGCGTCATCGGGTGATAGCCGGGTTTGGCCTCGGCGTAGATTTTTTCTGCGAGCGCTTTGCCCTGTGCGGTCTTCGCCAGTTCCGCGTACAGCGGTACCACGAGGATGCGGCGACCGATGCGCAGCATGTGTTCGCGCATCGCCGGATACGCCGCCTGGTAGCCGCTGCCGATCGCGAGGCGATACCAGCGGAACGCGATCTCGGCATTGTGCGTGCCGGTAAGATGGTAGGCGCCGTCGAGCGCCCGCATCTGCGCGAGACTCGGTTTGGGCGGCAACTGGTCGAGGAAGTACTGCCATTCCTGCGTGCGCCAGTGTGTCGCATCGAGCGCCTGCGCATCGATCTTGCCGGCGACGAACTGCTCGCGCAGCCTGTCCTGCGCGGCGAACGCGCTCGACGCGGGCAGCGGCGCATCGGCCGGAATGCCGCTCTGGTGCAGCCAGGCGTTGACCTCGTCCATGCTCACCGTGCCCGGATGTTTGTCGAGCAGGTTGGCCTTCAGATAGTCGACGAACTGGTCGGTAGTGATGCTCTGGAACGCGAAGTGGTCGAAGTAGCTGCGCAGAAACGCATCGAACGTTGTGCGGCCGAATTTCGCTTCGAGATACTGCAAAAACCACGAGCCCTTGATGTACGGCACATCGCTGAGCGAGTCGTCCGCGTCCTTGCCGGTCAGGTCGGGCACGAGCAGTTGCTCGCCGGGTGCCGAGGTTTTGAACTCGTGCCGCAGCGCATTGCTGGCGACGAGGAATTCCTCGTCGGCCTGGTTTTTGCCATACACCGCCTCGACGATGCGGCCCTGCACGTAGGTCGTGAAACCCTCGTTGAGCCAGACGTGCTTCCACGCCGCGTTGGTGACGAGGTTGCCCGACCAGGAATGCGCCAGCTCGTGCGCGATCACGCTGACCAGCGACTTGTCGCCGGCGAGGATGGTCGGCGTGGCGAAGGTCAGGCGCGGGTTCTCCATGCCGCCGAACGGGAACGACGGCGGCAGCACGAGGATGTCATAGCGGTCCCAGCGGTAGGGACCGTAGAGCCTCTCGGTGGTGACGATCATCTTTTCGATGTCGTCGAACTCCTTTGCCGCCGCATCGACCGTTTCCGGCTCGGCATAGACCGCGCTGCGCGGACCGATTTCGCGCACGGCAAGGTCGCCGATCGCGAGCGCGAGCAGATAGGACGGGATTTTCTGCGGCATCGTGAAGCGGAAGTCGCCGTCGAGCGCATGCTTCGCATCGTTGTTCGCGCTCATCACCGCGCGCAGCGCCTTCGGCGTGGTGATGTGCGCGGTGTAGGAGAAACGCACCGACGGCGTGTCCTGCAGCGGAATCCAACTGCGTCCGGCGATCGATTCCGACTGCGAATACATGAACGGATGTTTCTTGCCCGCGGTCTGGCCCGGATCGAGCCATTGCAGGCCGGCCGCGTCGGGGCTGGTCGAATAGGCGATGCGCACCTTGCCGCTCTGTGCCGACAGCGCGATGCGCAGCGCCGAGCCGAGCAGCGGGTCGGCCTTGTCGACGGTGAACTCCGCTATGCTCCACTTGCCGGCCTTGTCCTCGGCTTCGACCTTGTCGATCTTCAGCGCATTCGTGTCGAGCACGAGTTCATGCGCGGACTTGTCGATCCAATCGAGGCTCAGGATCGCGCTGCCCGTCAGCACATGCTGCTCGAACGAGACCGACAGGTCCAGGTCGAGCGCGGTCACGCGCACCTTGTCGGGCTGTGCATGGGAATGCGGATCGGTTTCGGCGTGGACGGACGACATGGCGGCGAAGCTCAGCAGACTGGCGGCAACGGTAGCAAAAAGGAGTTTCATCGTTCCTCCGGATTCGGATCAATGCGTCAGTGCGCCGTCGTAGAACCTGGCGAGATCCGTCTTCATCTGCTTGAGCGCATCGAGGTTGAGATAGACCATGTGCCCCGCCGGGTAGTAGGTGAAACTCAAGTTCTTGCGCAGGCTCGGATCGATGTCGAGATGGGCGAGATCGTACTCGGTGGCGAAGAACGGCGTGGCAAGGTCGAACCAGCCGTTCGCCGACAGCACCTTGAGATGCGGATTGGTGCGCATCGCCTCGGACAGGTCGCCGACCATCGCCGGCAACGGCAGCTTGCGCGAGGAACCCGGCGGCGTGTGGCGCCAGTCCCAATCGCCGATCGCCGCTCCGGCCGAGGTCTTGTAGGCGACGTCGCTCGTGTACCTGAGTTCGCGCGCGAGATAGTCGTTGAGCGTCGAAATGAACGCGCCGCTGATCGCGGTGCTCGACGGATCGAACTCGGGCGACTCGCCGGCGGCGTCGGTGTCGATGCCCTCGAATCGCGCATCGAAGCGGCCGAGCGTGCGGCGCTGGTCGCGCAGCAGTTCCTTGCGGAAGCGCGGCTGGCTGACGCGCAGGTTGGCGTCCTTCAGGTACTGCGGCGACAGGCCGATGTAGCGGCTCAGTTTCTGCGCGATCGCGTCGCGCTCGGCCGCGCTCAGATCCTGCCCCTTGGCCAGCGCGACCGAATAGTCGCCGCGCGCGAACTGGCGCACTTCCTCGACGAACGGGGCCAGCGCCGCCGGCTTGTTCGGAATCTTGTTGTGATACCAGGCGATCGCGGCGAACGTCGGCAGCAGGTTGACGTAGTCATTGTCGAGACCGGGAATGCGCGAGCCGTAGTTGAGGATCGACGACAACAACACGACGCCGTTGAGCGCCACGCCGCGATTTTCCAGATAGCGCGCGAGGCCGGCCGAGCGCGGCGTGCCGTAGGATTCGCCGAACAGGAATTTCGGCGAATTCCAGCGCTGGTTGACCGTGAGGTAGCGGACGATGAAGCGGCCGAATGCGTCGATGTCCTGATCGGTGCCCCAGAAGCGCTTGTTCGGATTCTCGTCCTTGTCCTTTTCGGCGGGCTTGCCGTCCTTGTCCTTGGGCAGGCCATGCGAATAGCCGGTGCCGATCGCGTCGACGAAGACGAGGTCGCTCTTGTCGAGCAGGCTGTCCGCATTCGGCACGAGCTGGTACGGCGCCGGCGGAATCGCCTCCGGGCCGTTCGTGACCACGCGCACTGGTCCGAACGAGCCCATGTGCAGCCACAGGCTAGCCGAGCCGGGGCCGCCGTTGTAGAAAAACGTGAGCGGGCGCTTTTCGGCGTCGCGACCTTCGCCCACCGTGTAGGCGACATAGAACACGCTCGCGTCGGCCGTGTCCTTGTCGTCGCGGATCGTCAGCGTGCCGGCGGTCGCCTTGTACGTGTAGCCGCGACCATTGATCGAGATGCTGTGGTGGGTGATAACCGATTTTTCTGCGGCCGGATCGGCCTTCTCTTTGGCGTGGGTCGACTTCGCATCCACCTTGGCCGAATCTTCGTGTTCGGCGGAAAAAGCGAAGCCGCTCGCCGCAACGAGAGCGAACAACGGACACAACATGTACTTGCGCATGGCATCTCCCCGATCGAAATTGGTTGATTATGCCGCGGTCGGGCACGCCGGGCCTGTGCCGAAAGCCCTGCGCAACGCGCGTGCCGCGTTGAATCTTGCAGCCGTGACGGCCTCGGCGACAACGCCAGTGACGACTTTCGCATGTGCAGCGCCGACAATGCCCTCGTTCGAGGGTACGACGTACAGCGCGACCCGGTTTGCGGCGAGGGCGCTCGCGACATCGGGGTTCAGTGCGGCGGTGGCCGAGGCGGTTGCAGCGGCAGTCTTGTTCGCGATGGCAACCAACCCCAGTCGACGCTGAAATTGCGTGCGTAGGTTTGCCCCTGGAACACCGCCGTGATCGTCCACATGCCGATCGGTGCGTCGGCGGGCAAGGCGAACTTCCAGTCGGCGCCGGTGCCGGAATAGAACGGTTTCGGATTGCCCTGGCTGGCGAGGTCGAAGTCCCATTGCGCAAAGACGCTGCTATCCGGGCGCATGATGTTGAATTGAGTGATCTCGCCGTTGCGCTGATCGCGATACGAGACAAACACCCACAACACATCGCCGGGTTTGAACTCGTTTTTGTAGTGGGGCGTTTCCGCGACCGCATTGCCGTTGGCGTCGATGCCGCACGCGACGAATTCGGGTTCGTCCGAATGCAGGCTGAGCGTATCGATGTGCGGGTCTTCGTAGGGTTGGAACACGATCCAGCGATCCGGCGCCGCATTGCACGCACCGCTGCGTGGATCGACTACCGCGCCGGCAGCGTCGCGCAGCTCGAAATGCAGATGCGGGCCGGTGGAACTGCCGGAACTGCCGACCAGCCCGAGATAGTCGCCGGCCGCCACGCGCGCGCCAATCGGCGCCGACGTGACCGAGCCCTTGCGCAGATGGAAATACACCGCGACGAGGCCATCGTCCTGCATCACGTAGACGTCGTTCGGATCGCTCGCTGCGGCGATCGCGCAATTGCGGTCGAAATTGCCGTCGTCTTTGGCAAGGATGACGCCCGCCGCCGCAGCCACGACCTGCACCTGCCCCGCATCCATCATCGCCCAGGGAAACGGCCACAGGTAGTAGTCGGTGCCGGCGTGATTGTAGCCATTGGCCAGGTTGTAGGTGCGCGAACCGCAAGCGTAATCCTGCACGGCGCTCGGATAGGGCAGGCCGTGATCCACGAAGTTGCTCGTGCCGTGATAGCCGAACTGGTCGAATCGACCGACCGGCTGCAATGGCCACGCCAGATCCGCGACAGGGCCTTGGGTGCTGCCGAACGATGACAATCCTTGTCGGCGCAACACGTTGAGGCCGTGCCGGATTTTCGCGGCAATCAGTGCGTCCTGTCGCGGCGAGGACAGGTCGGAAAATGCCTCATCGGAAACGACGCGCACCTGCTCCTGCGCTTGCGCAAACGTCCCGCTCAACAAGAATGCCGTCAATAAAGGAAGCTTCATTCTTGCGCCTCCAAAACCCCGGGGTGAGCCGGATGTTTTCCGCCCGCCAACCTCAACCGGAAGCTTACTCCACCCGGCAGAATGCGGCCTTGAGATAGCGCGACTCGGGCACGTGCGCCTGCCACGGATGGTCGGGGCCGGCGCCGGACACCTTGAGCACCTGCACCGTGCGGTTCGCATAGAACGCGGCGCGCCGCAGCATGTCGAGGAACTGTTCTTCGCTGACCAGCCCCGTGCACGAGCAGGTGAGGAAGATGCCGCCCGGCTTGACTGCGCCGAGGGCGAGCTTGTTCATGTCGAGATATTTTTTCAGCGCCGGAATCACCTGTTCACGGTCGCGCGTCATCTTCGCCGGGTCGAGAATGACGACATCGAACTTCTTCTGCGGATTGCTCGCCGTGTCGCGCAGCCAGGCGAAAACGTCGGCCTGAATGAACTTCACCCGCGCTTTGTTCAAGCGCGCATTTTGCTCGGCGATGCCGAGAATTTCTTCGTCGAGATCGATGCCGACGACTTCCTCGGCACCGCCGCGCGCCTTGGCATAAATCCCAAAACCTCCGGAATTGCAGCACAGATCGAGAACACGTTTGTCGGCGCAGAATTCGGACAGCAACAGGCGATTGTCGCGCTGGTCGGCGAAGAAGCCGGTCTTGTGTTTGCTGCCCGGTGCGGCATGAAACTGCACGCCATGCTCGTGAATCACGGTCGGCTTCGGCGCCGGTGGCGCGGTCCAGTCGAAACTTTCCTGCTTCTGCACATGCTCCTCGGCGAAGGCGTAGATTTCCGCCTCGGGAAAGTGGCGCAGCAGCACGCGCTTGATCAGGTCGCGCTGCTTGAACATGCCGGCCGAAAAATATTCGACGACGAGCGTATTGGCGAAGCGGTCGACGACGAGGCCCGAGAGCCCGTCGCCTTCGGAGTGGATGACGCGGTAGGCATCCGTCACGGCATCGAGCTTCAGCACTTCGCGGCGCAGCGAGATGGCCGCGTCGATCTTGCGCGCGAAGAAATCCTCATCGACGGCTTCGTCCGGATCGGCGGTGAGCACGCGCAGCGCGATGCGCGAATGGCCGTTGTAGAAACCGCGGCCGGCGAACACGCCATCGCGATCGATGATATCGACGACCGTACCGGGCTTCGGTTTCGGCTCGGGCTTCTCCACCATCTTCTGGAAAATCCACGGATGATTGGAGCGACGCTCGATCTTGAGGCGAACGACGGGATGAGCGGGGTGCGGAGACGGTGTGTGCGCGGTATCCGTTTTCATGACCGCGCCCGCCCCGGAACCGCACATGCGAGTTTCCCCGCATACGACACAGGTTTGCAGCAAGCTTTCGTCCGGAGGCCGGTTTTACGACGGTCGAACCCAGTGGGTATACACGAGTGTGGCATGGGAATGTAACGGTATGCGGCTGTGTAGAGTAGCCGAACCTCCCACCGCCTTGTAGAGGATGCGAGGGGCGTGGCGCTGGAGGTTTGAAGAAATTTCCCGTGCCGACTTCGGCATGCGACATCCATCGTCTGCGATTTCTCCCAAACCGGCGTATAATGCGAACAATTCTTGTTTAGATGCAGGTTTGTTGTGCTCCTTTCGGAACTGGCGATGGGTGTGTCGGCAACCGTGTTCGAAGTGAACGACACCGGGCCGAAAGATGCGATCGCGCAGCGTTTGCGCGATTTCGGCTTCGTCGCCGGAGAGCCCGTCCGCCTCGTCGCGCGTGGGCCGCTCGGTGCCGATCCGTTGCTCGTGCAGATCGGTTACACGCGCTTTGCGTTGCGCCGTGCCGAAGCCGCGCGCGTGACGGTGTCGCTGGAGACGTCGCCATGAACGGCACCGCCGCGACCTTGCGCATCGCGCTCGTCGGCAATCCGAATTGCGGCAAGACGGCGTTGTTCAACCTGCTCACCGGCACACGGCAGAAGGTGGCCAACTATGCCGGCGTCACGATCGAGCGCAAGGAGGGGCATTACCTTGCGCCGAGCGGGCGCAACGTGCGCGTGCTCGATTTGCCCGGCGCGTATTCGCTCGCCGCCAACAGCCCGGATGAGGCGATCACGCGCGATGTCGTCACCGGACGCTACCCCGGCGAAGCGGCGCCCGATTTGATCGTTTGCGTTGCCGACGCAACCAATCTGCGCCTGCATTTGCGCTTCGTGCTCGAAATCGCGCGTCTGGGTCGGCCGATGCTGCTGGCACTCAACATGATGGACGCGGCGAAACGTCGCGGTATCCATATCGACGTTGCGGCGCTGGCGGCCCGCCTCGGCATGCCCGTGGTCGAAACGATCGCGGTCAAGCGCGGTGGCGCGGCGGGGCTGATTGCACAGATCGACGCGTTCGAGCCCCTCGCTGCGCTCGGTGCTGTCGTCGCGGGAGGGAATGTGCACATTCCCCAAGCGCCATCCGCTCCGGATCTGCACGCCCAGGTGCGCGTCATGCTGGCCGAAACGGTGACCATGCCTCGACGCACGGCGGCCATCGACGACACTTTGGATCGCATCGTGTTGCATCCGGTCTTTGGGCTGGCGATTCTCGCGGCGATCATGTTTCTCATCTTCCAGGCGGTGTTTTCGTGGGCGACGCCGCTGCACGATGGCATCGATGCAGGTATCCAAGCCGCTGGTGCGTGGCTGGGTAGTGCGCTGCCGGACGGCGCACTGCGCAGCTTGCTCGTGGACGGTGTATTTGCCGGGCTCGGTACGGTGCTCGCGTTTCTTCCGCAAATTCTGATCCTGTTTCTTTTCATATTTGTGCTGGAGGAATCCGGCTATTTGCCGCGCGCCGCCTTCCTGCTCGATCGCATGATGTTGGCGGCGGGGCTGACCGGGCGTTCGTTCATCCCGCTGCTGTCGAGTTTCGCCTGTGCGATTCCGGGCATCATGGCCACCCGCAGCATTCCCGACCCGCGCGATCGCTTGACCACGATCCTGATCGCGCCGTTGATGACCTGTTCCGCACGCCTGCCGGTGTACGCGTTGCTGATCGCCGCATTCGTGCCGCAGCGCACGGTGGCCGGAATATTCAACCTTCAGGGCGTCGTGCTGTTCACGCTTTATCTTGCCGGCATCGTCAGCGCGCTGTTGGTCGCCTGGACGATCAAACGCCTGCGGCGCGACAAGAGCGAGCACGCATTGATGATGGAATTGCCGTCGTATCGCGTACCGCATCCGCGCGACATCGCCATCGGTTTGTACGAGCGCGGCATGATTTTCATCCAGCGCGTCGGCGGCATCATCCTCGCATTGACCGTGCTGTTGTGGTTTTTGTCGAGCTTTCCCGCGCCGCCGGTCGGGGCGAGCGAGCCGGCGATCCACTACAGTCTCGCCGGCATGATCGGTAAAGCCTTGCACGTCGTGTTTGCGCCGATCGGATTCAACTGGCAGATCTGCATCGCCCTCGTTCCCGGACTCGCCGCGCGCGAAGTCGCCGTGTCTTCGCTGGCGACGGTGTACGCGCTCGGCGGCAATGAGGATGGTCTGCAAGCCATCGTCGCGGCGCAGTGGTCGCTGGCTACCGCCTTGTCGCTGCTCGCCTGGTACGTGTTCGCGCCGATGTGCATTTCCACCTTGGCCACGGTCAAGCGCGAAACGCGTTCATGGCGCAACGTGGTCGTGCTGGCCGGATATTTGTTTGGCCTTGCCTATTTCGCTTCGTTGGCCACGTATCAAATTGCCAAGGCGCTCGGCGCATGAGTTACGCGATCTTCCAGTCCCTCGCCGTCGCTGCGATCGTGATCTGGAGCGTGGCATTTGCGCTGCGCAAATGGTTTCCGCGCAGCGCTCGCGCCGTGCAGGCGAAACTCGCGCGACGTCTTGCCGCTTCGTCGATGCCTTTGATGCACGAACTCGGTGCGAAACTGACTCCGCAACAGGTCGCCAGCGGGGCCGGTTGCGGCAGCGGCGGTGGCTGTTCGAGCTGCGGCGCGTGCGCGCCGGCGGGATCGCGCGGCAAGGCGATGTCGGCGCCAAACGTGCGCGGGCCTTCCGCGCGCTGATCGCGCGTGCGACCACACGAGGGTCACTCCGGGTTTTCGATCACGTAACCCTTGGCACGCAACGCGGCGAGGCGTCCGTCGGTGTGGAACAATTCGTCGATCGGTAATACCGCGAACGTGCTCGGGTTTTTCCACAGCGCCGCCTCTGCCGCAGCCAGCCAGGCGGTTTGGATTCGGCGTTTCGCCTCGTCGAGTTTCGCGCTCAGATTCGCGTTTGCGGCGAAGGCTTTCAGACAGACGCTGCGCTGGTCCGGATAGGGCAGGCTTCTCAGCTTTTCCAGATCGCCCACGGCCCACGCATTCGCGCGTGCGCGCATCGCGTCGAGATCGGTTTCCAGGCGCGCGATCGTCGTTGCCAGACAATCGATGTCGGCCTGGCCTGCGGAATTCCTGAAATCGGCGATTGCCTGGCGCGCGTTGTCGAGCGGAATCGGCACATCGATGTCCTTGACCGGCACGCCATGCTGGCGGGCGATTTTCTCGATCACCGGCCACAACGCGGCCTTGTTGCTCAAGCCGGACTTGCCGATCGCCTTGCCGTACAGCTCATTCGCAGCGAGGATCGGGCGCAGACGTTCGACGCCGTTGTCCTTGCCGAGGTAACGTTGCTTGAGTGTCGACCAGCGCGCGTAAAGATCCGGCGGCAGGATGTCTTGCAGCGTCTTGCCATCCGCATTCTTTTTTGCGCCGAGGATGGCGGGGAGCAGAAACGCGGCGCGAAAAAATCCCACTTTCAGCTCGCCCTGTGCGTCGGCCAACACTTCCTGCGAGCCGGCGATGACGCTCTCCACATCGGTCGCGCGCCAGTGCATCGTCTTCGGCAATGGCGCCTGCGTGCCCAGTATCCATAACACATGGTCGCTGTCGCGTCGGGTCACTTTCCACAGACCCGGGCCAAGCTGCTCGCCGGTGACGAGTACCGTGTCCAACGTCGGCGCCTGCGCATTTTCGGGCGCGGCATGCGCCACTATCGAGACGATCAACAGCGCAGGCAAAACCAGCCAAGCCCAACCACGCATGTTCGAGTACCGGCGACTACGGACGACCAGCCTACCCGGCACGCGATGAATTTGGCATGAAATGCCGTGCGTTTTGGCGCGGCGATGCTAGGCGTCGACCAAGCGCGACACGTCGACGACGTACATTTGTCGTTCGCGCTCATGCACGGAATCGACGCACACGCTGCGTCCGTCACGGCTCCAGCGCGGATGCAAGTCGCAGCGGTTGACCTTGCCAAGCGCCGGGTCGGTATAAAGCCGCGCCAGTTCGTGCAGTTGTCCTGTGTGTGTGTCGAACACGATCAACAGGCGATGATCGCTGTCGTCTGGATAGGTGTCCGAGAGCAGCCAGCGCCCGCACGGCGAGTAGGTCATGTGGCCGTTCTCGGTCAGCACGCCGTCGCCGATGATTTCCACCTTGTCGGTGCCATCGGTGTACAGGTGATAGCGCGCTTGCGCGTTGTGCGGCCCCCAGACGATGATCTGATCGTTGCCGCGCCACGCCGGATGCGAAATCTGCCAGATCGCTTTCTCGTAGTCGAAGATGCCGGCCTTGGGCGCGCCGGGTTCCGGCAGCGGTGGCAGCGGATGATCGCCGCATTCCAGCAGCCGCAGGTTGCTGCCGTCCGCATCGACCGTAATCAGGCGATGCAGCCAGCGCGTTTCGTCCTCGATGCACTCCGTCCAGCGATGCAGGAACAAAAACCGCTTCGAGTTCGGCGCGATTTCCAGATGTGTGACCCAATGGAACGCGCGCTCCATCGAGGCGACCGGATGAAACTCACGCAACTGGCGCAAACTGACGATCAGCGCGTGCTCGCCCGTGGCCAAGTCCATGCGTCGGATGCCGTCGTCGCTGGGCGCAAGTTCGAGCGGGCGGCGCGGTGTGTGTGGCAGATAGCCGATGGTTGGATGCGCGTGTTGCAAGCGGTCGTAGCTGATGCACATCGCAAATTCGCCGCTGGTCGCGACGATGTATACCGGCAAGGGTAACTGACGTGAAACGCCGGTGTCGACATCGAGAATGGTCGCGGCGAAATCGGGGTAGATCGGCTTCGGCGTGAAGCAGCGCGTGTTGTAGATCACGCTGGAGCGCGTGTTCTCCAACCACTGCAACTGACAGCCCATCTGGAAATTCCACGTCGTCGTTTCACCGAGCGTGCGGAATTTGCCATCGCCGCGCAAATCGAAATAACCGACTTGCGCTGCGAAATGCGGGCCAAGTTCGGCCTGCATGACATTGACGCGGTTGGCCAGCACGCGCGTGCCGTCGGCATGCCATGGCACCTTGTTGTAGTAACCGAAAAAGTGATGGCCGGCAGCGCCGCCACCCAGGCGGGTGATCGGATAGCTCGGCGTGATCGGTACAAGGTTGATCGCGTTGGACATAGTGTTTTGCATGGGAAATGGTTATGTGAATTGAAAGCGTTGCGCAAAGTCATCGACACGGCATGATCCGCCGTGTCGACATGTTCATTTGTGTTTTTGCGGCGCGGTGTTGGACGACTTGTTCGCGTGTTGGAGGATCAGCGCCTGCGCGCGATCCAGCACGCTGTCGCTCTTGCCGATCCAATCGCTCGGGATCGGCTCGATGGCGATATCCGGTTGGATGCCGATGGTGTCGTAGCGCTGGCCGTTCTTTTGGAACGAGGCCATGGTCGAGATGACGACATCGAGCCCGCTGTTGGGCAGATGAAACGGACGACTTTGTCCACTGCGGCCCATGGTCGGCGTGCCGACCAGGGTCACGCCCGGCCAGTTCTTGAATGCGGAAGTGAAGATATCGCCCGCACTGCCGATGCCCCAATCGATGAGTACGTACACTGGCTTGGCATAGAACGGTTTGCCTGCCTGCGGGTGCAGCGCCATGAAATACCAATCGGTAAATTTGTCCGCAGGCGGCGTCCACATCGGAACGAAGTTTGCCGCAAACGCTCGGTACGCGGCGAGATCTGCTTTGGGCAAGTCCTTGTCGCCGATATATTCGAACTTTTTGTCCTCGTCATCGAACATGCTTGCCGCGTCTTGCCCGGCACCGATTTGCGATTTGCGCAGCTTGACCACGTTGAATACATACGGCGCAGCGTCGGCGCGCATGAAATACGGAAACAGCGCGTTCAGCACCGCGCGCTTGCCGCCGCCGCACTGGCGTGCATCGATGATCAGCGCGTCGGTGTTGCGGAACTCCTGCATGAGCCTGGGAATATCGGCGACCAGCTTTTCGCTGATCTCGCCCTGATGCGCCGCGACGCGCAGATAGCCGATGTTGTGCTCGAGCATGCGGCTTTCCTCGGGCAGGCCGAACGGATGTCCGAATTTGCCCAGACTCGCCTCCAGCGGCACGCTCAGAGGCGCCACCTGACTTCCGTCTTCGGACACCATTTGCAATGCCGCCGGCCCACCCATGGGCAAGCCCATCACTCCGCGCAAGCGATCGATCGACGGAAACAACGCTTGCGCGCGTCCGAAACGCGCCGCTGGCGAGCTCAGCGGCCCCTGACCGATGTCGCCCGCTGCGCGCATCCATTCTTCGATGGTCACGCCGTCGATCGAACGCACATAGGGATGCTCGGCATCGGCGAAAGTGCCCTTGGTGACGTTGTACAGAAAATAGCGCGAACCGGATTTTCCGATTTGAAACGGTATGCCGCCCTTGGTCACATGCTTGTTCAGTTCGGACACCTTGGCGTGGTCATCGCCAAACAGGTGGATGAAGCGATCAAGCTGCACCGCCAGACCACTGACGGACACCTGCTCCGGCAGTGCCGCCGCCAATTGGTGCAGCGAGGCGCGATAGTCGAACGTCGACGACCAGATATAGGCGCTGTTCTCATCGATCATTTTTGTCAATGTATCCAGATCGGCGGACGCTTCAGCGCGGGTGATGACCTTGTCGCCGGCCTTCAGGCCGAGCCCATTGTTGCCGAGGTTGTAGGGATCAAAACCCGACCCGGTACCCGCGGCAACACTGCCCGCCGACAGCACGATCAAACACGCTGCCAGTGACGCACGCGAGACCCGCGCTCGCACAGTATTCCCATCACGGTTATTCATGACCTCACTCCCAAGTTGTTTGCTGCCAAAAGTACCAGCGCGTTGTCATGCGACGATGCTGGACAAAAATTTCTGCGCGCGCGTCGAGCGCGATTCACGCTCGGCAAAGAACACTTCGCTCGCACAATCATCGAAGATCTTGCCTTCATCCATGAACAGCACACGGTGGGCGACCTTGCGCGCGAATCCCATTTCATGGGTGACGCAGACCATGGTCATGCCCTCGGCGGCGAGGCCGGTCATCACGTCCAGCACTTCGTTGACCATTTCTGGATCGAGTGCGGAAGTGGGCTCGTCAAACAGCATGCACTCAGGTTCCATGCACAAGGCGCGGGCGATGGCGACACGCTGCTGCTGACCGCCGGATAACTGCCCCGGAAATTTGCCCGCGAAGGCGGACAAACCCACGCGCTGCAAGAGCCCCAGCGCTTTGTCGGTCGCGGCGGCGCGATCACGTTTGAGCACCCGCATGGGCGCGAACGTCAGGTTGTGCAGCACATCCATATGCGGAAACAACTCGAAATGCTGAAACACCATGCCGACCTTGGCACGTATCGCGGGCAGTTGTGCCGCCGGCGCCGGCAAGGTGTGCTCGCCCACCACGATGCGGCCGCGCTGGATGGGTTCGAGCGCATTGATACATTTGATGAGAGTCGACTTGCCCGAGCCCGACGGGCCGCAGACCACCACCACTTCGCCTTTGGCAATGCGCGCGTTGCAGTCGAACAGCACCTGGGTTTCCCCGTACCACTTGGAGACGCTCTCGATAACGATGGGCTCGCTCATGTCAGGGCGTTCCTTGCGTAGCGATGTTCGACGAGGCGAGATGCGATGAAACACATCACGAAATAGACCGCACCGGCAAAAAGATACAACTCGATCAGACGGCTGTCGCGCTGGCCGATTTGGGTAGCGGCTCCGAGAAAGTCGCTGACGCTGATGACGTAGACCAGCGAGGTATCCTGAAAAATGATGATGGCCTTGCTCAAAATCAGCGGCGTCACCACGCGCATCGCCTGCGGCAGGATCACGTGGCGCAGGGTCTGCGCGCGGGTTAGCCCAAGCGCTTGCGCGGCATGCGATTGCCCGTGCGGAATGCTCTGCATGCCGGCACGAATCACCTCGCAAAAATACGCCGCCTCAAAGGCGACGAAGGCGACGAAGGCCGAGTACATCGGTCCGATCGGAGTCGCTTCGCCGCGCACCGCGCCGATGAGCATCGGCACCAGCAGATAAAACCAGAAGATGGCGAGGACGAGCGGAATCGAGCGAAATACCGACACATACACCGCGCCAATGCCCGCAATCCAGCGCCGGTTCGACAGGCGCATCAGCGCCAAGCCAAGGCCAAGCGCCATGCCGCCTGCCAGACACACCGCGAGCAGCGCCAGCGAAAACACCATGCCGCGTGCCAGAAACGGCAGCGCCGGGACAATCGCACTCCAGTCGAACGCATAGTTCATGCGCTGCCTCCGAGGCCATGGCCAGGGATGCGCAGGCGAGCTTCCAGCGCGTGCATGGCATGGCTTGTGATTTGCGCAATCAGAAAATAGAGCAGCGTCGCCGCGATGAAGGCTTCGAACACGTGCGCGGTGAATTCGCCCATCTGGCGGCTGCGCGCAGTCAATTCGAGCAGTCCGATGGTCAAGGCCACCGCCGAATTTTTGAACACGTTCAAAAACTCCGAGGTCAGCGGCGGCACGATGACGCGAAACGCCAGCGGCAGGATCACGAAGCGATAGACATGGATGCGGGTCAGGCCCAGCGCGTATCCCGCGTTGAAGCGGCCGCGCGGTTGCGCCTGAATGCCGGCGCGCACCTGCTCGCACACGCGCGCTGCGGTGAACAGGCCCAGGCACACGATCATCGTCAGCGTTTGCGTCGCCACCGGGTTGGCCCGATTCAGCGCCGTTTGCAACGACACCGGCAAAAACACGACCGGCGCGATGTAGTACCAGAAGAACAATTGCACCAACAGTGGCACGTTGCGGAACAGCTCGACATACGCCGTCGCCAGCGCCCGACCCAGGCGCGGGGGCAGTGTTCGGGTCACGCCGAGACCGATGCCGATGACCAGTGCAATGGCCCACGCGCACAACGAAATGAACACCGTGAAGGCGAGCCCCGACAGTATCCACCACACGTAGCGACTCGCGCCATCGATGGTCGGCGCGAGGAAAATGCTCCAGTTCCAGTCGTAGTTCACGATGCCACGTTCGCTGCCGCAGATGCGGCGATGTTGGCAGAAAAAGACTGCGCCATCATGGCAGCGGCCTGTCGTTGGGGTGCTCGAACAGCGTCTGCATGGCGGCGTCCAGCGGCACATTCAAGTTCACTTGCCGCGGTGGAATCGGCGACTGGAACCAACGCTGGTACAACCGGCGCATGTCGCCGTTGCCGATCATGCGCGTGATGGTGGCATCCACCAGGGCTTTGAACGTCGGATCGTTCTTGCGCATCGCGCAAGCATAGATCTCCGTCGTCAGCGGCGTGCCGACGACGTGCCAATCGAGCGGGTTTCTGGCTTTGGAAATTTCGCCGTACAAAATTGCGCCGTCGCTCATGAACGCAACGGCCTTGCCGAACTCGAGCGCCGCGAACGCATCGCCGTGGTCGCGCGCGGCGATGATGCGCAGTCCCAGGCCGCGTTCGTGGTCGAGCTTGCGCAGCGCGATCTCGGCTGTCGTCCCCGCCGAGACAATCACGTTTTTATCGCGCAAGTCGTCGATATCTTGGATGCCGCTGTCGCGTCTGACCAAAAACTGCGTGCCCGATGCAAAGTAGTTGATCGAAAACGCCACCTGGCGCTGGCGGCTGGCGTTGTTGGTGGTGGTTTCGCATTCGAGGTCGATGGTGTCGTTGAGCAACAGTGGAATGCGCGTTTGCGAGGTCACCGGAACCAGCTTGACGCTGAGATTGCGCCGCCCCAGCTCGGTTTTGATCTCTTCCACGATGGCGAGTGCAATGTCCTGTGCGTAGCCGACCACGTGTTGTTGATCGTCGAAATACGAGAACGGAATGCTGTTGTCGCGATGCCCCAACGTGATGATGCCGGTGGCGCGGATTTTTTCGAGCGTCGAGCGTGCGGGCGTCGCCTCGGGGGTCGCGCGCCGACAGCCGCCAAGCAGCGTGCCCGCGGCGAGAGCGAGCACAACCAAAGCTCGCGCCCGCGCGCTGGCGATGCCGAGGTTTCGTCTTGGCCGTAATGAAAACGTTTGCACAATATTGATTCACCGCACACTTGGGATTCGATACTATTCAAGCCCATCGCAACTTTCACAAGAAAACGTTGCCACCTGTGCCATGCCCGGCGTAACCATCCACGACGTTGCCGCCCATGCCGGCGTCAGCATCTCCACCGCGTCGCGTGCATTGCGCGGCATCGGCTACGTCGATGCCGGCAAGCGCGAACTGGTGTTGCGCGCCGTGGCGGCGCTCGGCTACGTGCCCGACGCCAGCGCACAGGCGCTGCGCGCGCGCCGTTCGGGCGTAATCGGCATCGTCGTTGGCGACCTCGGCAATCCGCACACCGCGACCCTCGTGCACAGCATCGAAAAATACGTGAGTGCACGCGGCTACACCGCGTTGTTCACCAGCGTAGTCGATGACGGTGAGGCGATGGAGCAAAAGGCGCTGCAAACGATGCTGCGCCAGCGCCCGGACGGCCTGATCGTTGCCACATTGCAAACACACATCAGTGATCTGCTGCTGCAACAGGCGCGCCGCGCCGGACTGCCGACCACGCTCATCGGCCGCTCCCTCGCAAGCGGTGATTTCGATTCCATTACCTCGAATTACCAGCGCGGCAGCGAGATTCTGACCGACTATCTGCTGAGTCTGGGTCACCGGCGCATTGCATTTGTTGGCGCGCACCTGTCCGAAGCCGAGCATGTCGGTCGCCTGCGCGGCTATCTGGCGGCGATGCAACGCGCGCGCATCAAGGTGCGCCCCGACTGGGTGGTTGGCGACGACAAACCGGCACGTCCGTATTATCCCAATTCACTGACCGGCTACCGCGCGGCCAAGCGCCTGCTGCAACTGCGCACTCACCCCAGCGCCATCATGGCACGCAACGACGTCACCGCCATCGGCGTGATTCAGGCGATCACCGAAGCCGGGTTGAGCGTACCCGAGGATGTGTCCGTGACCGGGTTCGACGACATTCCCCTTGCCGGCTTCATCGCCCCGGCGCTGACCACGATGAGTCAGCCCACGGAAAAAGAAGGCGAGCTGGCAGCCGAATTCCTGATCGCACGCCTTGAGCGTCCCGATGAAGTTATCGCACCGCGCGCCTTGACCCTTGAGTGCAACCTGATCGTGCGCGCATCGAGTGCGCGCGCGCCAAGCCGATAACGTACCCGCCGCGCCGCGGTAGTTTGCGCAGCATCAAGCCACGGCAACGTTGGTCGATGCGCGATAGCGGCCCGGCGTGGCCGCACCGAGTTTGTGCATGAGCCGGCGCAGTGCCGTGGCATCCCGATAGCCAATCGCCTCGGCAACGCGCTCCACGGACATGCGGCTGTTTTCAAGCAGCGCTCGTGCCCTGCGCAACTTGATGCGCTGAATCAATGCCTTGGTGCTGTTGCCGGTGGCTTGCCGCACATGGCGCGCCAGCGTGCGTTCCGACACGCACAAGTCGCGGGCCAAGGCGAGGATGCTCGGCACACGCGGCAACGCGGCTTCGATGCGCTGAGTGAGTCGCTCGACCAGGGCATGTCCACTCGCGAGCATTTCAGGAATCACGAACCCGGCCTGCGCGTGGCGACATTCGAGCAGCAGCATGCGCGCCACGTGCTCGCTCAGCTGCGGGCCGCAGCGCTCGCGCAACAGGTACAACATCAAATCGGCATGGGCAAACGCCGCACCTGCGGTCACGATGGGGCCATCGGCGCAGATCATGCGGTCGGCATCGACCGTGCAGTGCGGGGCGATGCGCGCCAGCGTTGGCGCCAGCCACCACGTCGTCGTGGCGCGTCGCCCATCGAGCAATCCGGCCGCGTGCAGCACGAACACCGACGAGCACGAAGCCGCGATCTGCCCGCCGCAGGCGAGGTGTCGGCGCAAACTGCGGGCGATGTGCTGCCCCTGTGACGAGGCCATGCGTGCGTTGATCGATTCGGGATCCGAGCCCAAGCCGGGAATCACGCAGACCGAATGCGTTTGCCGTGGTCGCGGCGGCAGCTTTTTCGTATCGATGCGGATGCCATCGCGCAACGAAACCGATCCGCCGTACAGCGAATACAGGCCCCACGTGGGTATCGGCAAGCGCAGCTTCGTGGCGATGGTGCTCGCGGTATCGAGAATGTCGCGGCTCATGGCGACGCTGCTGGGGTAAGCGCCATCGAGCACGAGAACTTCAAAATCTTTCATGTCTGATTTCGCACCAAAAATGACGTATCCGACACTGTACGCCATTGCGCCGAGGCGCTGTAATGGCTTGCCGAAGTACCTGAGCACAGCGATGCCGAAACAAGCCCTTGATCCCTTGAACCCAGCTGCGACGGCGAGGGTCACGAGCGTGCGCGTTGGCGTGGCCGGCATCGGCACCATGGGCCTGCCGATTGCACACAGGTTGCTGCGCGCGCAGGTGCCGCTATGGGTCTGGAACCGACATGCGGACAAGTGCGCGCCGCTGGCGGCCGCCGGTGCCTGTGTCGCGCAGGACCTCGATGCGCTGTTTCATGCGGCCAACCTGATCATGTTGGTCGTGTTGAATGAAGCCGCCGTCGACGCGGTGCTCGGTCGCGGTCAGTTCGATTTCGCCGAGCGCGTTGGCGAGCGCACCATCGTGCAATTGGGCACGATTGATCCCGAATTTTCCCGCGCGCTCGGCGCGGATATCCTCGCGGCAGGCGGGCGTTATGTCGAGGCGCCGGTTTCTGGCTCGCGCATTCCCGCAGAGCAAGGGCGCTTGCTGGGAATGCTCGCCGGGGAGGCCGACGATATCGCGCAGGTAGCGCCACTGCTGGTCACGTTTTGCGAGCGCACGTTCGTTTGCGGTGCGGTGCCCGCAGCGTTGCGCATGAAACTTGCGGTCAATCACTACTTGATTGGCATGGTCAGCGTGCTGGCCGAGACCGTACACGCCGCACGTGCCGCTGGCGTCGACGTCGCCTTGCTGCGCCGCATTCTCGATGCCGGCGCGATGGCGAGCGACGTGTCGCGCGGCAAATTGCACAAACTCGTCGTTGGAGACTATTCCGCGCAGGCAAGTGTGGGCGATGTGCATGCCATTGCCAAACACATCGCGCGCCAATGTCGGCGCGCCGAGGCGTACGCGCCGCTGATCGCGCAATGCTGCGCGTTGTACGCGCTTGCGGAGCGTCATGCCCTCGGCGCATCGGACATGGCGGCGGTGATCGAAGCTTTCGACATTCAGCGCCAAAACCTTTCGCAGCCGACGGCGCTCGCATCAACCGGAGCCCGCGCATGACCCCTGCACGACACCTCATTGCCGCCTGTGCCACGCTGATGCTGCTGACGTTTGCGGTCGGCGTGCTGATGCTCGTGCGCCGCGTTCGTGAAATGCAGGCTCGCCGCATCACGCCGCAATCGGTCGCGCTGTCGGCACAACGCAACGCGCTGTTGCAGGATTCGCGCGCATCCGACAACTACAACCATTTGTTCGAATTGCCGGTGCTGTTCTATGCGTTGTGCGCACTGGCGCTCGCGAGCGATCACATTCCAGTCTGGCTGCCCATCGCTGCCTGGGCGTTCGTCGCCTTGCGCATCGCGCACAGCGCCATCCAAACCGGCCGCAACACGGTGACGCACCGGTTTGCAATGTTTGTGGCCGGCTTCACCATCCTGGCGTTGGCGTGCGCGGGTTGGACATGGACGATTTTCGTTGACTGATCGCTGTGCACCGACGAAAAAAAGCCGGCATCGATGCCGGCTTTTTTTGTTGGGGCGAACCGCGCTCAGCGCTTCATCGAATTGAAAAACTCGTCGTTCGACTTGGTGTTCTTCATCTTGTCGAGCATGAATTCCACCGCCGCGAGTTCGTCCATCGGGTGCAGCAGTTTGCGCAGGATCCAGATCTTTTGCAGCATGTCCGGTTCGATCAGCAAATCCTCGCGACGCGTGCCGGAGCGGTTGATGTTGATCGCCGGGTAAACGCGCTTCTCGCTGATGCGGCGGTCGAGATGCACTTCCATGTTGCCGGTGCCCTTGAACTCCTCGTAGATCACCTCGTCCATCTTCGAGCCGGTTTCGACCAGCGCGGTGGCGATGATGGTGAGCGAACCGCCTTCTTCGACGTTGCGCGCGGCGCCGAAGAACCGCTTCGGGCGCTGAAGCGCATTCGCATCCACGCCGCCGGTGAGCACCTTGCCGCTGGACGGCACGACCGTGTTGTAGGCGCGCGCGAGACGCGTGATCGAGTCGAGCAGGATGACCACGTCTTTCTTGTGCTCGACTAGACGCTTGGCTCGCTCGATGACCATCTCGGCCACCTGCACATGGCGCAGCGCCGGTTCATCGAAGGTCGAAGACACCACTTCGGCGCGCACGCCGCGCTGCATTTCGGTGACTTCTTCCGGACGCTCGTCGATCAACAGGATGATCAAATGCGTTTTCGGATAGTTGTGCACGATGGCCTGCGCGATGTTCTGCAACATCATCGTTTTGCCGGCTTTAGGTTGGCTCACGATCATGCCGCGCTGACCCAAGCCAATGGGCGAGACCAGATCGAGAATGCGCCCGGTGATGTCCTCGCTCGAACCGTTGCCGCGTTCCAGGTGGTACATCTTGCGCGGGAACAGCGGGGTCAGGTTCTCGAACAGGACCTTGTTCTTCGACGCCTCCGGCGGCTCACCATTGATCGAGTCGACCTTGAGCAGGGCGAAGTAGCGCTCGCCTTCCTTGGGCGGGCGCACGCTGCCGGCCATGTAGTCGCCGGTGCGCAAATTGAAGCGGCGTATTTGCGAGGGCGAAATGTAGATGTCGTCGGGGCCGGCCAAGTAGCTCTCATCCGGTGTGCGTAGAAAGCCGAAGCCGTCCTGCAGAATTTCCAGCACGCCCTCGGAATAGATGCGACCGCCGCCGCGAGCATAGGCCTTGAGAATGAGGAAGATGATGTCCTGCTTGCGCGCGCGCGCGGCGCCTTCCTGGATGCCGAGCGTTTCGGCCTGAGCGAGCAATTTGTGCGCAGGCTGGCGTTTGAGATCGTTCAGATCGATCGTCTGGCCGCTGTACGGGCCCTGGATCTCGACGAACTCCTCGTCGCCATCGTTGTTATTGTTGTTGGGGCCGCGATTGCCTTGATTGCCGTTGCCACGCTGCTGGTTGCGATGGCGGTTGCGACCGCGACCGCGGCGCTCGTTGCGGCGGCCGTCGCCGTCGTCTTGCGGCGACTTCTGCGCATCGCCCCCATTGCCGCCAGACGGCGCGGCGCCCGGAGCGGAAGAAGTATCGGATGGAGTGTTGCGGCTTTCGCCGCCGGATTCGTTGGATTCGATTTCGGACACGAGCGGACCTTTTTCGGTGCCGTTGCAGGGAAGGGAGGGAGGCGGCTTTCGCTCCGCGTGGAGCGGGAAAACGCCGGGGCAGGAGCGACAATCGCGCCTGCCAATGCTCGAAATTCTTTCGGGATTCGATGCCGCCTGCCGTACGACCAGGCGGGCGATTCCATCGCGGAGGGAAACGACTTCGAGCGAGGCATCAAAGCCCTTGGACGATTACATTAGCACCTCGACTCTGCCGCGTCCAGATCGATCGTTGCCGACCGGCCTGCGCAATGTCAAAGCAGGCCGGATTGCGCGAGTGAAGTCGTTCGGTTCGAACCGACGATCAGGTGATCGAGCACACGCACGTCGATCATGCGCAGCATGCGCTGTAACTCACGCGTGATGTCACGATCGGCCTGGCTTGGTTCGGCGACGCCGGAGGGGTGATTGTGGGCGAAGATCACCGCGGCCGCATTGTGCGCCAGGCAACGTCGCACGACTTCGCGCACATGCACGCTCGCCCCGTCGATCGTGCCACGAAACAATTCCTCGAAGGCGATCAGGCGATGCCGATTGTCGAGGAACAGGCAGGCGAACACTTCATAGGGATAGCCGACGAGGCGGGCGCGCACGAGTTCAGCCGAGGCCAGCGGGTTCGCCAGCGCCTGCGGGCGGTCGAGATCGGTCGCGAGATAACGTCGGGTCAGTTCGACCACGGCATGCAAGCGGCACGCCTTGGCGATGCCAAGACCGGGCAATGTGGCCAATGCGACCGCATCCAGTTCAAGCAGCGCTTTCAGTCCGTCGTGACGGCTCAGCAGTTCGCGACCGAGGTCGACCGCGGTTTGCCCGCGTTTGCCGTTGCCGAGAAAAATCGCGAGCAATTCCGCATCCGAGAGCGCCGCCGCACCACGCGCGAGCAGTTTTTCGCGCGGGCGTTCCTCGCTGGGCCAGTCAAGAATCGTCATGCCGCAAGCGTGGGCCGATATGCCGCCGCGTGCTGCCAAGCCCGGCGCAAATTCCGGTAAGCTAGCCACGCTTTGCGATGTCGCCGGATTTCCTACATGAGTCAGCAACACGAAGCTCCAAACGCCCTTGCCGGTCTGCGCGTGCTGTTGGGCGTGACCGGCGGTATCGCCGCCTACAAAGCGTGCGAACTCGTGCGCCGATTGCGCGAGGCGGGTGCGGAAGTGCGCGTGGTATTGACGGCGAATGCGGCGCGGTTCGTGACGCCGCTGACATTCCAGTCGCTGTCGGGTCAACCGGTGCACTCCGGCCTGTGGGACGAAGCTGCCGAGGCGGCGATGGGGCATCTGCAGCTGGCCCATTGGGCGCAGCGCATCCTCATCGCGCCGGCGAGCGCGAATGCGATCGCGCGACTGGCAAGCGGGTTTGCCGACGATCTGTTGACGACATTGTGTTTGGCCAGCGAAGCGCCGGTGGCAATTGCGCCGGCGATGAATCTGCGCATGTGGGGGCACGCGGCTACCCAGGCCAATGTCGCCCTCCTGCGCACGCGCGGTGCGCTGTTTCTCGGGCCTGCAGAAGGGCGCATGGCGGAGCCGGAATCCGGCCCGGGCCGTTTGCTGGAGCCGCATCGGATCGTCGCCGAACTGGCTTCGCGGCACGGCCCCAAGCCACTGCACGGCAAAAGCGTGCTGATCAGCGCCGGCCCGACCTTCGAGGACATCGATCCAGTCCGCTTCATCGGCAACCGCAGTTCCGGGCGCATGGGTTTTGCCGCCGCGCAAGCGGCGGTCGAACAGGGTGCGCAAGTACAACTGATCGCCGGCCCCGTGCATTTGCCGACGCCGATGGGCGTCGTGCGCGTCGACGTGCGCAGCGCGCGCGACATGCGCGAGGCAGTGATGGCGCGCGCGTCGACGTGCGACATCTACATCGGCGCCGCCGCCGTCGGCGATTTTCGCGCACACGAAATCGCGGCACACAAACTCAAGAAGTCGGGTGCCGCGTTGACGTTGAGCCTGCACGAAAACCCGGACATCCTTGCCGCCGTGGCGGCGCTGAAGCCGCGTCCGTTCGTGGTCGGATTCGCCGCCGAGACCCAGAACGTCGAGGCCTATGCGCGGGCCAAGCTCGAACGCAAGAAGCTCGACCTGATCGCGGCGAACCAGGTCGGCGAAGGCCGAGGGTTCGATGCCTGCGAGAATGAAATTCTGCTGATCTCGCGCGATGGCGCCGAGCGTCTCGCGCGCGCCGACAAACTCGCGCTCGCGCGCCAGTTGCTGTTGCGCATCATCGAAAAATTCGAAATGGCGAAGGCACGGTCGGGAGTTGCAAAGGGCAAGGCGGTTGTGCGTCGTTCCGCGACGGTGAAGCGCGCCGGAAAACGCCCGCGATGATCGAGGTCGAGCTGAAAATTCTCGACCCGCGCCTGGGCAAGGACATCGCCTTGCCGGCGCCGGCGACACCCGGCTCGGCCGGCATGGATCTACGTGCCGCACTCGATGCACCCTTGCGCCTCGAATCCGGGGCGACAGCCTTGATTCCGACCGGCATCGCAATCCACATCGGCGATGCGAACTACTGCGCCGTGATCCTGCCCAGATCGGGGTTGGGGCACAAGCACGGGCTGGTCCTCGGCAACCTCGTCGGGCTGATCGACGCGGACTACCAGGGTCCACTGATGATTTCCTGCTGGAATCGCTCTGCCGCTGCGTATACCATCGCCCCGGGGGAACGCATTGCGCAAATGGTATTCATGCCGGTCGCGCAGGCGCGGTTTCGTGTGGTCGAAGAGTTCGACGCCAGCGAACGCGGTGTCGGCGGCTTCGGTCATTCCGGCAGCGCGTAGCGCGTTATCACCCCTGAATGAATTGGGGGGATCGAGCATGGCAAGCTGGCTTGCGAGAAAGAAACCCGAGGCGTCGCCCGATGCGGAGTTCGACGGGGCGGCGCCTGTGCCGGAGCCGGAAAGTGGCGTAGAGACGCCGTCGCCCGGACGGCAACCCGCCGTCGAGTACACCGGCATCGGACGCTATCTGATGTTGATCGGCGCGCTGTTGTTCGCGATCGTCGGCGCGTTTTGCCTGTGGCAGGCCTGGCTTGTCTACACCGAAGCGGACGGTCCGACCCGCTTGGCTGCGGCGCGTGATGCGGCGGCGGAACTGCTGGGTCAGCAGGTGAAGCAAACTCGTACACTGTTGCAGCAGACGCTGGCGAGCGAGGCAGTGACGATGCCCCTCGCACAGGCGGCGTCCTGGCAGGAAGGCCGCGATGCGGCCATCGCGAGCGCGAAGCGGGCTCTGCCCGAGCTGACCGACATTGAATTCCACCGCGCCGACCTCGCCGACGTGTTCGCGAACGACTTCGCCAAGCTCGGCTATGCCCGCTCGGCCATGCTCGTGCAGGCCGAACGGGCGCATGCGGCGGTGCCCGCGCAGACGATCTCTCAAGCAAATGGCAAACGGCTGCTCGCCTTCGCGTTGCCGGTGACGCACGCGGGGCGCGATCTGGCCTACGCTTTTGCCACTTTCCCCTTTGATCCCATGTTGACCGCGTTCCGTCGATTCGACCACGGCAACGGTCGGCTGGAATTGCGTCAAGGGACGGGGGCGAACGACTTCCTGCTTGCTGATATCGGCGTCGGCGGCCAACCACGCGATTCGGTCGACAAACCAGTTGCCGAGAGCCAACTGAAGGTTGCCTATGCCTTGCCTGCCTCGCTCATCGTTGGGCCGCGAAGCGCGATCCTGCTCGGCTTGTTGGGCCTGCTCGCGTTTGCCGCTGCCGCCATGACGTTCCACGCGCGGCGACTCGGCTGGCGAGGGCTGCTGGACGCCTTGTCCCGGCGACAGCACGGTGCGGATCCTGCCAAAATGGAAATCTTTCCCAGGGAGATCGTGGCAATGCCGCAGTTCAAGACATCATCCGCGAAGCCGGAGGCGAGCGAAGAACCAGATGTCCATGTCAACCGCAACATGTTCCGCGCCTACGACATTCGCGGCGTCCTCGGCAAAACCCTGAATGTCGATGTGGCGCGCCTGATCGGTCGTGCGATCGGTAGCGAAATGGCGAGCCGTGGCTTGAGTACGATCGCGGTCGGGCGCGATGGCCGGCTATCCGGCCCGAGTCTGTCCGCGGCGTTGATCGATGGCCTGCGCTCGACCGGCGCGCATGTGACCGACATCGGCGCGGCGCCGACGCCGGTGCTGTACTTCGCCACGCAGCACTTGAACCTCGGTTCCGGGGTGATGGTCACCGGTAGCCACAATCCGCCCGACTACAACGGCTTCAAGATCGTGCTCGGTGGCGAAACGCTGGCCGAGGAGGCGATCCAGAAACTCTACAAGCGCATCGAGGACAAGGATTTTACCAAGGGCGCCGGCATGCTCGACAAACGCGATCTGAGCGAAGACTACATCGCCCGGATCGCGGGCGACGTGCGCATGCAGCGCCCGCTGAAAGTCGTGATCGATTGCGGCAATGGCATTGCCGGTGCGATCGCGCCGCAATTGTTCGAGCGGATCGGTGCGGACGTGGTGCCGTTGTTTTGTGAGGTCGATGGCAATTTTCCGAACCACCACCCGGATCCCTCCGACTTGCACAATCTGGAAGACCTGATTCTCACCGTCAAGCAGATCAAGGCCGACATCGGCCTCGCTTTCGACGGCGACGGCGATCGTCTGGGCGTGGTCGTGCCCTCGGGCGAGGTTATCTTCCCGGATCGCACGTTGATGTTGTTCGCCCAGGACGTGCTCTCGCGCAAGCCAGGCGCAACGATCATCTACGATGTGAAATGCACTGGAAAACTTGCGCCCGTGATCGAAGCCGCGGGCGGTGCACCGCTGATGTGGCGCACGGGACATTCGTTGATCAAGGGCAAGATGCGCGAAACCGGTGCCGAGCTGGCGGGCGAAATGAGCGGGCACTTTTTCTTCAAGGAACGCTGGTACGGCTTCGACGATGGGCTTTATGCCGGCGCACGCCTGCTCGAAGCGCTGTCCTCCGACGCGCAGCAACGCATGCCGCAGGCGGTGTTCGAGGCGTTGCCGAACAGTGTGAGCACACCCGAGCTCAAGGTCGAAATGAACGAGGGTGAACACTACAAGTTCATCGAGCGCTTCCGCAACGAGGCCAAATTCGAAGGGGCATCGATCAATACGATCGACGGTGTCCGTGCGGATTGGCCGGACGGCTGGGGCCTCGTGCGCGCATCCAACACGACGCCCGTCCTCGTGCTGCGATTCGATGCCGAAAACATGGAGGCGCTCAAGCGCATCGAGGGAGCCTTCCGTGCGCAGTTGCTCGCCGTGAATTCGAGGTTGAAGCTGCCGTTTTAGGCTTGCGCCGACGCTCGCGTCGTCGCGCCTGAAGCGGACGGACTCACTCCTGCGCTTTCGCCCGCGCTGCGCGCAATTCGCGATAGTGCGCGAACTCATCGGCCGATTTTTTTTCAACGGCAGCGCGTTTTGCCTGATCGTCGGCAATGAATTTTTTCTGCTTGTCGATGTTCACGCGCAAGCTTTCGATTTGCTGCCGGGTCGCGGCAGGCACCGGTTTGCTGTCGCGCTCGAAGGTGGCAGCATAGGCCAGTTGTTCGGCAAGATTCTTTTCCTGATCGGCCTGACTGACTTTGACGTTGGCAATATCCTGATCGATCGCGACGAGACGCATTTTTTGTACCGCGATCAAGGCGTCTTCGGAAGGATAGGCCTGCAACAATTGCGCGTCGGCCTGTCTGGCATCGATCGCGCGCTGCTTTTCCTGCGCGGCCGCGTCGACCACGCTGGCTTCAGCCTTTTTTTCGGCAGCGGTTTTGACCCGATCGACGCGTTTGACGACCATGCCGCGACCATCGATGACTTCATAGCCGACCCGCAACGCTTCTGCCGACGGCGAATCGCCGTATTGCACCACCCCATGCGAATCCGTCCAGCGATAACGATGGGGAGTGACGCCGCCTTGCTGTGCCCAGGCGGGCAAGGTCGCGATGGCGGAGAGGGTGAGCAGGGTGATGGAGACGGGACGGCGCATGGACGGGTCGGCAAGAAGTTTTTCCAAGGATACAACGATCCGGCATGGACGATGTACGTCACCGCGGGGTCAGTCGTTTGCTGCGTAGGCCATGCGATACGCCTGCATGCGCTCGCGATGCACGGCCAAATCCGGACGCGCGGTGATCAAGGAAAACAGCTCGGCCAGACGCGCGATGGCGATGACCGGCACGCCGAATTCGCGCTCGACTTCCTGCACCGCGGACAACGCCCCCTGACCGCGCTCCTGGCGGTCGAGCGCGATGAGAATGCCGGCGGCGGTGGCGCCTTGCGCGCGGATCAAGGCCAGCGATTCGCGAATCGCCGTGCCGGCGGTGATGACATCGTCGACGATGAGCACGCGACCGGACAGTGGTGCGCCAATGACGGTTCCGCCTTCGCCGTGGGTCTTGGCTTCCTTGCGGTTGAAGGCAATCGGCACATCCCTGTCGGCGACGTCGGCGAGGGCGATCGCGGTGGCCGTCGCCAGCGAAATACCCTTGTAGGCGGGGCCGAACAGCATGTCGAAGCGGATTCCCGAATCGAGCGCGGCCTGCGCATAGGCGCGCCCGAGCGTGGCCAGCGCCGCGCCTGAACTGATCATTCCGGCGTTGAAGAAATACGGACTCACCCGACCGGATTTCAACGTGAACTCACCAAAGCGCAGGGCGTTTTTGGCAAGGGCGAGATCGAGGAAGGCACGCTGGTGGGAAAGCACGGGATTCAAGGCTCGGGACTCGGGGCGGGAATGATAGCAATGCCTTCGCCCGATGTTCGGCGCACAGGGCGGCGGCGCCAGCATAAGTACGATCCCAAATCGGATAATCTACGACTCTTCCGCCTTGAGTCCGAAGCCCGTGAAAATTCTCACCTTCAACGCCAATGGCATTCGTTCTGCCGCGAACAAGGGCTTCTTCGAGTGGCTGAAAAAGCAGCAGGTCGATGTCGTTTGCCTGCAAGAAACCAAGGCGCAGGAAGATCAACTTGTCGATCCGCTGTTTCGTCCCGATGGGCACCACTGTTTTTATCGTGACGCGACGACGAAAAAGGGCTATTCGGGCGTCGCGATTTATGCCAAGCGCGAACCGGACGAGGTGCGCACGGCGCTCGGCTGGCGCGAGTTCGACGAAGAAGGCCGCTACATCGAGGCACGGTTCGGCAAACTGAGCGTGGTTTCGTTTTACATCCCGTCGGGATCGTCGGGCGAAGAACGGCAGGATTTCAAGTTCAAGGTCATGGACTGGCTCACGCCGATCTTTGCCGAATGGTTCCACTCCGGCCGCGACTATGTGCTGTGCGGCGACTGGAACATCGTGCGCGCCAAAAACGACATCAAAAACTGGGCCTCGAACCAGAAAAATTCCGGCTGCTTGCCCGCCGAGCGCACCTGGCTCAACGGCCTGATCGCCGACGCGCACGGCGACGGCGTGAGCAAGCCGCCGAAGACCGGCTGGCATGATGCCTTCCGCGTCGCCAAGCCCGAAGCGACCGAATACACCTGGTGGTCGAACCGCGGCGGCGCGCGCGCGAACAACGTCGGTTGGCGCATCGATTACCAGATCGTCACGCCGGGCCTCGCCGCGAAAGTGAAACATTGCGAAATCACGCCCGCACCGCGCTTTTCCGATCATGCGCCCATGATGGTGGACTACGCACTGTGACGGCATTCGCCCAGCGCCTGCGCGCGACGTTCAAGCCCTACGCGCATCCGCGCGTGGGTGCGATGCTGTTCCTTGGCTTTTCCTCGGGCCTGCCGTTTCCGCTGGTGCTGACCACGCTGTCGGCGCGTCTGCGTCAGGGTGGCATCGATCGCACGACGATCGGCTATTTCAGCCTGGTTGGCCTTGCCTATTCACTGAAATTTTTCTGGTCGCCGATCGTCGATCGTTTCCCGTTGCCATGGCTGCACCGGCTCGGTCGGCGTCGCGGCTGGATGCTGCTCGGCCAGATTGGCATCGTCGTCGGACTCATCGCGATGGCGCTGCACGAACCGACGGCGAACGCATCGCTGTTTGCGTGGCTTGCAGTTCTCACCGCATTTTCGTCGGCGACGCAGGATATCGCGGTCGATGCCTGGCGCATCGAGGCCGTGGACAGCCAATGGCAGGGCTCGATGGCGGCGGCGTATCAGACCGGTTATCAGATCGCGCTGATCGCCGGCGGCGCCGGAGCCTTGCTCGCGGCGTCCAGCTTCGGCTGGCGTGGTGCGTATCTGGCGATGGCTCTGGCGGCTGGCATTGGCATCCTCACCACGGTGTTCATTGCCGAACCCGATGCGCCGATCAACCGCACCACCGTTGCCAACGAGGTGCGTGTCATCGCCTTTCTCGAGCGCTCGGCGCATTGGCCTGCATCGGTGCGTGCAGCGGTCGCCTGGTTGATCGGTGCCGTGGTCTGCCCGTTCGTCGATTTTTTCACGCGCAACGGGTTGCGTGCCGGCTTGCCGATTCTGCTGCTCATCCTCACTTATCGCTGGAACTACACCACGATGGGTGTGGCCGCGATGCCATTTTATCTGGATCTGGGTTACTCACTCGATCAGATCGCGCTGATCGTGAAAGGCTACGGCATCGTGCTGACGCTTGGCGGCGCGTTCCTCGCCGGCTATCTTGTCAAGCGCCACGGCGCATTGCCGACGATGCTGCTTGGCAGTGTGCTACTCAGCGCAGCGAATCTGCTCTATGCCTATGCCGGCGCACACCTCGCCGACTTTCTCGCTGCGCACGCGGCCAACGCCCACGCGCCGGGACCGGGCATCGGCTGGCTCGCCACGATCATCAGCCTCGACAACATCGCCAACGGCATTGCCGGCACCGCGTTCATCGCCTACATGTCCTCGCTGACCAACACCGCGTACACGGCGACGCAGTACGCGTTGTTCGGCACCCTGTGGGCGCTGCCTGCGAAAAGTTTTGCCAGCCTGTGGGGCCGCATCGTCGATGCGTTCGGCTACCCGTGGTTTTTCGTCTACACGGCGGTGATCGGAATACCGGCGCTGGCACTCACGGTCTGGCTGATGCGGCGCACACACGCAAGGATATCTCGGGCAAACTGAGAAAATAAAAACAGCGAACCGATCGTGATGGCGCAAGCAAGAAATCAGTGCGCTCATGATGCATTCGGGCTTGCCTCGCCTGATTCTTCGCGGCGCGAGGATTGCACGGAACCGCGGCCGTGGTTGTGGGGATAGCGCTCCTCGCTCACCGTGGAATTCAGCGCTCGATCAGATCGACGTACTGAAAGCGCTCGTCCCGCAATGCGCGCTCACCGCGAAACAGAGGGATCGATTCCGAGAAGATCGGCCCAGCGTGGACACACGTGTGAAACTCGCCATTTTCGCCGCAGGGATCGCATGCTGCGGGCAGTTCGGCAAGCAACGCGGCATCGTAGTCGCGCCCGCAAAAGCCGGCGCCGAGTTGCTGCGTATCGACACAGCTCAGGATCGCGCGATAGCCGCGCTCGATGAAATAGCGCGCGGTGGTTTGTGTATCCTGCCCCCACAGCGGAAACAGGGCGCGCCAACCGAGCTTCCCCAGCATCGCCTCGCGATAGGCTCGCACGTCGGCGAGATACAGATCGCCAAAGGCGCAATGCTGCAACGCCGGCTCGCGCTCGCGCGCACGCACGAGCGCCTGCGTCATCGCCGAGCCGTAACTTTCATTACAAGCGGCGGGCGCGATTTCTGCCTCGATCAACGGCAGTCCGAGCGCGGCGGCCTGCCGATGCAGGATCGAGCGGCGCACACCGTGCATGGCGACGCGATCGTAATCCTGCGTGACGGTGGTCAACAGGGCGGTCACGCGCACCTGCGGGTCGGCGAGCAGCCGTTCGAGCGCGAGCGTCGAATCCTTGCCGCCGCTCCATGCCATCAGCACGGGCGTCGTCATACGGTGCCGCGATTACGCCCCTGATACGGCACGTACCAGGCACGGATACGCGCCATGTCGGCATCGAGATCGTCGGTCATGTCGAGCAGCGGCCCCAGGCCGATCGTCTTGTCCGGATAGTGGAAATAAAAAAGCTGCACCGGCACGTTCGCCGCGCGGGCGATGTGCCAGAACCCGCTTTTCCATTTCGTTACCTTCTTGCGCGTTCCTTCGGGAGTGATGCCGAGCCAGAGCTTTTCTTTGCGCGCGAACTGCTGGCGCATGTGCGAAACCACATCGTGCGCCGCCTTTCGGTCGATGCCGATGCCGCCGAGTTGACGCACGATCGGCCCGAGCAGGCCGCGTGTGTAGTCGTCCTTGATGATGAAGCTGATATCCAGACGGATTGCGGCGCGAAACGCCATGGCCAGCACGCCGTCCCAATTCGACGAGTGTGGCGCACCGATCATGACCAGCTTTGGCACGTCGGGCAGCGCGCCGACAATGCGCCAGCCACTGAGGCGCAGAAAGAACCTGCATAACCAACCAAAAAGCGAGGGCGGAAACTGCGGCGCTTGCGGTGGCAGGATGGGGAAAACGGGTTCGTTCGTCGCCTTGCTCAATCGTCGCTCCAGTTGCGCCGGGATCGCTGCTGTTTGTGCGTGCTGCGCTGACGCTTTGCATCGAGTCGACGCTCTTTCGAGGCGCGCGTCGGTTTGGTCGCAACGCGCTTCTTCGGCACGTGCGCCGCTGTCCGCAGAATTTCAGCCAGGCGCGCACGCGCATCCTCGCGGTTTTTCGCCTGGTCGCGAAAACGACTGGCCTGGATCACGAGCACGCCTTCCGCCGTCAGGCGGCGGTCACGTCGCGCGAGCACGCGCGCGCGCAGCGCGTCCGACAGCGACGGCGATCCGGCCACATCGAAACGCAACTCGACCGCCGAGGCGACCTTGTTGACGTTCTGCCCGCCCGGCCCGGAGGCGCGCACGAACGTTTCGATCAACTCGTTGTCGGGGATGGACGGTACGGAAATCATGATTCATCGGACAAGGACGGATATCGGCTCAACGCAGACATCCGGGCCGATCGGGACAGCGACATGGTTCCGTCACTTGTCCGCGACCGCGTACTTCGGCAGTTTCTTCTTCAACAGCACGCGCTTGAGGCGCACATACTTCGGCAGACCGGACTTCGCATCGTACGGCGGATAGGCTTCGCCACGAATCAGTGGCTCGAAGTAATTGCGTGCGGCGGCAGTGATGTGGAAACCGTCCTTCGAGATGAAGTTCGCCGGCAGCTTCTTTTCGATGTTGGCGATTTTGGTGATCGGCGCCGCTTCGATTTTCCACTTGAACGGTTTCGTCGACACGCGTTTGATCACCGGCATCACCGCATTCTTGCCGGCGAGAGCGTACTCGACGGCGGCCTGACCGACCGCATACGCCTGATCGAGATCGACCTTGGAGGCGATATGCCGCGCCGAACGTTGCAGATAGTCCGGCACCGCCCAGTGGATTTTGAAGCCAAGTTTCTCTTTGACCAATCCGGCGATGATCGGCGCTGCGCCCCCGCCGAGCTGGGTGTGGCCGAAGGCATCGACCACGCCGGAGTCGGTGAGGAATTTGCCATCCAGTGTCTTCACGCCTTCGGAGACGATCACCGAACAATAGCCGACCTTCGCCACGACGGCTTTCACCCGCGCGAGGAAGGCTTCCTGCTCGAACGGCACTTCGGGAAACAGGATCACGTGCGGCGGCGCATCCTTGCCCTGACTCGCCAGGCCCGCAGCGGCGGCGATCCAGCCGGCGTGGCGGCCCATCACTTCCATGACGAAGACCTTGGTCGAGGACTCGCTCATCGATTCGACGTCGAGGCTTGCCTCGGCGATCGATACCGCCGTGTACTTCGCCACCGAACCGAACCCCGGGCAGGTATCGGTGACGGGCAGATCGTTGTCCACCGTTTTCGGCACACCGATGACTTTCAAGTCGTAACCGAGTTCGGCGCTGATCTGGGAAATCTTCAGCGAGGTATCGGCCGAATCGTTGCCACCGTTGTAGAGGAAATAACGGATGTCGTGCGCACGGCAGACATCGATCAGCCGCTCATAACGCGCCCGATCCGCTTCGATCGACTTGAGCTTGAAGCGACACGACCCAAAGGCGCCACCCGGCGTGTGGCGCAATGCCGCGATCGCCGCGCGATCTTCCTTGGACACATCGATCAACTCCTCGCGCAGTGCGCCGAGGATGCCGTTGCGCCCTGCCAAAACCCGTACGCCACGCTTGCGGCAGGTTTCGATCACGCCGCAAGCGCTGGCATTGATCACCGCCGTTACGCCACCGGATTGCGCGTAGAACAGTGTGCCCTTGCTCGCTTTGCCTTGCTTGTCGCTCATGTAGCTCCTCGAAATCCGCAACGTGGACACCCCGCACAACGCGAAGCTTCCGGGTTTCATTGACTCGATCCCCTGCTACCGTTAGGTTAGCTTGTCCCGAATTTCATTGCATCCACCTTCCTCGCGGCAGAACCCCAGCTATGCGTATTGTTTTTTTTGGCCCGAACGGATCGGGCAAGGGTACCCAGGCCACCCTGCTCAAGACCGAGCTCGGCATTCCGCATATTTCCACCGGCGACCTGTTGCGCGCCGCGGTCAAGGCGGGGACGCCGCTCGGCCTCAAGGCCAAGGCGGTGATGGACGCAGGCCAGCTCGTTTCCGATGATATCGTGCTCGGCATGCTCGAAGAACGCATTACCCAGCTCGACGCAAAGGGCGGCTTTATCCTCGACGGCTACCCGCGCAACCTCGCCCAGTGTGCCGCACTTGAGGACTTGCTCGCGCGCATCGGCCAGCCGCTGGACGTCGCGATCAAACTCGACGTGCCCGACAGCGCCATCCTCGCGCGTTGCGAGATCCGCTTTGCCGCCGAGCATCGCGCCGACGACGATCCCGCGGTCGTGCGCAAGCGCCTGGACGTGTATCGTGCACAGACGGCGCCGGTCGCCGACCATTTCGGCCAGATCGGCAAACTCAAGACGGTCGACGGCGTGGGTGAAGTCGGCGCCGTCTTTCAGCGCATTCTCGCCGCGCTGCCGCGCTGAACCGCCACAGAACCCGCGGTGCGCGAACGTGAGCGGCAAGGCAAGCTGATACACTCGCGCGCCACGCGCCAATCCAACCCGTGCCTGCGTCCATGCCCTCTGCCGTAGAGATTTTTCGCGATATCTTGCTGCTGCGCCGTGGTCCCCAGGATCTTCCCTGTTCGACCCAATTGCTGTCCGTGCTGGCCATCGCCTGCATCGCCGCGCAAGCGATCGTGCGCACCATTCCTGCGCCGGTCGGGCTCGGCGAATCCCTGCTGTCCTCCACGCTTGAAATCGGCTTGATCGTCTCCGCCCTGCGCCTGGTGCTGCGCCTGCGCGGCCTCGGCAACCGCTTCGTCCAGGCGGCCAGCGGCCTGCTCGGCGTCAATCTCGTTTTCACCCTCATCAATCTGCCGGTGGTGCTCGTGTTCGGTCGCGTCCCCATCGAAGCCGGACGCATCGTCGCGGAGCAAATCACGCCGACGCAGATGCTGCTGAGTCCGCTGATTCTCGTGCTGGGCCTGTGGCAACTTGCGGTCAATGCGCATGTGTTGCGCCACAGTTTGAACCTGAGCTTCGCAGGCGGCATCGCCGTCATCTTCGGCTGGATCGTCTTGCTGTCGCTGCTGCTCAGTTTTCTCGTCGCGCCGCAGGGCGTCTGACTTCGAGTCGAGCCGTCATGAAATTGCACATCCTCGGTATCGCCGGCACCTTCATGGGCGGCGTCGCCGCGCTCGCGCGCGAACTCGGACACGACGTCGAAGGTTCGGACGCGAACATCTATCCACCGATGAGCGACCAGCTCGCTGCGCTCGGCATCGCGCTGAAGCAAGGTTATCGTGCCGAACATCTTGGCAGCCAAGATGCGACGCAACGGCCTGATCTCGTCATCGTCGGCAACGCGCTGTCGCGCGGCAATCCCGCGGTCGAGTACCTGCTCGACGCACGCCTGCCCTACGTCTCCGGGCCGCAGTGGATCGGCGATGCGTTGCTGCGCGAACGCCGCGTGTTCGCCGTCGCCGGCACGCACGGCAAGACGACGACCACGGCGATGCTGGCGTGGATCCTCGATGCGTGTGGCCGCGCGCCCGGCTTTCTCGTCGGCGGGGTGCCGGAAAATTTCGGCGTGTCGGCGCGCCTCGGTGGATTCCTCACCGCTCCCGCTGGCGCAGGTGAGGATGGCGCCGTGCAAACTGGAACGCCGCCTGCGGCCGACTTCGTCATCGAAGCCGACGAATACGACACCGCGTTTTTCGACAAACGCTCGAAATTCGTCCACTACCATGCGCAGATCGCGATCCTCAACAATCTCGAATTCGATCACGCCGACATCTTCCCCGACGTGGCCGCGATCCAACGCCAGTTCCACCATTTCGTGCGCACGGTGCCGGGCAACGGCCGTTTGATCGTCAACGCCGAGGATCGGCATCTGGCCGACGTGCTCGCGCAGGGAGCGTGGTCGCCGGTCACGACATTCGGCCTGGATACGGGCGACTGGCGCGCGCGCCTGATCGCCGCCGACGGTTCCGAATTCGCCGTGTCGCGCGACGGCAGCGAGCTCGGTGTGGTGCGCTGGAATTTGATCGGCCGGCACAACGTCACGAACGCACTCGCCGCGCTCGCCGCCGCCGATGCCGGTGGTGTCGACATTGGTCGTGCGATGGCCGCGCTCACGGATTTCCGCAGCGCCAAGCGCCGCATGGAATTCATCGGCAGTGCAGATGATGTAAAAGTATACGACGACTTCGCCCACCATCCGACCGCCATCGCAACCACGCTCGCGGGCTTGCGCGCGCGCGTCGGCACGGCGCGCATCCTTGTCGGCATGGAGCCACGCTCCAACTCGATGCGCGCGGGCGCCCATGCCGCCGAGCTTGCGCCGAGTCTGGCCGAGGCCGACGCGGTCGTGTTCCTCCAACGCGCGGAACTGCCGTGGGATGCGTCCCAAGTCACGGCGGCACTGCATGGTCGCGGCCACACCGCGCCGACGGTCGATGCGCTGATCACTGCGTTGCACGAGCAAGCGCGCCCGGGCGACCACGTCGTTTTCATGTCCAATGGTGGCTTCGAGAATGCGCCGCGACGCTTTCTCGCGGCCTTGCGCGAATCGCGCTGACGGCGCGCAGCAGCAGCGGCATCACTCAATGACAGGCAGACTCGAATCCGGCGGCGTTCGGTCGCAAGCTGCCGTCGGCATTGGCCAGCGCGACGGCGCGATGGCCATCGCCGTTGAACCAGATGGCAATCGGCAGCCCCACGCGACGCGACGCGCCGAGCACGCCGGCGGGCCAGCTGGCTGAATCGTCGTACTCGCCCAGTTCCGTGCTGATGATGGGTTTGCCGGTGCGCTCGCGCAATAGTTTGACCACATGTTCGAGTTCCTCCGGATCGCGGCGATACCAGTGGAAATTGACGTAATCCAGGCCAATGTGGCCGTAGGCACTCAACAACTGCTCGGTCATCGCCGCCTTGCGTTGCGCACGGGCATTGTCGGGATGACGCGCGCCGCCACCGCGATGAGCGCCGTCTTCCTCGTTGGCGGCGACGCCGGGAAGCACCATCGACAGCGCACGATTGGTCAGGCCGCCATTGGTCACTTTTACGCCATGCGCATGCGCCACGTCGATGGCGACCTGTAATTGGGCCAGGTACTGATCGGCCGTGCCCGAATAGAAGCTCGGATCAACCTCTTCGTTTTCGATCGCGAGCACATCCGGGTGAAAATGATCGAGCACGTTGGACAAGCTCGCACGATACGCAGCCAAATCCGTCACCGGCCCGGCGGACGCGCCGCCCTCGTGCGTGGTGACATGCAGTACCACGCCCAGACCCGCGCGGCGCGCGGCCTGCAACTCGTCGTAGGGAATACGTCCATTCAAACGGGTGTTGATGCGCACGTAACCCGCACCCAAGCGCGTGGCGAGCGCGAGGCGCACCTCCTGCGTGAAGGGATGGGCCTGTTCGCCGTGACCCGGCGTCGGTGGGCCGGCATTGGCTTTGAGCGAAAACAGGCCGCACGGGTTTCTTGTCGATGTCGTCGGCGGCGACTGCGCCAACGTGCTCGAAGCTACCACCACGCCAAGGGAAAACAAGGCCATGATCCATTTCATTGCAGGCTCTCCATGTATGCGCATGCCAACGCTGCGTCTGTGCCATCAACGCACTATCGGCCCAGCGGATGACACGCCATCGCCTGGTCGCGAGGCGATTGGGCGCCTGGTCGGCGAAAAAGCACCGCGCTGTGCAATGCTAAACTGCCCGCGTGTCCGAACCTACGCTCGATGTCCCGCTGTTTCCCCTGCACACGGTGCTGTTTCCCGGCGGCGAGTTGAACTTGCGCATTTTCGAGCCACGCTATCTCGACATGGTGCGAGAATGCGCGCGTGACGATGCGCCGTTCGGCGTTTGCCTGATCGTGGCGGGCAGCGAGGTTGGCGAGGCGGCGACGCCCGTTGCGGTTGGCACCCTCGCGCGCATCGTCGATTTCTCGACCACGCCCGAGGGCCTGCTCGGCATCCGTGCGCAGGGTATGCAGCGCTTCCGCCTCGCCCGTTCGCGAGTGCGCGACAACGGCGCCATGCACGGCGACGTCGAACTCGTGCCGAACGAAGCACGCGTCGATATTCCGGTCGAACACCACTTGCTGGCGACGATCCTCGAACGCCTGCTCGAAAAAGCCGGCGGTATCCATGCCAGGGCGCCGCGCGAGCATTTCGACGATGCGGGCTGGGTTGGTTTGCGTCTCGCCGAGCTGCTGCCGTTGGAAAATCACGAGAAGCAGCAGCTCTTGCAAATGACTGATCCGCTCGAAAGGTTGACGCAGTTGATGCACACTCTGCCGCGATTCCAATCGGGCTGATTCGACGAGACGGCACATGGACACATTGAAAGGCAAAACCCTGTTCATCACCGGCGCCTCGCGCGGCATCGGTCTTGCCATCGCGTTGCGTGCGGCGCGCGACGGTGCGAATGTCGTCATCGCGGCAAAGTCGGACGTGCCTAACCCGAAGTTGCCGGGTACGATCCACAGCGCCGCCGCCGCAGTCGATGTCGCAGGCGGCAACGGCCTCGCGCTCAAGTGCGATATCCGCGAGGAAGATCAGGTGAAGGCGGCCGTGGCGACGACGGTCGAGCGCTTTGGCGGCATCGATATCCTCGTCAACAACGCCAGCGCGATCTGGCTGCGCGGCGCGCTCGACACGCCGATGAAGCGCTTCGATTTGATGAGCGAGGTCAATTCGCGCGGCACCTTCCTCTGCGCGCAGGTCTGCCTTCCGCCTCTGCTGAAAGCGGCGAATCCGCACATCCTCACGCTCGCGCCGCCGCCGTCGCTCGATCCCAAATGGTGGGCACCGCACACCGGGTATACTTTGGCAAAAATGGGCATGAGCTTCGTCACGCTGGGCCTTGCCGCCGAATTTGCCGGCAAAGGCATCGCCATCAATGCGCTGTGGCCGCGCACGCTGATCGCGACCGATGCCCTCAACATGATTCCCGGCGTCGACGCCGGCAACGGGCGCAAGCCCGCGATCATGGCCGATGCGGCGCACGCGATCCTCACGCGCCCCGCGCGCGAGGCCACCGGCAAATTCTTCATCGACGACGACGTATTGCGGGCGGCCGGAACAACCGATTTTTCCGCCTACTCGGTCGATCCGTCGAAACCGTTGTTGCCCGATCTGTTCCTCGACTAACCCGCCATGAAATACCTGCACACGATGATCCGCATCCGCGACCTCGACGTGTCGCTGAAATTTTTCTGCCAAGGCCTGGGGCTCATCGAAACGCGACGCAAGGAAAGCGAGCAAGGTCGCTACACCCTGGTTTTTCTCGCCGCGCAAGATTCGCCCGAAGCCGAGATCGAGCTGACGTACAACTGGCCCGACGCCGACGGCAAAACCGAGAACTACGGCAGCGCGCGCAACTTCGGTCATCTCGCCTTCCGCGTCGCCGACATCTACGCCACCTGCGCGCGCCTGCAGGCGATGGGCGTGACCATCCACCGCCCGCCGCGCGACGGCCACATGGCCTTCGTGCGCTCGCCCGACTTGATCTCCATCGAGCTGCTGCAAGATGGCCACCTGCCGCCGCAGGAGCCGTGGGCGTCGATGCCGAATACGGGAACATGGTGACATGAACGATTGCGTGTTCTGCAAAATCCTCGCGCGCCAATTGCCGGCGAGCTTTGTCGCCGAGGACGAAACCACGGTCGCGTTCATGAGTTTGCGCCAGCCCGTGCCGGGGCATGTGCTCGTCATTCCGCGCCGACACGCCCCGACGATCTACGATCTGACGCCCGATGAAGGCGCCGCGGTGATGAATCTCGCCATTCGCGTCGCGCGCGGCTTGCGTCGCGTCTACTCGCCCGCAGGACTGAACTTGTGGCAGTCGAACGGCGAAATCGCGGGGCAAGAGATCGATCATTTTCATCTGCATCTGCAACCGCGCAAGGCCCACGATGGCATGTGGGACATCTATCCCAACGGCGTTCCGGCATCGTCGCCGCGCGAGCGACTCGACGAACTGGCCGCACAATTGCGATCGCATATCTGAGGACACCCATGAGCGACACCACCACCGCCGACTTGCTGGCTGCCGGCAAGCGCTACTACGTTCCCGTCTACAAACCGCGCGAGACGATTCTCGAACGCGGACTCGGTTCACGCGTGCGGGATCACGACGGCAAGGAATACGTCGATTTCGGCGCGGGCATCGCCGTATGTGGGCTCGGCCATTGCGACCCCGATCTCGTCAAGGCGCTCACCGAACAGGCCGGCAAGCTATGGCATACGAGCAACGTGTTCTATTCCGAACCGCCGCTGCGGCTCGCCGAAGAATTGGTCGAAGCCTCGCGCTTCGCCGAGCGCGTGTTCCTGTGCAACTCGGGGGCCGAGGCGAACGAAGCGGCGATCAAACTCGTGCGCAAGTGGGCCGCAACGAACGGGCGGGCGCCGGAGAAGCGCGTGATCGTCAGCTTCCGCGGCAGTTTCCACGGTCGTACGCTCGCGACCGTCACCGCAACCGCGCAGCCAAAATACCAGGAGGGTTACGAGCCGCTGCCGGGCGGTTTTCGCTACGTCGATTTCAATGACGTCGCACAAGTGGAAGCCGAGTTCGCGCGCGGCGATGTCGCCGCCGTGATGATCGAGCCGATTCAGGGCGAAGGCGGCGTGATGCCCGCCGCGCCGGGGTTTTTACCTGCTCTGCGCGCGCTTTGCGACCAACACGACGCGCTGCTCGTGCTCGATGAAATTCAATGCGGCATGGGCCGCACCGGCGCGCTGTTCGCGCACTGGCACGACGCTATCCAGCCCGACATCGTCACGCTGGCAAAAGCGCTCGGTGGCGGCTTCCCGATCGGCGCCATGCTGGCCGGCCCGAAAGTCGCCGAGGTGATGCAGTTTGGTGCGCACGGCAGCACGTTTGGTGGCAATCCGCTCGCCGCCGCGGTTGCGCGCGTCGCCTTGCGCAAGCTGGCTTCGTCGCAAATCGCCGCGAACGTCACGCGCCAGTCGGCGGCGCTGAGTGCGGGGTTACAATCGATCGATCGGGATTTGAACGTGTTTGCCGCCGTGCGGGGTCGCGGCTTGATGTTGGGCGCCGTGCTGGCCGATGCGTACAAAGGCAAGGCCGGCGCCATACTCGATCACGCCGCACAACACGGCCTGCTGTTGTTGCAGGCCGGCCCGGATGTGCTGCGCCTGGTGCCAGCGCTCAACATCGGCGATACCGATGTAAGCGAAGGACTGACGCGACTGGCGCTAGCCCTGCGCGCCTTCACCAAAGGGTAAGGCCTGCGGCGATGCGCGCTCGCGCGCTGCTGCGAAGAAGCCGCTGTAACGCTCAGGTCACGCGGAACAGCGCTTGCGAGAAATTCTTCGGCAGGTAGGATTCGTTGCGCCGGTCGCGCATGCGTGCTTGCAGCTCCGCACGCCGACCTTCGAGCCAGTCCACGCGCTGCATCTTGATTTCGTTGACATCGACATTGCGACGCGCGGCCTCGGCGGCGCGATGGGCGACGAAATCTTCGTAGGCGTCGATTTCGTGCTTCAGCTCCTGCTGGCACAGTTCGATCATGATCGCATCGTCGAGCAGACCGAGTACGGGCACGTTGTCCGGGATCACGTCGTTCGGCTCGGCGAAATAGGCGAGCGCCGAAAGCACGCGCTGTTTGTCCGGCGGGGTCATGTCCCAGCCGGCGTCGTTGACCATGTCGATCATCGCGCCGAGTTTGGACAGGCGCGCGACGATGAATTCGGGTACGGCGGTCGATTTCGAGTCGGCGAGCAGCTTGCCCGCCGCATCGGTGATCTGCTTCGGGGTCAGATCGCCGGCTTTGGCTTGGGCGCGCTTGGCCGCGTCGATGAAAAACTGGAGGTCGGAATCCTTGAGGTCGATCGTGATCTGCAATGACATGACGTTGGCCTGATATATCCCCGTGGAGGCCGTGAGCGTAGCCAGCGCGCCCTGTCGCGTCAAGAAACGGCGCAAGCGACCGTTCGGCATGCCGCGTTCACATGATCGATACCAGCCCCGCGCCAAATGCCGTCACGATGCGCGTGTAGATGGTCTTGAGCGGCAGGTCGACCTCGGGAAAGTCGCCCACGTCGCGATAGCAGGCAGGAAAATCCGCATCGTCCGGCGCCATCGTGCGGCATTGACCATTTTCGCCGTCGGCTTCGAATTCGAAGCTGGAGGCGTAGCGGAACGGCCATACGTCGAAGATCGGCAGAGCGGCCGACAGGTTGGCGATGGCCGCGCTGGCGCCGCCGAGAAGACGCGTGCGTTGCCGTTTGGCGATCGTCCACGCATTGCCGGGCTCCATGTCGCGCAGGATCGAGGCGCGCAGCCGCGCGGCAAGCGCCGTGTCGTACACGATGAAACCCGATTCCGTGTTGTAGTTTTCCGAGCGCGGATCGAAATTGTGCGAGCCGATCACGGCGATTTTTGCATCGATCACCATCGATTTTGCGTGTAGGCCGACTCGCACACCATGCCGTTGCAATGGTGCGGCGCCATACTTGGGTCGCTCACGCGCGCGGGTCGCGCTGCCCGTCGACGATGCGTCGCCGAGTTCGGAATACGCCGTGATTACCTCCGCAGCCTCCTCGGGAAACGGCTTGAATTCGTGGATTTCGAAACCGAGTTTCAAGTAGCGCTTCTTGTACTTGTACGACAGCGCATAGACGTAGAATGCATCGGTGGCGGCCAACGAATTGGTCGACACGCGGATGCGTGGTGGTGACGTGCGCTTGTGCAAGTCGCGAAAAATCTGTCGCGCGGTCGAACTCAACACGAGGTACGGCGTCTGCAACACGACCTCGGATGTCGCCTCGTGCAACAGGCCGACCAAAGCACGAGTGGATGCGCGTTGTGCGGTCGCCGGGGCCGGCTTGCCGGGCGCATCGGCGAAATAGTCGATGCGCCCGACACGCATGGTTTGGGCAAGGAACCGATCGCGAATGAACTGCGCGTCGTCCGCCTGCCGCGACAGCTCGGCCACGCGCGCCACGTTGCGATAGGCGTGCGGCGTATAGCGCGGCGCGTCGATGCCGGCGGCGAGAAGATTGCCGGCGACGTCGCGCAGGCGGCTCAAGGGCACGCTGTACGGCGATTGCCAGAACGCATCGAAAGACGCACGCATCGCCGCACCGACCGGGCCCACTGCGAGCATGTCGCGATCACGGTAGTCGAACGCATCGTCCCAGTCGAAGTAACGATTTTCGTAGTTGCGCCCGCCGACGAGGCCGATGACGTCGTCGACCAGCAACATCTTGTCGTGCATACGTTGGTTGAAACGCCAGAAGCAGCAGAGCACGCCGGCGGCGAATTCGAGCGGCGGGGTCGAGGCTTTGTGGAACGTTGGGTTGTAGACGCGAAATTCAAAATTGACGTGGGCGCGCGCCAGGCTCGCGTACAAGGCTGCGTCGTCGAGCGCGAATAATTGGTCGGCGATCACGCGCACTTTGACGCCGCGTCGCGCGGCCGCGACGAGTTCGTCGAGGATCAGATACCCCGCATCGTCTTCGCTGAAGATGAAGGTTTGAATGTCGATGCTGCGGCGTGCGCTGCGGATCAGGTGCAAGCGCAGCAACAGCGAGTCCGCGCCACGTTCGATCAGGTCGACGTAATGAACGGGTGCGGTCGGTGTGGAGCGTTCGAGTGCGTCGTCGGCCAACGCTCGATACGGCGAGTCGAGCGCACACGCATCGCTGCGCTCGGGCGCGCAATCGAGCGCACGCTCTTGTGCCGCGCTTGCGGTCGCGGCCGCTTGCCGGGCATGGATCGGATCGAGCGCGCAGCCCGAGCAGGCGAGCCCGATCAGCATAGCCAACCCCATTGCGCCTCGCCAGGCGCTCATCGTGCTCGTGCCTGCCGCGTCATCGGCTGTCGCCGCCCGACATCGCTTGGGTCGCGATCGAGAATTTCAGTTCGACCTTGTCGGACAACGTGCCACGATGCGAGCTCATGCCGAAATCGCTGCGTCGGATCCAGCCTTCGGCTTCGATCGGACAATTTTCGCCGCTCGCCGCCGGGCAATCCGGGTGGATCAAGGTGAATCGCACACGCTTGTCGATGCCGCGCAGGGTCAGCACGCCGTCGAACTCGCCACCGGTTTGCAAACGCTGGATCGGAATCGGGTCGGACGCAAAGACGATCTGCGGGAAATGCTGCGCGTCGAAAAACTCCACCGACTTGACCCATTCTTCGTGGCTTTTGCTGCGCATCGTCACCCGGTTCGCGTCCGCCTGCGCTTCGACTGTCGCCGTGCTGCGGAAGTGATCGATCGCGACCGTGCCGTGCACGCTGTCGAAGCGTCCGTGTACGCCGACGAGCCAAAGCACCTTCACCTCGAAGTCGACGTGCGAATTCGCGCTGTCGAGAACGAGGTGCTCGATGCGTTCCGTGGCCCATCCCATCGCAGGGGCCCCAAGGCACGACATCGCAAGGCATGCACCAAACAGCCACGTCGCCGCAACGGGGTGCGATTTGCCGGTCGCCACCATCGCCGCGTGCGGGACGTGAGGCGCGCTCAGGGCGCCCAGAACGCTTTGAGCCGACCGGCACCGGGTTCGACTGCGCCGGCAAATTCGATCCAGGCGATGCCGCCCGGCGGCATGCCGCGAAAATCGCCCGATTGGCCGGTCGTGAGCAAGGCGACGAGAGTCTCGAAGCCGGGATTGTGCCCGACCATGAGTAGCCGTGGCACTGCCGCGTGCTCATCGACCAGGTCGATCAACTCCCCGGCGCTGGCTTCGTAGATACGCGGCTCGACGAGCGAATCGATGCGACCGAGCGCGTGCTCGAGCGTCTGGCCCGCGCGTCGGGCGGGCGAGCACAGCACGAGCGCCGGCAGGGCTGCGTGCCCGCGCAGCCACGCACCGGCCCCCTCGGCTTCGGTGACGCCGCGTGCGGACAAGGCGCGCTCCGCATCGTGCGCTCCCGCTTGCGCAGGGTTGGCGTGAGCGTGGCGCAACAGGATCAGTTCGCGGCTCATGAGTTCGTCAGGCAAAGGGAGGGATGCACGGAGCATAGAAGCTTCCGCACAGCGATGAAAGCCGTTGCGACGAAGAGGACGCCCGCTCTGCCTTCGCGCCGTCCCGCGCCCGACGCGAACGAAGTTGGGTTCGATCGGCTTTCAACCGCTGTTTTTTTTCAGCCAGCGCAGCAGTTTTTCCCAATCTTCCTGATGCGAACGCGCCGCTTCGGAGGCGTAATCGAAGATGCTTCTGCCGAGGCCGGCCATCAGCACATATGCCTGCGAATCGCGAATCTGGGCGACGAGCGGAAACGGCATCGCCTTCATTTCCTCGACCGCCAGTTGCGAAGCCGTCGTCCACGGCTTCAGCCGATTGGCGACGATACCGACGGCGACTTTGCCGCGCTTGACCCGCGGCAGGGCGGCCACGCCATCGATGAAATGCTGGCTCGCCTCCAGATCGATGCGCGAAGGCAGCACCGGAATCAACACCGCATCGATGTCGTCGAGAAACGCATCGACATCGCTTGGACGAATGGCCGCCGGCGCATCGACGACGATGCGCTGGGCGCCCTTGGGCACCTGCGTGCGCCAATCCGATCGCGTGCCGGCCAGCGGCAACACCGGCGTCGTGTACCCGGCGCGCTTCTCGCACCAGCTTCGCGACGATGCCTGCCGGTCGGCGTCGACGAGAACCGTGTTTTTTCCGTCCTGCGCATAGTACGCAGCGAGATTGGTTGCGAGCGTGGATTTGCCGCAACCGCCTTTTGAGTTGGCAACCAGAACCTTCAGCATCGAGACGACTCCCGGGCATGGGTTGCAGGCAAGGGTACACGTCGCGCAATCCCGCGGCCAGTGGCTGCGCCTTCGTCCGGCGCCCGCCCCACGAACGACCCGTTCGCGACAGCGCCAACAGGCCCTGAGCCAAGCGTGGCAATCAGCCTGCCGCCTGCTTCACCAGCGCGCCGATTTTCGTTTCGACCGCCGCCGTCAGTTCTTTCAACGCAAAGGCCACCGGCCACATCGCGCCGTCGTCGAGGCGGGCTTTGTCGTTGAAGCCGAACGTGGCGTAGCGATCGCCGAATTTTTGCGCATTCCGGAAGAAACAAACGACCTTGTCCTCGTGCGTGTACGCCGGCATTCCGTACCAGGTTTTTGGCACCAGCTGGGGGGCGGCTGCGGTGACGATGGCGTGCAGCCGCTTGGCCATGCTGCGATCAGGCTCTTTCATGGCGGCGATCGCTGCCAACACGGCTTTTTCGCCCTCCGCCCGATTCTTGCTCGCGCGGGCTTCGGCTTTCAATTCCTGTGCACGCGCCTTCATCGCTTCGCGTTCTTCGAGAGTAAATCCCGAAGGCGGTTTTGTGATGGTGGATGAGGCGGACTTGGCAGCAGGCTTTTTGGCGGATTGGCGCACCTTCGACTCCTCTATCTTCGTGGATGGACCCCGCCGGTTGCGATCGCGCGGGAACGATGGATTCACCCACGCCGTCGGCCCACCCCGAGCTTTTTTGGATGCATCGCTTCCACTGTCGGCTTTGTGAAAGCCTACCGGAAAACGCCGACGACAAGCAGCCTCTCCGTCGGTCGTAGACGCCTGGTGCGAACCAAAGTTGGCTCAGGGATTTCCCTGCGGTACAGGGGCGATGGGCGGCAATCCGGCCGGCAATGGCGCGGGTGGCGGCGCGACCACGGGTTGCCAGTCTTCCGGCGGGTCGGTGCGGAGTTTCTGGCCGCGCAGCAAGGCGATCACGGCCGAAGGCTCGTCCGGCGCCTTGTCGAGCGCGTCGATGTAAGCCTGCGCCAGCTCCGGTTCGCGCGAGAAGCGTGCCGAGAGCTCCATGAATTTCTGCTTTTGCCACGCCGCCGAGCGACGCCGCACGCCCATCACGTCTTTGTCGACGCCCGCTGCGAGCAGCGCTTCCTCGATGGCGAAACCGATGCCCTGGGCGACGAAGGCGCCGCCGCCTTCGAGCTTGCGCGCGACCGCGATGCAATCGGAAATGGCCGTCGCCTCCGTCGCCGCATCGAGCCCGACGCAAAACCGATGCAGGCTTTGTAGCGAGGTCGGCAAAAAAGCGCTGGCGATCGAGGTGGCGAAATTGATCCGCGCGCTTTCCGGGCTCAAGCCGAGAGCGGTGATTTCCTTCGGTACCGGCAATACTTCCAGCGCGCGATAGAGCGCGACGACGTCGCCCCCCCAGTAATCGTTGTAGCGCTGCGCTTGAGCCATGCGGGCGACGCTGACACGTTGCTTTCCGGCATCGCCATCGACCGGGAAGGCCAGCAACCATACGGCGGCATTGTCCGGGTCGACCTCCTGCAGCGTCTTCAGAGCGGCAGGATCGGCGCAGCCGGGCTGGCTCATGCAGGCGTTGGAGGCGGCGATCCAGAGCACGAGCGGATCCTTCGGGCCAAATTCGAGCGCGCGCTTGAGCAATGCCGGGGTTTTCTTTTGTGCCGAGCGCGAGGCATCGGCTTCGTCGGGAGCGGCAATCTGCGCCGCAGCGATTTGCTTGCGCGCATCGCCGCTCAAGGCGAGCAGGTTGACCAGGTCGCGGCGAAATAGCTTGAACACCGGGTCTTCAGCCGGCGTGGCTGCCGGCACGGGTTTTTTCTCGGCTTTTTTTGCCGCCACCGCGACGGATTTGGCCACAGGTGCGGCGGCCCCTTGCGCCATGACACCGGCGGTCATGCCCATGCCGAGGGCCGCGCAGGCGGCGAGTATCCCAATGGTGAGGCGAGACATGGTGGCCCTTCTGAAAATCGTACAGCCTTCAGTGTAATCGTTGGTGACTGTACGCAACCTAATCCAATGCTCGTACCGTTGGTTCACTCGCGCGATTTTTCGACAGCCTTGATGCCCGTTGATGCGCCGATTACGGCGTTGCGCTCGCGCGATCGCGCTCCAGCCGTTCAGCGGAAAACGGCGAGTGGGGGTCGACCCAGTCGGTGGGAGGCTCGCTCGGCAGCCCGTCGCGCACCAGCTCGCTGCGCATGCCCTCGATTTCACTTTTCGCCGCGAATCGATCTTCCATGCGCGCAGCCCAATTCGCTGTCGAACCGACCGGCTCCCCGGAACGATTGACAGTACTCTGCAAGACCCAATCCTGCGAGCGCGCCAGCCGCTCGTCGGCATCGGTGTACCTGCGCGTGATGCGCAGCAAGGCAAAGCCGACATGATTGGCGGCCACCGTATTGCCGGTGACGGCCATCGTGCGCCCGATCTTCGCGCATTCGTCGATGCGCGGGGCGGACAACGGTGCAGCCGCGCGCGGCTTGCAGGCGTTCACCAGCGCCTGATAGGCCGGCAACGCAAACGCAGCAGCGATGGCGGTGGATGCGATGTACGGCGCGGACTCGCGCGTCAACGGGATCGTCGTCGGATCCGCAGGCATCGCTGCGGCCACGGCGAAGAATTCGTCCGGCAGCGGGTGGCGCTTGAAGGTGTCGGTGAGCGTTTTCTGTATGTCGATGAAATGCTCGTTCGAGTATGTGCTCGTCGCCATCCGGTGCAGAATGTCGTCGAGGACGCCAACCTCTGCGTTCTTGCCGGCGAGAGCGAGCGCCTGCACCCAGACGCTGGCATTGTCCGGTTCGAGCGTTTGCAGGCGCGCGAGGGCATCCCTGCTCAGTTCGGGCGGTGCCGACGCGCGATCCGAGTGCAGCAACGCCAGCCATTGCACGAGTGCATCGTTCGGCGCGGCGGTCGCGGCACGTGCGAGAAGCCCGCCATCGACCTGAACGCTTCCCTGAGTGGTGCCGTTGCTACCGATCAAGGCGGCCAATGCCCAGTCGCGCGGCTCGCGGCTTGCGCTCAAATCGCGCACCAGGTCGGCGTGATAGGCCTTGGACATGGCATCGCGTTTTTGCGCCAGCGGATCGCTCGCGACCGCGTTCTCGGATGGCGGCGCGCTCGTGGCGGTGGTCGAAGCGGTACTCGCCGCCGGCGCTTGCACCTCGGGTTGCGGAGTTGCCGCGAACGAAGTCGCCGCCAACAGCAGCAAGGAAAACATCGGCTTGCGCATACGCTCTTCCTTATCGACTCGTCACGACGGTAGCACCTCCCGCATCAGGCAGCCACGCCAGATCCGGTTTGATCCAAATCAACCGAACGCGCGCTTCAAGAACTCCGGCTGCGCCAGCGCGGCCTTGTGGATGTCGAGGTTGTAGTACTGCGTGGCGAACGGCTTGGCGGCGACATCGGCCTCGCGGAATGCATCGAGCGTGCCGCGCTTGCGCGCCAGCGTGCCGCTCCACCAGCCGGACGGATAGCACGGCTGCGGGAAGCAGATCGTTTTGAGCGAGGCGAAGCCGGCCGTGGTCAGCGCGTTGCGGATATCGGTCAGCAGCGGCAGGTGGGCGAGCGGCGATTCGCTCTGCTGCACGATGATGCCGTCCGGGCGCAGCGCCGCGAGGCAGGTCTTGTAGAACGCGGCATTGAACAGGCCTTCGGCGGGGCCGATCGGATCGGTCGAATCGATGATGATCACGTCCAGCGATTCGGGTTTGGCGTCGCGCATCCACCGGATGCCGTCGATGAACAACAACTGCGCGCGCGGATCGCGGTTGGACTCGCACAGTTCGGGAAAATACTGCTCGGCCAGACGCGTCACGCGTTCGTCGATCTCGACCTGCGTGGCGCTGAGCACCGACGCGTGCTTGAGCACCTCGCGCAAGGTGCCGCAGTCGCCGCCGCCGATGATGACGACGTTCTTCGGGTTGGCATGCGTGTACAGCGCCGGATGCGACATCATCTCGTGATAGAAAAAGTTGTCGCGCGTGCTGACCATCATGCAGCCGTCGATGGTCATCAGCTTGCCCCAGTCGGTCGTGTCGTAGATCGCGATGGTTTGGAACGGGGTCTTTTCCTCGTGCAGCTTTTTCGTCACGCGGAAGCCGATCGACGAGCCGGAGTAGTCGTGCTCTTCGTTGAACCAGAAGGTGTGCGGGTGCGACATGGACGTTCCGAAGCGAAAAGGGAAGGGGCGCGATTGTAGCCGCTGCACGTGACAAGGACACGCAAGCGCAAGACGGGGCCGTTACAATACGCGCCCCTGGGTTGGAGCGACGGCATTGAACGAGCAAGGCTGGACCACCGACGATGCGCGCGCGCAGTACGCGATCGCGCATTGGGGCGAAGGCTATTTCGACGTCGACGCACGCGGCGATCTGCTCGTGCGCCCGCGCGGCGCCGACGGCCCGGCGTTCAGCCTGCCGGCGATCGTCGACGCGGCGCGCGCGAAAGGTTCGCGCCTGCCATTGCTGGTGCGCTTCGCCGATATCCTGCGCCATCGCCTGGCGCGCCTGCAGGGCGCGTTCGCCCGGGCGATGAAGGAATGGGACTACGCCGGCGGCTACAGCGCGGTGTATCCGATCAAGGTCAATCAGCAGAAAGGTGTCGCGGGCGAACTTGCGCAGGCCGGCGGCGAGGGTTTTGGTCTGGAAGCCGGCTCGAAACCCGAGCTGATGGCCGTGCTCGCGCTCGCGCATCCGGGCAGCATCGTCATCTGCAACGGCTACAAGGACCGCGAATACCTGCGCCTCGCGCTGATCGGGCGCAAGCTCGGCCTGCGCGTGTTCATCGTCATCGAGAAACCGTCCGAGCTGAAGCCCGCGCTCGAAGAAGCGCGAGCGCTCGGCGTCGAGCCGCTGTTCGGCGTGCGCATGCGCCTGACCAGCCTCGGCGCGGGCAAATGGCAGAACACCGGCGGCGAGAAATCCAAATTCGGCCTGACTCCGCGCCAGTTGCTCACCTTGATCGATGAATTGAAAGCGACCGGCCTGACCAACTCGCTGCAGCTGCTGCACGTTTTCATGGGCTCGCAGATTTCCAACGTGCGCGATATCGCCAGCGGCATGCGCGAGGCTTCGCGCTACTTTGTGGAATTGTGCAAATTGGGCATGCCGATCCGCTACGTCGATGTCGGCGGCGGCCTCGGCGTCGACTACGAAGGCACGCGCTCGCGCTCGGCCTGCTCGATCAACTACGGCCTGGATCAATACGCAAGCACTATCGTCGAGCCGCTCGCCCAGGCCTGCGTCGAGCACGGCTTCACGCCACCGCACGTCATCTCCGAAACAGGCCGTGCAATGACCGCGCACCATGCCGTGCTCGTCACCAACGTATCCGACATCGAGCGTGCGCCCGAGGGCCGCATTCCGCCAAGCGATGCGGATGAACCCGTGGCGCTGCGCCGCCTGCGCGAAATCCACACGGAAATCGGCACGCGTTCGCTGATCGAGCTGTATCACGAGGCGCAGCACCAATGGAGCGAGGCACACGCGCTGTTCGCGCTCGGCCAGCTCACCCTGCGCCAGCGCGCGCGTTCGGACGATTTGTACTACGCCATCGTCGCCGCGCTGCGCCCGCGTCTCAAGCCCGACGAGCGCGCGCATCGTCAGGCGCTCGACGAACTCAACGAGAAACTCGTCGACAAGTATTTCGTCAACTTCTCGATCTTCGAGTCGATTCCCGACTCGTGGGCGATCGATCAAATTTTTCCGATTGCACCCATCGCCGGGCTCGACCGCGCACCGGATCGCCGCGCCGTGATCGCCGATCTGACTTGCGATTCCGACGGCCGCATCGATGACTACGTCGACGCCGACGGCGTCGATGTCAGCCTGCCGGTGCACACGCCGCGCGTGGGCGAAACCTATCGCCTCGGAATTTTTCTCGTCGGCGCGTATCAAGAGGCGCTCGGCGACATCCACAACCTGTTCGGCGATACCGATGCGGTCAACGTGCGCCTCACCGCCGACGGCGGCTACGAGTTCTCGCACCTGCGCCGCGGCGACACGACCGACCTGATGCTCGACTATGTCGGTTACGACTTGAATGCGCTGCGTGCCGAGTACGCGCGCAAGATCGAACGCGCCGGCATTGGCGGCGACGAAGCCAGGCGCTTGAGCGATGCGCTCGAAGCGGGGCTGACGGGCTATACCTATCTCGCGGAAATCGATCATCCTTGAGTTACTTGATTCCCGGCTTTGCGGGAACGACGACGGAAAAATGTGGAGCGCGTAGTGAATGAACTGAAAGCTGGTTTTGTCGGCCTCGGCGCCATGGGCTGGGCGATGGCTGGGCATTTGAAGCGCGTCGGCTTACTGGTAGGCGTCGCCAATCGAAGCATCGCGAAGACGAAAGATTTCGCGCAGAAAAACGGCGTGCTCGGCGCGGTGGATCCGGGCGAACTGGCGCAGCATTGCAACGTGATCGCGCTGTGCGTGTCGGCCGACGCCGACGTGCTCGCGGTGACGCGCGCGATCGCCGCAAATGCGCAGCCCGGCACGATCGTGATCGATCATTCGACCGTGTCGTCGAAAACGGCGATCGAAGCGCAGAAGATCATCCGTGCGGCAGGCGGCGATTTCCTCGACGCCCCCGTGTCGGGCGGTGTCGAGGGCGCGAAGAACGGCAAGCTCTCGATCATGGCCGGCGGCGATGCGGATGCGCTCGCGCGCGTGCGGCCCGTGCTCGACGCCTATGCGGGGCGCATCGCCCATCTCGGCGGCATCGGTGCGGGGCAAAACACGAAAGCGGTCAACCAGACCGTGATCGCCGGCATCATGCAGGGTATCGGCGAAGGCCTCGCGCTGGCCGAGGCGTTGGGTCTGGATCCCGCGGTGCTGCTGCCCACGCTCTCGGGCGGTGCGGCGCAGTCGTGGTATCTGGACAAACGCGGCGCGTCGGCGATGCGCAACGAATTCAACGTTGGTTTCAAGCTGTCGTTGATGCATAAGGACCTCGGCATCGCGCGCGATCTCGCCGCCGCCGCCGGCATCCATCACGACGTGCTGGACAAGTCGCTCGCGGACTATGCGCAGTTGATGGCGCAAGGCCACGGCGAGGAGGATGTCTCGGCCGTGCTGCGTCTCAAGCGGCGCCGCTGACGCGCGCGAGGCGACGCCTCAGGGCCGTTCGAGGATGGCCGTCACGCCCATGCCGCCGGCGGTGCAGATCGAGATCAGGCCGCGACCCGAGCCTTTTTCTTCCAGCAACTTGGCCAGCGTTGCGACGATGCGCGAGCCGGTGGCGGCGAACGGATGACCAAGCGCAAGGCTGGAGCCGTTGACGTTGAGTTTGGCCGGGTCGATCTTGCCGAGCGGTTGGTCGCGGCCCAGACGATGCTTGCAGTAGTCCGCATCTTCCCACGCGCGCAGCGTGCACAGCACTTGTGCGGCGAAGGCTTCGTGAATTTCGTAGTAGTCGAAATCCTGCAAGGTCAATCCGGCCATGTCGAGCATGCGCGGCACGGCCACGGTGGGTGCCATGAGCAGGCCTTCGCCGTGAACGAAATCGACCGCGGCGACCTGCGAATAGGTCAGGAAGGCTTGCGGTTTGAGGCCGCGTTTTGCCGCCCAGTCCTCGCTTGCGATCAATACCGCCGAGGCGCCGTCGGACAGCCCGGTCGAATTGCCTGCCGTCAGCGTGCCCTGGCCCGAGGTTTTGTCGAACGCGGGCTTGAGCACGGCGAGTTTGTCCAGCGTCGAATCCGGGCGCAGGAACCCATCGCGGTCGAGGCCGCGAAACGGCACGACGAGGTCTTTGAAAAAGCCGCGCTCGTAGGCGGCGGCGGCTTTGAGATGGCTTGCGAGCGCGAGCTCGTCTTGTTCCTGTCGCGTGATCTTCCACTCGCGCGCCATCAGCTCGCAGTGATCGCCCATCGACATGCCGGTGCGCGGCTCGGCCACGCCGGGGAAACTTGGTTTCAATTCGCCGAGCGAGAAACCGCTGACCGCGGCCTTGAGTTTGTCGCCAGCATCCTTGGCCCGGTTGACCGCGAGCAAGCGCTGCTGCATCGCGCGGCTGTAGACGATGGGCACGTCGCTGGTGGTGTCCGAACCGCCGGCGATGCCGACTTCGATCTGGCCGGTCGCGATTTTGCTCGCGATCAAGGCGACGTTGTCGAGCGAGGTGCCGCACGCGCGCGCCGTGGTAAAGCCGGGCGTGGTCGGCGCCAAGCCTGAGGACAACACGGCCTCGCGGGCGAGGTTCCAGTCGGACGACAGTTTGATCACCGCCCCGAACGCGACCTCGCCGAGTTCCACACCGTGCAGATCGTAGCGTTCGACGAGCGAGCCGAGCGTCTTCACCGCCATGCCAAAATTGCCGACATCGGCGTAGGCCGTGTTGTTGCGGCAGAACGGGATGCGAACTCCGCCGAGAATGGCTGCGCGTTTTGTCATGAGTCGAGAGGAAGGCCGAAGACGGGTTGCCATTATGCTCCCGCCGCCGCAGGATCGACCATCCATGTCCGTTTTCGACGGAGTGAAAGGCGCGAGTGCGGCGCAGCGCTACGGCTTGACGAGATGCGGCGGAATCGGCCCCCAGGCGCTCTCGTTGTGGCGCCACACTTCGATGAAGGCGGAGCGGAACAACGGCACTTCTTCGCCGCGCGAGTCGTCCTGCATGGTGGCGAGCGCATCGGCCAGCGGCAGGGTGCCGTTGATCTGGGAGGCGATCAGGTTGTCGAACAATTCCGTCCACAGCGGCGAATAGGCGATGCGTTCTTTCGCAGCCGCAACGCGCCGACGTTCGACGGCGAGATCGCCGCCACCGCGCCGCATCGCCACGGCCTGCACCCACGGCGAATCGCTGAACATGTCGACGACATCAAAACCTGCGTGATCCAGAAACGCGCGCACTTCCTCGGGATGGCTGAACTGGTTGCGGGCCACGTCCTTGCGCTCGCTCGGTTCGACATCGCGAAACGGATTGAGCTCGACCGCGAAGCGACGCCAGCCGCTCGGGTGCGCGAGGTTCCACGTGTCGAAAAACACCAGGCCGCCCGGCTTGACCACGCGCGCCCAGTCTTCCAGATAGAGATAGAAATCTTCCTTGTCCATGTGAATGAACACGGCGATGCAGTAGGCCTTGTCGAAGCTCGCATCGGGCAGCGGCTTGAAGTTGCTGCGGGTCAATTCGGTGAGGCCGACGTTGGCGAAACCGGCCAGGCGATCACGCGCGACCTTGAGCATGTTCGCGGAAATGTCGCAGCCTTCCCAGTGCGCGATGTGCGGCGCAAGTTCGCGACCGATGCGGCCCACGCCGCAACCGAGATCGAGCACGCGATCGGTGGCTTTCAGATCCAGCGCCGCCCTCACCTGACGCGCGGTATAGGCGCCGGTCATGCGCGTGCGCTCCTCGCTGGCGCTGCCGTCGACCGAGAGCATCGCGTGCACCGGCGTCGTGGACTTCGCATCCCAGGTGGTCTTGTAGTTCGGCAGGTGCAGCATTCTCGATCCAGGGCAAACGGGGCGCAGGATCATACCCTCGCGCGCCAAGCCGATCAACGCGAGGGGTCGGCTATCCTCTTGTTTGCGCAGCTCATTTGTCGCGCCGTCGACGCGCTGCACCGATCTTGCGCGTGAGCGTGTTGCGGCCCAGGCCAAGCTGTTCGGCGGCATGCACGCGGCGGCCGGCGTTCTCGGCCAATGCGGCATCGATCAACGCAGCATCGAATTCGCGGCGCAACGCGTCATAGATGTCGCGCTCGCCGCGCGCCAGACGGGCGCGCGCGAGCGCTTGCAGGGATTCACGCCAGTTTTCGCTGCGCGCGAGCGAAGGCACGTTCGCGACGGGGGGCAGATCCAGCGGACGAATTTCGCGCCCCGGCGTCATTACCGCGAGGCGACGACACAGGTTTTCGAGCTGGCGCACGTTGCCAGGCCACGCACGCTGACCAAGCGCGGTCAGCGCGGCGGGCGTGAACCGCTTCGCATCGAGCTTCATTTCCTGCACTGCGCGGGCGAGAAAATGCGCGGCGAGCAGCGGGATGTCCACCGCGCGTTCGTCGAGCGGCGGCAGACGCAGGCGCACGACATCGAGGCGGTGCAGCAGATCGGCGCGAAATTCGCCGCATTCGACTTTGCTTTCGAGATCTTGATGCGTCGCCGCGACGATGCGCACATCGGCGCGCAGCAGTTCGCGTCCGCCGACACGATAGAACTCGTTCTCGGCGAGCACGCGCAGCAGGCGCGTTTGCAGGCTCAGCGGCATGTCGCCGATTTCATCGAGGAACAAGGTGCCGCCCTCGGCCTGCTCGAAACGACCGGCATTGCGTTTGACCGCACCGGTGAACGCGCCGACTTCGTGGCCGAACAATTCCGATTCGAGCAGTTCGGTCGGAATCGCCGCCGTGTTCAGCGCGACGAACGGCCGCGCTGCGCGCGCGCTGTGGCGGTGCAAGGCGCGTGCAACCAGTTCCTTGCCGGTGCCGGTCGGGCCGGTGATGAGTACGTTGAGATCGCTCGCGGCGACGCGACCGATGGCACGAAACACGTCGCGCATCGCAGGCGATCCGCCGATCAATTCGGTTTCCGCGATGGCGCCGCTCTTCGACGGCGGCGTGGTCGCCGGCTGGCTTTCGCCGATCGCACGCTGCACGGCGGCGACGGCCTGGTCGAGATCGAAGGGCTTGGGCAGGTAGTCGAATGCGCCATTGCGGTACGCCGCCGCCGTCGAAGCGACATCGGTGAATGCGCTCATCACGATCACCGGCACCTCACTGCCTGCGGCACGCAACGTCGCGAGAAATTCCAGTCCGTTCGTACCCGGCATGCGAATGTCGCTGACGATGACGTCGGGCCGATCGCGCGCAAGCGCCGTGCGCACGCCATCGGCATCGGCGAACAAGCGAACCTCGACCGCCGCCTCGCGCAAGGCTTCGGCAAGCACGAAGCGAATGGCGGTATCGTCGTCGGCAATCCAGACTTGAGGGCGACGCGACTCAGTCATGCGTTTCTCCCCGCGCCGCCGATGCGATCGGTAACAACACGGTGAATACGGTTTGCCCCGCTCGGCTGCGATAGTTCAAGGCGCCGCCATGTTCGACGGCGATTTCCTGCGCCAGCGCGAGGCCCAAGCCCGTGCCCCGACTGTGCCCCGACACGAACGGCAGAAACAGGCTGTCGCGCACCGCCTCGGGCACGCCATCGCCGTCGTCGAGTACATCCAGGCGCGCAGCAAGTTTCGAGACTTTTTCTCCGATCAACACATTGTGCTCGACGCGCGTGCGCAGGCCGATGTGCGTGGCGCCGGCCTGCAGTGCGTTGCGCATCAGGTTGAGCACGAGCTGGAGCAGGCGATCGCCGTCGCCCCGCAGCAGCGGCAGGCTGGGATCGTAGTCGCGATCCAGATGCAGCGTGGGTTCGGCCTCGGCGGCGATCAACGCACGCGCGCGCTCGGCGACTTCATGCAGATTGAGCGTGGCGCGACGCGGTTCGCCGCCGGGGTCGAGCAAACGATCGGCCATCGCCGAGAGGCGATCCGCCTCGGTCACGATCAATTGGGCAAGGCGCGACAACTCGGGATCGGCCACGCGCCGCGCCAGCAACTGCGCCGCACCGCGCACGCCGGCCAGCGGATTTTTCACCTCATGGGCTAGACCGCGCAAGCTCTCGGACAAATTGGTCGGCACGCTCGCATCGGGTTCGCCGCCAAGGACGTGCACTTCGATCAGCAGAGCCGTATCCGATGTAGGCGCGATGCCGACATCGGCATGGAAAACATGCCCGTTACGCGCCTCGATGCGTTGATCGCGCCGATGCACGATCGATGCGTCGGCGCGCGCGCGGCCAATCAGCGGTGCGAAAACGCGCAGGCTTTCGCCCAACGCCGCCAAGGGCAGACTGTGCGTGCGCGGCGGACCGATCGAAAACAGTTCGCAGAAGGCGGGATTGGCGTAGGTCAAGGCGTTGTCGCCATCGAGCAAGGCGATGCCGGTCGTGAGGTGATCGACGATTCCGACAGCCGGTAGTCTCGATACCGGCAATGGCAACAAATCGGGCATGGCACCATTTTAGTGCAATTTTCGACTTCGCACCCCCATCACCCCACCACCCGGCGTTGCGCTCGGGCGGCGGGCTGGGGTTACAAGTCGTAGGCCGATTCCCCGTGCGAGGTGATGTCCAAACCTTCTCGTTCGTCCTCTTCGCTCACCCGCAGGCCAACGAGGAGGTCGGCGATTTTGAACGCGGCCAATGCCACGACCACCGTGATCGCCACCGTAATGCCGACGGCCTTGGCCTGAATCCACACTTGCGCCAGCATGCCGGGGTAACCGCTGGTCATCGTCACCCAGTTCTGCACCGAGCCGGGGCCACCCAGGCTTGGCGCATTGAAAATGCCGGTGAGAAGCGCACCGGAAATACCGCCGAGGGCGTGCACGCCGAACACATCCAGCGCATCGTCGGCCTTGATCAGACGCTTCAACCCGGTCACGCCCCACAAGCAGATCACGCCGGCGGCGAGGCCGATGGCGAAGGCGCCCGGAATGCCGACATTGCCTGCGGCTGGCGTGATCGCAACGAGACCGGCTACCGCACCGGAGGCCGCACCGAGCATCGACGGCTTGCCTTTGTGCAGCCACTCGACGAAGGTCCACGACAGCACCGCGCAGGCGGTGGCGAGGTAGGTATTGATGAACGCGAGGGCGGCGGAACCGTTCGCTTCGAGTGCGCTGCCGGCGTTGAAACCGAACCAGCCGAACCAGAGCAGCGACGCGCCGATCATCGTCATCGTCAGACTGTGCGGACGCATCGCCTCGCGACCATAACCAACGCGCTTGCCAAGCAAAAACGCACCGACCAACCCGGCGACGCCGGCGTTGATATGGACCACAGTGCCGCCGGCGAAATCGAGCGCACCCATCTGCCAGATGTAGCCCGCCGTCGCATTGAGCGCATCGATTTTGGATGCATCGGTATACGCGTCCGGGCCGGCCCAGAACCAGACCATGTGTGCGAGGGGAAGGTAGCTGAAGGTGAACCAGATGACGGCGAAGATCAGCACCGCGGAGAATTTCACGCGCTCAACGATGGAGCCGAGGATCAGGCATACCGTGATGGCGGCGAAGGTCGCCTGAAACGCCGCAAACAACAACTCGTACAGCGGGGTATGCTTGGAGAACGTGGCCGCCATGGCGAACGTGCCGCCGTTGGCATCCGGCGTGAAAGTGCCATCGAGAAACAGGCGCGAGAATCCGCCGATGAACGCGTTGCCTTCGGTGAAGGCGAGACTGTAGCCATAAATGCACCACAGCACCGTGATCAGCGAGAACACGACGAACACCTGCATCAGCACCGAAAGCATGTTTTTGGTGCGCACGAGGCCGCCGTAGAACAAGGCGAGCGCGGGCACGCTCATCAGCAACACGAGTGCCGTCGAGGTCATCATCCAGGCGACATCGCCCTTGTTCGGTACTGGCGCGGGTAGCGCTGCCGCAGCCGCGGCCACTTGCTGCGCATGCCCCGGTTGTGTGAGCAGCAGCGTGAGCGCGCCGCCGCCGAGTGCGACGAGCATTGGAAGGAATCGCCGGGAATCGATCGACGGGGTCATGGCGTGGGGTTCTCGCAAATTTGAAAACTCGCTCGGGGACGAACGCATTTTTTGACAAGGACGACCGCGGATGGTCGCTTCGCGATCGGGAATGGGCGCACTCATAACGCATCCTTTCCGGCTTCGCCGGTGCGAATGCGCAGCGCCTGTTCGATCGAACTGACAAAAATTTTGCCGTCGCCGATTTTGTCGGTGCGTGCCGCCGCGATGACGGCATCGAGCGCACGCTCGAGCATGTCTTCGGAGACGACCGTTTCGATCTTGATTTTTGGCAGGAGGTCGACGACGTATTCGGCCCCGCGATACAACTCGGTATGACCTTTCTGCCGGCCATAGCCCTTCACTTCCGTCACGGTCAACCCCGATACGCCGATTTGCGTCAGCGCCTCGCGTACTTCTTCGAGCTTGAACGGCCGGATGACGGCGGTAATCAATTTCATCGCGTTCTCCAAAACAGGTTTTATCCAGCAACGCGGCCGTGCGTGGCCCTTTTTCGTCCTCGAACTCGGTGCGGCGGCGAAGTCACCTTCAGAACAACGCGCCGGTTTCCACCAGTGCGCGTGTCTGACTCGCCTGCGTACCGCTGCGACCGAATGCGAGCCCCGGCACCACGCCGCTGGCCTTGACCAGCGACACCTCGGCGCGCACGAAAAAGCGCTGCCATTGCCACGTCGGCGTGATCGTTGCCGACCATGCCGTGCTGCCCGGCCCGTAGAGCAGATTCGGCGTGCCGTCGAGCGCGTCGCCGTTCGTACTCAAGTATTCGATTCGACCGGCGAGATTGAAGCTCGGACTGACCTGATAATTGGCGAATACCGCCCCACCCCAAGTGCTCGCTTCTTTGGTCGTGCCGATCCGGCTCGCCTTCGGCACGCGGCTGTATTGCAGGTAGGTCTGCCACGTCCACGGGCCAGCGATGTGGGTATAGAAGACGTTGCAAATCTGTTCGTTGTTGAGCAGCAGCGGGGTGGCGCTCGAGGTGTAGGCCGTGCGCCGGGTATTGCCGCCGGCGATGACGCTGAGGATGTTCGCCGCATCGAATGTCCAGGCGAGCGAACCCGATATCCAACTGTAGCGGTTCGAGTAAAAGCCATCGGTCACCGCCAGCGACAGCGCGATCGGGCCGCTCGTATAATTTGCCTGCGCGCCGCGTGTGACGACGTTTTCCTGATTCCACAGCAGGCCACGTTCGATGTTGAGGTTCTGAAAACCAAAGCTGTACTCCGCGCCGATCAGCGTTGGCAGCTTGCCGAGTTGCAGCGAAAAGGCGGCATTCGGAGCGAGTTTCAGATAGGCGACCGGCGCGTAACCGTACAGCGCCGTTACCGTGTCGGCCGCTTTCAGATACGGCGTGCCGACCGTCGGGAAGGAATAGCCGCCGAGTTGCACGAAGTATTGCAACACACCGTCGGTCTTCTGCAAGAACACTTGCGCATTGCCGATGTCGATGCGCCCATCCTTGTCGGGCGAAGACAACGAATGGCTTTGCTCGAACGCAAGCAAGGAAACGGCGCCGCCAACCCACGTCTTGCCGAACGGGCCGAGGTCGATCGACAGCGGATTCGGATTTCCCGCAAGCGTCGCGTTCATCGACGGTGTCGGCAATGCCGTCGGCATGGTTTCCGCAGGTGGATCGTCGGCACGCGCCACGGCAGACAACGACAAGATCGGGAAAACGGCGGCCCACAGACTTGCTTTCATCGTTCACGACCCCGGGATTGAGAAAATTTCATGTGCCGCCGACGACGCATGTTCGCCCCCTCTGTTCCTGCGCTTGAACCGTGCGTGCGACTCGATTCCTTGCGGCAACACTCGTCCCTGAGCTTTGTCGCCCAATTTGCAAAATGCATTTCTATACTTTTCGCAACGGAATGATGCGCTTGGCGCCGCCCTCATCCTTCCCGACTGCGAGAGGGCTCTGCCATCGAGCGGAGCGTCATGCCGTCATTCGACGTTCCGCGGGTGGGACGTTCGTCACGTCCCACCCGAATCCAGCCTCAGATCGCGTAGTACATCTGATATTCGAGCGGATGCGTTGCCGCACGGAAGCGCGTGACTTCCTGCATTTTCAGTTCGATGTAGGCATCGATGAAGTCGTCGGAAAACACGCCGCCGGCCTTGAGGAATCCGCGATCCTTGTCGAGCGCCTCAAGCGCCTGGTCAAGGCTGGAGCAGACTTGCGGAATGTTCTTTTCCTCTTCCGGCGGCAAGTCGTAGAGATCCTTGTCGGACGGCGCGCCGGGGTCGATTTTGTTGAGAATGCCATCGAGCCCGGCCATCATCAGCGCGGTGAAGGTGAGGTAGCCCGAGTTCATCGGATCGGGAAAACGCACTTCGATGCGGCGGCCCTTCGGGCTGTGTACGAACGGAATGCGACAACTCGCCGAGCGATTGCGCGCGGAGTAGGCAAGCATGACCGGCGCTTCGAACCCCGGTACAAGGCGCTTGTAGCTGTTCGTCGTCGAGTTGGCGAAGGCATTGATCGCCCGCGCATGCTTGAAGATGCCACCGATGTACCACAACGCGGTTTGCGACAAGCCGCCGTAGAGGTCGCCTGCGAACAGGTTGGTGCCGCCCTTGGCCAACGACTGATGCACATGCATGCCCGAACCGTTGTCGCCGACGATCGGCTTGGGCATGAAAGTTGCCGTCTTGCCGTTCTGGTGGGCGACGTTCTTGATCACATATTTCAACGTGGCCAGTTCGTCGGCCTTTTTCACCAGCGTGTTGAAGCGCGTACCGATTTCGCATTGGCCGGCATTGGCCACTTCGTGATGATGCACCTCGACCACCTGACCGAGCTGCTCGAGCACCTTGCACATTTCACTGCGCAGATCCTGAAAAGTATCGACTGGCGAGACCGGGAAATAGCCGCCCTTCACACCGCCGCGATGGCCCGAGTTGCCGCCATCGAACGACTTGTGCGTCGACCACGCCGCCTCTTCCGACCCTATTTCGTAAAACACATGCCCCATGTCGTTGCGATAGCGCACCGAATCGAACACGAAGAATTCCGGCTCCGGCCCGAAGAATGCGGTATCGGCAATGCCGGTGGATTTCAGAAATGCCTCGCCACGTTTGGCGATCGAACGTGGGTCGCGCGAATACGCCTGCATGGTGCTGGGCTCGAGCACATCGCATTGCAGAACGACGGTCTTGTCGGCCATGAACGGATCGATGTACGCCGAATCCGGGTCCGGCATCAACACCATGTCGGATTCGTTGATGCCCTTCCAGCCCGCGATCGAGGAGCCATCGAACATCTTGCCTTCCTCGAACAGCGACTCGTCGACGGAATGCGCCGGATACGACACGTGATGTTGCTTGCCGAGCATGTCGGCGAAGCGCAGATCGACGAACTCGACCTGATTGTCCTGAACGAGTTTGGTGAAGCTGGCAGACATGGCGCGTTCCTTGTTGAGAAAAAGGTACGCAGTACCGAGCAATCAGTGTGCCAAAAATAAATTATTCTTTAATATCAAAAAGATAGGATAAATCAAAATTGCGCAACACCCCTTGTTGCGCAATATTGGTGCAAATTACTGGATTTTGCGCAATTTTCGAGCAAGCAGCATTCTGCCGTGTGCTCAAGCACGCCCGATTCATTGCGACCGAACCACAATTGCTCCGACAGAAAAGTCGGCCATCAGCGGCTACGTCGTACCGCAAGAGCAATCGACCCGTCTTCGGGAACGTCAGCGATGGATACCCGCCGCGCGGTTGAAATCGCCGATCGCGCCGATCAGCAGCGTGAGCGCCTCGCGCTCGACCTCGGTCAGATGCGGATTCCAGCAATCCATGAGCAGCACCACGCGAGTCGCGGTGCCGCGATTCCACGCCTCGTGCTCGAACGTGTCGTCGAAGGTGAAGCACTCGCCTTCACGCCATTCGCGCGTTTCGCCGCCGACGTTGATGGCGCATCCCGGCGGCACGATCAGCGGCAGATGCGTGACCAGGCGCGTGTTCGTCACCCCGCGATGCGGCAGGATATGCGTGCCCGGCGTCAACACCGAAAAACAGATTTCCGGTGCGTGCTCACGGATGCGCACGATCGGCAGCGAGTCCAGTATCTGCGTCGTGCGCGGGCAGCGCGCGCAGTTGGCATCGAAACGTTCGCCGTGACGATAGAAGAAGAAGGCGTCCCACGCCGGTGGCGAATCGACATTGCCCTTTAGGAACTCACCCACACGCTCGGGCGCATTGGTGCCGAGAAAAGGGACCATGCCATGGTCTTTGGCCAGCACCGCTTCGAGTTCGGCGCGAATGAGCGCAGCGCCGCCTTCGAGCTGCGCGTACCATGGGAACAAGGCTCTGTCGTAATACGTTGTTGCGGGCAAATCGGGGAAGTAGAGAAAGGTGGGGCACTGGCGGGAATCCGGATATTCCGGCTCGACCTCGCGCAAGTAGATGTCGAGAGATCGCGTCACGCGTGTGAGCGCATCGGGCCCGTGCGCGGCGCGCAGCGCGTCGAGCGTTTCCATGAGAATGGCGCGACGCTGGACGTTGACGAAAGCCATGGCCTGCCGCACGCGTTCGCGCATGTTCGGTGGCGTCGTGTCGTCGCTGAGCCAGAGGCCGCGCTCTTGCGCGGCGGAGATTGCGCCGAAATACTGGATCGTCGCCTCGCGCACGCGACCTGCTCGCTCGTGGATATCGGCCAGGTGAAGCCGCGCACGGAACGCTTTCGGGTCGATTTCGACAACGCGCAGAAAAGCATCGGCCGCCGTCTCGGTTTGCCCGCTGGCCAACCGCGCCAGCCCGAGCGTCCGCCAAATATCCTTGTTGTGCGCCTCGCGCACGAGTGCGCGTTCGAGCATCATCACCGCGCCGGAACTGTCGCCGCGAAGCAATGCCTGCTGCGCCAAATGGAGCAAGGCCTCCGGATGATCCGGATCGAGCTTGAGCGCCTCCGCATACGCGGCCATGGCGCGGTTTTGATGTTCGGCCCGTACCGCGTCGCGGGCACGCTGCAAATGCGCTTCAAGCTGCGTGTTCACTTCCGCGGTATTCACGTTGCGCCCTTTGCGGAGCGACCGAAACGGACCTGCGTCGCCTCGTCGCTGCGCCCGAGTTTGTCCAGCAGCGCAGCCAAGGTGGGGCGCAGCAGATCGGCATCGGGCGACTGCTTGAGTCCGTTCTGAAGGTAGGCGGCGGCGGCCGGAATATCGCCCAGCTTCTCCATACACCACGCGCAGGCGTTGATCGCGCCGGCGTGCGTCGGGTCGATTTCAAGTGCGCGTTTGTAGAACTTCAACGCCTTCACCGTTTGCCCGTGTTTGCGCGCGATGTCGCCAAGCCCGGCACTGGCGCCGAAGCCTTGCTTGCCTTCGGCGAGCAATTCGGCGAATCCCTCGCGGGCAAGTTCGTCCTTGTCTTGGCGCATGCGCGAACGCGCCAGAAACAGTTTGACCGTGCTCGCTCGCGGCTGCATGCGCAACGCGTTGGAGAAGGCCTGTTCGGCGAACGCGAAATTTTCCGTGGCGAACAGACTTTGCCCAAGCGCGGTCTGGATCGCGGCATCCTCGGGTTTGAGTTCCGCCGCGCGCGCGAGGAACTTCGACGCCGTCGCCGCCTCGTTGCGCGCGAGGTAGACATTGCCGAGACCGAGCAAAATCAACGGATCTTCGTGTTCGAAGATATCGGTCGCGCGGCGACCGATCTTGAAGCGACTTTCGGCCGCGTCGATATCGCCGTCGCGCAATTGCAGATGGCCGAGCACGCTGTGCGCTTCGACCAGATTCGGGTCGAGTTCGAGGGCGCGCAGGAACGCGCCGCGCGCGGCCTCGTCCTGCCCGATTTCGAGCAGAACGCCGCCGAGCGAGAGGTGAAGGCGCGCGACGTCGGGAGCGAGCTGTACGGCTTTCAACAACGGCTCCATCGCCGCCGCGCTGTCGCCACGCTGGTGCAACAGCACGCCGAGCAAATGCCAGGCTTCGACGTCGTCCGGCGAGGCGGCAAGGTGATCGCGATAAGCGCGTTCGGCGGCGGCGATGTCGCCGGCGCGATGCAGGGCGAGAATGTCGTCAAGCGTCATGGCAATGGGGCTGGCTTGTGGAACAAGCCGCCATGATAGGCGAAACGCCGCGATCAATCGCGATTGCAAAGATGCGCGTGCAGGCGATCGACGAGGAAATCCTCGGCCCAACTACCCAAACCGGCATCGCGAATGAATCCGCAGTGCCCGCCATGGGAGGCAACGACGAGCTCGGTCGTCGGCGCCAGATGCAGCGCATGGAAATCCGCGATCGGGATGATCGGGTCGTCCGCAGCGGTCAGGATCGTCGCCGGCACGTCGAGCGCCGCCAGCGTGGCGCCCGCGATCGAATAGCCACGGAAGTAATTTTCCACGTTGTCGAAGTGCGTGTGGCGGGCGACGAGATCCGCGGTCACGTCGCGCAGAGTGCCGTCCAGTTGCGCGGGCGCGAACAGCTCCGTCTGCGGGAACAGTTTTTGTTTGCGCCGCAGCGAACTGCGCCACTTGCGCAGGAAGTACCACGAATAGGCGCGCGAGGATTCGATCGCGCGCATCGCTTCGCTCGGGTCGATCGGTGGGCACACCGCGAATGCCCAGGCCAGACGCAGCCCCACTTTCGACGCACGCAGGGCCACGCGCAACGCGAAGTTGCCGCCCAGCGAATAGCCGCCGACGATGAGAGGGCGTTCGGGAAACAACCTCGCCACTGCCTTCACCGCACCGACCACTTCGTCGATGCGACAGGAGTGAAACGGATCGCGATTCAAATGGTGGGTGTCGCCGTGATCGCGCAAATTCAAACGGAACACATCGCAGCCCACGTCGAGCAGTCGCGCGCCGGTGTTGAGCACGTAGGTCGACTTCGCACTGCCTTCCCAGCCGTGCAGAAGGACGACCAACGCGCGCGGCTGCGGCAGTGTGGTCTGCCGCGTGTGGAATCCCTGCAGGCGCACGCCATCGCCGCAATCCAGAAGGTGCTCGCGTGCGTCGCGCTCGATCCGCGCAATGCGGCGCCAGAACACCCAGCGTCGCAATGCGCTCGATGCGAGCACCGATTGCGCGTGCGGATTGCGCAACCAGGTGCGGGGTCGAAATGCCGACAAGTCGCTTGCGGCAGCGTGCGCCTTGCGCTCGTCCGGTACCGGCATGTCCATGCGTTATTCCTGACCCAGCGCACGCGCGATCCGCGCACGTGCCGCCTCGGCGATCTGGCGCCGGCCTTCTTCGCCGACGACCAATGGCTCCAGAAAATGCACTTCCGCCTCCCCGCTCGGCCCACCGAGCAGACGCACGACGTTGGCGAAAAAACTTTCCCGCGCCGCGAACGGCACGCTCAAGTCCATCTTGCCATGACGGCCATAGCGTAGCGCCACGGGTTGAATCGGCACGTGCGCATCGGCGGCCACCTGGAAAATGCGCGCGTGGAAGGTGCGCACCTGATCGCCCGGCCCGGTGCCGCCTTCGGGAAACACGCCCGCCGAGTCGCCTGCCGCGAGTTTTGTCACGACGCACTGCATGACCGCGCCAAGCGACTGGGTCGAACCGCGGCGGTGGTAGATCGTGCCGGCACGCGTCGCCAACCAGCCGACCAGCGGCCAGCGTGCGATTTCGCTCTTGGCGACGAAACTCATCATGCGCTGGCTGTGCATCAACTCAATGTCCATCCACGAAACGTGATTGGCGACGAACAAGGTCGCGCCGGGGAGCGGCTCGCCGATACGGCGAATACGAAACCCGAAGCGCCGGATCAACGCGCCCGACCACCAGCGCGTCGCCCAATGGTCGAGCCGTTCGTCGCCGACGCGCAGCCTGGCGCCCAGCGGCGAAAACACGAGCAGCACCATCGGTGGCGCAATCAGAACATGCAGCAACAACAACGGCACGCGCAGCAGATAACGCAAAGGGCGCAGCAGATCGCGTCGCGGCATGGCATTTTCGATCACGGCATTCATGGCGAGGCGATGGTAGTCAAGCGCACCGCGTATCGCCAGCGCGGCGGCGCGGGCGCGACAGAGCCGATTCAGCTTGTCGGGATCGCCTGCCTCGGCACGATCGCCACCGTCAAGCGCGCAATGCAGACGAGGTTGCCGCCTTCGTCCTCGATGCGGATTTCCCACACCTGCGTCGAGCGACCAATGTGCAGTGGCCGTGCGGTGCCGGTAACGATGCCGTTGGCCACCGCACGCACATGGTTGGCGTTGATGTCCAGACCGACCGCCCAGAGATCGGGATCGCAACTCAACATGGCGGCGTAACTGCCGAGCGTTTCCGCCAGCGCGATCGATGCGCCGCCGTGCAGGATGCCGTAAGGCTGATGCGTACGAGCATGCACGGGCATCGTGCCGCGCACGAAATCCTCGCCGATGTCGGTGATCTCGATGCCGAGTGTGGCGATCAACGTGTTCGCGTTGGCCTGCTTGATCGTGGCGAGATCGGGGCGGGTTTTCCACAAAGACATGCATGGCTCCTTGGTCTGCCGCACAACCCCGAAGGGTCGCGGCATGTAGTGGGCCACGCAACGGCGCGAGCCCGTGTGGTGGCTACGGTCGCGGCAGTATCAGCGTGGGCACGCCGTGCTCGCTGCGTTGTTCCACCACGCTGGCGCGCGTATCGAGCGGGCCGCGCAGTGCGTCCGGCAACGGTTCGGTCGGCTCGTTGCGCGCACTGCGCAACGCATTGCGGTAGGCGCACTGCGCGCCGACGTGATCGTCGAGGCTGACGCACGCGTCGGCATACGCTTCCCACAACGACGCATCCGCCGCGATGGCGAGGCCGCGGGCGAGATACTCACGCGCCTTGCCCCACAGCGTGTTTTGATTGCACAAGCGGCCCAGGGTCAACATCAAGCCGGCGCTGTTCGGCTGGCTGGCGATCCAGTCTTCGGCGCGGCGCAAACGCGCGGCGATATCCGAGGTGCCCAGTTCGCCATAGGCGCGCACGAGTCGTTCCGACCAGCCGCGCCGCAGCGCCGCTTCGAGTTCGCCCATGGCGGCGAGCGGTTGACCCAGCGCGGCCGCGCGCTTCGCATAGGCGATCACGACCGGTTCGTATTGTCGCTGCGCGCGACTCAAGCCAGACCAGATCGCATCGAGTGCGGTCGCGTCCGACGAATTCGCCAAGGCCGTGGCCAAGGTACCGGTTTCCAATTCGACGAACTCCGCCGGCGCAAGCGAATGCACCTTCGCCAGCGCCGACAATGCCGACAACGCCGCGCTCGCATCGCCACAACGCGACGCGGCTTCGATCAGATTGCCGAGCGCGGCGGGCGGCAGGGCGCCCTTCGTCGTCGCGGCTTTGAGCGTCGCCAAGGCTTCGTCGTTGCGCGCTCGATCGAGAAGAAAACGGGTGCGCAACACCAGCGTCGCTTGCGGCGCGAGGTCGGCCGCCGCATCGAGCGCGGCGCTCGCCTGCTCGGTATCGCCTTGTCGATGCGCGGATTGCGCGCGCACCAGCAGGGCCGGCGCCTGCAATGCGACGACATGCGCGGCGCGTTCGAGCGACGTCGCCGCCTGCGCATGGCGCCCTTCGACGGCAGCGAGCAGGCCTTCGGCAATGCGCTCGTGTCCGCGCCTGCGCACACGGCGGCGCCAGACGCGGCGCGGCCAGAACAGGGCGCGCAGCAGCAAGCTCGACAGCGCCCACAACAAGGCGGCAGCGAGCACGGCAAAAACCACGCTCGTCTCGATGCGCCAACCGGCGAAGCGCAAGCGCACATCGCCCGGATCGAGCGCCAACGCATGCCAGCCCCACGCCGCCGCGACGGCGATGAGCAA
>Ga0208826_1000084_pt1 | contig 107145 bp, 90 predicted proteins | sample AD_UKC115_MetaG_FD_184451 | JGI IMG/M metagenome (GOLD analysis project Ga0208826, IMG submission 184451) | Active sludge microbial communities of municipal wastewater-treating anaerobic digesters from Hong Kong - AD_UKC115_MetaG (SPAdes)... | ecosystem: Engineered > Bioreactor > Anaerobic >... | reverse complement strand
GCTGATGGTCGACTTCCCCACCCTCGACGAGCTGATGACGATCATGGACCGCACGACCGGCTCCTCGGAGAGTCACGCGGCGAAGGTGATGGACGCGCAGACGATCCTGGAGATGCGCTCGCTCGCCCGCGAAGTAGCGATCGCCGATCACGTGAAGGAGTACGCGCTCCGTGCGGTGCTGGCGACTCATCCCGAGAGCGAGTACGCGACCGAGATGACGAGGAAGTACGTCCGCTACGGATCGAGCCCGAGAGGCGCTCAGGCGCTCGTCGTCGGCGGGAAGGTCTGCGCGCTGCTCGACGGCCGGTTCAACGTGGCGTTCGACGATATCAAGCGGATCGCGAAGTCGGCGCTCCGACACCGGATCATCCTCAACTTCGAGGGCGAGGCCGAGCGGATCAGCACCGACACGATCGTGGAGGATATCCTGGCGAACGTCGGCACGAAGGAAGAGCTGCCGGTGTAGGGAGACTGCAGACGGCAGACCGCGGACTGCAACAAGACCATCAGCCGCCGATGGACGCAGATGATCGAGAGAGGCATGGAGCCACCTGTACGAAGCGCAGCCAGCCGGAGACAACGCGGGTTGATGATAGCATACATGGTAGGATTCTTACTCCTGTATGCAGGTTCGAATGCTCTGCTGCCCGAGTATGCGGTCTGGATCGTTGCCGCCGTCTTGCTCCCATCCATCTTGGCGCTGGCCTTCATCTCGGGCTGGAGGTGGCATGATGTGAAATCGGGGCCTGAGATCCGTCCCTGGGCGCGCAACTGGCTGTGCACAGTGATGATAGTCTCTGGCTTCCACCTATTCTATGACTTGGTCAAGAAGCCTTCCAAGCTAGTGGGAGATACCGTAGGTACACTTGCTCTTCCGGCGTTGATGCTGGCGCCTTTCTATGTGGGACGCGCGATGCACAGTACGAAGGAGAACACGCATCACGGGACACAGTAGCATTGCGTATGGAACAGACGCTCTCAACTGAACAGATAGACGAACGCGAGGACCTGCTCGATCCCGAGTTCCTGCGGAAGATCGAGCGGCTGTCGCTCGTCGCAAAGAAGGTGTTCCCCGGGCGGCTGAGGGGCGAGCGCCGGTCGACCAAGCGCGGCTCGGCGGTCGAGTTCGCCGACTACCGCAACTACGCGATCGGCGACGATCTCCGGCGCGTGGACTGGAACGTCTTCGCGCGCCTCGAGAAGCTTTTCCTCAAGTTGTTCGTCGAAGAAGAGGACCTGCACGTCTACATACTCGTGGACACGTCGAAGTCGATGGATTTCGGCCGACCGAAGAAGCTGTTCTATGCCAAGCGGATCGCGGCGGCCCTGTCGTACATCGCGCTGAGCAACCTCGACCGGGTCGGTCTGGCGGCGCTCAGCGGACAGTCGTCGGCGGTGCTGAGCCCGAAGCGGGGGAAGCAGTCGGCGTTCGCGATCTTCGACTACCTGCAGACGGTGCAGGCACCCGGCCGGACTCAGCTCGGTGACTCGATCCGCGACTTCAGCCTCCGGACGTCGAACTCCGGACTGGCAATCGTGATCTCGGACTTCCTCGATCCGACATGGCAAGCAGGGCTCTCGGCGCTCCTCTCGCGGAAGTTCGAGGTGACGCTGGTGCACCTGCTCGACCAGGAGGAGGTCAGCCCGACGACCGTCGGCGACCTGCTGATGGTCGACTCGGAGACCGGCGAGAAGCGGGAGATCACGATTACCCAGACGCTGCTCCGGCGATACCAGCAGCGCCTCGGGGAGTTCCTGGCGGAGATCGAGGGATTCGCGATGCGGTACGGGTGCAACTACGTCCGGGTGACGAACCAGACTCCGTTCGAGGACCTGATACTCAACTACCTGCGCCGACGCGGTACGCTGAAGTAACCGCCACTCCGCCAAGCCGGAAGAGAACACGGGGAATGGCACAATGGGAGCCGGCGTATCGTTCCTGCCGATCGCTATCGTGGTGATAGACTTGTTCGGAATCACGGCGCTCGTAGTGACGCTGATCAACAGGAAGTAAAGCCTCGACGTTGGTGCGGATCCGCGATCCGGCACCGTTGTGGCAGACCGGCATCTGCGATGCCGTGCGGTGGTCCGGGGATCACAGATCCCCGATTGCCAATGCGGGCTGGATTACGAATCCGCCCGAACGATGGGATCCGGCCCGAGCGACGGAACGATGAACGTCACTATCAACCGTTCACCGCTCACTGAATACTGGTCACTGGTTACTGATCACTGACCACACACTGGTCACCAAGGCATGAGCCTTCTATCACCCTGGTCATTACTGCTGATACTCCCGCTCGGCGGGATCATAGTGCTGCTCTACCTGCTCAAGCTCAAGCGCAAGGAGCAGGTGGTCTCGTCCGTCATGCTCTGGCAGGACGCGGTCGCCGACATCCAGGCCAACGCGCCGTTCCAGAAGCTGAAGAAGAGCCTCCTGCTGTTGCTCCAACTTCTCGCGCTCCTCTCGGTGGTTGGGGCGGTCGCGCGCCCGTACATGCGCACCCAGGGCGGTCAGGGCAACCGGATCGTCGTGATCCTCGACTCATCCGCGAGCATGCAGGCGACGGACGTAAAGCCGTCCCGCTTCGACGACGCCAAGTCGAAGGCACTGGGGATCGTCGGACGGATGGGCGGCGGCGACACGATGCTCGTCATGACCGCCGGCTCGAAAGCGCGAGTCGTTGCATCGTTCACGTCGGACAAGAAATCGCTCACCGAGGCCATCAACAAGCTCAAGCCGGTCGATACCCCGTGCAACATGCGCCAGGCGATGGTCCTCGCGCTCTCGCTCGTCGCGGGGAAATCGCGCGTGCCGCCGAGGATCGTCGTCCTCTCGGACGGCGGCTTCGACCCGCTGACCGACCTCTCCGCGCAGAACGCCAGGCTCGACTTCATGCGCATCGGGCGCGAGTGCGACAACGTGGCGATCACCGGCATGTCGTCCCGCAAGACGCTCTCCGGCGAGCAACAGGTGTTCATCGGCTTCCGGAACTACTCGAAGCGCCCGCAGACGTTCAACCTGGAGGTCTACCTGAACGACCAGCTCCTGGACGTGCGCGAGGAGTCGCTCAAGCCCGGCGAGTCGCGTCAGGAACTGCTCAAGGACATCGGCGACCTCGACGGCCGGGTGACCGCGAAACTCGACGCAAAGGACGATCTGGCGGTCGATAACACCGGATCGGTCTATCTCACCAAGCCTCGCAAGATCTCGGTGCTGATGATGTCGAAGGGCAACATCTTCCTCCAGAACGCGCTCAATCTCGACCCGCGCACGACGGTCACCAAGGCCGATGCCCTGCCCGCGAACTTCAAGGACTCGAAGTACGACCTGGTGGTCTTCGACGGGGTGACTCCGCCGGCGAATCTCCCTCAGGGCGGATACCTGCTGATCAACACCTCATGCGCCCAGGGACCCGGACGGATGGGCGATGCGCTCCAACGGCCATCGATCGTGGACTACGCGCGGAACCACCCGGTCAGCCGGTACGTGGACTTCACCAACGTGCAGGTCGCGGAGGCGAAGCGCCTCTCACCGGCCAACTGGGCGACGCCGCTCGTGGAGAGCGGCGGAGGAGTGCTGGCGGTCGCGGGATCGAGGAGCGGCCGGAACTTCGTGCAACTCTCGTTCAGCCTGCTCGACAGCGACTTCCCGCTGAGGGTCGGCTTCCCGATATTCATCACGAACTGCCTCGACTGGCTCGTCCCCGCGCAGACCTTGAGCGCCGGCGAGAGCATCCGAACGGGCCAGCCGATGTACATCGACGTGCCGACAAACGCGTCGCGGATCGAGGTCAGCGATCCGCAGGGACACAAGCATACTGTCAAAGTCACGCAGACGCCGGTGATCTACGACAACACCGAGTACGCGGGGATCTACCACGTGACGGGCAAGGGCATCAAACGCGAGTTCGCGTGCAACCTGACGTCGGTGCAGGAGTCATCGACCGCCCCGAAGGAGGCGTTCTCGGTCGGCGGGAGGAAATTCGCGTCCACCGGAAAGCCGGTGCAGACTAACCGTGAGTTCTACGCGCCGCTCGTCCTGCTCGCGCTCGGAATCCTGGCGTTCGAGTGGTATGCGTATCATAGGAGAATCTAGACGGCAGACTGCAGCCGACCAATTCCGGAACCTGCGGTCTGCAGTCTGTCACCTATCATCACAGTGAGCCAATTCACCAAGCCGTTGTGGCTGCTGATCCTTATACCGCTGGGGTACTTCATGTACCGCATGGCGGCGCATAGCCTCGCCGACCTGTCGAGCTTCAGGTCGAAGCTCGCGCTCGTCCTGCGGTCGCTCATCATCGTCATGCTCGTCTTTGCCCTCGCGGGAGCACGCATGGTCCGTGACGTCTCCCAGCGGTGCGTGGTATTCGTAGTCGATGTCTCGGACAGCATCCCCAGGGAGAAGCGGCAGGCGGCGCTCAGCTATCTCAACAGCGCCCTGAAGCAGCTCAAGCCGCAGAACCTGGTCGGCGTGATCGCGTTCGGCGCCGATGCATCGGTCGAACTCTCGCCGTCGAACGTCTCCAAGGTGGACAAGATATACTCCGTCCCCGAGACCGGCAACACCGATATCTCTCAAGCGCTCGGACTCGCGCTCGCCCTCTTCCCGGAGAAGAGCGCGAAGAAGATCGTGCTCCTCTCCGACGGCAACGAGACCCGAGGGAAGGCGATCGAGCAGGCGATGTTGATCGGCTCGAACAACGTGTCGGTCGATGTCGTTCCGCTCACCAACGAACTGCCCCACGAGGTGCTGCTCGACAAGATGGTCTGCCCGAGCAGCGTGAAGGTCGGCGAGCCGTTCGATCTCAAGGCGGTGGCGATCTCGAAGGAGCCGACCACGGCGCAGATCCGAATCCTGCGGAACGGCGCGCCGGTCGGGGTCAAGCCCGTCCAGCTCACGAAGGGCAAGAGCGTGCTTACCTTCCAGCAGTCGATCGACAAGCCGGGCAGCTACGAGTTCGAGGCGATACTCGAGTGCAATGCGGACACCCGGATGCAGAACAACACCGCGCTCGCCTACACAATGGTAAAGGGCAAGCCGAAGGTGCTCTACGTAGAGGACGTCCCCGGCCAGGCGAAGTATCTCGCGGAGGCGCTGAAGAGCACCGAGATCGACGTCGAGACGCGCGACCGCTCCGGCATCCCGACCTCGCTCGCGCAGTTGAGAGGCTACGACATGATCGTGCTCTCCGACGTACCGGCGATCGGCATGTCGGCGGACCAGATGACGATGATCGAATCGGGCGTGAAGGATCTCGGGATCGGGTTCACGATGATCGGCGGCGAGAACGGATTCGGCGCAGGCGGCTACTTCGACACGCCGATCGAGAAGGCCCTGCCGGTGGACATGTCGGTCCGGAAGACGAAGGTGCTCCCCTCGCTCTCCGTGGTCATCGTCATGGACAAGTCAGGCTCGATGAGCGCGATGGAAGGCGGCGCGACGAAAATGCAGCTTGCGAACGACGGCGCGGCGGCGGTGGTCAAGCTGCTCCAGCCGATCGACTCCGTCGGGGTCATCGTCTGTCACACGAGCCCGGTGGCGGCGGTCGAACTTCGATCCGCGAGGAACAAGGGCCCGATATACGACCAGATATCGACCATCCGCGCGGAGGGCGGAGGCATCGCCGTCTTCGCCTCGATGCAGATGGCCTATGAGATGATCAGGAAGAGCAAGTCGCGGCAGAGGCATGTCATCCTGCTGGCGGACGGCGCCGACTGCGACGAGCAGCAGGGCGTGGTGCCGCTTGCGAAGCAGATGGCGAACGAGAGGATTACCGTGACGGCTGTGGCGATCGGCGACGGGCCGCACGTACCGTTCCTCAAGGCGGTGGCGGCCGTCGGTCGGGGCAACTTCTACCTGACGCTGCGGGCATCCGACCTCAAGGCGATCTTCACCAAGGACGTCATGACCGTCTCGAAGTCGCTGATCGTCGAGGAGTCGTTCATCCCGACGATGGACCCGTCGAGCCCGGAACTTGCAGGCATCGGCGGGGTCCCTCCCCTGCTCGGGTATGTCACGACCAGCCCGAAACCGACCGCCCGCATCTCGATGATCTCGAGGCACAAGGACCCGATCCTGGCGACCTGGCAGTACGGGCTCGGAAAGTCGGCGGCGTTCACGTCGGACTGCAAGGCTCGATGGTCGTCGCACTGGCTCAAATGGCCGGACTACAACAAGTTCTGGGCGCAGGTGCTCCGCTCGACGATGCGGAAGAACCCGCCGATCGACTTCCAGACGGTGGTGGACGTCCAGAACGGCGTCGGATACGTGACCATCGATGCCGTGGACGACGAGGGCAACTTCCTGAACCAGCTCAGCTTCAAGGGCTCCGTCGTCGGCCCGAGCATGAAGGTGAAACAGCTCGCTATCGAGCAGACCGGCCCGGGCCGCTACGAGGCGACGTTCGATGCGCGCGAGGTCGGCAGTTACGTGATCAACGTGGTGAGGCGTGACCGGGACCAGACATCGCCGGACGTCAACGTCATCACGATCCCCTACCCGCCCGAGTACAAGGACATCGCGCCGAACACCGCGCTCCTCAAGCGGATCGCGCAGGAGACCGGTGGGCGGTTCAACCCGGAGCCGTCTATGGTGTTCACGCAGGACTTCCGGCGGTCGAGGGCATACACGGACCTCTGGCGGCTGCTCGTGCTGCTGGCGGCGGTCCTCCTGCCGCTCGACGTAGCGGTACGGCGGCTCGTGATCACCCCGGAGCAGTTCGTGGAGGAATACGACAAGGTCCGCAAGCTCGTTCGAGCGAGAAGACTCCGGCGTCGGACGGAGCAGACCGCCGTTCCGGAGGCGGAGATGGTGTCCTCGCTCCTCCAGGCCAAGAGGGATCGCGGACCTGTGAAGAAGGTCGAGATCAAGACCGAGCCGATGCAGCCGAGAGTCCGGCCCCAGGAGCCGACAACGCCGGAACCGAAGCCTCAGGCCGATCAGCCGGCACAGGGATCCGCTCCCAAGCCCGAGTCCGCCTCCGAGGGCGGCACCCTCTCCTCGCGCCTCCTCGACGCGAAGAAGAAGCGGCAGAGCGACTGAGACACGCGACTATGCCCGCCTCCGCGACTGCTCGGGCGGGCATATGAGGAAGTTGTCTCTCGGTTGCGGGCGACTATCCCCGACGGCGACGAAGAAGCAGCGCGGCGAGGCCCATGGTCGAAGCCAGGAGCGATGACGGCTCGGGAACGACATCCGTGCGCAGATTGTCGATGCGATAGATCTTCGGATCGCCCGGATTGTGAGCGCCCTCGTAGATGCGCCAAGAGGAATCTCGATGCCGGTGGTGACGGCCGTATGTCCCCAGCCCGAACCCTGTCCGCCGGGCCAGCCGTTGTTGTACCAGGCGCCGATGATGTTGTCATCCACGATGAACCGCAGAGGAACAAGGTCGATGCCGGTATCCTGGCAGTCGAAGATGATCTTGGTCGCGCCGGTCAGGTTGACGCCGGTCTGCGAGATCTGCGCATAGGCCCCGGCCGTGACTGTGCCGGTGCCTCTGTGTAGCACGAAGCTCCGAGTCCCCTCGCTGGCCCAACTCGTGGTGTAGTAAGCGCTGTACTTGCCGTCCGGATCGACGACGCTGCTCGTCCACGCGGCATCCGTTTCGAAGCTTGGATTGGAGGGCCGGCGCAGGGCGGCGGTGAACGTGGTATGGGAACGCCATGAATGACCTGTTCGACACGGAACTGATACGAAGCACGCTGAGGCTGGCGACCCCGCTGGTGCTCGCCGCGCTGGGGGGCATCCTCTCGGAGCGGTCGGGGGTAGTGAACATCGCGCTCGAGGGGATGATGCTCGTCGGCGCGTTCTTCGGGATGCTCGGCTCGTTCACAACCGGCAGCCCGTGGGTCGGCGTCCTGCTCGGCATGACGGCGGGCGGCCTGCTCGGGCTCACTCACGCCCTTCTCACCCAGCGCGTGCGGCTGAACCACATCGTGAGCGGCGTGGCGCTGAACATCCTCGCGCTCGGGCTCACGACCTACATCCTTCGCTACGTGATGCAGAGCGTCGGCGGCTCACCGTCGGTGAACGGCCTCCCGGAGTGGCGCATTCCGTTCCTCGGCCCGGTGCTGAGCAACCAGAACGCGGTCTTCTACCTCGCAGTCGCGCTGGTCATCGCCCTGAACTTCGCGCTCTTCGCAATGCCGATCGGACTCCGCATCCGATCGGCGGGCGAGAACCCCGAGGCGGCGCAGAGCGTGGGCATCAAGGTCGGGACGGTCAGGTATCTGGCGGTGACGGCCAGCGGGATCCTCGGCGGGCTCGCGGGGGTCTATCTGTCGCTCGGTCAACTGAACATGTTCACGGAGGGCATGTCCGGCGGACGAGGGTTCATCGCGCTGGCGGCGGTGGTCTTCGGCAAGTGGAATCCTTACGGGGCGGCGGGAGCGGCTCTCTTCTTCGGGTTCTTCGACGCGCTTCAGATGAGGCTTCAGGGCCAGGCGATAGGTGGAGTGACAATCCCGTCGGAGTTCATGCTGATGCTCCCCTACCTGCTGACGATAGTCGCGCTCGCGGGGTTCGTCGGCAAGGCGTCGGCGCCGGCGGCGTTGGGGCGTAACGAATAAGACGAGACATCCATCCGGTTACTCGCCGCGCATGTACTCCTCCCGGAGCATGCCGAAGTGGTACGCGTCGAGGTATTCGCCGTCCTTGCGGAACTCGTGGCGCGTGCGGCCCTCGCACTTGAAACCGAGCTTTTCGATGACTCGTCGGGATGCCTCGTTGCGGGTGAAGCACCCGACGGAGATGCGCTCCAGACCGAGGTCCTCGAAGCCGAAGCGGATGATCCTCCCGGCCGCCTCGGGCATGTATCCCTTCCCCCAGTGCGGCTTCCCAAGCCAGTAGACGAGTTCGGCGTTCATGTTCTTCCACGAGACGCCGATCAGCGCGCAGATCCCGATCACCCTGCCGGTCTCCTTAAGGATGATGGCGAGCGTGTAGCGCTCCTTCGCCTTCAGCGCCTCCCTGCGCTCCCGAATCCACGGAAGCATCCGCTCCTCGGGGAACGGGTACGGGATAAGCAGATTGCTGGTGACCTCCGGGTCGTTGAAGATCGGGTAGAGATCGCCGGCATCGCGGTCGTCGGGCTGACGGAGGATCAGTCGATCGGTCTCGAGCCTCATGGGGAGTACTCCTCCCGTATCAATCCGTAGTGAAGCATGTCACGGAACTCGCCGTCCTTGCGCACCTCGCGGCGGGCGATGTACTCCAGCTTGAGGCCGGCTTTCTCGATAACCCTTATGGATGCGATGTTGGGAGCCTGCACCCGGGCATGTATGCGCTCGAGCCCGAGATCCTCGAACCCGAAGCGCACAAGCTCGCGGACCGCCTCGGTCATGTAGCCTCGGCCCCAGTAAGGCTTGCCCAGCCAGTACCCGAACTCAGCGCTCATGTTCTCCCAGGAGACATCGTGGAAGCTGCAGTCGCCCACGGGGAGGCGGGTCTCCCGGAGCACGATGGCGAAGTGAAACCGCTCGCGCCGACGCGTGGCCTCCCGGGCGCTCCGCATCCAGGGGAGAAGCCGGTCCTCAGGGTGCGGGTGCGGCACGGCGAGCAGATACCGAACGACATCGGCCTCGTTGATCAGTGGGAAGATCACCGACGCGTCGGTATCCTCAAACGGTCTGAGTATCAGGCGTTCGGTCTTCAGGTGCATGGCGGAGTAGCCCTGGGGTATCGGAGTATTGGAGTGATGGAGTGATGGGTTCCTGGTGCTCCATCACTCCATTCCCTCCGTGTTCGGATATTGCCTACTTGATACCCATCGCCTTCACGTTTCGGAGGCTGATGGCAAGGCTCTCGAACGGGTCGCGCTGGCAGATATCCTGCTCGATGATATACCACTGGACGCCGGACTCCTTGGCGGCCTCCATGATCCTCGGCCAGTTGAGGTTGCCCTCGCCGATCTCCATCATCAGCGGCTGGCCGGCCTTGTTGCCCATGTCCTTCAGGTGAAGCAGCGGAATGCGCCCCTTGCACTTGGCGATCCACTCCGCGGGATCGGCGCCGCCGTGCTGGACCCAGTAAGTGTCGAGCTCGAGGTTGACGTACTTGGGGTCGCTCTCGGTGCGCAGGATCTCGAGGCCGACCTTGTCGCCGAACTTCTCGAACTCGAAGCTGTGATTGTGATAGCTGAAGGTCAGGCCGCCGTCGGTGAGCTTCTTAGCGACGCCGGAGACCTCCTTGGCGAACTTGTGGAACCCCTCGGCGTTGCGGTAATCCTGCGGGAGACCGCCGATCGCGGGGTGCTTGCAGCCGATGATGTAGTGCTCCTCGATCACGGCGTCGGTTTCATTCTTCATGCGGTCGTAGCCGATGTGGGTGGCGCAGATGGTGAGTCCCTCGCCGTCCACGATCTTGCGAAGTTCGCGCGGATCGATCGGTCCCATGCCGGAGACCTGGACGGCCTCGTAGCCGATCTCGCGGATCTTCTTCATCGTCTTTGCGATGTCCTCAGGAGTCTTGGTGAACTCGCGCACAGTGTAGAGTTGCGCGGCAATCTGTGAATTGGCCATAAGTCATCCTCGCTTGGAGTAGTTGCTTATCTTCTCATTCACCGCCGGCAGGCGGTATCCTTCTGGGGAATAACAGGTGGACGTGTGGAGGGTCGATAGACCTACAGCGTATTTCAAGAGTCGGATTCGGTGTTGTAGGAGCAGCTTCCAGCTGCGATCAAGCCGTGTAGGAGCAACTTCTAGCTGCGATCAAGCCTTGTAGGAGCAGCTTCCAGCTGCGATCGCGGCTGGAAGCCGCTCCTACGGCACGCCGATTCATCGCGGCTGGAAGCCGCTCCTACATGGGGTGCGCGGCTGGGAAGCCGCTCCTACGCGCGTGTCAGCCCGCGGTGGATGCCGATCTCGGTACGGCGATGATCTGCTCCTTGACGGGCTCATCGGACTCGAGAAGGCCGTCGCGGAATCGGAGGATGCGCTTGCAGTGCTGGGCGATGTCCGGCTCGTGCGTGACGATGATGACGGTCTTGCCTGCCTCGTTCAGCCGCTGGAAGATCGACATGATCTCGATACTCGTGGCGGTATCGAGGTTGCCGGTCGGCTCGTCGCCGAAGATCACCGGCGGGTCGTTCACCAGCGCCCGTGCGATCGCCACGCGCTGCTGTTCGCCGCCCGAGAGCTCCATCGGTGTGTGGTGCATGCGCTTCGCAAGCCCTACCGCCTCGAGGGCGCGCCTCGGCGCCTGAGCATCCCTGCGGCCGGAGGAGTACATCATCGGCAGAGCGCAGTTCTTGAGAGCGGACATGCGCGGCAGCAGGTTGAAGCTCTGGAAGACGAAGCCGATCTTGCGGTTTCGGATCGCCGCCCGGGCTGCGTCGCTGAGCCGGCTGACGTCCTCGCCGTCGAGGATGTAGGTGCCGGAGGTCGGCCTGTCGAGACAACCGATGAGGTTCATCAGCGTAGACTTCCCCGACCCGGACGGACCCATGATGGCGACAAACTCCCCGACCTCCACGCGGAAGGATACGCCCTTGAGCGCGGGTACTTCGACGCTTCCGATCTTGTATGTTTTTGCGAGGTCTTTGACCAAGAGTAGTGACATATGTGAACCTTTGTGAGACTCCAGACGGCAGACTATGGTCCGCAGTGGACTGCAGTCTACGAGTACCTGAGCGCTTCGATCGGGTCGACCTGGGCGGCGCGGGCGGCGGGATAGAGCCCGAACACGATTCCGATGAACGCCGATACGCCGAATGACATGATGACCGCCTGGACCGAGACGACCGTGCTCCAATTGGCGTAAATCGAGATCGCGCGCGCTCCCCCGATCCCGAGAGCGATGCCGATCAGTCCGCCCACACACGTGATGACGAGCGCCTCCAGCATGAACTGCCGGATGATGTCCCAACGTGTCGCCCCGATGCACCGACGCACGCCGATCTCTCTCGTGCGCTGAGTGACCGTCGCCAGCATGATGTTCATGATGCCGATCCCGCCTACGAGCAGCGAGATGCTGGCGATGGCGGCCATGACGATATTGAAAATCCGCTGCGTCTGCTGGCTCTGGCGGAGCAGTTCGGCAGGGATGATGATCTCGTAGTCGCGGATCCCTCGGTGCTGGCGGTTGAGGATCGAGCGTATGACGGATGCGGTCGGTACCGTCGCGGCCTCGTTCTGCACCTGGACGATGATCTCGCTGATCGGGCTCTTGTCGAGGCTCGGCCTGTTCCGCAGACGCCAGGCGATCTGCCTGAGCTTGATATAGTCGGAGGGTATCGACTCCTGCGAAGACACCTGGAAGTCGGACAGCGAGATGGTGATCGGGATGTACACGTCCGAGTTCAGGTCTCGCAGAGCGGATAGCGCCTTCGCCGACCCTATCTCCTTCGGCTCCATCACGCCGATGACGCGGAGGAGCTCCCGGCCGATCTTGACCGTCTTGCCGAGCGCATCGTCGAATCCGAAGAGTTCCCTCTTCGCGGCCGCGCCGAGCACGCATACCGGCAGACGGTCGCGGATATCGCGCTCGTTCAGAAAACGTCCGTGCTCGACCTTCGAGTGGGTCAGCGTGTCGTAGCCCTCGGTAGTGCCGACGACCTTGACCGAGACCGGCGTCTCGCCGACACGCACGTCGGCGAATACCTCTCGAAGAGGAACGACTTTCCTCACGTAGCTGCACACGTCCCTGATGCTCTCGCAGTCCGAGTACCTGAGCCCGTACGGCGAACGTTCCTGAGCCTTATCCGCCAACTCGCCGCTGGTGACCGCGCGCTTGATATGGACGACGTCTATGCCCATGAGGCGGATCTGTGCCAGGGCTTCCTGTTTCGCGCCCTCGCCGATGGATACCATGGCGATGACGGCCGCGACCCCGAAAATGACGCCGAGCATCGTAAGCACGGAACGCATCTTGTGGGACAGCAGCTCGGACAGCCCTGTCCGGATGGCATCGAATACTCCCATATGCTACCTACTCGCCGGCGCCGGGTATGGGCGCGGCTTGCTTCTTCTCTTTGTCCTTATCGGCACCCGGAGCCTTGCTGCCGGCCTCCTGGTGTTCCAGATCGCGTGTCGGATCGCGTAGGGCGACTACCTGTCCGGCCTTGAGCCCCTTGGTGATGCAGATGAAATTGTCGTTGCTCTTGCCGGTCTTGACCGCCACCTTCTTGAACTTACCGCCTTCCTTCACGAACACGAAGGTCTTGCCGCCCTGCTCGATGACCGACTCTAGGGGAACGAAGATCGCGGACTCGATCTCGTCGACTATGAACTCCACATCCGCCGTCATGCCGGGCTTGATGGTAGATGGATCGTTCTCCTTGACGGCGATCCGCACCTCGAAATTCTTCTTGCCGGGAGTCCCGCCTTCCCAGGGGTTGCTCTCGGTAGCGAGTGCCGATATTCCCTTCACCGTGCCGTGGAAGGTCTTCTTGGGCACGGCCTCCAGCCTGATGAGCACCGGCATACCGATGATCACCTTCGGCGCATCGGCCTCGCCGACCTGGACCTTGACGAGCATACTCGACAGGTCCGGCAGTTGGCAGATGGTCTCGCGCGGATCAACATCATCGCCTTCACGCATGGGACGCCGGCTGCCGCTGTCATACACCTTGCTAAGGACTACCAGACCGGGCGCGGGGGCCGTTATGAGCGCACCACTCATGCGCTCGCTCACACGGTCCAGTCTCCGTTTCGCCATCTGGGCGCGGAATTCGAGGTTGTCTATCTCGGCCTGCTTCTGAGCCTCCTTCGAGGCTATCTCCTTCAGCTTGAGCTGTAGCTGAGCCTCACCTTTCTTGACTGCAAGATCCTTGGACCGGACCGTGCCCTCAGCCTGCTCTACCTGGGTGCCGGGAATGAGCTTATTCGCTGCCAAGCGCTTCTTCTTCTCCAAGTCCTGCTGAGCAAGAGCCAGCTCGTTCTTGTCGAAGTCGAGCTGAGCTTCCGCCTGCTCGCGGTCTATCCTGTTGGATTCCTGCAGGAGTGCGAACTCCTCCTGAGCCCGCTTCACGTCCGCGAGGCGGTTCTCATACTCCAGCGTTTCGGTGTTGACTTCGCGTTCCAGGTCGGTGGTATCGAGGACCGCGATCTCATCACCCTTCTTGACTATCTGACCCTCGTCAACGAGAGAGATGATCCTTCCATTGATCTCGGAGGTTACCGTAACCGACCTCTCGGCATCGAGGGTGCCTATCTCGTGGAAGCTTACGACGAACTTGCCCTCTTTGACCTTGGTAGTGGGAATGTACACCTCCGTCTTCTTGGGCGTGAAGTATTGCTTGTAGAGCGGGGCTCCCCATTTCTGCACGGCGATGATCAGTAGCACGAGCATGAACGTGCGCGGAGCCCAAGCTTTGATATGTTGCTTCATTTCAGTACCACCGTTGATAAGTCTTCGCCCATGGCATACAGGAGGTCTATGCTGGCGAGGTAAAGGTCTGTCTTGGCCGAGAGCACTCCGCTCTCCACCCTTGTGAGCGCGTTCTGAGCATCGAGGACTTCGCGGTTCGATCCCAGTCCCTCCTCGACCATCTGCTGCGCAAGGCTGAGCTGGTCTCTCGCTACGTCGAGGTTCTGGCTGTAAATGGCCAATGACGCCTCCGCCGCCTGTCGGTTCCGATAGGCGCGTCGGACCTCCTCGACGATCTGGTCGGCGCGGTAGGAACGCATCTCCTTCAGCACTTCGAGACTGCGAGCAGCGGTATCACGCTCTTCAACCCTTGCGGTCTTGTCGAGAGGAAAGCTGACCTCCAGACCGGCGTTCAGCGATCCCAGATCGAACAGCGAAGTCGAGATGCTGCCCGCGTCCTTGTTCTGAGACCGATAGCCGATGACCGCATCGACGCGCGGCCGCAGTTGATCCTTGGCCACGGCGAGCTGACGCTCCTGGTCGAGGAGGCGTTCGTCGTACACGGCAAGCTCGGCGCGATTTGCGAGGGCCGTCTTGATCGCAGTGCTCAAGTCAGGCAGTTCGAGGCTTACTTCGGGGATCCCGTCAGTCAGCTCGGGAGTCTCGCCGATACCGAGGCCCATTGCGATCATCAGCCGGTCGAGCGCTCCTCGCGCGGACTGCTGCTGAAGGTTGAGAGCATCCTTTGTCTGAGCAAGGCTCGTCTCGGCGCGGGTGACCTCAAGGCCGGTTACGAGCTGCTCATCGAGACGCTGTCTGGCTTCGTTGTAGGCCGTCTCACTGATCTGGACGGCCCGTTCCTGCACCTTGATCCGTTCGCGAGCCAGCACGGCCTGGTAGTAGGCATCGATCACCCCGACCACGATAGCCTGTCGGGACCGGTAGAACTCCTTGTCCTGAATGGCCACGGCGGTCTTTCTGCCGAGCACGACATTGGCCTTCTCGGACAGAGGGCCCTTGCCGCCGATGAGCGGGTGACGCACGGACAGCCCGACCGACCCGCGATCGCTCCCCATTCCGTAGGGCGAGATATCCAGGGATGCCTTGGTTCCGAGGAGGTTGGCATAGTCGACGCTGCCGAATATGCGTCCTGTCACGCCGGACCTCTCCGGCGTATCCTCCACCATTGCCTCGCTTCCCACGCTGTATGTCGCCTTGATGCTCGCGATGCGCAGTTCGGACTCCGAGGACAGGTATGACTCCTCGGCCTGTTTGAGCGTGGGATTACCGCCCAGGGCGATCCGCACAGCATCCTGTAGAGAAAGCTTCTCAGGCACGGGAACGGCGGCATTGAGAATGCCGGACGCTAATGTTGCCAGTAGCAACAGCGACAAGACACAGATACGCATTACCGAATTGCCTTTCCAGATGGGACTGAGTAGCGATGCTACGAAGTGCACAGCGGGGGGCCATCACACGGTATCCCACATTAAGACGCAGCTACCAGTGCTAAAGGTTAACACACTTCGTCAACAAAGGCAACGGGTACTGAAGAGGAGATGGAATGCTACAGGCTAAGAAGGCGGTCTACGCTCAAGCCGGACTGCTTGATGATCGCACATACGGCACCCTCCGGCATGTCGCCGGGATGGTTGGGGATGGTGACTCGTACGCCGGTGGATTGGTGGCGCCGGATCTCATGGCTGCCCCTGGCGGTGCGGTCGAAGGCGAAACCCGCGGCTCGAAGCTTGCCGATCACTTCGACCGCTGATAGACCGGACAGCCTGCCCATCAGGCTGCCACCGGAATGCTGAGTTCGAACTTGGGGGGAAGGTCAGCGGAGAGCCCCTCAGGGAGAGGATCGCCGTGCTCGATATGGGACTCGATCAGTCTGCGGGCCGCGTCCTGGGCCACCCCGATTGTCTCGGCGATACTGCATCCCTGAGCCAGCAGGCCCGGCAGATCATCGCTTGTGACGAGAGAGACTCCCTCAGGCCGTCTCTCAAGATGCAGCCTGATAAGTCGCTCGGCCATTGTTCCACCTGGCTGGTGGAGATACCTCGATAATGCCAAATCCGGCCCCCAAGTCATTGCCCACGTTTCTCCTTGCCAGGAGACGATGGAGACCGGGAGCCGGGCCGGAAATCTAGACGGCGACCTTCTCCTGCGAGTTGTTGAAGGCCACGAGGTCTCTATAGGCAATGCCCTTGCCCCCGTAAAGATCGAGAGCGCTGCCCACAGTGAAGTCGAGCTTGCCGCCCGACAGGTCCTTGATCAGATAGATGTCATCCATGCTCCGGACGCCGCCGGCGTAGGTGATCGGAATGCCGTCCCACGCGCCGAGCATCCTCACGAGATCGGTATCGATCCCGCCCGCGAGGCCTTCGATGTCCGCTGCGTGGATCAGGAACTCCGAACAGTGACCAGCCAGCAGGTCGAGGTTGGCCTCGGTGATCTCGACATCGGTGAAGTTCTGCCACCTGTCGGTCACGATGAAGTATCGGCCGTCCCGCTTCCGGCAACTCAGGTCGAGGACGAGCCTGTCCTTGCCCACGGCCTTCACCATCGCCTTGAGGTTATCCATATTCACCTGACCGTCGCGGAAGACGTAGGAGGTGACGATGATGGCCTTGGCGCCCCGGTCGAGCCAACTGTGCGCATTGTCGGGGTTGAGCCCACCGCCGATGTGGAAGGCGTCGGGCCAAGCCATGAGAGCATCAACGGCGGCGGCGGCGTTGAGCGGATCGGGGTTGAGCATAATGATATGGCCGCCGGAGAGATTGTCCTGACGGAACTTCAGGGCGTAGAAACCGGCACGGAACGGGGACTTGAAGTTCGTCACGAGCCCCTGGCCGCTGTCGGTGAGAGTGCCGCCCACGATCTGCTTGACCACTCCGTTGTGCAAATCGATGCAGGGCCTGAATTTCATAGCGGTCCTTTCTGTACAAAAGCTATCTCTGATATTCGGCACGAGCACGCCGTATTCCTTAGAGGCAGCCTGCAACATATTAGCACATTGTGATGGCGAATGGAAGGAGTGCCGGAGTGATGGAGTAGTGGAGTGTTGGGAAAGCAATCACTCTGATACTCCATCACCCCATCCCCTACAGCTTTACCTCTGTGATGGCGCCTGCGTGCACCGCGACCTTGCTCTCGGACCCCTTGTACCGGATCGGCGCCTCGGCTGTGTCGCCGGTGGTGTTCAGGAAGAGCCAGCGATCCGGGTCGATCCGGGTAGCAAAGATGCCGTCCTTCTTCCAGTCGCAGACCGGCAGGCCGATCTCACGAAGCAGATCGACAGCGGTGTCGGCCATCTGATCCCATCCACTGACGCGGGTGATCCCCGCCATGGAGAGGATCTGCTCCGGCTCATCGGTACCTTCGACGCTCTGGAACTTCGAGACGTCCATCACGATGACGCGGCCGCCTTTCTTCACCCAGGCGGCGATGCGCTTCGCATCCGACGGCTCCATGATCTCGCCGTGGAGAATGATCAGCAACTTGTGCCGGCCGAGCGCGCCGGTACGGAGCATCGTCTCGTCGACGTAGTCGAAGTCGGTGTAGTCCCGAAGCTGCGCCGCCTTCTCGATGTAGCCGCCCCACTTCAGGGTGAGCGAAACGTTGGGATACCAGAGCGCGACCGGCACGACCGGCTCCTTCACGCGGAACAGGTACTTGAGATGCTCGCGCTGGGCCTCCATCCGCTCCTGCGACTGCGTGACGTTGTTCGCATAGTCGTGGAGCTGGTTCGCGCCGGATGCGGTGGCATTATAGATGCGCGCGACGATGCCCTTCTCATCCTCCGCGCCCGCCGGCTCGAAGCCGTAGTACGCGCCATAGTGCTTGCACGCCGACGCGACCCACCGCGTGATGGCGAAGTTGGCGGCGTAGTCCGAGGCCTCGTTGGTGATCCTCACGCCCGCGCCGTGCTTCGCGGAGACGCGGCTCTGCTCGGCGAAGTTGGAGCCGTGGCGCGGCTCGGCGTCGCCTCCGGTGCAGAGATAGATCGGCGTCTCGGGGAAGTGCTTGCGGGTGGTCGCCATCCACCAGTCGGACCAGTCGGTCATCGCGGCACGGTACCAGTCGATGAAGTCAATCCACCGACGGCGCGCGCCGGGATCGCCGGAATCGACCTTCCGCCGGAAGGCGGTCAGTTCGTCCTTCCGGCCGGGGAAGTCCACCTTGTCGATGCTCTCGAAGTCACTGCCCCACGCCTTGTTGACCGCATCGACGGTCTTGTAGCGCTTCCCAACGAATTTGCGGAAGTCCGCGAGGGCATACGGATCATCGCACCAGTAGCCGGCGTGGTTGTGGTACTCGCCCGGGACGTTGAAGGTCCAGCCCCCACCCCACACGGAGTAGATCGCCTCGCCGAAGTCGCCCTGTATGCCGAGGAGCACCGACTCGATGACACCCGTCCTCCCGTAGCGCTTGGCGAACTCCTCGATGAAGCGGTCGATCCACTTGGGCAGGTTCGGGTTCCAGAGCGATTCGATCTTGCTGTCGATCCCGTGCTCCAGGCATCGGCAGGGAAAGTGCTCCTTGCCGGCGCGGAACCAGTCGGGGGTCGAGTATGCGGGGCTCAGGATGATGAACGGCACCCACTTCAGGCCGGTGTCCTTGAGCACTTTGACCTGCGCATCCCAGTGCGACCAGTCCCACTTGCCTTCGCCCGCGCGCTCGCAGGTCTCCCACGTCACATAGCTCTCGATGCTCGTGACGCCGAGCGACTTGTAGAGCAGCGCGGTGCCCTCGTCCACGAAGTTCGCGCCGAAGCAGTACGACATATCCTTCGGCGCATTGCCCTGTTTGAGGTTCTCCATGACACGCTCCTTGTCCGACGGCAGGTTCAGCTTCGGGTCCTCCGCATGGACTTCCAGCCGTGATACGGCCAGCGATCCGATGCCCGCGAGCCGGAAGTCCGCGCCCCCGTTCTGCTTGCCCTCGAACTTCACGCCGGTGAGACGCACAAGCCCGCGGTCCCACTTATCATTCCCGACGAGCAGGAATCCCCCGCCGCCGGTGTAGGGATTCTCTACGCCGTTGAACTGGACCTCGACCCTGCCTACGCCCCGGTTCAGGAAGTCTACGACGAGATAGGCATCTGAGCCGATCTTCGCCTTCGCCTCGGGTGACAGCCTGAAGTAGAGATAGTTGCTCGGCGGAGTCGTGCCAGGTCTCAGGGCAACGCACTCCCGACCGGCGAGGGTCCGCAAATCCCAGCGGCCATCCTCGCAGTCGAGGAGCGAGATGCCCTCACTCTTCTCCGGCGTGAAGACCGCGATGGGAGCGCAGAAGGCGGATGTGACGATCAGGATCAGGATCGTGGCAAGCACGAGTACTCGCATCGTGTCAGGACCTCCCGTCACGCTCCAACAGCTTCCCTCAACTCTCGGGCCAGATTCGCGTATTCCTCGGGAGAGAGCTTTTCCTTATCGGGAAGCATGTCCCAGGCGGGCCAACCCCAGCCGGGATCGCCGAAGTAGCGTGGGATGATATGGGCGTGCACGTGCGGCACTATGTTGCCCAGGATCTCGTAGTTGAGCTTGGCCGGGTTGCAGATCGCCCGGATCGCGTGCCCCACCCTTGCCATCTCCTCGATCAGCGCCGCCCGCTCCTCGGGAGTGAGGTCGTCCAGTTCGACCTCGTGCCTCTTCAGAACGAGGACACAGTACCCCCGGAAGGTCGCGCTCCTCTGAAGATACGCGCGAGCCACGCTCCCATCGAATACCATCTCACAGCCGTGGGACGGGTCCTTGCACAGTGGGCAGTTTGCGCCCGATATCTTGTCTTGCCACTCACTATCCATTGTCTACCTCCGTCATCTTTGCCAGCAGTTCGAGAACCCTCGGCGCGCCGTTCTTCACCATCGCCTGCATGCCGTGAAGGCCGAGGGAGGCCGAGGCATGGGTGCGCGGATCCTCGCCGCCGATGCCCTGAACCTTCATGTCCAGTTCGCCCTCCTGGTCGAGGCGGCTCAGATCGACCGACTCGGGATGGAAGAGCATCATGTACGAAGTCTCGGTCGCGCCCGCGTGGTCGCCCTTGATGCCGTCGGGGAGCGTCATCTCGTAGTCCGGGAACGCCCAGCAGACCGCCTGCCGCTGGCTCTCGTTGAACTCGGCGGCGGCCTCCTTCAGGACCTTCATGTGCTCGGCGCCGTAGTGGCCCATCAGGATGACGATGACCTTGAACCCCTCGTCGAGCAACTGGGCGAGATATTCCCGTGCCAGCAGCCGGACGCACTCCGGGCTGAAGTTGAGGGTGGCGTCGAACCCGCCGTAGGGCTTCATGGTCTGGGTGCCGCAGTAGACCTGCGGGAAGACGACCCCTCCGGTCTCGGCGCAGAGGGCCATGCAGAGCCCGTGAGCCTTGAGCGCGTCGAGGCCGAGCGGGTTGTGCAGCCCGTGCCATTCGTGCGCGCCCCAGGGGAGATATGCGATCGGGACGGTCGCCTTGATCGCGCGGTATTCTTCGGGTTTGGTGAATTCGTAACGCATGTGTTGTCTCCGATGGACCGATGGGACGGATGCGATCCATCGGTCCTATTGATCTCATAGGTCCTATCTGCTGCTTCCCAGCAACAGCGCCAGATCGATGAACTGTCCGCCGGTGTCCTGGTGGGTGTGTACCGCGATGGTGTTCGTTCCGGGCTTCAGGACGCCTTTGATAGTCTTCGTCACGTCGAAGCCGGAGTAGCGGTCGTTCCATCCTGTCCCGTGCCAGACTCGCTTGCCGTTGATGTAGACCTCGGTCTTGTTGTCATAGTGGGCGACAAGCATCGCACTGTCGAACGGCTTGCCGTCGTACTCGAAGGTCTGGCGCATCCAGATGTCCGATGTCGTCCAGGGAGTGCGGACCGCCCACTCCCATCCGCCCTTGGAGCCGAACCCGCCGAGGCCGGATTTCCACGCGGAATCGTCGAACTCGGGCTTGTTCCAGTCGCCGGCCGGCTCATCGAACGTGTAGAGCCAGTTCTTTGCGATACCCTGATCGGGAACTCCCCCGACCAGGACACGCCAGGTGTGGACACTCGCAGGTGGCTCGGCGACCTGCTCCGTTTCGCAGGCGGCCGTCCGGGATGTGATCGCATGCAGGCGCTTCACGTCGAACTTCGGCTTGCGGTCGTAGGTATAGAGGCCGTTCTGCTCCTGCTCGACGTCGGTGAGCTGGGTGTAGCAGAATCCGAAATGGTGCGGGTTGTCGAGCAGCGCGTCGCAGAGCCCCTCGTACCTGGCATAGAACTCCTCGATGCTCTGAGGAGCGGTTCCGTAACCCCATCCGCCGGCATCGATACTCCAGCCGATCCCGCCGAACTCGCTGACCATGAACGGGAGCGCGGACTTCACCTCGCCGCCGCCGTATCGGGCCGGCAGAAGCAGGCTGGTCGAGAAGTCGGTGTTATACCGGGCGCGGAACGACTCGGGGTTCTGGTCGTAGTCGTGCGCATCCATGACCTCCGGATCGGGAAGGCTGTGGACATAGCCGCTCGTGTCGAGGATCGGCCTCGACGGATCGAGCGCCCGAGTGATCGCGACGACGGTGTTCTGCAGGGCGCCCACCGCGGCGTTCGTCTCATTGAGCGGGCACCAGCCGACAATCGAGGGATGGTTCCGGTCGCGCCGGAGAAGCTCCACCCACTCGTCGATGAACGGCAGGTTGACTACGGGATTGTTGTAATCCGCGCCCCAACTGGGGTACTCGCCCCAGACGAGGTATCCGAGCTTGTCCGCCCAATAGAGGAATCGCGGCTCGAAGACCTTCTGGTGGAGGCGCGCGCCGTTGTACCCGCACGCCTTGGACAGCTCGATGTCACGCTTGAGCGCCTCATCGGTCGGCGCGGTCCAGATGCCGTCGGGGTAGAACCCCTGGTCGAGGATCAGACGCTGGAAGACCGGCTTGCCGTTGATGAGAATCCGAGTTCCGTCGATCGAAACGCTCCGAAGGCCGAAGTAGGAGGTCACGGTATCGACCGGCTTGCCGTCCCGGAGCAGGACGAGCCTGAGGTTGTACAGATTCGGATGCTCGACCGACCAGAGCCGTGCCTCGGAGAGATCGAGCACGAGCCGCCCGTTCCGCCAGTCCGCGGGGGCCTCGTCCACGCCGACCATCTTCCCCTCGATGAACGCCGCCGCTTTGAGCGTCAGCCCCCGGCACGGGCCGTCGACCTCCGCCTGCAGGATGACGCGCGAGTTGGCGGGGTCGGTCTCGATGCGGAAGTCCTTGATGTACGACGAGCCGACGCCCTCCAGCCAGACGGTCTGCCAGATGCCCGTCGTGCGGGTGTAGACACATCCGTGGCTTTCGAGTTCGTGCGACTGCTTCCCGGTCGGTTGGAGGTTGCTCCGGGTATCGTCGAACGCGTGAACGACGACGGTATTCGGCCCCTTCCGAAGCTGCTTCGTGACCTCGAAGGTGATCGGCGCGCTTCCGCCCCGGTGCTTGCCGAGGAGCTGTCCGTTCAGCCAGACGGTGGTCTCGTAGTCGCACGCGCCGATATGGAGCCGGGTGCGCGGGGACTTCCAGGTCGCGGGAAGCTCGAAGGTCCGGCGGTACCAGACGTTCTTGACGAACCCCTTGCGCTCGAGACCGGACAGCTTGCTCTCCCGGCAGAACGGGACGATGATCCTGTCGGGGTACGGCCTATCGGCGAGGAATCCCTCGTCAACTCCATCCCCGTACAGCGAGCCACGAGCAACTCCCTCCCCGTTGCGGGGAGGGTTGGGGAGAGGTTCTCCGTCGGTTTCGGCGAACTCCCACGTACCATTGAGGCTCACCCATTCGCTCCGCACCGCCATCGGATTCGGGTACTCCGGACGCGGGATGTCGGCGAACACGGCGCTCGCAAGGATGGCGCAGATGATGACTGCCGGGATCAGGTATCGCATGTCGGACCTCACTGGAGATACTCGCGTAACTGTTCACCCGACAGGGACGCGTATCCTCCACCGTACGCGTGCTAGATCCGTGGTGAAACCCCTCCCCGGCCTTCGGCCACCCCTCCCCGTCACGGGGAGGGGCTAGTGATGCTACCTTGCGCCAAAGACCACGAACCGTCCGCTCCGTGGAGGGAGGGTGAGCTTGAGGGTGGTCATGCCGTTCTTCTTGGATGCCTCGGCGGGGAATGTCTCGCCGGTGAGCGGGTTCCAGACCTCCGCCTTGCCGGATGCACGGAAGGCGAAGTCGCCGGTGGCAGGCTCGGTCGAGTTGTTGACGAGGAAGAAGATGTCGCCGTCAGGCAGGACGCGGTGCTGATAGTAGACGTCCGGCGTGGATGGAGTGACCACCAGATCGGGGGCGCCGCTCGACCGGAGTGCCTCGCGGAACGAGCGCATCGTCTCGGTGTGGATGACTCGCTTGTGCTCCCAGAGATCGTCGACCAGCGCGTGGTACTCGTCCGCGGGACCGGCGTCCGCGCGGGTATAGGGGAGGGTCTGGTAGGAGATGACCGTCCCACCGGCTTCGACGAACGCCTTGATCTTCCGGAGGGAGTCGTAGCTGAGCGTGGTCACGTGGGGAAGCACAAGGACCGAGTAGCCGTTCTTGCCGATCGTGAGCTTGCCGCCGGAGGCCTTCGCACGTCGGACCGCGTCCTCATCGAGGTAGTCGAAATCCCGCTGGCAGGCGAGCACCTCGCGGGAGATCGCGCGCCATGCCTCGTCGACGTCCTTCGCCTTCGGGTTGTCGTCGAGGTGGTGGACGTGCCGGTTCGTCGGCTTGAAGTCGGCCCATACGGAGGCGATCGGGTAGAGCACCGCCACGTCCGCCGTGAAGCGGCCTTGGGTGAGCATGTAGCTCAGCCGTCCGGTGTAATCGTTCAGCAGCCGGAACGACTCCGCCGGGTACTGGTCGTTGATGCTCAACGTCGTGAGGCTGTTGATCCCCAGCACCCACTGCCAGTTGATGTGCGCGAGGAGTTCCTCGATCGGCGTGGTGCCCTTCACGAAGCAGAACGACTCGGACATCGTGCGCTTCTTGTCGTAGATGTGCGCCGCCGAGCTGATCAGCTTCGGGGTGACCGGGCCGCCCTCGGTGTGCGAGCCGGAGGTCGCACCGTAGCCGCATCCCAGGACGTCGATCCCCGGCCAATCGAGTTCCCTCAGCGCCGGGAAGACGCTGCCGTAGAAGTTGGCGTGGTAGATCAGCGACTCCTCCCAAACGAGGTGACCGGTCGAGGCAACGTCGTGCGCCTCACACCACTCACGAATCATCTTGAAGAACGTGTCGCCGACCTGGTCTGCCAGCATGGAGTAGAAGTCGCAACGCTTCCGGGCGGTGTCTACGCCGACGTTGTTGAACAGCGCGGGGAGGCATTCGCGGATATCATAGCCGGTCCGCTTGTGGAATATCTCCGGCAGGCCGTGATACCAGGCGACGGCGGGGTACGGCTGCGTCTCGTCCTTGAGGTAGCCGCTCATGAGCGAAACCTCGTCGTTGAAGACGGCCTTGATCGTCTTGCCGAAGTCCGGGCCGCAGTGGGCATAGAAGGCATCGTGCGTGACCTCGATGAACCGCGCAACCGCATCGGGATCCATGATGTTGATGTACGGCCCGAACGCAACGACAGCGTGCGTGCCCTCGCGAAGTCGGTTCCGGACGAAGGCGATCAGCCGCCATGAGCCGGGCTTGATCTCCACCTTCAGCAGGCCGTCCTTGACCTCGTCGGTGAGGTCGGTCGGCTGCCCGACGATCCGCCCGTTCCAGTCGAGGCTGCAGAGCGCGACATAGAACGGCGTGCCCTCGGGGATGCGCCACTCGATCACCTGGGGGTCCCTGCCTACCGCGACGTCTTTGTAATCATAGAAAAGGCCCTGGGACTCGTGCTCTGGATGGCCCTCCAGGACATGTCCGCCCGCGCGGCCGCTCGGATAGCCCCACTCATCGTAGATCCAGACGTTCAACCCGCGCTCCCTGCACGCCTTCACCGCCGCCTTGACCTTGTCCCAGCCGGCCTCGTCGCGAAGGTATCCCGGCCCGCCGCGGGGATAGTTGAAGTGCGCCCCACCCCACTTGCCCTCGACGAGCTTGTCGGCGAACTCCTCTGGGGAGTCGTACTTGAACTCCATCGGAAGCGCGCGGTAGTCGTTCCCCGGGTTGGCGAATCCGGTCCTGAGGTGGTCCATGGCAGTGATCCCTCCGTGTGCGGGTATGAGCGATGCGGCGATGAGTGCGATGATCAGGGCAAAGCGCATGTGTACCTCAACAATCCGGTAGCAATCAGGTGGTCGCATGGCGCTACAGCCATGAGGCGAAACCTGGAGAGATTCCGAGCAACGCGCGTATGACATCCGGAGCATCCTCGCCCGCCAAGGCATAGACTGTCATGCGTCCGTGGCCTTCGAGGATCACCAGGTCTCCGTCCGGATCGGGCGCTACCAGAATCGGTGCTTCAAAGACGGTTCCATGCCGCACGGCTTCCGCACCTTCAAGGAAGGGCTGGTTACTGACACCGTATATCTCTGTGCCGTCCCTGATCGTCCGTGCAGCGTCAATCGGACGCCGTAAACCTCCACTGAGGAGATTCCAGTAGCTGTAGTCCACGTACTTGATGCGCGATAGCTCATGGCGATCGAGTAGTATCCAATGCCAGGCAATGCTCGCCGGGTAGCCTTCGAAGAGATCGCGATCTTCTCCGTATCCACGGAAGCGTGCCAGCACTCCGGCCCGAAGCTCGTTATCTGCGGCTCGAGTGATGTCCGGCTCCTCCAGCAACGAAACGGGACACTCCATCTCTTGGAGAATCTCCAGTAAGCACGGTCGCCAACGCGACGAACTGATCTCAGCCTTCAGGAACAGGCCGACCATTTCCTCTTCGCAGGAAGCGCCATCAGATCGCACTACTCTACACCTTTCCTTTGCCCAGTGTGTATCATTGAGACGCCGGACGTGTCTCTGACCATCAAGAGTCCCAACACTTGATGGCGCATCCTCGAGCCTGGGAATGGAATCCCCAGGCTAGTGGTGTGAGAAGCAGGCTGAAGCAAGCTCAGATCATTGCGGATTGCGGATATGGGATTGCGGAATCAGCTTGCTTCAGCCTGCGTTGATATCGGTGCCTCGCCATTCGATGGTGAGGATCAGCGATGCACGTCAGGGTCGGTCTGCTTGACGCGGAGCTTGACAGTGAAGACGCCGTCGCCGGTGAGGACCGCCGCGCGGGCGAGGAGCCGGCCGTTCTGCCAGTTCGAGAGTCCGAGTTCCGGTCGGCAGAGCGCGTACTGCCCGTCGACCCAGCGCGTGAACCCGTTACCGACAAACGGAGCGTTCAGCTCGCCGAGGAACTTCTCGTGGGCGGCCTCGTCGTCGCTGATCAGCGATGCCGCGAGGAGCGGCGACTGCTCGTTGAACAGCCGGATACCCTCGCCGAGGCCGTGGATCGCCACCACCGTGACCTCCGGGGTCTGCTCCCACTCCCACTCGTGGCCGAGTTGATCGTTCGGCCAGACGGTGGCGGTCAACTCCTTCTGGACGCCGGTCGCGCGGAGAACCTCGGTCTCCCGAGTGAACAACTCCTCGGGGATGATATCCTCGCTACCGTGAGCGATGTGGAGCCGGTAACCGTATCCGAGCTTCTCGCCGCGTCTCTGCAGAGCGCTAAGCAGCTTCGGCACGAGGTCTCCCGCGCACGAGCGAGGGATGCAGATGGTGTTGACCGTGTTGCACACCTTGCGATCGACCGAATGGAATACGGCGGACTCGAACTTGTCGGGATCGGCGGTCTCATCGGCGATGATCCACGCGCCGCCCGTGCCGTGGAGGCTCACCGCATTCCCCGCCTCGCGGGCGATCGAGCCGAGCAGATCGACCGACCGGCCTGAGCCGCGCGCGACCGCAAGAGCGAGCCTCGGATCGGCAAAGAGCGCCCATCCGGCGGAATGCTCGGTGCTCTCAAGGAGCGTGACGGAGTACTCGGGCAGTCCGGCGGCCGATAGCGCGGGTCTGAGCGCAAGTTCCATGATCGCCTTGGCGGTATTGAGGGCGTCGCTTCCGATGCGGAAGACGGCGGTGTTGCCGCTCCGGAGCACGCCGGTCGCGTCGGCAAGGACGTTCGGCCGTCCCTCGAAGACGAACGCGACGACTCCGCACGGACTGACGACCTCCTCGACGACCCAGCCCTCGTGCTCGATCGTGCCGGTCACCTTGTCGCGTCGGGACGGCAAGTCGCGCCACTGATGGAGTCCGGCGATCATATCCCTGCGCATCTTGTCGCCCGCCACGAGGCGGGTGGTCGAGCGCCCCTTGGCCTTCGCGCGCTCGACGTCCTGCTCGTTGATCCTGGCAATCTGAGACCAGACGGCATCGTCGGCCAGGCGGTCGGCGAACTCGTTGTAGAAGCGCGTGAACTGGTCGTCGGACGCCGACTGCTGAGCGTCGAATGCTTCCAGCGCGCGGCTGACGGCCTCGGTCGCAAGCTGATCGACGGCCTGCGGGATGTGCAGGATGTCGCCGGTCTTGCGCACGACGAGGAGCTTGTCCCCGGGCCGGAACTTGTCGGCCAGCTCCTGGGAAACGTGGAGAACCCGGTCGCCGCCGACAAGGATCGGCATACCGGGCTCGAGTCTGGTCAGTCTGGTTTCATCCGCCATGACGGCCTCCGTGGAGAGCGGGATTTGAATGATGGAGTGTTGGAATGCCGGGTCTTCCCCAATACTCCAACACTCCACGACTCCACTACACTACTCCCGTTCTAGTTATCCTCGAACTCCATCTCGCCGGCCATCTTGCCGCCGAGTTGGATGGTGAGCTTGGTCTTGGTCTGGATACGAGGCAGCGGCTGGGTGTCCATGCGCGCAACGCCCGTGCCGTAGCCGGTCATCGTCATGCTGACGAAATCGCAGTTCTTGAAGATGCCGGCGGGAACGGTCACCTCCGTCATCTCGCCGGGCATCATGACCTTTTCCTGCACGAACTGCTTGACCTCGGCCATCTGGAGGTAGCCCCAGTCGACCGACATGAGGTTCTCCCGCCAGACCTCCGATGAGCTCCAGATGATGAGCGTGTTCTTGCCCTCCATACCCATGATCGTCGCGTGCGAGCCGAGCAGGTTCGGGATCAGGTCCCACTTGAACCTCATGGCAGCATCCATGTCCACCGGCTCCTGCAGATCCGGGCTGGACATCTTGATCGGCGCAAGGAAGTTGACGTTCTGCGGACAGTCAAGCTCGACGTTGCCGCAGTAGTTCGTCGTCAGGGTGTACTTACCCGCGAGCACGGCATCCTGTGCGATCTTGCCGGGCTGCTTGTCGGTCGGCCAGTAGCCGGTCGTCCAGTTGGGCTTGTAGAAGTAGGAGCTTGTACCGCGCATGGCCGCCTGCTGCTCCTTCTCCATGAGCTGCTTCGCCTCGGGGGCCAGAGACTTGAAGGAGATGACCTTCGGCTGTCCCGGCTTCACCTTGGCGGACGAGCCCCAGTAGTACTTGATTGTGAAGTCGGGAATCTCGCCGTCCTCACCCTGAGCGGACTCACCGTCGCCGGACTCCGATTTCTCAGCCTTCGGGCGGTAGAGCTCGAGATCGAGCTTGTTCCCCTGCTTCAGTCCCGCAGGCGGGGCGATGCTCGCGGCTGCGCCCTCGGGAGCGATCCCGGGCGACCAGAGTCGGACGGTGAACGAACGGGTCGGCTTGCCCATGCTCATCATGGCCTCCATGCCGGGGATGTTCGGCATATCGATGCCGGGCGGGATGGGAGGCGCTTCCGGCATTCCCGCTATCTGCATGACGCTCGTCTCGGCAAACATGCCGAGGTAAGCCTGGTCGCCGACCGCATAGGCAGCCGTCACTGTAACGAACAGAGCCAGTGCGAGGAGAGTAAGACGCATCAGGTATCCTCCATTGTGTCATCCAAGCCGGGCTTGGTTTCTGGTAGTGATTATCCTCGATTCGGTAGACAGCGTCAAGCGGATCAAGCGCAACAGGTAGCTGCGCCCTAATGGATTCGCGGTTACCACGAAGGTGGCTTCGCTATCGTTCCGGATCCGTCGGCAAGCGTCAGGGGGAACTGGCTTGCCTGCAATGCCCAAGCGCGGATGGGCTTTATGAAGTCCGCCTCTCTTGCCAACACATTGCTGGCTCGTCGATGAGGATTGAGAACGCCGACGACCTTCTTCAGCTCATGTCGGACGAACCGTATCGGCGCCAGGAGATCAGAGTCGTTGGTGACTACCACCGCAACATCGTATTCGTCTCTGAATCCGTCGCAGAGCAGGTGGGTTGCGAGATTGACGTCGGAGCCCTTCTCTTCCGTCTTCTCCACCTCGACATGTCTGGGCATGCCCCTTATCGGCCTTGCCGGTCGCATGCGTACCGTGCTAGTCAGAAACCGTCCCTCGATAATGGAGAGGTTAGGACAGGTACGCAGGGCGCGAAAGTACATCTGCTGGCGATTCGGCTGATCGGGGTCACCCGGTCGGGCGCTCACTGGGGCGGTGAAATACTTCACCTGGTTGATCTGGTTCTTGGGGAGGAGCAACGTGCACAGCCGCGCTAGATCCACCCACTTGTAGGGTGTACCCTTCACTGCGCCGTAGTAGAAGTTGAAACCGTCTATGTATACGTTGGTCCTCAAGGTCTGTGAGGAGGGTCACAAAGAAGCAGAGGCCGCCCTCATCGGACGGCCTCGCGCCCAGCCACCGAAGCGGCTGGGGGGATCTCACGATTCACGCACAACGATCGCAGACGATCGCTTGCCAATATTATGATACCACATCGGCAGGAAATGTCAATCACTTCAGAGCAGAAAGACCTCTCAGCAACTCGTTCCTGCCGTCGAATCGATCATCTCACCGGATCATTGCGGGAAGGTGAAGCTCTGCTTGCCTACGGAGATCATGAAGGTCTTCCAGTCGGCTCCCCGGACAGTCCGTAGGGTGAAGACGCCGTCAGACTCCAAGTGATCCTGGGCTTGCCCGGGCCGGGATCGGAGATCAGCGAGACTACGTGGCAGTTGAAGCGACATCGCGCACTCACATCGCTTGTCGAAGCGCAGGTCTCAGGTGAGTTCGTTGGCCAACGCGGATATGCGGGTGGAATTCCTCGGCTTCTGATCTACTATATCCCGTCGCCCTTCACTACAGAGCGATCATCTCCTCGAGACGCAGAAGCTCTTCCTCCGCGGGGCGTTCCTCGCTGAGCACCTGCTCGAGTGGGAATGAGACCGGCTGACCGGCCTGGATGCCGATCATCACCCCGCTCCGGCCGCCGATGAGCGCCTCAACCGCGCCGGCGCCGAGCTTGGTCGCGAGGAGTCGGTCGGCGGCCGACGGCGATCCGCCGCGCTGGACGTGGCCGAGCACCGTCAAACGAGCCTCGAAGCCCGGACGCGCGGTCGCGAGGGTATCGCAGATCTCGCTGGCCCTGGGAGTCGCTCCCTCGGCGACGATGATGATGAAGTGAGGCTTGCCACGCTCGCTGGCCTGGAGCATCTCGCGGATTATGTCGTCCGTGCTCTGCGGGCGCTCGGGGACGATGACCATCTCCGCGCCGCCGGCGACCCCGGTGGCGACAGCCAGGTAACCGCTCCGACGGCCCATGACCTCGATCACGAATGCGCGGCGGTGGGCGCTCGCGGTATCCTTGATCTTGTCGATGGCATCGAGGATGGTGTTCATCGCGGTATCGACGCCGATGGAGGTCTCGGTACCGCAGATGTCGTTGTCGATCGACGCGGGCACTCCGACGCACGGCACGCCGGCCTGATGGAGTGCGAGCGCGCCTCGCAGGGAGCCGTCGCCGCCGATGACGATCAACCCGTCGAGCCCAAGGTCGCGGATGTTGTCGACACCCTTGCGCTGACCGTCGGCAGTCCGAAACTCCGGGCATCTGGCGGTCTCGAGCACGGTACCTCCCCATCTGGCTATCCCGCCGACCGAGCGGCTGGTGAGGAACTCCGTGTCGCACTTCAGCAGGCCGGTATATCCTCGCCGGATACCGACGGTCTCGATGCCGTGAGCGAGCCCGGCGCGGACAACCGCCCTGATGCATGCATTCATCCCCGGGGCGTCGCCGCCGCTCGTCAGCACTCCGATTCTCTTCATAGCTCCCTCCGTATCCGGGTTCTACCCTGGTTCGACCTCTATGGTAACACAGTTTGCGGTCGTATGGCAGCCTGGTAGATTCGACCATATCGGGTATAAGCGCGATGGTGAGCCGATCTGAGATACGAGAGACGACTATGCGTGCGAGTTGTGCCGTGACAGCGCTGATACTGATGTGCCTTGCAGTAGGATGCCGGGAGCCGCATGCATCCACCCGCGAGGGCAATAGTGACGGACGGACACAGCAGGTCCAGGCCGATCTGCCTCCGCCCGGGCGTCCGGTTATCGGCGGGAAGCCTCCCATGCCCGATCCCGTCGAGCGCCCGACGCTCGACGACTATCAGGTGCAGACCGTTGCTTCGGGCCTGGTGGTTCCGTGGGACATGGCATTCACCCCCGACGGGCGGATCTACGTCACCGAGCGCCCCGGGAGAGTGAGGCTGATTTCGGGCGGACAACTGCGTCCCCAGCCGTATGCAACCATCCGAGGCGTCTCCGCGCGCGGCGAGGGCGGACTGATGGGCATCGCGCTCCATCCCGACTACCCGAATCCCCGCGAGGTCTTTCTGATGTACACCTATCAATCCGGCGGGGCCACGTACAACCGAGTCAGCCGGTTTACCGACACGGGAAGCGGCCTCACGAACGAGCGAGCCGTCGTCACTCGCATACCGGGATCAGGGGTGCACAACGGCGGGATCATCCGCTTCGGCCCGGACGGAATGCTCTACGTGGGCACGGGTGACGCGGGTCAGGCGGAATCGGCGCAGAATCGATCATCGCTGGCGGGAAAGATCCTCAGAGTGACTCCGGAAGGCCGGGCGCCGGACGACAATCCGTTCCCGGGCTCACTCGTCTACGCGACCGGCTTCCGAAACGTGCAGGGGCTCGCGTGGAACCCGGACAACGGCGATCTGTGGGCCACAAACCACGGGCCTACCGGCGAATTCGGCCTGCAAGCGATGGACTCGGTGTACGTCGTCGAGCGGGGCGGAAATCACGGCTGGCCGCGGGTGCTCGGGGTCACCGATCGGCGCGGCGTGGTGGATCCGATCCTCTTCTTCAGGGACGTGGCCGTCCCGCCGGGGCTTGCGACCTTCTACGACGGCGACTTGATGCCCGAACTGCGGGGCAACCTCTTCTTCACGTCGCTCAGGGGCGAGCACCTGCAGAGGGTGATCCTCTCGGGACCGCGAAGAGTCAGCCGGATCGAGCGGTGGTGGCAGACCGGCGCGCAGTCCGGGAGATACGGGCGGCTGAGGGCGGTGGCGCAGGGCCACGACGGGGCGCTCTACGTCTCGACGAGCAACCGGAGTCGGGGGACACCAGCCCCGGGCGATGATCGGATACTGCGCATCAGCCCGAGGAGGGGGAATGGGGTAGTGGAGTAATGGAGTATTGGAGTATTGGAGAATCGGAGGGGTGGAGTGGGATATTGGGAACCCATCACTCCACTACTCCAGCACTCCGTTACTCCATCGCTTCCCCTACATCTTCCCCGGCCAGAAGTCGTAGGTGGGGATGCCGAGGACTATGCCGATGATCGTCCAGAGGCTTCCGATCGTGATCTCCCCCAGGATGAGGCCGAAGAAGAACGGCAGGGCCTTCCGGTACTGCTTCAGGCCGCCGAACCGGAGGGTGATGAACTTGGCAGTGCTCCCGATGAAGATCGGCATCCAGAGCTGAGATATTCCCCAACTCGGCCCGAGCGCGTAGGCGAGCGGATGAAACGGGAACCAGAAGAACCGCATCCTGAGCCACGCGAGCAGCGTCGAGATGCCGAATCCCACGCCGACGAATCCCATCGACAGCGGACTCGGCGGTGTCGGCTGCTTCATCCAACCGCCGAGGCGGTTCCAGCACTCGCTGCCGAACTGGAGCGCCCACATCTCCATGTTGGCCGTCGCGCCGCCGTTCTGGTAATACGTGTGCAGCAGGTTCAGGAAGCCGATCGGCAGGGCGAAGATGCCGGCGATCATCACTGCGACGAACATCTGTCTGGCCGGGTTGTTCACTCGCTCTGACAGCTTGTAGGACTCCAACTGGTGAGGCGACGGATGGCTCGCATAGTTGCGGTTGAACCAGTGGAAGAGCGAGAAGCCCACCAGGTTCTGCGTGTCGATGTTCTCCGTTCCGACCGCCGTGGTGATCGGGTAAGCCGGGCTCATCTGGTGCATGTCGTGGGTCGGGAAACCAAGCTCGGCACGGATACGACTGATGGTGACCGCAAACACGAGGTAGAGCACGTAGAACACGATGATGACCGGTATGGTCATGCCCATCTTGTAGGCAAACGCGCCGAGGAAGAGCAATCCGCCGATCAGTCCGAGGATCGCCGATCGGTAACTCAGGGCCTCGCGCGATTCGTCCTCCTCTTGCGCGCCGAGGAACGCCGTTCGGAAGACGCGCTTCAAGTAGTGCCGCCCAGCCCACATGCTCATCACGAAGAAGCCGAGATAGGCGCCGTAGGACTGCGAGATGAGGAAGGGATAGGTGCGGTCGAAGCTGCCGCCGACGATGTTCATCTCGTGGAGGCCCATCGACCGGCTGGCGACAAGCTCCATCTTGATCAGCCAGTAGAAGAACCAGCAGGAGAACGAGAGTTCGAGCGGCATCATGAAGGCGATTGCGATGGCCCAGAAGTAGAAGCCGACGATGATCGCACCCATCGCATTCCACGGCGGAGTCACGATGTATTGTCCGAAGTTCTGGCGCACGATCCTGAGGCACGGGACGGATGGGTAGAGATAGTTCAGGCCGGCGACGAACGTGATCGTGCCCGCGATGGCGAACCCTATCCACATGTACCGGTTCCTGAAGAGCGAACCGGTCTCCTCGGTCATCTCCAGAGGCAGCATGATGACCGGAAAGGTCAGCCGTTCGGACTCGACCCACTGCTTGCGGAGGATGCTGTTGACGCAGAGCATGGTGAAGAGCAGGACGGCGGTGAAGACCGACCAGGAGAGCACCGGCACGATCCATGCCGTGTAGTTCACCGGATCGTAGAGGGTCGAGTTGCCGTAGTAGAAGTTCTTCAGGCTCTCCATGTCGCTCACGGTGAGCCACTTCGGCACGCGGTCGATGAAGAGCTTGCCCCACCCGTTCTCCGGCGACTGGAAGAAAAATGCGTACCCCATCAGCGAGACGAGTATCTCCATCATGTTGTGGGAGCACACCGCGCTCGTGATGGAGAGCATGACGTAGACGGTGACCAACTCGGTGCGGGTGAGCGCCAGGCGCGGGTTCATCCGACGAACCAGCAGGTTCGCCGTCGTGACGATCAGCAGCGTGAAGATGCAATTGTAGAACGGCGCGGCATAGGTGGCGAACGAGTAGCGCACGACCTCGATCTGCACGATCCAGTAGTCGTTGATCACGGCGAGGATCAGTGACAGGATGATCGCACGAGGTGTGACTCGATCGGCGCGTACTGCGGGGGCTGCTGTGGTACGAGGCGTCGATTCCCTGGTTTTCGATGCTGTGGGAGTCTCCATGGGCAGGGAATATCATAGTGGAAAACCGCCGAGGTTGTAAACCCTGGATTTTGCGCCGGAAGCCCGCTCGGTCGGAGGAAGGCCTGACGAGGTTACCGAAAGGTTGGGATGGGTAAGTTCGGAGTAGGAGCAAGCTTCAGGAGGAGGATACTCACTATGGCATCTATTCTGGAAATGGCTAAGTCCGCGACCATGCACCAGGCGGAACTGATCGTGAAGGACGCCGCATTCATACCCAAGGAGAAGTTCTCGTTCTGTCCGATGGGCTGCGCGCATACGGCCGCCGACATTCTGACAGAGGTAGCCGGGGCAAATGTAGCGATCGCAAACTCGCTCACGGGGGCGAAGCCCGACGAGGAGTTCGGGAAGAAGGTCGGCCAGGCATCGACTCTGGAGGAGATCGGCGACCTGGTCCTCGAGAGCGCGAGGATAGTCGTCAAGGCGATAGAGTCGTTCAGTGACGCGGACCTCGACAGAGACGTCACTCTGCCGTGGGGAATGACGCTCCCGATCTCGCAGGCGATCTTCCTGCCGGTCAGCCATATGACCTACCACGACGGCCAGATCAACTACATCCAAACGCTGCTCGGGGACTCGGCATTCCACTGGGCGGAGTAGTGCGGTGATCGGTGATCGGTAACCAGTATCCAGTATCCAGTATCCAGTAACCGGTGACCAGTATGGGTTTTCACTGATTACTGGTCACTGGCAACTATCCCCACAGATGATAATACCCGTTCCGCCTGCTGATCTCGACGGGCATGCGGAAGAGCTCGGAGAGGTTCTCCTCGGTGAGGACCTCTTCTTTGTTTCCGTCCCTGAAGAGCCGGCCGTCGCTGATCATGATCACTCGGCCGATCTCCGGTATAATGTCCTGCAGGTGGTGGGTCACCATGATGATGCTCTTGCCGGCGCCCGCGATCTTGCGGAGCGAGTTGCCGAACCTACGGGCGGCGTGCGGATCGAGGCCGTTCATCGGCTCGTCGAGCATCAAGGCTTTCGGACCATGGACAAGCGCCCGTCCGATCAGCACCCGACGCGCCTCGCCGGTGGACATCTCCACCATGTTCTTGTCCGCCAGGTGAGAGATCTCCAGAAACTCCAGAATTGCCCTCGCCTTGCTTTCCATGCGCTCCGTTACCTCGTGGTTCGGCCAGATGCCCACGCTCCCGAAGAAGCCGGAGAGCACCATCTCCCAGCCGGTGAAGTACCTCGCGCACGTCTGCTGCAGGTCGCTCGACACGATCCCCAGGAGCGAGCGCAGATCGAAGATGTTCCACGTGTCCTGCCCGAGGATGCGGACAGGCTGATGACCGTTCTGCGCGAGTGGGTAGTACTCGCGGGTGATGGTCTTGATGAGCGCGGACTTACCGGAGCCGTTCGGGCCGATGATGGCGACGTTCTCGCCGACGTCTATCCTGAAGCTGATCGAATCGAGGACGCGCTTGTCCTTGAGGACGACGGTCGTGTTGTCGAACTCGAGAAGCGGTGTGCGGTCTGTGGTCATGCTGCAGTTCCCTCTACGCCAAGTCTAGCCGATCTTGCCGACCGGCGCAACGTAGATGGTGAACTCCTCCTCGCCGTCGACGCCGAGGAGCGCGTCCATCTCCTCCTGGAAGTAGGCTCCGACGGCGCAGGTTCCCGCACCAATCGACTCCGCTGCGAGGTAGAGGTTCTGGCAGAGGTGGCCGGAATCCTGAGCGATGATCTTGTGCGAGGCGGCGCCGTACCTCCACTCCTTGCGGTAAGGGATGCAGGTCCAGATGAAGACCACGGCGCTCGTTCCGACGAACGGCTGCCCCGCACATCCGGCGGCGGTCCGCTCCATCAGGTCGGGCTCGGACCGGATGAGGAACAGCTTGTGCTCCATCGGCAGGTAGCGGTAGAGACCGGGCTCGACGCCGGTGACGCGGTCGATGGCCAGGTAGGTCTCGAACGGCTGGAGCGCGCCTCCCGCCGGGACGGTGCGGTAGGTGAGCACGCCGTCGCGGAGGTTAGCGGCCTTAATGACGCCCTGAGTCGCCCAGAGGAGGTACGACAGCTCCTCCAGCGAGAGCGGCTCGTCGGTGAACTTGCGCCGGCTCCTCCGCTTGCGGATGACGTCGCGGATCGAGACGTCGCCGACGGTGAGGTCCTTCGGATCGACAAGATCGATCAACCGAGCGTCCTCCGGGAACGGCTTCTCGGGCGCGGGACGGGGCAGCCCCTTGCTCTGATCGGTGACGAACTCCTCGCCGCCGTATCTCTTCCAAATGTGGGCCTTGAGAGACTCGCGGCCGGGATTCGGTGAACTCATTGGTGACTCCTCGGGTCATGGGTTTTGGGTTATTGGTTATGGGTGCTGGGGAGCCTCATAACCTGCAACCCACAACCCATAACCTTACATGAACTTCGCCCTCAGATACTCCACGAACGCCTTGTCCGTGAGTTCACGGCCGGTGATGTGGCGGATCAGATCGGCTGCCCGGAACGTCATGCCGTAGCGGTGGACGTTCTCCCGCAGCCAGCCGAGCAGAGGAGCGAACTCCCCTCCCCCGATCCGCCGGGGCAGTTCCGGCAGGTCCGCGCGCGCCTTCTGCATCATCATCGCGCCGTAAAGGTTGCCCAGCGCGTACGTCGGGAAGTAGCCGACCCCACCGGAGTACCAGTGCATATCCTGCATCACGCCGTCCCTGTAGTCGGTCGGGCGAATGCCGAGGTACTCCTCGTACAGATCGTTCCAGGCGCCTGGGAGATCGGACACCTTGAGGTCGCCGATGATCAGGCGCTCCTCGAGGAGCATGCGGATGACGATGTGCTGGTTGTACGTCACCTCGTCCGCCTCGACGCGGATCAGGCTCGGCTCGACGTGATTCACGCGCTTCCACAACTCCTCCGCGCCGAGTGAGCCGATCTGCTGCGGGAAGAACTCCCTCAGCGCGCCGATGAGGTATGCGCAGAACTCGTGAGAGCGGCCGACGAGATTCTCCCAGAAGCGCGACTGCGATTCGTGAATGCCGAGTGACACGGATTCGCCCCGTGGAGTGCCGGCATGCTCCTTCGGGAGGCCCATCTCGTAGAGCGCGTGGCCGGTCTCATGGATCGTGCCGTAGAGAGCGGAGAGCAGGTTGTCCTCGTGGTATCGGGTGGTGATCCGAAAGTCGTTCGGCCCGATTGACGTCATGAAGGGATGCGCCGTGGTATCGAGCCGTCCCTGCTGGAAGTCAAACCCGAGGTCACGGGCGATCCGAGTGACGAACCGCTGCTGGTGATCCTTGTCGAACCGCCCCTGGAGCCGGTCCTCAGCGCTGAACCTGTCGGCTATCGTCGGGATCATCTCCTTCAGTTGGTTCGCCAGGTCGAGCAGGAGCGGCTTCACGACGGCGAGCGTCATGCCCGGCTCGTAGATATCGAGCAGCGCGTCGTAGGGGTGATCCTGATAGCCGACGAGATCCGCCCTGCGCCGGGAGAGGTCGAAGATCTGCTCCAGGATCGGCTCGACGGCCTTCCAGTCATCCTTCGGGCGCGCCTCGGCCCACGTGCTGTACCCGAGCGCGGATGCCTTCGCCATCTCAGCAACGAACGCCTCCGGGAGCTTCCGGGCGATGTCGAGGACACGCTTGGTCTCGCGGATGTTCACCTGATCGACGTCCGACAGGCTCTCATGCGCCTCGTAGAGCTCATCGACGGCCCGGCCGAACTCGGGATCGGTGATCTTCTGATGCGCGAGGCATGAGATGTACTCGGACTGCTCCGCGCGGGCCTGGGCGGCCTGGGGAGGCATGTAGACCTGCTGGTCCCAGCCGAGCAGCGCCTCGATGCACTGCAGGTGGTACATCTCCTTCATTCTATCGTAGTAGAACCTCAGGTTCTCTTGGGTGTTCATGCGTTTCCTCCGTGTGTCGGACTGCAGCTAGACTTCATTATACCAGGACAGAGCAGGGATTACCCTACCCACGTGACTGCGTGCCGAATGATCGAGTGTGGAGCGGCTAAGCAGGATGCATGGACTCCGTGAATCCGATGGGGCCTATGATCCGGACACCTCAATATGCTCCTCGGGCAGGCGGATGATCTCCACATCGCCGAAGTGCTCGCACACCCGACGGGCGATCTCCTCGACACCGAACAGCTCCGTGAACGTGTGGCTGCCGACGAGGAGGTCGATGCCTGCAAACCGGGCATACTCGACTGTGTAGAGCACCTTCTCACCGGTGATGTAGACATCGCAGCCGCGATCGACCGCCTCCTTCACGTGGTTTGTCATCAGCCCGCCGCCGGTCACGATGCAGATGCGCTTGATCGGGCGATCGTGGTTCCGCCACGCCTGCACCGGCTCCTCCAGGACTCCCTCCAGCCGCGACTTCAGCGCGTCGAAGGTCAGCGGCTCGTCAAACTCGCAGATCCGCCCGCAGTAGAAGGCGTCGGCCTCCAGGTGCGACTTCTCAACGACGCGAGCGCCGAGTTTGTCGGCGAGCATGACGTTGTTGCCGAAGTCGTCCGCTCCGTCGAGCGGCAGGTGGAACTGGCAGTGCGAGATGCCGTGCTCCTTCATGCGGGAGAGGCAGACCTCCTGCATCCCATAGATGAAGTCGCAGGCATCGTGGTGGGTGATAATGACGTTCACCTCCGCCCTAACCGCCTCGCCAACCACCTCGGGCGCGAGGTTGGTACAGTAGCCGATCCGTCGGACATCCTCCACTCCGTCGAAGCGGAAGACATGCTCGTTCGGAAGCTTCTCCAGGTTCTCGACGCCGAACAGAATCGTAGGGGCTCTGGTCCGCGATGCTATCGTTCATCTCCCAGACATTGCTGGCCAGATCGAATGCTCCGTACGCGCTCTTGGAGTTCTCGAACTCGCCGACGTTGGTGCGGTAGTAGATGCCGCCAATGGTGTAATCAGACGCATAGTAGTTGGCGTTGTTGCCGGGGTCGGCAGGCAGCAGGCGATTCGAGGGCGCGATATCGCTCTGCGTAGCGTAATCCCAGTACCCGGCGTTGGTCTCACCGCCCTTGTAGAATGCGGCCTTGTGCCACTCATCCCGACTGGCGATCGCCCACTTCCAGCCCGTACTGCACTGCGGTAAGCCGCTGCTCATGTCATACACCCCGGACTCAGTGTCGCCGTCGCCCTGGCCGTTGTGCAGCCAGTTGGCGAACCTGAATGCATCCATTATGCTCACGTAGTTCACCGGTCTATCCGTCCAATCACTGGGCACTGAGTACGTGTAACTGCCCGGGGAGCCGTCGCGTCGGATGTTGCAGCCCAGTGCACCGATCGGGTCAGCCATCCAGGGATTGTACAACCCGTGAACGTCCGACACACTCGCCTTGGCGTTGAGGAAAGCACAGTACTGCCCGGCGGTGATTTCGTATTTCCCGATGCGGTAGCTGTACCCCACCGAACCGTAGCCCGGCGTGTAGTACCTGGTGTCCGGAGCGTTCCCCGGATCGCCGACTATGACAGTGTCAATCGTGACCGCCCAAACGGTTCCACCCAGACAGAACAGCACAACGGCTGCCCAGACTACACATGCTCTACTCACCTGTCGTTCACTCCTTCGTTCGGTATTGAGGTTTGATCGGCGGTAGTCGTGATGCAGGTATCGCCGATGGTATTACCTTGTAATAACCCTGCCATATTCACTCATCATGCGCAACGAGTAGGTGGTGACCTCGCCAATTGAGCGTCGCTGCGCATCTCTCGTACACAGATTAGATTCGGAGCGGGCGCCCAATCTTACATGAAATATGCGCGGATCACTTGCTTACACTGCCGGAGGGATTTGACGATCCCTGTGAAAACTGGTACGATTTGTGAAGCTTTGCCTGGGATCGTCCCGGCAGGGCTCATTTGTCGATGAGTTGAGACTACAGGGGTTGGCAAGACATTGAAGACGACGGTTCTGCTGTCGGGCAATGAAGCTATCGCCCGAGGAGCATATGAAGCCGGTGTGAGAGTCGCCGCGGGATACCCCGGCACGCCGAGCACCGAAATCCTGGAAAACATCACCAAGTACGAGACGATCTACGCCGAGTGGGCGCCGAACGAGAAGGTCGCCCTCGAGGTGGCGATCGGCGCATCTTTCGGCGGGGCGCGCGCGCTCTGCACGATGAAGCATGTCGGAGTGAACGTAGCGTCCGATCCACTGCTGACCGCCGCATACACGGGAGTCAACCGCGGGCTGGTGCTCCTCAGCGCCGACGATCCGGGGATGCACAGCTCCCAGAACGAGCAGGACAACCGCCACTACGCCCGGTTCGCCAAGATCCCGATGCTCGAACCGAGTGACAGCCAGGAGTGCAAGGACTTCGCCATCCGCGCGTTCGAGATCAGCGAGGAGTACGACACGCCGGTGCTGCTCCGGACGACCACTCGCGTGAACCACGGGAAGTCCGCAGTCCACCTCTGCGAGCCGCGGGAGCCGGTGTTCGGCCGGTTCGAGCGCGATCCTCAGAAGTACGTGATGATCCCGGCATACGGGATGAAGCGGCATGTATTCGTAGAAGAGCGGCTGAACCGCCTCCGCGAGCTGTCCAATACCTCAGACCTCAACGCCATCGAGTGGGGTGACACCTCGGTCGGCGTGATTACGTCCGGGATCGCCTACCAGTACGTGAAGGAAGTCGTCCCGCAGGCGTCGGTCCTGAAGCTCGGGATGACCTATCCCCTGCCCGACCACCTTGTCCGCGAGTTTGCATCGAAGGTCGAGAAGCTCTACGTCGTCGAGGAACTCGATCCGTTCATCGAGGAGCAGGTCCGCGCGCTGGGTGTCCAGGTCATCGGTAAGGAGCGCTTCCCGCTCATCGGCGAGCTGAACCCGAAGCTCGTCGCCGCCGGGTTCGCGGGACAGGCCGTCGAGGTCCCGCCCGCGAGCGAAGTCCCGGGACGGCCGCCGGTGCTCTGTCCCGGATGCCCGCACCGCGGGTTCTACCAGATCCTCAAGAAGATGAGAGCCGTCGTCACCGGCGACATCGGCTGCTACACGCTGGGAGTGCTCCCGCCGCTCGAAGTCATGGATACCTGCGTGTGCATGGGCGCATCGATAGGCAACGCGCTCGGCATGAAGCGCGCCCAGTCGCCGGATGACCAGCGCCCGGTCGTGGCGGTCATCGGCGACTCGACGTTCATCCACTCCGGGATCACCGGCCTCATCGACGCCGTCTACAACGGCACCGCCACGACTATCTGCATCCTCGACAACTCGATCACCGCGATGACCGGCGGCCAGGAACATCCCGGCACGGGCAGGACGCTGATGGGAGCCGTCGCGCCGAAGCTCGATCTCCCGGCGCTGGCGAAAGCCGTCGGAGTCGAGGACGTGCTGGTGGTAGACCCATACGATCTCTCCGCGGTCGAGAATGCTCTCACATATGCCATCCGGACGGACAAGCCGTCGGTAGTAATCACCAACAGGCCGTGCGTGTTGAAGAACAAGGCGGAGAGGCCTCCGAAGCCTGCAGTCGAGCCGGACCAGTGCTCGGGCTGCCAGATGTGTTTCCGCATAGGCTGCCCCGCGATCGAGTCGGTGAAGGTCGATGACAAGCTGAGGGCACGAATCAACACTGACCTTTGCCAGAGTTGCGGCGTGTGCATGCAGGTCTGCCGCTTCGAGGCTATTGGGAGAGAGCAGGAATGAGCAACCGCACGACGAATATAAGACTTGCCGGTGTAGGAGGGCAAGGTATACTTGTTGCCAGCGAGGTACTCTGCGATGCCCTGCTGGAGAGCGGCTTCGACGTGAAGAAGAGCGAGGTCCACGGGATGGCCCAGCGCGGCGGCACGGTGAACTCCGATGTCCGCTTCGGCCCGAAAGTCTACTCGCCGATCATTCCGAGCGGCGAGGTGGACATCATGCTCGCGTTCGAGCAGATGGAGGCTCTGCGCTATCTGCCGTCATTGAGGGCCGGCGGCATAGTGATAGTCAACCGGCAGCGCATACTCCCGTCGGTGGTAGCGTCCGGGAAGGTCGAGTACCCGTCTGATATCGAGGCCAAGCTCCGCGAGCGCGCGGGCGAGGTGATCTCGGTCGATGCGCCGGCGTTGGCGAAGGAAGCCGGCTCGCTCAGGAGTGTGAACATCTGCCTGCTCGGGGTGCTCTCGCGGTTCCTCGAGGTCAAGGACGAGGTCTGGGAGAGCGTGCTGACCGAGCGGTTCAGGAACAAGGGGCTTGAAGCCAATTTGAGAGCATTTGCATTGGGAAGAAACCCGTAGCCCAGGGGCTTGTCCCCGTCATGTCTGCTAGACACGACGCCCATGAAGGGCCAGGCTACATGAGTAATCCACGAGTGTGACTAGGAGTGGGTGATATGATCTGGAATCGCGAAGCTGAGTGCATGCCTGTCGAGGAACGGCGCAGACTGCAGGGAGAACGCCTGCGCGCGACCGTCCGGCGGTGCTACGATGATGTCCCGGTATACCGCAGGAAGCTCGACGAGGCCGGGATCAAGCCGGACGACATACGGTCGGTCGACGACCTCAAGAACCTGCCGTTCACCACTAGAGACGACCTGCGCGACAACTACCCGTTCGGCATGTTCGCCGTCCCGATGGAAGACGTCGTCCGAGTGCATTCGTCGTCGGGCACCACCGGAAAGCCAAAGGTCGTCGGTTACACCCGCAACGATATCGACACCTGGGCCGAGTTGATGGCCCGCACGATCTGCTGCGGCGGCGGATGCAAGAACGACATCATCCAGGTCGCCTACGGATACGGTCTCTTCACCGGCGGACTCGGCGCTCACTACGGCGCGGAAAAGATCGGTGCGACCGTCATCCCGATCTCCGGCGGCAATACCAAGCGCCAGATCATGATCATGCAGGACTTCGGCAGCACGATGCTCGCCTGCACCCCCTCCTACGCGCTCTACCTCGCCGACACCGCCAGGGAAATGGGCCTCGACATCCGCGACTTCCCGCTCAAGTACGGCATATTCGGCGCGGAGCCGTGGACCGTGCAGATGCGCAGGGAGATCGAGACCAAGATGGGCATCCGCGCTACCGACATCTACGGCCTGAGCGAGATCATCGGGCCGGGTGTATCGAGCGAGTGCGAATGCCAGGACGGCCTGCACGTCTTCGACGACCATTTCATCCCCGAGATCATCGATCCGATCACCGAGGAGGTCCTCCCGCCCGGAACGCCCGGCGAACTGGTGTTCACATCGCTCACCAAGGAGGCGTTCCCGATCATCCGCTACCGGACGCGCGACCTGTCCATACTGAACGACAAGCCGTGCGATTGCGGACGGACCCACTTCCGCATGGGTAGGATCACCGGTCGGACCGACGACATGCTGATCATCCGCGGCGTGAACGTCTTCCCGAGCCAGATCGAGAGCGTGTTGCTCGAGATCGAGGGCACTGAGCCGCATTACCTGATAGTCGTAAACCGCGTGGACAACCTCGACAACATGGAGGTCTGGGTCGAGGTGAGCGAGAAGGTCTTCTCCGATGAGATCAAGGTGCTGGAAGCGCTCGAGAAGAAGATCGAGCATGAGATACACAGCGTCGTCGGCGTCAACGCCGATGTGAAGCTGGTCGAACCCAAGACCATCGAGCGCAGTGAGGGCAAGGCCAAGCGCGTAGTGGACAACCGACCGAAGGAGTAGCGTCGGAGTGTGGAGTGGGAGTGCGTAGCGCGCGACTCCTAGTCTGCAATCTCGCAAAGGAGGCAGATAGCATGGGAATCTACTTGATCGTCCTGTATGTCCTGGCCATGTTGGTCCTGGGCTACTGGGCAATGAGGAAGACCAAGAATGTCAACGATTTCTTCCTCGGCGGCCGGAATATCGGGCCGTGGATGTCGGCGTTTGCGTACGGCACGACGTATTTCTCCGCGGTGCTGTTCATAGGCTACGGGGGAAAGCTCGGCTGGGGATTCGGTCTGCACACGATGTGGATCGTGGCCGGCAACGTGATCATCGGGAGCCTGCTGGCCTGGAAGGTACTCGGCAGGCGTACCAGAGAGATGACCGCTCGGCTCAATGCGATGACGATGCCCGAGTTCCTCGCCGAGAGATATAGGGCTCCGGCCCTCAAGGTGTTGGCGGCTCTGATCATCTTCGTCTTCCTGGTCCCATACTCCGCATCCGTATACATGGGCCTCAGCTACCTCTTCGAGCGCGCATTCGATTTGCCGTACACCACGGCGCTGGGAATCCTGGCGGGCCTGACGGCGGTGTATCTGATCATGGGCGGATACTTCGCCATCGCGCTGACGGACTTCCTCATGGGCCTCCTGATGCTCGCGGGAAGCGGGATTCTGCTGACACTGCTTATCAGCGGTGCAGGCGGCATCGGACAGACCTTCCGGCTCCTCACGAACTGGGCAACCTGCTCGCCCGCGCTCAACCCGCCGCCCGGAACGCCTGCGCCGGCGATACCGAACTGGCTCACGCTGGCGTCCCTGGTGGTTCTGACGAGCGTCGGACCGTGGGGACTCCCGCAGATGGTGCAGAAGTTCTACTCGATCAAGAGTGGCGAGCAGGTCAAGCGCGCGATGATCGTTGCCACCTTGTTTGCGCTGATTGTGACTCTTGGCGGCTACTTCACCGGCGCCATGACGCACATCAACATCCCGAACGCTCCTCACGTGACCACCGTTACGGCGTCGACCGGCGACTACACTTCGGGAAAAGACCTCCCGGTGAAGATGAAGGACGGCCAACCGGTCATGCTGCCCGGCGGCAAGCCCGATATCGACTGGGACAGGTGGATCCCGACGTATCTCGGGAACAAGCTGCCGGCGTGGGTCCTGCTCCTCATAGCGCTGCTGGTGTTTGCCGCCTCGATGAGCACACTGTCATCGCTGGTCCTTGTCTCCAGTTCGGCGGTGGCGATAGACCTCTACGGCGGCTCCGTAAACCAAAGAGCTGACCGCAAGACCATACTGCTACTGATGAGGATACTCTGCGGGCTGTTCGTGGCGGTGTCGCTGTACGTCGCCCTCAGGCAGCCGAAGATCATCATCAACCTCATGGCGATATCATGGGGCGTGCTGGCAGGCGCTTTCGCAGCCCCATACTTCTACGGCCTGTTCTGGCGCAGAACGACAACGATCGGAGCAGCCGCCGGCATGATCGTCGGAGTCGGCGCGGTGTTGATGGTCGTAAGACAGTACGGTGATGCGGGCATCCCGCTCGCGGCAGCCGTTGCCATTCTGTCGCCGTTCGTAGTTGTACCGGTAGTCAGCCTCGTGACCAAGCCGTTCGAGAAGACACATCTCGACAAATGCTTCGGAGTCGATCAAGAGCCCGCCTCGAAGCAAGCGGTCACCGAGCCTGTCGGCTCGTAGGAAACGTTGATTCGAAAGGATACGGACTATGAAGGTTAAGCAGCTTTCCATCTTCCTGGAGAACCAGTCCGGTCGACTGGCCGATGTGACGGAGGCGATCGGAGCCGAAGGGGTCAATATCCGAGCACTGTCGCTCGCGGATACCTCGGGCTTCGGAGTCCTCCGACTTATCGTGGACGATATCGAGAAGGCCCATGATGCGCTCAAGGGCAGCAGGTTCACCGTTCGCGAGACCGACGTCATCGCGGTCGGGATCCCGGACCGTCCCGGCGGACTGGGCAGCATCCTCAAGATCCTCAGCGATGCGAAGATCAACATCGAGTACATGTATGCCTTCGTCAGCAAAGCTTCGGAGAACGCGGTCGTCATATTCCGAGTAGACAACGCTGACGGTGCGATCGAAACACTCCTGTCGAAGGGAGTGCAGATCCTCTCTGCACAGCAGGTATACGAGCTATAGGACCTCAGGGGCGGGGAAACCCGCCCCTCTTCCACCCCATCTGTCTCCGGAATCGACCTCCTGAGTTAAGAAATCGCCACAAATACTCAACAATCGCCCTCTCAGGGGAAGGAATCTTTAACCTAGACCGCTAAATATGTAAGCACGCCCGGCGCAACGATCGGCGGCCGGGCAATGGAGCAATCACATGAAGGTAAAGCAGATATCCGTCTTCCTGGAGAACAAGTCCGGCCGTCTCGGCGACGTGACCCGAACGCTGTCTGATAGCGGCCTGAACATACGCGCGCTATCGATCGCGGATACCGCCGACTATGGTCTGCTGCGCCTGATCGTGGATGATCCCGACCGCGCGACCAGGATACTCACCGATCAGGGATTCACCGTCGCGGCGACCGAAGTCCTGGCGATCGAGGTCCCGGACCGCCCGGGCGGGCTCGCCGGAATCATCGATATCCTGTCGGCGAGGGGACTTAACATCGACTACATGTACGCGTTCGTCGGTACGTCCGGCGAGAACGCGATTGTCATATTCCGGACCGAACCCGTAGACAAAGCAATCGAAGCTCTGAAAGAAGGAGGAGCCAGAATACTCACTGGGGACGAACTCCACGCGCTATAGGGGAAGACACCTTCCCCCTGGCATACACGTCCGGGCGGCCCCTGGCCGGCTTGACGTGGAACGGGCGATTCCGCGCCCGCGTATGGACATCGGTCGTGTGCCTGCCGACCTAGTCGGAAGTGTCCTTGAGTGACACCGGGCCTGCAGGAGCGGCTAATTCCAGTTATGGAGGTTCGAAATGCAAAGGACAAAGGTCCTTGCGGTCCTGGTTCTGTGTCTGATCGTGATCCTGGCCGGATGCTCCAAGCAGCAGACTGCTCAAGCTCCGTACAGGATCGGCGTTGTGCTGGACATCACCGGACCCGCGTCTCCGCTCGGCACGCCTGAGAAGGAGACAGTAGAGATGCTCGCCGACCAGATCAACAGAAACGGCGGCATCAACGGTCATCCCGTTGAGTTTGTCATACTCGACAACGGCAGCGAAGAGACCAAGTGCGTATTGGCGGTCAAGAAGCTGATCGAATCGCACAAGGTCAAGGCCATCATCGGCTCGAGCACGACCGGCACCACCCTCGCGATCGCCGGCATCTGTGAAAAGGCGAAGATCCCCCTGGTCTCCTGCGCGGCGGGAATCAAGATCACGGATCCTGCCAAGCCGTACGTGTTCAAGACGGCTCAGGCGGATATCCACGCCGTGGCGAAGATCATCGACTACCTCAAAGAGCAGAAGATCACGAAGATAGCCTTCATCAGCGACTCCAATGCATACGGCGCCAGCGGACTCGAGCAGATGAAGATCCAGGCGCCCGATGCCGGAGTCACCATCGTAGCAAGCGAAGTCTTCGGCAGCAAGGACACTGATATGACCGCGCAGCTTACTCGCATCGCCGCGAAGAAGCCGGAAGCGGTCATCTGCTGGGGCACGAACCCGGGTCCCGCAATCGTCGCCAAGAACATGAAGCAGCTCGGCATCAAGGCGCCGCTGGTGATGAGCCACGGTATCGCCAACAAGAAGTTCATCGAGCTGGCAGGCGATGCGGCAAACGGCATAGTGTTCCCGGCCGGCAGACTGATCGTTGCCGATGCTATTCCTGATTCCGATCCCCAGAAGGCCACTCTACTCGAGTATGCCGACCAGTTCCGGAATGCCTTCAAGAAGAGCCCCGACACATTCGGCGGACATGCGTGGGACGCTGTCCAGATCGTAGTGAAGGCCATGGAGAAGGCCGGCGACGACCCCACGAAGATCCGGGACGAGATCGAAAACACCAAGGGCTTCGTAGGTATCGGCGGAGTGTTCAACTTCTCGCCCACCGACCACAACGGACTGAGCAAGGATGCGTTCGTCATGGTCAGCATCAAGGGCGGCGAGTGGACTCTGCTCCAGTAGAGAAGAGCAGCCAGGCTTCCGGGACAGGCGGTTCAGAGCGCTGTGGAGGAACCTCTCGTTCCTCCACAGCATCCTCATTTCCTGCCTACCTCCGGACACCTTCTGCCGGGAAACGAATCTTTGAGTAGTACATCACAATTCCTGCAATTCCTGCTATCCGGCATGACGGTCGGCAGCATCTATGCGCTCACCGCCATCGGGTTCACGATCGTCTACAACTGCACGCAAGTGGTCAACTTCGCGCAGGGCGAGTTCGTGATGCTCGGAGCGATGATAGCGGCGGTGCTCGTCGCCACGATGCACCTGTCGCTACCCCTGGCGGTCGTCATCGCCGTGCTCGCATCGGGCATCGTCGGATACCTGCTGGCGGGCTCGCTCCTCAGGCCGCTGAGGACCGGCGCTCCGATTACCCTTATCATCATCACCGTCGGCGCATCGATCCTGCTCCGAGGGCTCGCCATGATGCTATGGGGCAAGGACCCCCTCCCGCTGCCGGCGTTCTCGGGCGACCGGACGGTGCAGATCGCGGGAGCCTCGCTGCAGGTCCAGAGCCTCTGGGTGTTCGGAGTAACGGCCGTGCTGGTCGTCCTCCTGATGCTCTTCTACCGCTATACCCTCCTCGGACGCGCCATGCGCGCGTGCGCGTCGTGCAAGCCGGGAGCCAAGCTCGTCGGGATCAACACCAACCGGATGGCGATGCTCTCGTTCATGCTTGGCGGCGCAGTCGGCGCGGTCGGCGGAGCGGTGATCGCTCCGATCACTATGGCTCAGCACGACATGGGCACGATGCTCGGCCTGAAGGGCTTCTGCGCGGCGATCCTGGGCGGGCTGGGCAACTTCAGCGGAGGGATAGTCGCCGGCCTGACGCTCGGCATCCTGGAGGCGATGGGCGCCGGTTTCGTATCGAGCGGCTACAAGGATGCCATTGCGTTCATAATCCTGCTCATCATCCTGTTCGCCCGACCTCAGGGCGTGTTCGGCGGCAGGAATGGATAGCGCACGGAGCGGCGGGTCCGACGATCCGGAATGACACCGTAGCGCAAGTTAGTTGAAAGTCATTAGGAACGGAACTGACACGTGAATTCTGATCTGAACCCATCCGGAGCCGCGAGCCTCCCGGAAGAAGGAACCGCGGTGCGGCCGGGGCTGATAGACAAGTCGCTGGTGATGCGCCTGCTGCCCTTCATAGTGATGGCGGCGGCGGTCCTGGTGGTACCCAACTTCATATTCAGGCCCTCATCGGGCGGCGGCAACTACCACCTGACCGTGCTCATCTACGTCGGGCTCAACACGATCCTGGCGGTCGGGCTGAACCTGCTCATGGGATATGCCGGACAGGTATCGCTCGGCCATGCGGCGTTCTACGGGATCGGGGCATATACGTCCGCCGTGCTGACGACACGCATGGGAGTCTCGCCGTGGATCGCAATCGCGGCGGGAGTAGCCGTCTCGTGCCTGATCGCGTACCTGCTCGGCGCTCAGGCGCTCCGACTGCACGGCCCCTACCTGGCAATGGCGACGCTCGGCTTCGGCGTTATCGTGTCGATCGTGCTCCTCCAGTGGGAGGTGGTGACGGGCGGCACGTCGGGCATCTACGGCATCCCCAGCCTGCAAGCCGGCAAGCTGTCGTTCGATAGTGATATCTCGATGTTCTACCTGGTGTGGGGATTCGCGACCGTGGTCATCGCGCTGTCCGCCAACATCGTCCACTCGCGGATCGGGCGCGCATTCCGCGCCGTCCACGGGAGCGAGGTCGCCGCATCCACCCTGGGAGTCGATACCTCGCGGTACAAGATCCAGGTCTTTGTGCTCAGCGCCGCACTGGCATCCATCGCCGGAAGCCTCTACGCGCACTACGTCACCTTCATCAGCCCGGAGCCGTTCGGGTTCAAGTTCTCGGTCGAACTGATGGTCATGGTGGTAGTCGGAGGCATGGCGAGCGTCTGGGGAGCGATCTTCGGAGCGGCGACGATCACCATACTCGGCGAACTGCTGAGAGGACTGGGCGACGTGCACATCGGAGCGACGGGCGCGTCGCTCTCCGATCTCGACGTGATCGTCTTCGGCCTGATCCTGATGGTCATCATGATCTACATGCCCGAGGGTCTGACTCGGTCGGTGGTCGATGCCGCCAAGTTCAGTATGCGCATGGCCCGGCGGAGGAAGGCGGTGAGCCGATGAACACCTCGCAGACGCTCGTGCAGGTACGGGAAGCCACCAGGATCTTCGGCGGGCTCACGGCCGTGGACAAGGTCACGTTCGACATCGCCAGGGGGCAGCTCAGGGCGATCATCGGCCCGAACGGCGCGGGCAAGAGCACGATGCTCAACATGCTGTCCGGCGTGCTCAAGCTGAGCAGCGGAGAGATCATCTTCCAGGAGACGACCGCGTCGGGGCTCCAGCCTCACCAGTTCGCCGCGCTGGGGATCGCCCGGACGTTCCAGAACGTGCAGCTCTTCGGCAACATGACCGTCCTCGAGAACGTGATGGTCGGCAGGCACCTCCGCTCCCGGCAGGGACTCCTGGCCTCGGCGCTGAGGTTCCGCGCGCAGATCCGGGAGGAACGGCGTATAGTGGAGGACTCGCTGGAGAAGCTTGCGGTCGTCGGGCTGGCGGACAGGGCGAACGACCCGGCGTCGAGCCTGCCGTTCGGGCAGCAAAGGCTCCTCGAGATCGCCCGAGCGCTCGCCACCGAACCGACGATGATCCTGCTCGACGAGCCGGCGTCGGGATTGAGCTCGCACGAGACGGAATCGCTCGCGGGGCTGCTCCGGCGAATAGTCGATGAGGGGATCACCGTTGCCCTCGTTGATCACGATATGCAGTTCGTCATGGATATCTCCGACAGCGTCGTAGTGCTCGACTACGGGCGCAAGATCGCCGACGGAACGCCCGCTGAGGTGCAGGCGGACCCGAAGGTGATCGCAGCATACCTGGGAGAGGAGGTGTAGGCGCATGCTCAGGCTCACAAGCGTCGTCGCCGCGTACGGCAGGATCACGGCCCTGCGCAAGGTCTCGATGCACGTCGGGGTCGGAGAGATCGTAGCGGTCATCGGCGCGAACGGCGCGGGCAAGACCACGCTCCTCGACACGATATCCGGCGTCCTGTCGCCACAATCCGGATCGATCAATTTCGATGGCCGGGAGGTCGCCGGCCTGTCACCCGAGCGACTGGTGCAGATGGGCATGTCTCACGTGCCTCAGGGACGCCAGCTCTTCCCGGACATGACGGTGTACGAGAACCTGGTGCTCGGCGCCTACAGGCGTTCCAGGGCGGACAAGCGGGCTCAGATGCGCGAGGACCTCGAGCGCGTATACTCCATCTTTCCAAGGCTGGAGGAGCGGCATACGCAGCTTGCAGGCACGCTCTCGGGCGGCGAACAGCAGATGGTGGCGATCGGCCGAGCGCTGATGTCGCGCCCGAAGCTCCTTCTGCTCGATGAACCCTCGATGGGCCTGGCGCCGCTCGTCATCCGGGACATCTTCAAGATCATCAGCACGCTCCACAAGGAAGGCACCACCGTGCTCGTCGTCGAGCAGAACGCCAAGGCCGCATTCTCGATCGCTCAGCGAGGCTACGTCATCGAGACGGGACGGGTCATCCTCGAGGGGACGGCTCACGAACTGGAGCGCAATCCCGAGGTCCAGAGAGCGTATCTGGGCAAGGGTTACAAGCAGATCATAGAAAGCTGAGGAAGCCTATGCCTATCTGGAACAGAAGGTGCGAGACGATGTCGCGCCAGGACATGGAGCAGTTGCAGTTGGAGCGACTCCAGTTGACGGTCAACCGCGCGTACCGAAACGTTCGCTTCTACCACAGAAGGTTCGAGAAGCTCGGGATAGAGCCCGAGGATGTCAGCGCGCTCTCCGACCTCAGGCGGCTGCCGTTCACGACCAAGGAAGACCTGTGCGAGGCCTATCCATACGAGATGTTCAGCGTCCCCCTGAGGGAGATCGTGCGCATACACTCGTCCTCCGGGGCGTCCGGGCAGGGAGCGGTCATCGGCTACACGCGCAACGACCTCCGAACATGGAGCGATCTGGTCGCGCGAGTGGTCAGCGCCGCTGGAGTCACGAGGGAGGATGTCCTCCAGGTGACATTCGATTACGGGCTGTTCACCGGCGGCTTCGGGCTCCACTATGGGGCGGAGCGAGTCGGCGCGTCGGTCATCCCCGCGTCGGGCGGGAACACCGAGCGCCAGATCCGTATCATGAAGGACTTCAAGACGACGGTGCTCGTCGGCACCCCGAGCTACGCGCTCCACATCGCCGAGGTGATGGAGCGGATGGGGATCGACCGGAGCGCATTCTCCCTGCGACTCGGCCTGTTCGGTGGGGAGCCCTTCCCCGAGCATCTGAGGCAGGAGATCGAGGACCGCCTGCAGATCATAGCCACGGACAACTACGGGATCAGCGATGTCATGGGGCCCGGCATCGCGGGCGAATGCGAGCACAAGTGCGGCCTGCACGTGAATGAGGACCACTTCCTCGCGGAGTTGATCGATCCCGATACGCTGGAGCCGGTCCCTTACGGCGAGCAGGGCGAACTCGTCCTCACCACGATCACCAAGCAGGGCATCCCGCTCCTGAGATACCGCACAAGGGACCTGACGACGCTCAACCCCGAGCCGTGCGAATGCGGACGGACCAACATGCGCATGAGCAAGATCTCGGGGCGGACCGACGACATGCTGATCATCCGCGGGGTGAACGTCTATCCCTCACAGATCGAGTCGATCCTCTTCGAGATAGAGGGCGTCGAGCCACACTACCAGATCATCATCGACCGGGTGGCGGCCATGGACGAGTTCACCATCCTGGTCGAGGTATCGACGGAGATTCTGACCGACCAGATGCGCAGACTGGTGGAGCTCGAGGAGAAGATCAGGGCTCGGGTGCACGCGATGGTGGGACTGACGCCCAAGCTGAAACTGGTCGAGCCGAAGACTCTCCAGAGCCTGGGCACACAGCGCGTCGTGGACAACCGAAACCTGTAGAACACATCGAACAACCGTTGTAGGAGGGGATTTCAACCCCCTCGTACAGCGCCGCATCCCGACCAAGCATACGTTCCGGGAGGTGATAGTACCGAGCTATGACTTGATTTGACCCGGCGTCGGCGAAACAAGGAGAGCCTCGCCGGGTCATTGCTGGCATGACCAGCGTGATACGCAAGACTGAGGAGGTAAGGAAAGTGATCTGTAACACACAGCGCGCCATGTTGGCGTTCGCCGCCGTGCTGCTGCTGGCGCCGGCCGGCATCCTGTTCGCACAGAGCGGCGGTGGCGCATCGCCTGCACCGCCGGCGGTAGAGATCCACGGCTACATGCAGAACAGGATCTACACCGGCTCCGGCGCGAACACCCAGTTCCGCTCGGAGAGGATCTCCCTGTCCGCGCTCGGCCGTCTGCCCGAGGACAGCAATGCCTACGTCGAGGTCTACTACCACCCGTGGGCTCCGTCGAGCGGTCTGTACCTCGAGAGCGCCTACTACGACAGGCCTGTCGATGAAGACAACAGACTGAGGATCGGCAAGGGTCGAAGGCTGACCTTCGGCATCACGCCAGCCTACCCGAACAGGAAGACCTCGAACTACGGGATCGTCTCGGAGACCTTCACGCAGGACAGAATCCAGGGTATCCAGTACTACACGACGAAGGGCGTCTTCGACTTCGGCGTTTCCCTGCACACCGGATACAGACTCGGCACACGGAATGTGGGTGAGATACCCGGCGATAGCCTGAGGAATCCTATGCACCAGGTGCCTCACCTGGCGCTGAGAGACCTCCCGGGCGAGCTGAGCGATGAGATCCAGCTCTCGGCCAGGATCGGTGGACGCTGGGCAGGTGATCTGACGGCGGGAATATCCGGATCGTTCGGAGCACTGGACTCGCGCGACGTAGCGGCGCTGGCCGGTACGGGCACTTCGCTTCGGCCGATAAACCCGTTCACCGGAGTCAACGCGGTGTCTGCCCTCATACCCGGCAACACTGATGACAGTTTCAGCCAGTGGGGCGTCGACATCATGAAGAAGTGGGACAATGGCTGGGTCGCACAGGCGGAGTGGTACACCGGGACCGCCGCCACACTCGACTTCGATGCCTGGAACGTGCTCGGCGGCTACTTCTTCCCGAATGGATGGAAGGCATTCGTGCGGTATTCCAAGAAGAACATGGACACTCCGCTGACCGACAACCCGCTCTCCTGGGACCTGAACCAGACCAGCATATCGGTCGTCCAGCCGATCGGCAAGTCGGTGTGGCTGCAGTACGAATATGAGATCAACGGTGAGGACACCAACACCGGACAGAGCGTGGGCAACAACATCTTCTTCGTGGAGTTGTTCGCAGGGTTCTAGAGCGCGTTTCGAGAGTCGAATTCCGCCATGTGGGAGCGGCTTCCCAGCCGCGAATGCCCACGTAGCGCAACGAATTCGGGGATCGGAATCCCCTCCTGCAGCGGGGTCGAAATGCGTTCCAGCGACTCACTGTCGTCAAGCAAACCGAGGGCCGGGAGCATCTGCTTCCGGCCCTTTTCCTGTTCAGGAGGTATCTTGCGGCCGTGAATGGCGTCCGTTCCCTACGCCACCCCGATACTTCGGTAGCAGAACGGAGTGGCGCTGCCGAAGTATCGGGGTGGCGCAAGAGGTGCGATCGCGGTAGGAGTTCCGAGGCCCGGAGGTGAAGAGTAGGTATACCAGCTATCGGGGAGAGCGCGAGCAGGTATCATGGCAGTAGAACCCTTCGACCAGCGGCTAACGGGCGTGATGGACTCGACACAGGAGCAGGACTCAGCGACCGACCGGGGCATCACCTGGCGGGCGGTGCTCATCGGCTTCATCGCGATCATCCCCGGCGTCTTCTGGGGCGTCTACGGCGATGTCGTTTCGCAGACCGACCTGACCTCCACCTCGATCATGATGCCGCCGATCCTGATCATCATCGCCCTGCTCCTCGTCAACGGCGGGCTCAAGCGGCTGATGCCGTCATGGGCGCTCGGCCGAACGGAACTGATCACGATCTACGCGATGCTCACCGTCTCCGTGATCCTCTCCGGCATGGGGATGCTCCAGTTCCTCTGCACCACGCTCGGCGCGGTCCCGCACTATGCGACACCTGAAAACGGCTGGGCGCGATACCTGGACATGACGCCGAAATGGATACTCCCGAAGCTCTCGGCGATCGACGGCTTCTACATCGGCAACAAGCCGATCCCGTGGTCGGCGTGGACGCAGCCGATCCTCGTGTGGAGCGGCTTCCTCTTCTCGATGCTTTTCTGCATGATGTGCATCAACTCGATCCTCCGCAAGCAGTGGGTCGAGCGGGAGAGGCTCTCTTACCCCATAGTCCAACTGCCGCTGGAGATGACCGATCCGAAGACCGGCTTCTTCTCGAACAAGCTGATGTGGGCCGGATTCTTCACCGCCACCGGAGTGGAGACACTGAACAGCCTGCACCACCTCTACCCATCCGTGCCGTATATCCAGATCCGGGCGTTCGACCTCCAGCAGTTCTTCACGACCGCTCCGTGGAACGGGGTCGGCTACTTCCCGACGACCTTCTACCCGCTGGCTATCGGGCTGGGATTCGTGCTGGCGACCGATATCAGCTTCTCTTGCTGGTTCTTCTACCTGATATCGAAGCTGGAGGGAGTCCTGGTATCGGCGACGGGCTGGCAGGCCGGCGCGGGATCGCTCAGCGCCCCACCCTACCTCGCCCAGCAGAGCACCGGAGGGTTCATCGGCATCGGGATCGTGGTCATATACCTCGCCAGAAACCACCTCAGGGATGTGTTCGTCCGCGCATTCAGGAATGACCCGGACGTCGACGACTCCGAGGAGCCGATGGCCTACAGGACGGCCGTGGTCGGGCTCGGGATCGGATTCGCGGCCATGGTGGCGTTCTGCATGGCGGTCGGGATGTCGCCCATGGTAGCGATCGGGTACCTCTTCATATACCTGCTCTTCGCCACGACGATCAGCCGACTGCGCGCGGAGGCCGGCCCGGCATGGGTGATGGGCCCCGGATGGGATGCGATGGACACGATGGTCCGTCCCATCGGCAGCGGCATGTTCAGCCAGGGAAATCTCGTCGCTCTGGCATACTTCCACTGGTTCAGCCTGGAGATGAGGTGCTGCCCGATGGGAGTGCAGGCCGAAGGGATGAAGATGGCGCAGGCGACCCAGACCAGGCAGCGGATCATGACGCTCGTGCTGCTCCTTGCGATAGTGGCGGGCATCGCAATCGGGTTCTGGGCATGTCTGGCGGTTTGGTATGAGTTCGGCGCAGGGACTGCCAAGGTCGAGCCCTGGCGCACGCACATGGGGCGCGTACCCTTCGAGCGGATCACCGGCTACATGCAGAACCCGATGAAGGCCGACATCCCCGGCATCCTGGCGATGGGATTCGGAGTGGTGTTCACGTTCTTCCTCAGCCTGATGCGCAGCCGGTTCGTGTGGTTCCCGTTCCATCCCGCCGGATACGTCCTCTCCCACAGCGGCACGATGTACTGGCTCTGGTGCCCGTTCCTGCTGGCGTGGATACTCAAGACGCTGATCATCCGATACGGCGGGATCAAGGGCTATCGGACGGCGCTCCCGTTCTTCCTGGGACTGGTGCTCGGCGACTACATCACATCGAGCCTCTGGGCGCTCGCGGGTTCGGTGCTCGGTATCACTATGTACCGCTGCTTCCCATGCTAGCTGCAGCTTGAGCTGGGGCAGGTCACTTCGGCCACCAGCCAAGGTTCGTCTCCCGGCCCATGCACGAGGAGTCGCCGTTGCTGACATTGACCACCATCGGGTCCGTGATCGTCGCCCTGAAGGCTCGAAGCCTCTCAGCCGCCGCCTTCCATCCGGCAGGATCCGACTTGGCGTTCTCGAAAGCCATGCTCGCCTCGACGCAGAGCCTTGCGTGCTCCAACCCCGTCGTGAGGAATGCCACCTTCTCCGCGGCATCCCGGTTCCTGGACGCCGCCCGCTCGGCCTCGGAGATCAGCTTCTCGGCGGGAGCGAAACACTCCGGCGGGAAGCGCTTCGCTGCCGTCTCGGGATATCGCGCGTAGTGCCAGAGACCATCCTTGAAGACATCCAGGTGTTCCAGGCTGTGGCGCTCCCAGTAGTCCCAGTACGCCTTGACCTGCTCAGCGGCCGGGCCGAAGGATGAGTAGTACTCATCGAGTATCTGATCCACCGACGCTTCCGGTGTCGCGTGGAGCCGGCCGATCACGTAGAGAGACAGGCCCATAGTCGACCACATGCCCGTCAGGCTGTCGAAGTCCGTGCCCACCATCCCGCGTGTCTCCAGGAACTTGAACTCCTCGGCGGACTGCCGCGCCCAGTTGACCGGCATGCAGTAGCCGTGGAGCAGGTAGTTCGGGCGGAGGAAGAGGGACGCTCCGGCATCGATCCAGCCCTGTCCCTGCCTGAGCACCCAGTCCTGGCTCTCCGCCGTGCGGGGGAAGAACACGTCCGGCACATATCCGACAAGCACGCGCTTGTCAAGCTTCACGCCTCTCGGCGTGAAGGTAAGGTTGCTGTAGGCATAGCAGGTCACCTCCGCCTCGGGATCGTGCTTGCGGGCAAGCTCCAGGACCGCCATCGCAAACCGGGCGTATCGTTCCGAGACGTTGTGCACGCTGTCGTATGGAGTCGGGCGGGGCCACGACGGTTCAGGGCCGTCCCATGAGAGGCAGGTCGGACACTGGCACGCGCCGGGGCAGTCGTTCTCGCAGACGTTGACGTTTCGCCTGGGAGCGGGCCGGTCCTTCTGCTCGATCCACCAGTTCTCGACGATCTGCCGGTGGAAGCCGGGATTGGAGACGCACATCGACCGGTCTCGATGACGCACACCGTTCCGATCCATCTCGAACCAGTCGGGATGTTCGGCGAAGTACTTGTCGTCCCACTGCTCGAACGCATGGCCGTAGCTCATCCCGTCGGCGCCGTGCATCCGCATCCGGCGCATCCACTGGCGCTCCTCGGTCCGTCCGGTCCTCAGACCGCAGAACCGGAACCGGGGCAGGACGGTCTCATCCCGGTCCTTGATCCGGAGTGACAGCCGCTTCGGGACGAACTCGCCGGATCTCCCCGGCCAGAGCCAGCGCACGCCGAGGCCGTTGTCGAGCACATCGTAGACCGCGAACAGCGTGCCGGCGGGCGTCCCAAGGGCCAGCGGGTCGCCGTCCCGGTCGCCTCCGACGAGGTAGGCGGTGTCGCCCGACGCACGTACATGGTACGCATCCCGCGGCAGCCCGGAGGGGTCGATGCCGGCGTTCAACGCTGCCTCGGTCGCGCCCAGGTAGATGCGTCTCTTGGTGTCCGCGGGGACACTCCCCTCGGTCAGGATCGGCATCCTGACGCCCGTCGACTTCTCCACATAGTACTGAAGCTCGCGGGCGGCATAGTCCACCACTTGTGGGGCCGACTTCGGGACGATGATGGCGGTCCCTTTCCCGTATCCGACCGCCGGGCAGATGTTCGCCACCGCCGGCATGACGAGTAGGAGTCCGATGAATCTCAGCATGTGCGCTCCTCAACTGATCCTTATTCGGGGGGGCGCCGATTGCTCAACACAGCAGCTTGAGTATCTCCGATTTGCGGGCCTGTGTCAACCGCCGGCAGATCGTCTGCTTCCCTGGCACTGAATCGCGCCACGGAGGATTGCCGACGCCCTCAGGGGAACAGATGAGGTAGACATCATCAGTTCATCCGGGGGATTGTTTCATGGATAAGGTACGAATCGGAATCATCGGCGTCGGCGGGATGGGCAGCCATCATGCCGGCTACCTCTCGAAGGGCGAGGTCAGGGGCGCGGAACTCACCGCCGTCTGTGACGTGGACAAGAGCAAGCTCGGTCGATGGGATGGCGTCCGCGACTTCGCCGACAGCCGCGAACTGACCCGCTCAGGCCTGGTCGATGCAGTGCTCATCGCCACTCCGCACTACGACCACACCACCATCGGAATCGACGCATTCGAGCAGGGGCTCCACGTCCTCACCGAGAAGCCGATATCCGTCCACAAGGCTGACTGCGAGCGCCTGATCGCCGCCCACAAGGCATCCGACGGCCGCGTCTTCTCCGCCATGTTCCAGATGCGAACGTCGAACCTCTACAAGAAGGTGAAGAAGCTGATCGACTCCGGCGAGATCGGCGAGATCAGCCGAGTCGCCTGGATCGTCACCGACTGGTTCCGCACCGAGGCATACTACGCGAGCGGCGGATGGCGCGCATCCTGGAGCGGCGAGGGCGGCGGCGTCCTCCTGAACCAGTGCCCGCACAATCTCGACCTGATGCAGTGGTTCTTCGGCATGCCGTCGAAGGTCCGGGCGTACTGCAAGTTCGGCGCGAAGCACGACATCGAAGTCGAGGATGAAGTGACCGCCTACCTCGAGTACTCGAACGGCGCGACCGGCGTCTTCATCACGACGACCGGCGAGGCGCCCGGCACGAACCGCCTCGAGGTCGCGGGCGACCGCGGTAAGCTGGTGGTCGAGGGCAGCACGATCAAGTTCTACCGCAACGAGATGCTCGCCTCCGAGTTCCGCGCCACGAGCAAGCAGAGCTTCGCCAAGCCCGAGGTGTGGAGCATCGACATCCCGTTCGGCAGCGGCGGCGGCAAGCACATCGAGATCACGCAGAACTTCGTAAACGCCATCCTGAACGGCGACGATCTGATCGCCCCGGCGGAGGAAGGGATCAAGTCGGTGGAACTGGCGAACTGCATGCTCTACTCCGCGTGGACCGACGCGACGGTGAGCCTCCCGCTCGACTCGGCGGCCTACGAAGCGGCGCTCAAGGAGCGGATCGCATCGTCGCGCTATGTGAAGAAGGTACAAGACATCGGCGAGCAGGACATGAACGCGTCGTTCAAGTAGGGAACGGAGTATTGGAGTAGTAGAAGCGCCGGAGTCGGTCTGAAAGGATCAGGTTGTAATGCGATATCTGGCTTTGATCATGCTCGTCATTCTCTCCGTGTCGGCGCATGCGGCGGAGAACATGAAGCTCACCGTGATGACCTACAATGTGGCGTACGGGGCGGGGGTCGATCCGACGGAGGCGAAGATCGTCGAACGAGATACGAAGGGCAAGGTGGCCGGTAACCGGCTGGATCGGGTGATCTCGGTCATCAAGCACGTGAGCCCCGATATCGTGGGCATCCAGGAGGCCTGCTCGTGGGACAAGAACGATCAGGCGGTGGCGAAGCAGGTCGCCGGCGAACTCGGCATGCATTACTACCTGGCAAAATCCGGCAAGAGCCGGTTCAACGTCGCGCTGTTCAGCAAGCTTCCCATCATCTGGGCGAGGGGGTATCCCGACGATTTCACCCGCGCGGCCCTGCAGGCGCAACTGAAGCTTCCCGACGGACGCATACTCACCGTCTTTGTGGCGCACTTTAACCTACTGAGGGCCCCGGAGAGCCATCTCAGCGAGGTACGGTGTCTCGCCCGGCAGATGAGACTGCGCTCATCGAACCTGGCAGTGATGATGGGCGACGCGAACTTCAGGTACGGGATCCATCAGGAGAGCACGGACGCGCTTCTGGCATCGAGGTTCGTGATGGCGCCGCCGGTCGGAGAGCGGATCGACCAGATCTGGACCTCGAAGCCGCTCGCAGGCGACGTCAAGGAAGGCCCCGAGATCCCCGCCGAGCTGACGGATGGGACTTCGGATCACCGCCCGACGGTGATGGTGATAGGCATACCAGGCAAGTGAGTGTCGAGACCTATCAGATATCCACGTTCTCGGCGAGTTGGAGGAACCGCTCGGCACGGGCGATCTGTTCGCCGGCCTGATCGGCAGTGACTGAGGCGCGGGGGGCCGTAGTCTCCCGCATGCCGCAGTTCTGAGGCTTCTATGAGATACCTATGGAACTCCACGGGAACCTTGCCGGTGCGCGCGAAATGCCTGCCGAACGCGGCGATCACCGCCGAGTGCTTGGAGAAAGCCATCCCCTCTCCTTCGAGGAGCGCCTCGGCAACATAGAACATCGCGTAGTAGGCCCTCGATGCGGCGTATCCCGGATAGCCCGCATCGAGAAGGACTCGGGCTGCCGAGACACTGTCGCGAGCCTCCTGCAGAAGCTCGCGCTGGTCATCTGTCATACAGGCAGGCCCTCCCGGCGGATGTTTCGGAGAAGCGGACCGGTCCCCCTCCGGAAGCGGCGCTCATCGACAAACACGCAGCTTATCACCACGCTGTGCCTGAGCGAAAGATCGGCCACGATCTCGCCCGTCCTGGCAATCTCCTCCGCAGGCGAGACATCGTCCTTCAACACGACCAGGACGTCGATATCCGAGCCGGTCTCCTCATCGCCGCGGGCGTGCGAGCCGTAGAGCACCACCTCGACCAGCCGGGATCCATAGAGATCCTGGAACCGACTTCTCAGTTCCGTCAGTATCTTCCTGAGTGCTTCGCTCATCGTGCGTCATCTCCACGGGCATTATACCGCAACAACAGCGGGAAGTCACCTGCCGGGAGGCTGGGAGATGCAGGATGCGAACATTGAACATCGAACGTCGAACGCTGAAGGCCTGATCGACGAGTACGAGTAGGATGCACGAGGTGTCTCCCGCTCTCACACTCGCCCGCTCAGGGCCTTCCAACCTTGATCAGCCACGCCGCGTGCGGGAGGACCTCGGCGGTGAAGGAATCGGTGAACGTGCCGAGATCACGGCGCATCCAGAGGTCGCGGACCGGGAGGCGCAGACCACCCGTCACCCCCGACCCCTCCCCCCCAGAGGGACGAGCGAAGTCAAGGCCGATGTCCGACCAGCGGACGGTCACCTTCGCCTTGTAGTTGCTCCGGTTGAAGAGACCGACGGCCTTCGTGCCGTCGGCGAGCGGGCGCGCCCATACCTCCAGGTCGCCCTCCTGCCACACTCGGCTCGCCGCCTTGCCGAGAGGGTCCTGATCGACCGCGATCACCTCGTCGTTTGAGAGCACATCGACCGTGAAATCGTCCATCTCCATGATGTCGCCGCCGATGAGCAGCGGCGCGGCGATCAGGCACCACAGAGTCATCTGCGTGATCTGCTCGTTTCGCGTGAGCTTCGACGGGCGCAGGTTGCCGAATCCGACCTTGCCGATGCAGAGCATGTCGGGGTCGTTCCAATGACCGGGGCCGGCGTACTCCCCCTTCTCAGCCGTACTGAATCCGATGCGCGCCATGTTCGACCAGCTATCGAGCAGGTCGCCGGTCGTGCGCCACATGTTCGCGCCGACGAGTTCGCCCCACTCCCAGACGTTCCCCATGCCGTACTGGCAGAGGCTGTAGACCATGTCCCGATCGGCCGCATCGAGCGCCATCCGCATGAGCATATAGGGCTTCTGAAGCTCGGAGATGCTGTGGTCCTTAGCGATCTTGCCGTACGAGCACCAGTCGTGCTTGAAGAAATCGACCCCCCACTTCGCGTAGGTCTTCGCGTCCTGGACCTCATGCCGATAGGTGCCCTCGTAGCCGCCGCAGGTTGTCGGCCCGGGCGAGGAGTAGATGCCGAACTTGAGGCCCTTGCTGTGGATGTAGTCGGACATCGCCTTCATATCGGGGAACCGCTCGTTCGACCGGATCTCGCCGTTCGCGTCGCGCCCGCCCTCCCAGCAGTCGTCGATATTGACGTACTGGTAGCCGTGGCCCGCGAGGCCGGACTCGACCATCTTGTCGGCGTGCGCCATCATGATGTCGGCGGTGATGTGCCGTCCCCAGCAGTACCAGGAGTTCCAGCCCATCGGCGGAGTGAGCGCGAGCTTGCGGTTTCCGCCGATGATGGTGAGTGTGGCGGCGACCGAACCCCTCCCCGGCCCTCCCCGCCACGGGGAGGGAGACGGTTGCGGGGAGCTCCCCCTCCCCGTAGTGGGGAGAAGCGAGGAGGAAGACGGTTGCGGGGAGCTGGACGACAACCCCCTCCCCACCACAGGGAGAGGCGAGGAGGGAGACGGTTGTGGAGAGCTGGACGACAATCCCTTCCCCGTAACTGGGAGAGTTGGAGAGGAAGATAGCTGCGAGGAGCCGGACGGCAGCCCCCTCCCCGTAGCGGGGAGGGTTGGGGAGGGGTTCTCCGTCACGGTCACCTCGACCTTCCACTCGCCTGCGGACTGGAGCGCGCCGGTGATGATGCCGGTGTCGGGATCGAGCGTGAGTCCCGGAGGGAGGCCCTTGGCGGAGAAGCGCAGGGGCTCGCGTCCGGTCGCCGGGATGCGGAAGAGAAACGGTCGGCCGGGGGTGGCGCCGGTGATGCGCGGATAGTTGATCGACAGCCGGGTGTTGTCCGTGCGGGCGATCGGCATCGGCTCCTGCTCCAGATGCGCAACCGACTGCGGGTACTGAGCCTTGTCCGCCATCATGGGAAGCCATATGCACGCGTCGGCCCAGTCGGCGTGATCGAAGCTGATGTTATCACCCGCGTCCTCGACGGAGAGGATCATCGTCTTCGCGCCGTCGAGGCGAACGCCGAGTTCGATCGGCCTATCGCCGCCCTTCATCACGGCGGTCCGGGCCACGGTCTTGCCGTCCACGACGATACTGAAGATCACGGAGCCCTTGCCCGCGGTATTGTCGTCAACCCCGACGGTGGCGATGAAGGCTTTCGCCGCTCCCTTCAGGTCTATGATCAACTCACTCGCGGCATGGCTCCCGACTCCGTGCTCGAAAACTCGCCCGCCGAGGGTGAGCGGCCCGTCTACGATCGACTTGCCGGCTTTCGGCTCGCCGTACTCCTGGGACATATTCCTCAGGTCGAGGCTCTCGAGCGGAACGGCCGCCCAGGTGGCATCGACCCCGGGGACCTCCGGGATGATCGCGGTGATATCGGCGAATGTCGGGGTGCACATCAGGATGCACAGCATGATGCCGACTACGGTCTTGTTCATTGCGAACACCTCATGCAAACGCGGTACGGATTGCGACGTAGTGAACGCGCGCTGTGGCGTTCATCCCCATCGGGCGCTAGACCCTGCCCGGAGAGGCACGTCTAGTCCCATATGAGCGACTCCGATCGCTCGGGCTCTTTGTGCTTGCCCGGCGGTGTGCCGCTAGTATACAATAGTCGCGGAGTGAAAGACCAGTGTTTCCGCATGGACGATCCGGCCGTAGGAGCAGCTTCCAGCTGCTCCTACGACTCCAAACCGCGGTTACGGGAGGTTGTATGTCACGCTTTCTCTTGATTCTGTGCCTGATGATGACGGCCGGCTGCGCACTTGCGGCGACTCCGGCCGATGAGCTTGCGACGAACGGCAAGGTAGTCATCCGCTTCCAGCCGGCGAGCACGGCAGTTCCTGACGGGATGCTCGTGAGCGACGGATCGGTCTACTCGCCGGAGAAGGGCTTCGGTTGGGACAAGGATCTCCGCGACCAGGCGCGCGACCGAGGCAACGGATGCACCGGCGTGGCGCTCATTGACCGGGCGATCACCGACGCTGTGTTCGCCGTGGACCTCCCGGACGGAGGCTATCTCGTCAACATCACGGCCTGGGATACGGACTTCCCGACCGGACTCACGCTCTTGATCGACGGGAAGACTGCGTTTGGCTCCATGCGGCTCAAGGCCGGAGACAAGGGCATACTGGCGGCGACTCCATTCACCGCGAGATCAGGCAGACTGCAGATCGCTCTCACAGGAGGAACCGACGGCTACCCGAACTCGATGATCCATGAGATATCGATCATCCCGGCCTCCGCGAAGCCGGAGACCTGGAGACTGATGAACGAAGCCGTTCAGCGCCACTTGGCTGAGATAGAGAAAGCCCGCATCGAGCGCCAGAAGAAGCATTTGAGACAGAGAGGCGCGTACAGGCCCGTCGTGATCGAGGATGCGAAAACCCCTCGGCAAACGATCGACCTCTGCGGTGACTGGCTCTTCCGGCCCGCTCAGGAAGCCGGGGCGGGCGCAGATCCCGGCACTATGGACGCCAACTGGCATGTGCTCGGGGTACCGCAGTTCTGGAACCCCATCGAGTGGTGGATCTACAGCACCACAAACGGCACCTCCCACAACTACATCCGCAAGGAGATCCAGCGCTGCGAGGACTTCACCTTCGACTACAGGACCACCGACTCCGGCTGGTACCGCCAGTGGATCAACGTCCCGGCCTCGATGAAGGGCCGGCGGTTCGTGCTCCGGTTCGACGCCGTCGCGAGCTTCGCCGAGGTCTACTGGAACGGGCAGAAGGTCGGCTCGCACGTCGGGATGTTTGCCCCGTTCGAGGTCGAGGTGACGGACAAAGTCAAGTTCGGCGAGCAGAACCTTCTTGCCGTGCTGGTGGGTTCGAGCAAGGCTGATCCGAACTTCGCAAAGGACAGCGTCGGCGTGGCGGTGACGGTCAACATCACCAAGGACATGCTGAACTCGCTCCCGCACGGGTGGTACAAGAACGGCATGGCGGGCATCTGGCAGCCGGTCTCGCTGGAGATCACGGGCAAGGGCCGGATCGACGATGTCTACTTCCAGCCGACGCTCGACAGCGCGGTCATCACGACGAGCGTGAGCGGAGTGCAACCTGATCGGATGAGCGTAGTCCATACGCTCACGGACGCGGCCACCGGGAAGCCCCTCGAGATGAAGCCATTCACCGCGATGCAGAACGGTATCGGCGACAATCCGCCGCATGTGGCCGTTTTCCGAAACCTCAAGCCCAAGCTCTGGTCGCCGGAGCATCCGAACCTGTACAGGCTGAAGACCCAGCTTCTGGATGGCGGCAAGGTCGTCGACGAGAAGATCATCACCGTCGGGTTCAAGACCTTCGAGGCAAAGGGCGACCGGCTCTACCTCAACGGCAAGCCATATTTCCTACGCGGCGCCGATATGCCGCCGCACGGCCTGGAGCCGAACAACAAGGCGCTCGCAGAGAAGTTCATGAAGCTGATGCACGACGGCAACGAGATGGTGACCCGGTTCCACATGGCCCCTCCGAGCAAGATCTGGCTCGATGCCGCCGACAAGTACGGTGTCGGGGCGAGCGTCGGCGAAACGTGGCCGTGGGTGCTGATGGGCGACACGCCGATCCCCGACGAGAGGCTGATGGAGGTCTGGAGGGAGGAGTTCTGCGATGTCGTGAGAGCCAACCGCAACCATCCGAGCCTGATGCTCTGGACCGTCAGCAACGAGAGCTACTTCGAAGGCAGCCGCGATTCGGACAAGGAGCGGCAGACCGAGAAATACCGCTGGTTCTCCCGCCTTATCAATGATGCTCACCGTCTCGACCCGAAGACACCCGTCGTTCTGCACTCGGGATACGTGCGTCATCAGGGCGACTACGACACCATCCTGAAGCCGAACAACCTCAACGACGGCGACGTCGACGACAAGCATGCCTACTTCGGCTGGTACTCGATCTCGCCGTTCCATCTCAGCGTCGCCAAGCACATCGAGGAGCCCCTCGGTCCGCGACCACGGCCGATCATCAGCCAGGAAGCGTCTACCGGCTACCCGGACCAGGACACCGGCCACCCGGTCGAGTCGTACATCCGCGACCACTTCGTCCCGCAGGCGTGGGTCGGGAAGTACGGCACGTTCAACGAGCGGCCGGACATGTTCCTCGAGACCCACGGGCAGATCACAAAGGAGTACGCCGAGAAGATCCGACGCGACCGGACCGTCTTGTCCGGATGGATGCTCTTCGCCAACTGCTGCTGGTTCAAGGACGTTTACGATCCCGAGATGATATCGCCCTACCCCGCCTACCACGGCGTGAAGCTGGCTCATCAGCCGGTGCTCGTCTCCCTGGCGCTCCACGACCGGCACTTCGAGGCCGGGCAGAGGTTCACCGGCGAGGTGGTTATCGTTCACGATGATCCGGACCGATCGGATCTGAACAATCTCACGCTAAGGTGGCACATCTTCGGCAAGGGCCCGGACTGGGGCACTTCGGGCTCGGTCCCGTTCCCCGGCTGCAAGTATGACGGCAAGAGCCGGCAGTCGGTCGAGTTCATCGTGCCGACGAACCTCTACACGGAGCGCGCGCCGATGACCCTCGAACTCACGCTCCTCCAGGGCGATGAGGTGATCTCGCGGAACGAGTACCCGCTGATCGTCACGACCCGCGACTGGTACGCCCAGGGCAAGGGAGAACTGCTGGCGCTTGCCGCCGATGACCGGATGAACGCATACATGACGTCGCTCGGATTCGATGCGAAGAACGTGAAAGCTGTGGATTGGTTTGGCCTCGACAGATCGAAGACCGTGGTAGTCGGACCCGGCGTGGGCAATCAGTCGGACGCGATCAAGCAGTTCGTCATGGACGGCGGCCGGGTGCTGGTGATCCAGCCGGACGAAGAGATGCTCAAGGGCCTCGTGGGCGAGGAGTGGAAAACCATAGACGCATCCGGCGACTTCGTAGAGATCTACGAGGACGATCTCCTCGCAGGCATGGACCCGATGGACATGCACTGGTGGAATGCGCTGCCGGACGGACTCGTCAGAGTATGCAGCAAGTCGTACCAGATGTCGGATGCGCCGGGGCTCACGAAGCTTGCGCAGCACATCCAGCCGCACAGCTACCTCAGGCAGGGCAAACAGCAGATCGCTCGGTACACGTCCTGGCCGGTGGTCGAGTTGAAGATCGGCGAGGGACGGCTGATCATCAGCAGCGCGCTCCTGGCGGATGATCCGCTCGCGAGGAGATTCACGGCGAACCTGGTGAACTATCTGATGAAGTAGCATTCGGCCGTAGGATGCTTCAGTAGCAGAATGAAATGGCGCTGCCGGAGCATCCGCGTAGGAGGCGGGCGTTGTCCCGTGCCGTTGGTTTCAGGGGCCGATACCAGCGGCACAGGACGGCGGCAGTGCCCTACATAGACAGACGCCGCCTGTAGGGAACGGACGCTGTCCCGTTCCGTCGGTTGTAGGTATCCACCAGAGCGGAACGCGACGGCGGGCGTTCCCTGCGTGGATACCCGAAAGGCTTCGGTAGCGCTACTGCGCTCCGCTTCCGAAGCATTCGGCCACGAAGACTTGGAGGAAGTCAGACCATGAAGAAAGCGATACTGATACTTGCCCTGCTCATCTTATCCTGCGCCGTGATGGCCGCCGAGCCGTTCACGTTCATCCACATCTCCGATGTGCACGTCAACTCACAGGGGAAGTACACGGACAACATCAAGGCCATCGGCGCTGAACTCAAAGCCATGGACCCGAAGCCCGCGCTCGTCGTCTGCACCGGAGACCTGGTGGAAGTCGGCTTCGAGGCCGAGTTCCAGCACTACAAGGCCGCGATGGAGACACTCGGCATCCCCGTCTACAACGTCTCCGGCAACCATGAGACCAAGTGGTCGAACTGGGGCAAATTCGGCCCGACCAAGTTCCTCGGCCAGGACCCGTACTACTCGTTCGACTACGGCGGCGTGCACTTCGTCGGCCTGGACAGCGCGCTCTGGCTGGAACACTACGGCATCCTGGACTCCCACATGCTGACGTGGCTGGCTGATGACCTGGAGAAGGCCGGCAGGGATACTCCGTCGGTGCTCTTCTACCACCACGCTCCGGGGTTCATACCGAACGAGGACCAGCTTCTCCGCACGATCAAGCCGTTCAACGTGAAGCTTATTCTCGTGGGACACGGGCACGTTTTCAAGACCTGGAAGAAGAACGGCGTTTTCTTCCAGGAGGTCAAGGGCGTCATGAACGCTCCCGGCGGCTACCGAATCCTGGAGGTCACCGGCGATGAGATAAGGAGCTACACCAAGATCACCGGCGGCGAGAAGACCGCTGATGGAGTCATATCACTCAAGCGCACCGCCAATCCCGTCCGGCTCCTCAGCCCGAAGACAGGCCGTGTAGTAGAGGGCCGGATAGAGATTCGGGCGACGGTGGCCGCGGAGATGGAGACAGTCGAGTACGCCGTTGACGGCGACTACAAGCCGATCGACCACGGCGAATCCGGCCTCTATGAGATCAAGGCGGACTTCGACGGCACTCCCGGCTGGCACCTGGTCTCGGTCCGCGCGACCGACAAGGACGGCATGGAGTGGTCGGACGCCGCGTGGGTCCGCATCGGGGCGGGCGACAGGGAGGTCTGGCGCATCAACGTCTCCGGTGCGGTGGAGCGTCCGATCAGGGCGCACGGCGACAGGCTCTACCTCGGCTGCTGGGGCGGCGATGTCTACTGCCTCGATGCCCGCACGGGCAAGCAGATCTGGCGGGAGAACATCGGCGCCGACACGATCAGCCAGCCCGCGGTCTGGGGAGGCATGGTCTTCCTCGGATCGGTGAACGGGAAGATCCTCGCTCTGAACGCGGATACCGGCAAGCAGGTGTGGGAGTACAAGACCGGCGGCCCGGTGTGCGGCTCGCCGACCGTGGGCGACGGCAAGGTCTTCATCGGCTCCGGCGACTGCTCGTTCTACGCGATCGATGCAAAGACCGGCGAGCTCGCCTGGCGCTACGAGATGAAGCGGATGAACCAGACCGTGCCGATCTACATGAACGGCGTCGTCTACTTCGGAGCATGGGACGGGCACTTCCATGCGGTGGACGCCAAGACCGGCCAGGACGTATGGAAATACAAGACCGGCGACACCCTCTACTGGTCGCCCTCGAACTCCGACCCGGCGACCGACGGCAAGCGCATCGTAGTGACCGCCTACCAGGGGCCGGAGGCGGGCGTCCCGGACGTCTTCTGCTTTGACGTGAAGACCGGCGACCTCGTGTGGAAGCGCAAGAACCCGGGAGGAAAGTCGCTCGCCATCTTCAACAGCCCGTACGTCGTCGGCGACAGGTTCTACCTCCCGGATGTCGGCGGCAACCTCTACTGCATGAAGATGGAGGACGGCAGCGAGATCTGGAGCACGAAGATCGGCCAGACCTGCTACGACAACTGGCCGGTGTACGCAGACGGCAAGCTCTACGTCTCGGGCCTTCGCGGGAACCTCGTCCGCTTCGACGCGGCGACCGGCGACCGGGAATGGAGCTACTCTACCGGCAACGGGTATCTGCTCGCATCGCCGACGGTCTGGAAGGACCTGGTGATCGTTCCGTCGATGGATGGGACGGTAACGGCGGTTCGGAAATAGGTGTTGGTGGAACGGGGCGGATGGGTCCCACTGGTCCCATCCGTCCCATCACAGAAAGGAATCATCATGCGCGCTGTCCTGCTGACGATGCTCATAGGAATCGCATTATCTTGCCCGGCGACGGCCGTGGACGACTTCAGCTTCGTCGTCCTGACGGACATCCACATCAAGGCCGGGAACATGTCGTTCGCCAAGAACCTCTCGGACCTGGTTTCCGAGATCAACGCGATCGAGCCCAGACCCGCGTTCGCGCTCTTTACCGGCGACCAGACGGAGATGGGCTTCGAGGATGACTACGCGGAGTTCAACAAGATCGCGTCCGGGCTGAAGATGCCGGTCTACAACGTCGCCGGCAACCATGAGACCAAGTGGTCGAACTGGGGCAAGGCCGGCCCTAAGAGGTTCTTCGGCCAGGATCCGTACTACTCGTTCGACTACGGCGGCATCCATTTCGTGGGCCTGGATTCGAGCATGTGGCTGGAGCACCACGGCCTCTTCAGCCCCGATCAACTCGCCTGGCTCAGGAGCGATCTGGATGCGGCAGGCCGGGACAAGCCGGCTGTGCTCTTCTTCCATGCCTCGCCGAACAATCTCCCGAACCTACCCGAGTTCCTCGATCTGATTCGCGGGTACAACGTGCCCCTGGTGCTCGTGGGACACGGGCACTCGTTCGTGACCTACAGGCATAACGGCACGATCTTCCAGATGACCAAGGGCGCGATGAACGACACCGGCGGCCTCAGGATATACGAGGTCTCAGGAGACGAGATCCGAGGGTACACGAAGCTCGGCGGCGAGGAGCGCAAGCCCGACCTCACGATCCCTCTCCGGGTGAAGGCAAATCCGGTCTATCTCCTCCAACCCAGGGCCGGCTCCAAAGCAGATGGCCAGGTCAAGCTCCGAGCGATGGTGATCAGGCCGCTCGACAAGATCGAGTACGGCATAGATGGCGTGTACAAGCCGCTTGCGCGGAGCGAGGACGGCCTGTGCGAGGCCACGCTCACCGTGGACGGGATGCCGGGATGGCACATGATCTCGGTCCGCGCCACGGACACCGACGAGATGGAGTGGTACGACTCCGCCCTGGTGAGGATCGGCGGCGGTGACCGTGAGGCATGGCGGATGCGCGCCTCCGGAGCGGTCCAGCGCCCGATTCGAGCGCACGGCGACCGGCTCTACTTCGGCGTCTGGGGCGGCGACGTCTACTGCCTCGACGCTCGCACGGGCAGAGAGATCTGGCGGCGGAACGTCGGCTCGGACGTTATCTCCGAGGTTGCCGTGGACAATGGACTGGCGTACCTCGGCGCGACCGACGGCCGGGTGATCGCCCTGGATGCGGATACGGGCGAGCCGAGATGGGAGTACAAGACCGACGGGCCGGTCCAGGCGTCACCGGTGGTCGGCGGCGGCAAGGTCTTTATCGGCTCGGGCGACTGCAGCTTCTATGCCCTCGATGCCAAGACCGGCAAGTTCCGCTGGAAGTTCGAGATGGCGCGGATGACCCAGTCGAAGCCGATCTACATGGACGGCGCGGTCTTCTTCGGCGCGTGGGACCAGCATTTCTACGCACTGAACGCCAAGGACGGCTCGGTCCGGTGGAAGACGCCCATCGGTGAGTTGATCTACTTCTCGCCCGCAAACTCAAACCCCGCCACCGACGGCAAGCGGATCATCGTGACTGCGACTCCCTGGCCGAAGAGGAATGAGCTTCCGGACGTCAACTGCCTGGACGCGAAGACCGGCAAGATCGAATGGACTCACCGCTGCATCGCGGAGTCGCACTGCGCGTTCAACACGGCATCTATCGCGGGCAACCGGCTCTACGTCTCGTCGCTGAACGGAAAGCTCTTCTGCCTCTCGATGACGGACGGCAGCGAGGTGTGGAGGGCCGACATCGGGCAGGAGACGTACGACAACTCGCCGGTCTTCGCTGATGGGAAGATCTATGCCGGCGGGCTCAGGGGCGGGCTGTTCTGCTTCGACACGTCGGGGAAGCGCGAGTGGGCCTACTCCGTCGGCGCAGGGTTCACGTTTGCGAAGCCGACGGTGTGGAACGACCTGGTGATCGCCGCATCGACCGACGGCTGGGTGACGGCGGTGAAGCGGTAGGCGGAGTGAGGGGGTGTGGGCGCTTAGTGTGCCCGGAGTCGCCCGTTCATTCCGCCGAAGCGCCCGTGGCCTGGGAATTCGCCCCCGTCAGGCATACACGACCTCGACTCCCATGAAGGGTTAGGCTACATTGCCGGCGGGGCTGAGCAGGGGCATAAGTAGGAGCTTGCAGTGCATCTTGAACTTTGGCAATGGGCGATGGGAGCCGGGGCGGCTCTCCTCGTAGGAATATCGAAGACCGGCGTGCCGGGAGTCGGCATCCTGGTGGTGCCGGTGCTGGCAGCGGCATTCGGCGGGCGGCCGTCGATCGGGATCATGCTCCCGATGCTCATCATGGGCGATGTCTTCGCCGCCGCGTGGTACAAGCGTCACGTTCAGTGGAACACGCTGATCGGGCTGCTTCCGTGGGTGGTCGCCGGACTCGCGATCGGAACGGTTACCCTCCAGTGGACCGGGAAGATGCCGGTCACCAAGGATGTGATCGGGCAGATGATGGGCGCTCTCGTCCTCATCATGATCGCCGTCTACTTCCTCCAGAAGTTCCTCGGCGACAGGCTCACTCCGAAGTCGAAGATCGGCATGGCGGGCACGGGCGTCTCCGCCGGTTTCTCGACGATGGTCTCGAACGCGGCCGGCCCGATCATGCAGATCTACCTCGCGGCCCACAGATTGCCGAAGGAGCAGTTCATGGGCACGATCGCGTGGTACTTCTTCACGATCAACCTCAGCAAGCTGCCGGTCTACATCGTGCTCAGCATCATCAACCCCAGCAACCCGATCGTGACGAAGTCTTCGGCGCTCTTCAACCTGCTGATGTTCCCGGTGATCGTCGTCGGCGTCTACATCGGCAAGTGGATCCTCCCCCGCATGTCGCAGAAGCAGTTCGACGTGGCGGTCCTCGTCCTCGCGGCGGCAGGTGCGGTGAAACTGCTGATCGGGTAGCCCCGGCACGCTCCCCGACTGGCGCGGGAGCCGCGTATCCTGATACAATAGCCTTATGATGGACTACATCATCACAGTCATGGCGCGGGACCGCGTCGGCATCGTGCGCGACGTGAGCAGCGCGCTCGCGGGACTCGGGGGCAACATCACCCACCTCAGCGAGACGGTCGTGCGCGGCTACTTCACGCTCATCATCTCCGCCGAGATGCCGGACGCCTGCACCGAGTCGGAGGTCCGCTCGTGCGTCCAGGAGTGCGGCGAGCCAGGTGAGCTGGAGATCGGCGTGAAGACCTACTGCGAGCAGGAATGCTCCGAGGCCGGGTGCGCCGCCGAGAAGTTCACGCTCACGATGCGCGGGGCCGACCAGCCGGGGATCATCGCGCGGACGACCTCCTACCTGGCCGAGAACGGCATCAACATCGACGACTTCTACTGCTACGTCCACGAAGGCATCCTCCTCATGCTGGCGGAAGTGTCGATCCCCCAGGGCATCGACGTCGAGGCGGTCCAGGCCGGACTGGAGGGTGTCGGCGGCGAGTTCGGGCTGATGATCCACCTCCAGCACGAGAACATCTTCCGCGCGACGAGCGAAGTCAGGCCGGTAGTGGACATGACGCGGAGACACGGAGACATGGAGACGCGGGGAGCAGGCGGATGAGTCGAGAAGAGACTTTCGAACTGATAGACATGCTCCAGAAGGAGCACCTGGACGTGCGCGCGGTGAACATGGGGATCGACCTGTTCGACTGCGCGGACAGGGATATCGACCGCGTCTGCCGGCTGGTCCGCGAGAAGATCGTGCGGTATGCGTCGCCGCTGGTCAGTTGCTGTGACTCAATCTCGCGGCGGTACGGCATCCCGATCGTCAACAAGCGCGTGGCCGTGAGCCCGATCGCCGACGTGATGGCGGGCCATGACCGGGATGCGCTCCTCCGGATCGCGCACACGCTCGAAGACGCCGCCGCCGATGCCGGGATCGATATCATCGGCGGGTACACGGCGCTCGTCCAGAAGGGCATGAGCAACGCCGACCGGATGCTGATCGAGAGTCTCCCCGAGGTGCTTTCCGAAACCTCCAGGCTTTGTGCCTCGATCAACGCCGCGAGCACAAAGGCCGGGATCAACGTCGAGGCGCTCCTGCTCCTCGGGCGCATCCTGCTCGACACCGCCGCCCGGACCGCCGACAAGGATGGCTTCGGGTGCGCCAAGCTCAGCATCTTCGCCAACATGCCGGAGGACAACCCGTTCATGGCAGGCGCGTACAAGGGCATCGGCGAGCCGGAGACGGTGATCAACATCGGCGTCAGCGGGCCGGGAGTCGTGAAGCGAGCTATCGAGCGGCTGAGGCAGAGCGCGCCGAACTGCACGCTGGGCGACATCGCCGAGCAGATCAAGAGCACCGCGTTCCGGGTCACTCGCTGCGGAGAGCTGATCGGGCGCGAGGTGGCGCAGGCGGTCGGCGCTCAGTTCGGGATCGTCGATCTCTCGCTCGCCCCCACCCCGGCGGTCGGCGACAGCGTCGGCGAGATCTTCCAGGCGATGGGGATTCCGCGCATCGGCGGGCCGGGCACGACGGCGGCGCTTGCGATCCTGAACGATGCCGTCAAGAAGGGCGGATCGTTCGCGTCGTCGTCGGTCGGCGGGCTCTCCGGCGCGTTCATCCCGGTGGCGGAGGATTCCGCGCTGGCAAAGGCGGTCGAGGACGGGCACCTCAGACTTGAGAAGCTCGAGGCGATGACGAGCGTCTGCTCGGTCGGGCTCGACATGATCGCGCTGCCCGGCGACACGTCCGCCGAAACGCTCACGGCAATCGCGATGGACGAGCTGGCGATCGGCGTGATCAACAAGAAGACGACCTCGGTCCGGCTGATCCCGGTTCCGGGCAAGAAAGCTGGCGACCGCGCGGTCTTCGGCGGGCTGTTCGGAGAGAGCCCGATCCTGGCGGTCCCGAACGGCGCCTCGGACGCGTTCGTCTCCATGGGCGGCCGGATCCCGGCGCCGCTGACGAGCCTGAACAACTAGTTGATGATCCGGGCGGAACGTGGTAGACTAGTCTTAATCTAGTCTGATTGGAGGCGCGCTTATGGGAACGGTTGGATCGTATGAAGCCAAGACCAAGCTGTCCGAGCTACTGGATCGAGTGGAAAAGGGCGAACGGATAACCATCACCAGACATGGGAATCCCGTGGCGGAGCTGGTTCCCGCAGGGAGGCCCGGCAAGCTTAGCCGAAGACAGGCCATTGAAGCCATGAAGGAGTTCGGAAAAGGGCGAAAGCTCGACGGTCTGTCGATCCGAGAGATGATCGAAGAGGGACGCCGGTAATGAGCCGTTTCGTCACGGACTGCTCAGTTACCATGTGCTGGTGCTTCCCAGATGAGTGCGACCCTTATGCCGCCAGGATTCTGGAGAAGCTCGATGTGAATGAGACCTTGGTTCCTATAGTCTGGTCCCTTGAAGTGGCCAATGCCTTGTTGACAGAGGAGCGGCGAGGGAGACTATCCGAGGCAGATGTTCTGCGATTTCTTGAGATCCTCCGCTCTCTGCCGATCTTCGTGGATAGTACACCATCGGAGCAGGTTCTCGACGATATCCTTGCACTCGGACGCCGACATGATCTCTCCGCATACAATGCATCGTATCTCGAGCTAGCGATGAGGCAGGGCGTCCCACTGGCAACGCTGGACGTGCGCCTGACAGAAGCAGCGAAGGCGGCTGGAGTCACCATCTTTTCACCGTAGGAACCGCTCATGACTTTCATCCACCAAACCCCTGATTGGCATTCATACCGCATGGACGTGCGGCGGCCGCACGAGGCGCTGGAGCCGATCGAGCGTGAGATCGCCGTCGTGGACGAGGCGCTCCGGGCGCTGGTGGATGCAGGCGTCCTCCCGCACGCGGAGTATAACCTCGACAAGTTCCTCACCCACCGCCAGGCCGTGCGTGACCTCTTCGAAATCCCCTGGACCGCCATCACTCCCCGCATGCAGCGGTTGATCTACGCCATCAATGCCATCAAGAGACCGAACAACATGATCGCCGCCGGTGTCTACTGCGGGAACACGTTCATCTCGAACGCCGGGGCGGCGGTCGGACCGGGCGCGGTCTACACCGCCGAGAACCTGATCGGCATCGAGATCGTGTCCGAGGAGGCCGAGCGCGCGGAGCGGAACGTCCGGCGCATTGACCCGACGGGAGTCGCCCGGGTGGTCGCCGCCGATGCGGTGGACGTCGTCCGGGAGTTCGACGGCCGGATCGATCTGCTCTACCTCGACGCCGACGGCGCGGGCGGCAGGGGCAAGGGAGTATACCTCGACATCCTCGAAGCCGGCCTCGACCGCATGCCGCCGGGGAGCATCGTTCTCGCCCACAACAGCGCCAACTGCTTCGAGCGCCTCAAGTTCTACCTCGATTTCGTGCGCGACCCGGCGAACATGAGCGCCTCGGTGAACGTCATCTTCGACCCCGAAGGCCTCGAAGTATCGGTGCGGTGAGATGACGGGAGTGTGCCAACATGAGCGACAAGCGTGAAGCCGGAGCCCCGACCATATCCCGGCGCAGATTCCTCCGATTCCTCGGCGTGGGTGCGCTCGCCGCCGCCCTGCCCGGCATCGCCCTGAGCGAGAGCCCGGCGAAAAAGAGGCCGAACGTCCTATTCATCCCCGTGGACGACCTGCGCCCTCAGCTCGGGTGCTACGGCCATAAGCAGACACTCAGCCCCAACATCGACCGTCTGGCCTCAGAGGGCACGGTCTTCAGGCGGGCGTACTGCAACGTCCCGGTCTGCATGGCATCGCGCGTCGGCACACTGACCGGCATCCGCCCGGACCCGGACGTCACCCTGTGCAGCCAGTTGAAGCAGGACTACGTCACCCTCCCGGCGCTCTTCCGCGAGAACGGCTACTATGCGATCTCCAACGGCAAGATCTTCCACCACATGAACGACCGGCAGGAGGACTGGAGCGAGCCTCCCTGGCGCTCGGAGGAGATCTATCACGGCGACAAGGATTGGGCCGGCTATAACCACTACAAGCTCTGGCAGGACGAGGATTCCGCGAAGTACCTCAATCCGCAGACGAAGCGCGGGCCGTACTTCGAGCGCGCCGATGTGCCGGACAACGCCTACCAGGACGGCAAAGTGGCCGACAGGACGATCGCCGACCTGAGGCGCCTGGCGAAGATGGATCGACCGTTCTTCCTCGCCTGCGGGTTCTGGCGGCCGCACCTCCCCTTCAACGCGCCGAAGAAATACTGGGACCTCTACGACCGCGAGAAGATCGAGATCGCGGACAATCGCTTTGCGCCGAAGAACCTCCCCGCCAACTGCAAGTCGTCCGGCGAGATCAAGGGCTATGGCAAGGTCGAAAACCGCCTGGCTGATGAGGACTTCCACCGCGAGGCCCGTCACGCCTACTACGCCTGTGTGAGCTATGTGGACGCGCAGATCGGCCGGGTGCTCGATGAGTTGGAGAGGCTCGGCCTGGCGGATGACACGATCGTCGTGCTCTGGGGCGATCACGGCTGGAATCTCGGCGAGCACAACTTCTGGGGGAAGCACAACACCCTCGACAACTCGCTCCACGCGCCGCTGATCGTCCGCGCTCCGGGCCATCGCCGGAAGAACGCGACCGACTCGCTGGTGGAGTTCGTCGATATCTACCCCACCCTCTGCGACCTCGCCGGGATCGCCGCGCCGAAGCACGCGCAGGGCGTCAGCCTCGTCCCGCTGCTCGACGATCCGAAACGGACGCCGAAGAAGGCGGTCTACAGCAGATGGGGCAGCGGGCGCGCCGTGAAGACCGACCGCTACCTCTACACCGAGTGGACCGACGGCCGGCGGATGCTCTTCGATCACCGGACCGACCCCGATGAGAACGTCAACATCGCCGACGACCCGAAGTCGGCCCCTATCGTGGCCGAGCACAGCCGTCTCCTGAAGGCAGTGGAGTGATGGAGTGATGGAGTAGTGGCGATCCATGACTCCATCGTAGGTGCGATTCTGCGCTCCGACAACCCTATCGATCCCCGCCGGCAGTCCGGACACCGCTGACTCTCCACATCGGCCAGGATGCACGCATCCAAGCGATGGAGGAACACATCCTTACGGATGCCTGATGCCCGATCCGACGTTCCGGCCATTCCACGCGACTCGATCGGTTGTCCAAAGAACGCTTGTTACCTCCATTGTCGGAGGATATCCTGGCATTCTTTGCAGTTCTTCAAGAGAATGGGAAGTAATTTGATAAGCGCACGGGGAAGGCCCTCGCACCACGAGCCCTGGGAGTATGGAAGGGAACGGCGTTTTGCCCGCCGAATGAAGAAACGTGTTCACCTCGGCTGATCCTACTGGGTTGTGATCACATTGATGGTGGATGCAGAGCGGAACGGCAACGGCACTATGAATACTCCTATCCCCGTTTTCCTGTTCCCGTCTTACCGGAGGCAAGAATGGGCCCGATTGCCTTGTTTGACAAGTCGTTTCTGCAGTCCCTTAGCGTAGATGAGCCAGTCTGGTTCGACCACTTCTTCACATCAAACATCTGCCCGCTCTTCTATGTTGAAACCCTGGCCGATCTGGAGAAGTCAGTTAGGGCAGGCCGAACCCCTGAACGAGAGGTCGGTCTGATAGCGGAGAAGTTCCCTGAGATGGGAAGTCACCCTAATGTCTTCCATACTCATTTGTGTGTCGGCGACTTGCTAGGCCAATCTGTGCCGATGACTCGGCAGATATTGGTAGCGGGCGGCCGCCCGGTCCTTTCCCACATGGGTCCAGCAGTGGTACACGAGGTGTCGCCCGAGGCGGATGCCTTCTCAAGATGGCAACAGGCGGACTTTCTCGCCGTCGAACGCCTTTACGCCAGACAATGGCGATACGAGTTGGGGGCCATGAACTTGGCTCAGGGGAAGCAGATTCCACCTAGATTCGGCATCAGCGTCAAGTCGTGCAGATCATTGGCGGATGCAAAGCAACAAGCTGAGCGGGTGGTTCATCTGAAAGGAATGCCCGTTGAGAGAATGGTTGCCGCGCTAGTCCTGCTTGGCGTACCTGAGAAGCTGCGTATTCCCATCATTGGGCGATGGACGCAGGCTGGTTGTCCAACGCTTGCAGATTATGCGCCCTATGCCGCATTCGTGCTGACCATCGATCTGTTCTTCTGGATAGCTTTGGCAAAAGGGCTCATATCGCAAACGAGGCCATCTAACCGCGTCGACATCGCCTACCTTTACTACCTGCCCTTCTGCCAAGTGTTCGTGTCGTCGGACAATCTGCACCAAAGGTGTGTACCACTCTTCCTGGGTGACGGCCAGCGATTTGTGTACGGACCAACGCTGAAAGCTGATCTGACTCGGCTCAACAAGCATTACGCACAGCTACCGGAGGAAACCCGACGCGGCGGAGTCATGTCATTTGCACGCACTCCTCCTCGACAAGACATCTCTTTAGTTGCAGACCTGTGGGACCTCTATTGGCCAGGATGGCGCGAAGAAGGGGACGTCACCGAAGCTAGCTCGGGACCTACAATGACTGTCGCAGAGCTCGACGCCGTGGTGGGAGCACCGTCCGCATCTCTTGGCTTCGAGACGAGTGATCCACAGACCCTTGTCATGCAGAATCTTGTCCGCAAGCAGAAGGGCTCCTGGTGGCAACTCCCACATGATCTTCCGATGGACGAGTAGCCGGTCTTCGGCACGTTTCCGCTTCCCAGTGAGCCTCAGTCCGGTGCCTTCTACCTCTTCCAGATGCAGCGGTAGTTGAAGCGGCGGTTCGGGGCGGTGTCGCCGGCGGTGCAGAGCGAGATCGGGTCCGTCAGGTCGCGCGGGTTGTCGGCCCACTTGAAGTCGAAGCTGAACGCGAACCCTTCCAGCCCCAGGAGCTTCCTCGGCACGGCCAACTGGAGCGACTTCCCCTTGTACCGGTAGCTCAGCCGGGCAGCCTCCACCCATGACTCCATCGCGGAGTCGTACCGCTTGATCGTGGTGGTCTTTGAATCGACGATGCTGTGGTTGATCAGGAAATCGTAGCCGTACCACCCGGTATGGGGATTCCTGTCCGCATCGATGAGGAGCAGCATCCAGTTCGGATCGGTGTGCGGCGTGAGCGCCTCGTTCGTCTCGGCGTAGAAGTAGACGTTCTTCTCATCCACCGCCACCTTGCATGTGACGATGTCATTCCGCCCGGAGTCGTCCTTGTAGTGCAGGCCGCCGTAGCCCTTGTAGTCGCGGTGAGCGGTGTCGCCGATGGTATCGCGGTACTCGACGCCGATCTGCTTCCAATCCTGGAAATCGCCGTCCATCTTGATCGTGGTGTACCCCTTGATCTCGGGGATCGGCCGGACGCCCTTGTACCGGCGGATGTTCTGCGCCATCTGCATGTAGTAGTTGTCCGTGTATCCGCCCTTCATCGGCTGGATCGCACGGGTGAACTCGGTGTTGTACTGGTCCACGAAGAAGAAGCCGCACTTCCGGCGCATGAACTCTCCCTCCGTGTTGTACTTGCCGGCCGTCCACTCGTTCCAGTCGTTGATGTAGAGGAACTGCGGATTGGCCGAGAGCGCCTCATCGAACCGCTGCTGGAAGTAGATGCCGTAGCCCTCCGGGTGCTCGACGGTCTTGCCGAGCCAGGGGACGTAGGTCGGCACGGGAAGATCCTGCTCGTTCAACTCCGGCTCGCCCTTCTCCACGGTCCAGGACTTCCCTATCAGGCTGGAGGAATGCTGGCCCGGAGTCACCGCGGCTTCCTCCCGCTTGCCGTTGTGGAGCGAGACGCGCTCCTCGGGCTTCATCGAGCTGACCCGCGGATCGCCCATGTCGAGGCCGAAGCTCCAGTTGTCCTCCATGCCGACGAAGCGCTCCCCGGCCCACTCATAGTAGCCCCACCACATGTTGCGGAGGGTGAAGAAGTCCTTCACCTCCTGGGAGTAGTCCGGAGCGTCGGGGTTCCGACCGTTCGCGTCAACCTTCGGATTGGCGTTGTAGAGGAGGAGCGGCTTGCCGTCCCAGTAGAACCAGAGGTCCTTGTACTTCTCGACCTTGTAGATCCTGTCGTAGAGGTCCTGCACGACCCGGACCACCGGGCCGTTGAACGCCCAGAAGCAGAACTGGGGCACCTTGTTCCCCTCGGCCTTCATCTTCTGCATGACCGGGAAGACGACGTCCCACTCGTCCCAGTAGCGCACCGCGTTGGTGACGTCCATCACGAGCACGTCGACGCCCGCGTCGGCGAGCATCGACATGTCCTTGCGGATGACCCACTCGTCCTTGCTCAGGAAGTAGCCCATCTCAGGCTCGGCGCAGTGGTAGGAGCCCTCAGTCCAGAGCGGGTGCTTGCCGTCGAGGCGCGCGGATGGGTCCTTGGCGAGGATCTTCGAGACGTCCGCCATGTAGGGGCTCTTCAGGTTGAACTTCCCGTCATCGTGCCAGGTGATGTAGAAGATCCCCACCACCCGGCGCTGATCCTTCTTCACGGGGCCCACGTCGTCGATCCCCGGCATGGTGCGGCCGAGGGCATCGACGCCCACCCAGGTATCAGGGTAGATGTCGCGCACCTTCTCCGAGCGCGCGGCTCCCGAAGCAAGGATCAAACCGATCACAAAGACGGATACCAACCAGTGCATGACGCGCCTCCGATTATGAGTGGTACAACAAGGCTGTTCCCGCTGAGATGGGTATCTTCCTTCTATGCAGTGCAGTCGTGTCCATGTTTGGCAAGCGAGGGCAGATGGGTAGTATGGGTAGTATGGGTAGTAGTGTGGTGTAGTCGCCATATATCCAATAGAGAGGAGACGCGCATGGTTTCCGGATTCATAGGCTACTGCCAGGGGGAACGGCGGCAAAGACGTAGCAGGATGTGGATGGTGGTACTACTCGGAACGTGCCTACACCTGGCAGGCGGTCCCAGAGCGGCGGCTGAGCTTTGCACCTCCCTGCAGGACAGTGGACCCCCCGTGTTGCGATAGGACACAGGATCACCGGCGAGCAGGAATGGTCTCTTGGTGTGTCGCGGACCGTCGAGGCTGGAACAGAGATCACCTTCCATGCTATGAAGGTATTGGAGACTCCACCTTTCTACGAGCCACTGGATGGCTATCAGGATACAGATGCTGATCCTAACGAGTGTTGGCGCTACGATGAGGATGTAGCGTGTCAGTGGTACTGGCACTACACCGGAACCGGCGATACCCCTGACGCGTCAGGATTCGAGGTGAAGAAGACGTACTGCGCTCCCGGAACTCGTTCTGTGCGCCTGCTATGCCAGGATGCCGCCATATGGCTTGATGATGAGGACACGGCAACTGGCGTGGGTGTAACGATCCCACTGACTCTCGAGATTGACACGATGACTGGTGATCACAGCATCCCAACAGGCAATCTGCCAGCAGCATGGGAGAGAGTCGGCTATCAGCTCGAGATTGATCCCGATCAGGAGAGCATAGAGTGTTTTGAGTACATGACCGTACAGTATCCGCTCATCTTTCAACAGCAAGCCTTTTTCCGTGAGCATGAAAACCAGGGATGTCACCTTTACCTCATGGGAATACACCGATGGAGCCCATACGATCCCGACAATGAAAACTCGGACCCGTGCGGAAATACGCTGAACTGGACTTGGAGTGCGGTCTGCGCGTGTACATCCCGTGGCATAGCGGAAGCACAAAGGGAGGAAGTAGCCCTCCATGAGAACGGTGCGCATGACGCGACTATCGGAAACATCGGACATTGCGCCTTGAACGACCAAGGGTGTAATGCAAACGAGCATATGAATGGTAGCCTGCCTTTCTGCAGCAACTCCGCTGACCCAAGTAGCAACCAGTACTGCTTACACGAACTGAAACACTATCTAGAGAGCCACCTGGACGAGTAAGGAGGACCTACCTATGAGTGGTATTCGGATATGGATTCGGCGTACGGTCATGCTGACGTGCACCGTCTTGGCAACGATTACAGCCGTTTACGCCAATGTGGTATTGGAGCTAGCTACGCCAAAGGCGCATTACTTGGCCGGAGAACCCTTGTTCATGGTTCTCACTCTGCGGAACACAGGAACGGACGATGCTGTGTTTGTTCGGAGCTTCGACCTGTGGACAACCCGTCTTGCATTCGACATAACCCTCCCAAGTGGACAACACTATCGATATGAGAGCCCATTGACCGCGACTGCCAAACCTGGAAACACCGCGGGCACCTACTTGGGTGCCCGCGAGACGTATACCTTTCCGTTTGAACTGACGTGGCAGAGGGGGAAGAAGGATCTTGCGTGCCTCCTTTCGCAACCCGGGGATTACATGATTCGAGCTTCATATACCATGCCAGGAGAGCCAAAGACTGTCCTCCGGTCCAACGAACACCACATCCTCGTAAAGGATCCCCAGGGAATAGACCGGGTGGTGTATGATCTGCTGCGTCAGGTTCCTCGCGTCGATGAGGAGAACCTGTGGATGACAAGCAAGGGTGCAGACCTACAGGCCATAGAGTGCTACAATATGATACTTCGGGAATATCCGGATAGCGGGTATGCGCCACACGTGGCGTTCTTTCTTGCTTCTCTTCACGAGTTCCGCCACAAGATGAAAGAGGGTGAGAAAGGCGTCGATGAGATTGGACGCTCCGCTCAGCTGTTCATACTCGCGTCTGAGAAGCTGCACAGTTCGCCTCTGAAATCGATGGCACTTGAGTCTGCCGGCCGTTGTCTTGCCTTGGTGAATAACAGTACGCAGGCCTGGCGTCTGTTTGAAGCAGCGCTCACAGATCCGACTGCTACGGATGAAGACAGGATCAGGATGCTTCTGTCTATGGAACATCCGCCGGACGAGTTCGACCACAATGGATCGGACGCAGCATCTGCGGTGCTTGCGGAACTTGGTCTGCGATTGCGCCCTGTTGCTGAGGCTCTCGGATTCAAGGTCGGATGGGACAACCGGACCAAGACAATAGTGATCGATGGGAGCAGACTACACGGCACCCTGCAAGTAGATAAGGCCGCCGCCACACTGAACGGTGTGGCCCATGCTAACATTGCGGCTTCCGTCATAGATGGGGAGGTCATGGTATCCCCGTCGCTTGTCAGGGCTCTGCTGGTTGCACAGCGTAGCAAGAGCGGACACTCCACACCAGAGTCGTCACCGACAGGCGAACGCGCTGATAGGAAGGAGCGATCTAGGTGATGAGTAGACCCAGCAGTCTTCACACAGCATTGGTATTAGGTTCGTTGTCCGCGCTTCTTGCGATCCCTGTCAGCGGACAGGAATCCGGGGCATCTGGGTAGATGCGTGGGGACAGGGGTTCAAGACCCCGGAGCAGGTATCCCTGTTGGTGGATACTGCGTACGCCAACCACTCAACGCGCTTCTCGTACAGGTGAGAAAGAGGGGAGACGCATGTTACAACTCCGCCACGGAGCCAAAGGCCCGTGACATAGCAGCAAGTTTCGACCCCCTGGCCGATGTAATAGCCAAGGCACATACCAAGGGCATCGAGGTGCATGCGTGGGTGAAGCTGTTCGAGGCTCGAAGCATGGCATCTCTAGATCCGGTCGTCGCCGGACACGTCTTTGCCGCTCACCCGGAGTGGTTCACGAAGCATGACGACGGAAATGGACTTCTGAACGGGTGCGAAGCTCTGCTGGACCCCGGAGTCCCTGCAGTCCGCGAGTACCTGACAAAGGTGGTCACCGAGATTGCAGCCACGTACCAGGTTGATGGTATACACCTCGAAGGGCTGATACTGCCCGGACGCTATGGCTACAATGATGTCAGTGTCGCTGCCTTCAATGCTCGACAAGGTCGCTCCGGTTCGCCGGCCTACGACGATCCAGACTGGCGCCAGTGGAGGAGAGACAATACGACGCAGCTTGTCGCCGACATCCACACAGCGGTCGCTGCAGTGAGACCGACAGCCAAGCTTACTGCCGCCGTGCATAGCGACAAGAAGATGGCCCATGAGTCATTTGCACAGGATTGGCCGTTGTGGATATCCAGAGGTTACCTTGACGCCGCGGTGGTCATGACGTACCTGCCGGAGAACAACCGCCAGTTCCACAAAGCTGTCGCAGACGCTGTATCATCTGCCTCGGGACGTCACATCTACATCGGGCAGGGAACTTGGCAAGTATCGCCCGATGTAAGCAGGAGGCAGATTGGCACGATACGCGCGAAAGGCGCACAGGGCTTCGTGCTGTTCGACTACACCGCCCTTGTCTCGGGGCCTGACGGACACAAGCCTTTGGACAGCATAGCACCTCTCCTATCGATCGGACAATCAGTGCCCAGTATGCCCTGGAAGAACTGAGATTCTGGTGCCGTAGCCTAGCCCTTTATGGGCGTCCGGTTGTGCAGACCCGACGGGGAGGAGCCCCTAGGCTACAGGTGCTTTCGATAGCCCTAGTCCAGTTCCAGGATCATGTCGTCAGTCGAGCCGCCGGCGGGGATCATCGGGAGGACGTTCGCCTCGCGGGCGACCAGGAACTCGATGAGGCACGGGCGATCATCCACCTTCATCGCCGCTTCGAGCGCCGGGAGGATCTCCTCCGACTTGGTGACTCGGATGCCCTCCGCGCCGTATGCCTTCGCCAGCGCCGTGAAGTCCGGCTGGCACGAGATGTCGGTCGAGGCGTACCGGCGGTCGTAGAAGAGCTGCTGCCACTGACGCACCATGCCGAGGTAGCCGTTGTTGAAGAGCGCGATCTTGATCGGCAGGCGCTGCTCGACCGCCGTCATCAGCTCCTGGTTGTTCATCAGGATGCTCCCATCGCCCGCGATGACGAACACCGTCGCGTCGGGCATCCCCATCTGCGCGCCGACCGCCGCCGGGAGCCCATAGCCCATCGTGCCGAGCCCGCCGCTGGAGAGGAACCGCCTCGGGCGCTTGACCACGATGCTCTGCGCGGCCCACATCTGATGCTGGCCGACGTCGGTGGCGACGATCGCTTCGCCTCCGGTGATCTTGTTGATCGCCTCGAAGACCTCCCACGGCATGATCCGCCCGCCGTCGATCGGCTGCCTCGTGCGATGTGTCTTCCGCCAGTGCTCTAGCTGCTCGATCCATTCGGTGTGCTTCGCCTCCTTGACCTTGCTCCCGAGCGAGTGGAGGATGTTCTTCGCATCACCGACGATCGGCACGGTCGGGCGTCGGAGTTTGCCGATCTCCGCCGGATCGACGTCGATGTGCACGACCTGCGCGTCCGACGCGAAAGCGGATGCCTTGCCCGTCGAGCGGTCGCTGAACCGCATGCCCACCGCAATGAGGAGGTCGCAGCCCTTCGCCGCGTGGTTTGCATATGGAGAGCCGTGCATGCCGAGCATCCCGCAGTTGAGCGGATCGCCGTCGGGGAACGCGCCCTTGCCCATGAGGGTGTAGACCACGGGGATGTTCGCCTTGTCCGACAGCCGCCGGAGTTCGTCCGACGCGCCGGATGCGATCACCCCACCCCCGGCGATGATGAGCGGCCTCTGAGCGGCGTCTATCAGCGCGACCGCCTTCTTGATCTGGCCCGGATGGCCGATGACGGTCGGCTTGTAGGCGACCATGTTGATCTCCGGCGGGCGGCGATACTCGATCTCGGCGAACGACAGGTCGAGCGGGAGGTCGATCAGCACCGGGCCGGGCCGTCCGGTCGAGGCAACGTGGAACGCCTCCTGCACGACCGCCGGGATCTCGCTCACGTCCTTCAGGAGGTAGTTGTGCTTCACGATCGGATCGGTGACGCCGGTGGTGTCGGCCTCCTGGAACGCATCGGTGCCGAGCTTGAACGTGGCGACCTGGCCGGTGATCGCCACCATCGGGACCGAGTCCATGTAGGCGGTGGCAATCCCGCAGACGAGGTTGAGCGCGCCGGGCCCGGACGTGGCGAGGCAGACGCCGACCTTGCCGGTGGCGCGCGCATAACCGTCCGCCGCGTGGGCGGCTCCCTGCTCATGGCGTACAAGGACGTGGCGGATCCTGCCCTCCATCAGCACGTCGTGGATCGGGATCGTGGCGGCGCCGGGGTAGCCGAAAATGATCTCGACTCCCTGGTCCGCGAGCGCCTCGACAAGCGCGCGTGCGCCGATCATCGTCTTGTCTGCCATGTGTGTCTCCTTTCGGAATGGTTATGGGTTACGGGTTGTAGGTTTTGGGGTTTCCCATAACCCGAAACCCACAACCCATAACCCAAAAACGAAAAGCCCCTCATCCCACAACAGGGACGAGAGGCTCATAGACCTTTCGTGGTACCACCCCGGTTCGCCAACGCCTCTCAGCGCCGACCTTCGCAGGCACTTGGGGAAGCTGCGGTCTGTAGTCTGCAGTCCGCGGTCCGCCCGCATGCCCCGGCCCTGTAACGGGAGCCACCCGGGAGAAGCCTAGTGGTCAGTAGGCAAACCAGTAACCAGTATCCGGTAACCAGTGCAAGGCACTTTCCGCACTGGTTACTGATTACTGGTCACTGGTCACTGACTTTCGGCTCTCCGGCTCGGAGGCGACGTTCGATCTGCTCTCGGATACCGGCTCTCAGCAACCCGGCTCTCTGGAATCGTCCTGCGGATCTACTCTTCCTCTTCAATGCCTTTGATGGGCCTGTTCGATTATCAAGTACCCTATATGTACCACGATCCCGCTGGGTTGTCAACCCTTCCGGCGCATTCCCTGCCGTTTGCCTCGCGGAGACCGGGGGTATCCTTACTCTGAGCGCACAGGAGGCAGATGTGTCCGTAGACCAACTCAGCAACTACTCCGTCTGGACCAACCTCGCAATCTTCCTGGGACTGAGCGTGGTGATCTGGCTCGCCGGCACGCAACTGCAGAGGACCGCCGACGCCATCGCCCTGCGCACGGGACTCGCGCGCGCGTTCGTGGGGGTTCTCATGCTCTCCGTCGCCACGTCGCTGCCCGAGACCGCGAGCGTCCTCAGCGCCGCCCGCGCAGGGGATGCCGATCTCGCCGTGCACGCGCTCATGGGCGCCACCATGACCCAGATGTCGCTCCTGGTGGTCGCCGACCTCGCGGCTTGCCGGCAAGGGGCGCTCACCCATCTCAGCCCGCGGTTCCTGCTTCTCTTCCAGGGCGTCGGGCTTCTCCTGATGATCTCAGTTGCCGTCGCCGCCATGGCCGCCGGCCCGATCGTCACGGTGGGACGCCTCGATATGTGGGGCGTCGCAATCGCCCTCACCTACATAGCCGTGATCTACTGGTCCTACCGCATGCAGGGGCGTGACCGCTGGCAGCCTATGGGCCTATACTCCGAGACGCTCGCGCCGGGACGGGACGGAGCGGTCTGCATCATCGAGGAACTGGAGACCGAGCAGGAGGAGGAGAGCCGGTTCAAGGAATGGAGCCTGCGCTGGATCGCAGCCCTGTTCGCGGGCGCGGCCTTGATCGTCCTGGCGGCAGGATGGAACGCCGCGCTGGTAGCCGAGGTGTTGTCGGTCCAGACCGGCCTCGGGGCGAGCTTCATCGGCGTCACGCTTCTCGCGTTCGCCACATCGACCCCCGAGCTTGCGAGCGTGATCTCGTCGTCCCGACGTGGCGCCTACAGCCTCGCGTTCTCGAACATCTTCGGCACGAACATGTACAACCTATTCCTGCTCTTCGTGGCGGAGATCTTCTACGTCGGCGGGTTCGTATTCCAGGGAGTCCACCCCTCGGCAATCTTCGCCGGCGCCGTGACCGCGATGATCGTCTGCACCTACCTCTGGGGCCTGCTGGAGCACGAGAACCGGACGATCTTCCGGCTCGGTTGGGACTCGGCGGCCGTGGTCGTCCTCTTCCTCGGCGGGTACTATATCCTGTATCTGATCAGGTGAGCCGTCCGGCGCCGGGGCAGACCTCACCTGGTTATCCGGGCGGTCCGTGCCCGGCAATCCCGACGATGTCGCCCTCCGGCCGTCCCGCTCAGACAGAAAAGGGGCGAGGCCGTCGCTCCGGCCCCGATCACCGCTCGGCGCTCACTGCCGGCGTGTGCCTCGGCGATCGGTTCCATGCATGCGAGTCGGCGCGAGCATGGGATGGCTCGGATGGCGGCGAGAAGATGACAGCCCCGTGCGGGCTGCCCCGGCTTCGATTGCGCCGTCTACCCGGCGAACGAGGATGAGAAGATGCAGACGCGTGCCTCCCGGCATTTCGGCATCCCGCCTCATCCACTCGCCTCCACACCAGCCGCGCCCACCGTCGGAGAGCATCCGATCGCCAATCCGCCGCGCCGGACCGGCGGGTGAAGGTGGTCGGCAGGGAGTGGGCGGCGTTTCCACCTCGGCGGACGGGAGGAAATCGTTCTACGGAAGACCTGTAGACTCGGAGGGAGGCGTCTTCCCGTCGTCGGGATGCATTTTCCTGCGGGAGAATGCATCCCGATCGTTCTACAGCTCTTTCGTAGACCCATCGGAAAGCATCTTCCGGCGATTTGGCGGCGTTCTTCCCTTGGTCGGAGAGACTTCCCCGTCGGAAAATCCTTTCAGATCGTTCTACAGGTCTTCTGTAGAACGATCAGGCGAGACACAATCGGCACAGAGCGCTTAGTATTGGGGATACTCAAGTGAGGCCATACCGGTATGCCGATCCATGCGAAGCAAGGAATCCCGCGGCAGGCCATCGGAGATTCCTCCCTTTGCCGGGAATGACACCGCCGCGCCATTGACCGAGGTCCGCGGAGTATCGAGCCTGATCAGCCTTAGGCAGGAAGGGAGGGACTACTCCATGGAGGAGAGGCTATCCTCCGCAGGGACCTCCCGCTCCTCTGTCCCGGCAAGTCCACCCCGTTAGCCCTGAGTAGTCCTGAACTCCGAGCTAACGCAGTGCGAGGAGTCCAGGACGTATCGAAGGGTGGCCTTGTTCCACCATGCCCTCGGCTAGCCCCGACCGTCCTTCGATACGCTTCGCTACTCAGGACTAACGGGTTTTCACTCGTCACTCATCACTCCTCACTCTTCACCCCCCACTCCCCACTACCTACTTCCAACTCCCCACTACCTACTCCCCCGCTATCTCCCCACCCTGCCGGCAAAGCGGGCGTGGGCGCGGATGATCTCCGCGAGGGCCGCGTCGTCCTGCTCGAGGAGGATGCGGTCGCCCTCGGCGCGGGGGATGAGCAGGTTCGGCTCGACGTTCCGCAGGTCGATCGCATACTGCGACGGTCCGAGGCGGACTCCGTCGAGCGCGATGTTGGAATGGATCTCGCCGCGTTCGGCGAGGACGGTCACCGCGTGGTCTACGGCGCTCCTCATCTGAGTCTTCAGGTCTTTCATTCCGGCCTCCGTTGTCGATGGTCTCGGAAACCGTTTACCTGAGGCGGATGGGCGCGAAACATCCCGCCCGTCAGTCGAACTGGTCCCGGATGGTCCCCATCAGGTAGCGGAGGCTCGGGCTGTCGCCCGTGAGCCGGAGGAGCCGCTCGAAGCGATCGATCGAGTTGACGAGGTACGGGCGGACCTGCGCCTTCGAGTGATCGGTGTAGCCGCCCTGCCGGTTCTCGACGTACGCCAGCGCAAGCCAGGCGTACCCGCTCGCGCGCAGGGAGAGCTCGTGATCGGGATCGGCCTCCAGGGCGCGGTCGAAGTCGGCGAGAGCCTTTCGAAGGGTCACCGGGATGAACATGCGTCCGGCGCGGAGGACGGGCGCGGGTGTCGTCGGCACCCGCTTGCCGTCGACGAGCAGCGTCACCGGCGTATCCGCGGATGCAAGGCGAGGCGATCCGAAAACCAACAAAGCAAGTACTGCGTACAGCATCGTTCGTTTCATGGGTACTGCCTCCCGGGGAGAGCTATCAGTTGTCAGTTATCAGTCCTCAGTACAGCAGGTACGGCTGGCGGATGGCCTCCCATTTCTCCTCGTCGGGGAGGAGGCGGGCATCGAAGTCGCCGGGAGTGGCGGAGGGATCGTCCACCCACTCGCGGAGGAACGTGCCGCCGGAGAGGAGATCGATCGCCAGGCGCTCGGTCTCGTACTCGTAGGGGAACACGCGCCAGATCTCGTAGCCGGGATGCTCCATGCGGACGGCCTTCAGGATAGCGGCGGCGATCCGGTAGGGCTTGAACTCCTCGTGGCGATACCACTTGTTGTCCGTGTGGATCATGACGCCGGAGCACATCTTGTGGACGTGCTTGTGGAAGGTCGGCTCGAAGAAGCACGGCCTGATGCAGCATCCCCGGAGCCACTCGGGCGCGAGCGACCGCATCCGGCGGAGGATCGCGGCGAAGTCGATGTCCGAAGCGCCGACGAGTTCGAGGGCGGTGGTCGTCCCCCTGCCCTCGCTGAGCGTCGTGCCCTCGAAGAGGACGGTCCCCGGGAAGCAGCGCGCCATGTTCAGGCTCGATGCGTTCGGGCTCGGGTTCACCCACGACAGCTCCAGGACCGGCCAGCCGAACCCGGGGGCGGCATCGGGGTCGTAGTCGGTCATGGCGATGACGCGGAGATCGACGTCGAGGCCCTTGAGGTCGACGTACCACTGCGCGATCTCGCCCGGCGTGAGTCCGTGGCGCATCTGGAGCGGGCCGCATCCCACGAAGCTCTCCCACCCCGGTTCGAGGATCGTGCCCTCGATCGGCCGGCCGACGGGGTTCGGGCGGTCGAGCACCCAGATCGACTTGCCGTGCGCGGCGCAGGCCTCGAGCATGTAGGTGAGCGTCGTGACGAAGGTGTAGATGCGCGTGCCTATGTCCTGGATATCGACGAGCACGACGTCGAAGGTCTCCATCATGGCGTCGGTCGGCCGGCGGACGTCGCCATAGAGGCTGAAGACCGGGATGCCGTAGGTCGGATCGATGTAATCCGCCGACTCGACCATGTTGTCCTGCTTGTCGCCGCGCATCCCGTGCTGGGGCCCGAAGGCGGCGACGATGTTGACGTCCGGGCAGGCGATCAGTTCGTCGAGCGTGTGGGTGCACTCGCTCGTCATCGATGCGGGATGGCCCAGAAGGGCGACTCGCTTGCCGGCAAGCGGCTTGCGGAGTTCAGGGTTCTGAAGTAGTTCGTCGATTCCTAGGTTCATGTGTTTCCTCGCTATGTACGTTAGTCGCCAAGGTCACAGTTGCCGCAGGCCGGTCGCTATCCGAACAGCCTCCTCGACCGAGAGCATGGTGTCGGTCTGACCGTGCCGTAGCAACCGATCACGCGGCGCTTGTCGATGCTGCGTATCTGAAGGAGGCTGATCTTCGACCTCATGGCCAGCCCGCCGTCAGGCGGTTCGCTGCCTTCTACCGGATCAAGCCGGATCCGGACGATGTCGCCGCGCCTAATCGTTGAGTTCACGATCCGTCTCCTCCTCGAGAGCGTGGAACTCCTGCTCCATCTCAAGGTACACATCGTCCATCTCCCTGCAGCCTTCGATCACCTGATTCCGGAGTTCGGCATTCTCATGCTCATTGACCCAGCGATCCATGAGATCGGCAATGACCGCACTGCGATCGCCGGGACCGACCCGCCGCTCGAAGCGTTCGAGAGTCTCGATCGGAAGAGAGTAGGTTCGTTTCGCGAGTCTCATACTTTGCCTTCTTCGTCCGGCGACGCTATCTCAGTATATCATATGCGTAGCAAGTATGGGGCATGTTGAAGCTCAGTCCATGGCCCCGAACTCGCGGGTGAAGGCGGCGGTGACGGCGGGATCGTCACGGCGTTTGACCGCGTCGCGGACCTTGCGGCGGCTCCGGTCATCGGCGTAGACCGCGAGCGCCGTGGCCGCCTCCGATGCGAGCTTGGGGCCGCTACTCCCGATCACTTCGATCAGGAAGTCGAACGCATCGTCCCGCCGGAGCAGGGAGATCGGAACGATCAGCATACGGCGGAAATCGGGGGCAACGTTCGTCTCCCAACTCTCGCGGAGGATCTCGAACGCCTCGGCCTCGTGCGATTGGCCGAGCGCAAGCGCCGCCTGCTCGGCGACCTCGGGGCTCGTCGATTCCAGGAAGTCCCCCACGAAGCGCATCAACGTAGCCGGAGAGATCGACAGGAGCGCGCTGAAGCACTCGCCCATCACGGTCGGTTCGGTGTCGCCGACCAGCGCGATCACCATCTCGGCGCCTTCGGTCCCGAGGTGCACGAGCGACTTGACCGCCGTCCGCCGGGGGTTGATCTCCGGATCGACGAGGAGGCGCGTCAACTCGAACGGCGCCTGGGGGTGGCGCATGTTGGTGAGCGCGACGGCACAACTCGCGCGCAGATCGTCGGCCATGTCCTTCTTGCCGCCGAAAACCGGCTCCATCTGCATGTGCCGGATGCCCCGGAGGTAGACCTCATCGCCCACGTGATCGAGCCGCTGCAGGACCTCGGCGATGGCGGTCTTCGCCTGACAACCCTTGTCGGGGTTCGTCATGAACCGGTTGAACGCCCGGACCATATCCTGCTCGAGGTCGTGGATGCGCCGCAGACCGGCAATCTCGGCGGCGAGGGCCGCCAGCGTCGCCTGCGAGCCCTTCAGGGCCCTACGCAGGGTCTCGACCGCCGCGTCCGTGATCGGCGCTCGGTAGATGGCCTGCAGGCGGGCGAGTTCTTCGTCAAGAGACTGCTTTCTCATCGAGCCGATTGTAACAGCCGGTATGCCGAGTGTCAATCTGCAGCCCCCGAGGCGCCAGGGCGAACGCATCTTGTCTACCCATCATTGCCCATGTAGGAGGAGTCTTGCGGACGGTTTGCATCCGCTGACTCCGACGTCGGGATTACCGATCCTAAGGAATCGCGGAATCCCTCCTGCACAGGAGATGCGTTCGCCCTGCCCGAGGCGCGCCTTGCGGAATCGGTGGGCGGGTGGTAGACTGTCGGCAATGTGGTCTCGCCGACGGCCCGCAACTTCGGGGTCGCTCGCGGGTCATATGTTTCGGAAATGGATGACACCACCCGAGGAGAGATCCCGCATGAGACGGTTGATGTGGCTGATATGGACCGCTTTGATCCTGCAGACGCTCATCGGAAGCGCATCGGCAGGCCCACTGCCCGCTCCGAAGATCGTGCCGGGCCGATACGTATACACGATACCCGAGGGGTTCGATCCGCCCATGATCGGCCGAGCGGGGATCGAGGAGATCCAGAGGAGCGCCGAGAAGCTCCACTACCCATACTACGTGGTGCTGGTGGAGTCCTTTCCCGACAGCCTCATGAACTCCGCGAAGAGCGATGAAGATGCCGCCGCCCGGGCGATAGACGGCCTCGCGGAGGACTGGCAGCGGTCCTCGGAGACCTTCGACGTGGGCAGGTCGTCGATCTTCCTGCTCGCGTACAACCCGCGCCAGTACCGATTCCTGGCGGGCGCGACGTGGAAGTCGAAACTCGGGTTCGAGCGGCAGGCCCATCAGCCGCACACGAACATCTTCGTGCGGTCGGTCCAGGGCACGCCGAAGGACCCGAAGACCGGCATCATCGAGATGATGAACGCGGTGGACGAGTACCTGTTCGACCAGACCGACCCGGCGCGAATCCGGGCGCGTCAGGAGGCGGCGAAACGTGCCGCGGAACTTGAGAGGCTCCGGGGCGCTCAGGGCCGACTCGACGAACAGGTTCTGCGCCTCGAGCAGCTTCTCAAGAGCCCTAGGGAGTACCTGCCGTCCGACATCCACAGCTACGAGGTCGCCCTGGACAAGGCACGGAAGGTGCGGCTGGCCAACAACCCGGATGCGATGCTCAGGGAGGCGGACTCGCTCCTGCAGAGCAACGACGCGCTTGAGGAGCACGTGCAGGCGCGCGCCGCGGAAGCCGCGCGCCGGAGACTGGTGGAGATTACTGAGGCATCCGCGATCGCCCTCGCGCTCGTAATTGCCGCCACCATCTTCCTCATTCGTCTGCTGGGATACCGACGACTCCGAAGGACGTTCAACTCTACCGCAGACGAATGGGCGACCAGGCTGCTCAACGCGAAGTCGAAGTACGCCGACTTCTACGGCACGGAGCGCGGAAGCGTGGCGGGCCTGTCGGACATGACCGGCGAGACCAGGAAGCTCTACGACAAGGTAACCGCCGAGGTCGATGCCGTCTACCTCGGCGTGGAGGCGATGGAAGCGCGTCTGGAACTGTGCCGCGGAACCGCCCGGCGGGGCTCGTTCTTCTTCACGTCCCCGCTCAGGAAGGCGCTCAAAAACCTGAACAGCGAGTTCGAGTTCGACACCGGGCAGTTGGACCCGCGCAACCTCTTTGGGCCGCCGACCAAGGTCCTGAAGGTCAAGCCGTCCGAGTTCTTCAAGGAGTTGGAGGAGCGCTATGCGACGACCATCGAGCAGTGGAGCGAGTTGAAGGAGGCCGCGAGCATCAGGCTCAAATCCGCCGAGGAGCTCTTCCCGGAGAGCAAGCTTGACTCGATGCTGGAACTCGCCGATCAGCACGGCATCCCTCACGCCTGGCTCAGCGATCATCCGCTCTTCGGCGGCGACGAGGAAGACGAGGCGCTCTACGACGGCGTGAACGCCAACCGCAAGAGCGATCCCGTAGCGTTCGCCGCCAGGATCCATGAGCTGGCCCAGACGGAAGGACGCGTAGAGGACCGCCTGAACCGGCTGATCGAGGCGATCAAGGCCGTCAAGGGATGTCGGCTCGATGCGCCGCCGATCCTCGGAGAAACCATCCTCTCACCGCAGGACGACCCACGCCTGACCTTCGAGTCGGCCAGGAATGAGGAGGACCGGTTCGCCGGGATGCTGGCCGGAAACAGCGCCAAGCGAGCGGTGGAGGATGTCGAGGCGCAGGCACAGGCCGTTCAGAAGTTGTACGAGACCTGCAGGGAGCAGACCGCTGCCGTGCAGAGCGCGATAGAGGATGCGGCCAGGACAATCGAACAGACCGCCGGCGCCGTGAAGGCAACGGACGACCTCGCAACGAAGGCCGCGTCTCGGCTCGAAGAGGCGAGACTTGTCCACAGCAACGTACGCAGCGCACAGTCGTGGCTGGACAGCGGACGGCAGTTCCTCGAGGAGGGGCGGCAGATACTGGAGTCGGCGCGGAACAAGCTCCAGGACAGCCGGCACCTGGAAGCCCGCCGGGAGGCATGGAAGGCATCCGAGCTGTTCTCGCGGGGAGCCAACGGGTTCGATCAGTGCATCGCCCAATGCGACGAACTCGACAAGCAGAAAGCCCTCTACGAGTCGAAGCTCTCCAGGATGGATGAGGCCCGCCGACGAGCCGAGAAGCGCATTCGTCATTACGGCAGATCGCCCGGCCGCATCGGAGAGATCCCCAGGCCCGACATCCTCGGCCCGACGGACTACGTGCTCCTGCTGGCGGCGCTGGAGAAGCTCGAGCAGGACTGGGACGACGAGGTAAGGAGAGCCCAACGGGAGTATGAACGCGAGCAGGCCAGGATCAGGGCGGCAGAGGAGCGCAAGCGACGCAACTCGTCGGGCGGAGGGTTCTTCGGCGGATCGTCATCCGGCGGTGGATGGGGTGGCAGATCCTCATCCGGCGGCGGCTGGGGCGGAGGGGGATCGTCCTCCAGCGGCGGCAGTTGGGGCGGCGGAGGCGGTTCCTCGTCCAGCGGCGGATCGTGGTAGCCGGCCCGATCAGTCCGGGACTACCCTGACATCGACGGAATCGCGGTCCGTGGTCGGGCGGAACTCGATCGTGCAGCCGTCGAACCGGAAGCGGGCGACGTCGGACGGCCCGAGGAACGGCTTCAGTCCGCGGGCGACCGCGGGATCGGTGAACGAGTCGACGATGATCCACTTCCCCGGGAGCTTGCCGGACGCATGCTGGTCATAGAGCCTGCGCGCGATGATGCAGGTCGCGCCCTTCCCCACTCGGGCGGCCACATCTCTGAAGGTCCGCTCCGAGAGCGCGTGTCCGCATACGACGAAGCACTCCACCGAGTCGAGCACCTTGCCGGTGACGAGGTGATCGAACACCGCCACGCTGTCGATCGGGACGAAGAACGGCCACGGGAACACCGGATACACCGTCCCGTTGTTCAGGGAGATCGCGCCGTCCCTGGCGACCCCATGTGTGAGGATCGGCCAGACGTGCAGCCACTCCGCCGAGATGTCATCCATCGGATGCTCGCGGTTGCCGAGAAGTCTGTCGCGGAACATGGTCCCCTTCTGGCCCCATGCGCCGTCCGGCAGGCGGATGATCGCCACCTTCGGCCGGTAGTCGCGCCAACTCACCTTGCGGGGGTGCGCAGGCACATAGCGCCGATAGAAGTCCTTCACGACCTTCCCGTAGGCGGTCAGTTCATAGCTGCCGTCATCGTTCCAGCGGAGAAGTGATCCCTTCGGGGGAGCCTCGGGATGGCGGAGTTCGCAGACCTGGAAGTCTAGGTTCTCCACGTAGAGCGCATCCGCCCCGAGCCAGTAGCCCATGAGGAGCGCCGACCGCAGGGCTTGGGGCGAGTGGCCGGGGTAGTACCCGCCGCACCAGAGGTCCGGCGAGACCCACCACTGGCTGTCCGGCTCGGCGTACTGGATGGCGGCGCCAAGGGAGATCGCCATCACCACCGAGCTGAGGTTCTCCTTCAGGATTTTCGGCGCGACGACCCAACCGGCCCGGGCAAAGATATGGAACATGTCGGGCCAGACCTGCTCCGCCGCATTCACGACTCGGCCCTTGTAGTACCGCTCGTGGATCCGTTTCGCGGAGGCATAGATGAGGTTGTAGGCCGTCTCCATGTCCTTGCCGTCGGTGTCCGCGAACCTGGGAGCATCGAGCGCCGGGGGCTCGGGGTACGTGGCGAACTGGTGGCTCGTGAGCTGCATGTGCTCACACTCATCGTGCGTAATGCCGATCAGCGCCGGAGCGCCGGGCTTAGCCGGGGGAAGCACCTGCTCCAGCCAGTCCATCCGAAGGTCCCACCGATGCGTCCCGTCGGGATGGGCGAACTCGTTCACGCCGGGCTCGAGTTCGAGGGACTTGGCCCAGTTGGCGGACTCATCATTCAGCGTGTATCTGATGCCGAGCGACCGCATGGCATCGTCTATCCTTGCGACCCTTCGGGCCATCGCTTCCGGGGTCCCGGCGCCGTCGGGAATGAGGTGGTAGACGAAGAAGTTCACGCCCAGCTCATCGAGCGCCTTCCGCAACTGCTCGTCGGAGGCCGGCTCGCAGTCGGACCTGTAGATCCAATCGCTCCCGGCGTTGTCCACGCCGAGGAGTATGGGGCGGTCACCGGCCCGACACAGGCCGACCGCGAGTATCAGGACGACAACCAGGAGCCAAGTATTGGGCGACGACATGGTCATACCTTTCTGAATAGATCGAGCTGCCTCGGCACGAAGGATGCGTTGATCCGCGCCCCGAACCAGCCGTTCGGATCGGCCATGCGGGAGAGGATGGTCTTGGCGTGGATGGGCTTGATGGCCATGTCAGGGCACGCGCTCGGACCGCGTGATGCCCGGCACCCTGGAGAGCTTCTTGTCGAACGAGTAGAGCCGGCCATCGCAGTCCTGAATCGCGGCAGCACAGGCACAGGCATCTCCGAAGCTCTTCACGCCATCGGTGTACAACTGCAGCGCCAGAAGATAGCGCTCCTTGTCCGGCACGAGGAATCCATCAGGGTTGATGATGGCGGACAAGCCTTCGAGGATACGCTCTCTTGGAAGCTTGTAGAACGAAGTGAGTACCCAGACAACCTCAGCCAGGTTCACAGGGTCACAGACGACAACGGTCCGCCCGGACTGCACCCCCTTGAGGATCTCGTAGGCCTTGGCGAACTGCACGGGATCATCCTGCATTACGTAGCGAAGGATCACGTTAGCATCGATCGAGTAGACCTCAGTGTCAGGCCTCATCCATTATCTCCTCTACGACCGCCTTCATGGTTTCCTCGAGGATGGTGTCCCAATCCGTCGTCTTGCCTTTCGCGTACTCATGAAATATGCCGGCCACTTCGAGAATAGACTTCACGGGCTTGATAGTGATCTCGTTCTCGCCGATCTCGACTCTAACCTTGGATTTCGGCTTGATACCGAGTTTCCTGCGCGCCGCCGCAGGTATGCTAATCTGCCCGCGTTCCGAAACCGTTCTGATCATCATACTCACCACCATTCTGCATGCATTATACCACGGATTCAGAAGAATGGAGACTCTCAGAAATCCCAGCCGGGGTGCGGCCGAGGAAGCAGGAACGCACGGTCGAGATCGCGGAGGAGTTCCGCCGGGCCCGAGAGTTGGTCGGTGATCGAGAGTCCGGTCGCGGGACGGACCCCGAGCCACATGCGGGTGAAGGCTCCGACCGACGCCTTGAGCGTCGGCAGGGAGAGCTTCTCGCCTCGAACCGCGCTCGAGTCCTGCCCGAGCGTAACGATGTAATCGCCGCTGATGCCCCGCCATGGAGCGGACCCGTCGATCAGGGTCTCGATGGGATCGTGCAGGCGAACGTTGAACCGTAGATCGGCGCACGGAAGGTGTGTTCGGGCCATGCAGCCGGGCAGATCGAGGATGCGCATCTGCCAGTATGCAATGGAGTGGTGGAAGCTTTCGAACTTGGACTTCTTGCGCACCTCTCGACTCTTCATCGGCTGGCGCAGGAGATCCTGAAGCTGTATCCCCGCAGGCTCGCAGACTCTGACCACGTGCACCTGGTCGCCGAGGCTCTTCAGGAGGCCAAGCAGTTCGAGGAACTGGTCGCCGGTCTGCCAGCACATCGCAAGGACGTTGTACGGACCGTGGCCTACATCCTCCGGCTTGATCCAGACGAAATGCGTCAGCTCACCCTTCGGCCCGTCGTAGTAGCCAAGACCGAAAGCGGTCTTGTCGCGCATCATCTCGCCGCGCGTCGTGTCCGGCGAGAGCACGTTGCACGAGCCGTGGCCTCTATGGCGAGCCATCCGCGAGGCATGGACCGCCTGCCAATCGTCCTTGGTAATCCGGCAAGGCACTCTCGGGTCGGAGCTCACGAGCAGGTCGGCCGGATCGAAGGAGATCCAGCTCTCGTAGGAGCCGGTCCCGAATCCGAGCCTGTTGTAGTACCCCTGCTCGAACATCCCCAGACCGGAGACAAGCGCACCGTCGGCGGCAAGGGACGCCACGGCGTGCGCGGTCAGTCTGCTGGCAATCTTCTGCTTGCGGGCAATCCGGCTGGTGGTGACCGCGCCGACTATGCCGAGAGACAGGTCGTCCTCCAGATGGCGCACGGTACCCGGGATAGTGCCCACGAAGCACTCCGGCGAGCCACCGATATCCGCCACCCATGCTCTGGCGGCGGACAGGAATAGATCGACGCATTCCTCCTGGCCCTCCTCCATCCATCCGATCTCCCGCCAGATCCGATGGACGGCGTCTCTGTCCCGCTGGTGGTTGTATGTCCTAAAACCCATCGCCGTATGTCTCCTGTTGTCAGCGTGATTGTAGCAACCGGCTTGTGGCGTGTCAACCGCCGTGCCGTAAGTGTCGACCTCGACGATGGCCGGAAATGGCGCAAAATGGCGGAAAAACTGGTATTTGTAACGGGCCATATTAACTTGACAACAAGCGGTTTGTGTGCTAGTATCCTTACGATTAACGCCCGTGATACTACGGGACGATGCGCCTATCCGCCTGGCAGACCGGCGGGATGGAAAGGGGTGATGCCTGAAACACGAGTCAGAGAATACCCAAGACTGAGTTGTCCAACATGTATGGAGGAGAAAAGATGAGATACAGGATTACTGTACTTTGCTGCGCGCTGCTCTGCCTCATCGCAACAGCGTCGATTGCAGCAACAATAAGCTACACGGACTCAGTACCGCTCGCGAAGACGAACTGGACGAGTTCGATCACCGTACAGAAGTTCGATCCGAGCCTGGGAACGCTGACGGGCATCACGTTCATGCTCACGGGCTACGTCGAGGGAAGCGCCAAGTTCGAGAGTCTGGATGCGGCGCCGGCCGTGGTTTCAATGAACCTGTCGGCGAGAGTAAGTCTCCAGCGTCCGGACCTGTCCGACTTGGTGGTAAGTGTTCCGGTGGTATCGACCAGCGACGCTGTCCCTGCTTTCGACGGATTGGCGGACTTCGGGGGCACGTCGGGCAAGACATATCCCGGCCTGACTGCCAGTCGGATCGAGCAGAGCAGCGCAGTGCTGCCGAGCGACTTGACGCTGTTCACGGCATCGTTTGCCGGAGAGAATATCGTTCTGCCGGTAGCCGCGAGCGGCAATTCGGAGGGGAGCGGCGCAGGCAATCTTCTGGTCGTATTCCAGACGTTCGCTTCAGCGGCTGCCACGGTCACCTATGAGTATGAACCCGTTCCCGAGCCGTCGAGCCTGATGGCGTTGCTGATGGGAATCGGAGGTATCGCAGGTTTGTCATCAAGGAAGAGACAGCCGTAGAAGCCTTGTACTACCGCGCAGAGTCCGCCAAGGACCGGTCGTCTCTGCGCACACAGACAATAAGGAGATATTAGGTATGAAGAGAGCGTGCTTCCACTTGTGTGGAATGCTGCTTCTTATTGTGCTGGTCGCGCAGGCGGCGGGCGCAGCGACGATCTCGTACAGTAGCAGTATTCCTCTTTCGACCACAAACTGGGAGAAGCAGATCAGCCTGCCGCAGTTCAACCCTGCATTAGGAACACTCGAATCGGTCGAGATTCGCCTGGCGGCTTACGTCGAAGGCATGGCCTTCTTCGAGAACATGGACGCCGAGCCGACCGAGGTTACCACCGAGCTGTCGGCGCAGATCAGCCTGCACGACAGCGCGCTGACGGCCGTCGCCTTCCCGATTCACACGGTGGTGGACTCCGTCGAAGCGTTCGACGGCGACGTCGACTTCGGCGGCACATCGGGCAAGATGTATGCGGGCCTCGCGGCCGACGACAGCGCGGCCGATCAGACCACCGATCCGAGTCGCCTGAGCCAGTACACGGGCACGGGAACGATAGACTTCACCGCGCAGGCGACCGGTAAGTCGAGGGTCGTCGGACCGGGTAACCTCGCCGCCGGATTCCAGACCAAGGCCAAGGCTGATGTCACCGTCATCTACACATACTCGGACATCCCCGGCGCTATCGGCGACCTGGTATGGATCGACAGCGATGCGGACGGCATCTACGAGCCGGCGATCGGTGAACTCGGTGTGAACGGAGTGCGCGTGGACCTCTACGACTCGGAAGGCAACCTCGTCGCCACTACCTACACGACGAATCATCCGAATACCGGAGAGCCGGGATGGTATCTCTTCGACGGACTGACGGCCGGACCCTATGAGGTAGTGGTCGCAGCCGCCAACTTTGATCGGTGCGGGAAGCTCTACGGCTTTGCCCAGACCTATGACTACGATCTCATTCTCGATAATCAGACGTACTACGGCCTCGGAAGCGGCGAAACCTTCCTGGGCGCCGACTTCGGTTACCGCCCTCGGACTCAGCCCGGCACGGGTACTCCCGGCTACTGGAAGAACCACCCGCAGGCTTGGCCGGTCGAGAGTATCACCATCGGCGGCGTGACGTACACGAAGAGCCAGGCTATCGAAGTCATCAAGGGCTCCGGCGGTGACAAGTCCAACACTCTGTTCAGTTCGCTTGTCTGCGCTATGCTGAACGTTGGTCTGGGCAACAACTCCGCCTGTATCAACGACACTCTGTATGCCGCGCAGAACTGGATGGCCACCTACGGCCCTGCAGGCAGCAAGGTGAAGGCCAACTCGCCGGCGTGGAAGGCCGGGGAGCCGCTGCACACGACTCTGGACAAGTACAACAATGGTCAACTGTGCGCGCCTCACCGCGACTAGAGCCGCACGGTTGATATAGAAGACTCACCTGAGAAGTACGAACCAGGTAGACGACGAACAGATGAGCCGACGCCGCAGTACGGGCGTCGGCTCATCTATTGGTATCGCAGTCCATCGGGAAACGTGACTATGTCCGGCGAGGATCTCATCGGCGCCGTGGAGACGGGCCTGGTGGATGAGTACTCGGACATACAGGCGAAATCAGAGCGGGCAGCGGGGATGATCGGCGCCTACTCGAGCCAGAGCAGATCCTCCGACGCTCCGATGGTGTAGATCCGCCGGGAAACCGTGCAAGCCTTGCCCGACTCGATGTGGACGATCCGCACGTCCGGGTACCAGTTGTTTGCCATCAACTTGTTCGCGCTTCCCATGTAGGCTATGAACCTGCCGTCGGGGCTCCATGCCAGCGAGCCCCGACATTCCCGGTGATCGGAATGGCGCGCTTGCTCTTGCGGATGCGGTCGTACACCGTGATCCCACCATCAGCCCACCACGCAAGCTTCGATCCGTCCGGACTGAATACTGAGTGAGAAGCTTTGCCCAACAGCTCGATCTTGCGAGAACGGAGGTCGAGGATGGCGTCAGCGAGACTAAGTGTGCATCCCGCCGCGTAGAGGCGCCTCCCGGCTAGTGGTCACCAACAGATGGCGGCAGTCAGGTGAGAACCTGGCGGAGGAGACGGATCGAGCGAGGCGTTCGGGCAATTCGGCGAATGTCTCTCCACTTGATCTCAGGATGAGCCACTTGTCTGCCCTCCTGCAGACAAGGAGCGATCCGTCGCCCGATACGGCCTCGACTTCATGTACCTTCGTCACCTTCCCGATCGGCGTATCCACCCAACGACCGTTTGCGACTCTGCTCGATACGATGGATACATCGTAGGTCTCGTTCATCCCGGCCGATTCCGACGCGACAACCCAAATCATGCCGCCCCTGGCGTCCGAAGCGTAACACTCGGCCCGTTCACTCACACTGTGCCTTTGCGCCGATCCGACCACGAATCTCCGGGTGGAGAGGTCGAGGACTCTGCAGTCGGTATCCGCACCGATCACCAGTAGCCCGACCGCGTCGCGGCCGACCTCGGGATGCTCGGCGCCGATGGTGGGGATGTAGATCATGCCCAAGATGATCACGGTGAGCAGCGCATAGCTGGCGGTATTCATGCGAGCGGAGATCACCAGCGCCGACCCGACGGACTTCACGGACAGGAGCTTCCTCAGGAACAACATGACCAGCAGGGCTTCGGCGGGTATCGTGAGCACATACGATACGGGCAAGCCGGGCCATACTACCTGGCGCCCCATGAACGGGAGCCTGATCAGGCTGGTGATGGCGTTGAGGACGCAGAGCTGTGCGAAGACCTTACGAAACGTGCCGTCCACGATGTACTTCCTGACCGCACGAGCCTCGACGTAGCTGATCAGGAGGATGACCGGTACGGTGATCGCCATCGTCACGACGTAGATGGACCACATCAGGGGCGATGAGACCACCTCAACGAACGACGGAACGTATATGTTTGCCCACGCCGCGGTCGGAACGAGCAGCAGGACAAACAGGAATGCGATTCTCTTGGCCATGGTTGCAGTACCCAAGGGATGAAACACGGCTGCGGATTGTCCCGGGCTCACTATACCACAATATCATGGATCCGTCGTCCTGATGGCGATATGATTCCGTCGTTGCCAGCCCCCGCCGGAAGGGAGTATAATCGCGTAGCTCATCCTCAGGAGGAAGTGACGCGATGACCTCACCGGCTATCCTAGCCCGCCGCAGCGGTGGGATCCTTGCGCTCGCCATCCTCATCTCGATACCGGCGGGCGCTCAGTCACTCTTCGCGGGCGGGGACGATGTCCCTGAGTGCCGGGTTCGCCCGCTGACTCAATGACGGGATCGCTGATGGTAAGGTCGTGAAAGACAAGGGGGTACGAGGCATAGCAAGCATTCGACTGCGCGTGGTGCTGCTCATACTGATCACCCAGGCGATCATGATCGCCTGGGTCGCCGACAGCGAGATCGTCGGCGGGATCTACCTCATCTGCTACTCGCTGATGATGCCGACCGTGCTCTACCTCCTCGCGGCGCGCGTGCTCAGACGCTGGCTCCCCTTCGATGACCGCGAGCTTCTCATAGGTTACGTCGTGCTCACCGCGACGATTCCGATCATCGGGTTCGGCGGGCTGCGGTTCATCACCGAGGGCATGGGCTACCTGCAGTACTTCTCGGAGAAGCAGCCGCAGTGGTTGAAATACCTGCCGTTCGCCGGAAAGCTCCCGGTCCTGCAGGACGCCGCCGCCGCGCAGGGACTCTATCAGGGCGGGATGCCGGTCCCGTGGCGCGCGTGGGCCGTGCCGATCGCCTTCTGGAGCGCATACCTGCTCGCGCTCTCGGGCATCTGGATAAGCCTTGCGGGCCTCCTGCGCCGGGTGTGGATAGGCCAGGAACGGCTCTCATTCCCGGTGGCGATGCTGCCTGTCCGAATGATGGACAAGCGCGACGACATCTTCCGCCGACCGATCTTCTGGATCGGGTTCGCGATACCGACTATCCTGCAGAGCCTGCTTGCGATCCACGACTGGGTGCCTTCCGTGCCGGCGATCCAGATGAAGGCGTTCAACGCCGCACCGCTGCTGTTCAGCTCGCCGCCGTGGAACGCGATCCGCGACTTCAACGTCGGCTTCTTCCCGATGGCCGTCGGCCTGGCGTACTTCGTGCCGAGCAGCATCAGTTTCAGTTGTTGGTTCTTCGCGCTGGTGGTGAGGCTCTTCTGCGTAGTCAGTGCGATGTTCGGCTTCGACCCGGCGGGGACTCAGGCATCGAGGTTTCCCTACTACGAAGAGCAGGCATCCGGCGCGTGGGTGGCATTCGCCGCCCTGATGCTGTGGAGGGCTCGAAGCCACATCCGCTCGACCGTCGCCAAGGCGACGAACCAGGCTGAGCGCGATGCGATACGGAGGCTTTGGATCGGCGCGGGAACGTGCACCGCGCTCTGCGGAGCCATGATGTTCGTCGCGGGCATCCCGACCTTCATGGCAGGGCCGGTGATCCTGGTATACGCGGCATACGTGCTCACCGGAGCGAGGGTCCGCGCGGAGGCCGGCGGGATGTGGACCTTCGCGCCGCTCTGGTCGCCCCACGACACGGTACAGGCCATCTCGGGCACGGGAGGACTTACCCCCGGCGCGGTGACCTCGACCGGTTTCTTCGATCTCGTACACGTCGATATCCGCGGGCAGTCGCTCCCGTACCTGATGGAAGGGATGGACATCGCCGACAAGTCAGGCATCCCCTGGCGCACGGTGCTGGTCTGGGTCGGGATCGGGAGCGTCACGGCGCTCGCGCTCGGGTGGTGGAGCACTCTCTCCACGCTGTACGACGTCGGCGCGGCGACCGCCGAGGCGAACCCATATCCGATCAACAAGGCGAACATTGCGTTCGGCAAGGTCGATCGATTGGTGACGAATGCGAAACCGATCGATCCGGCGGGAATATGGGCGATGGCCTTCGGAGCGGTGTTCACCGTCGTGCTGACTCTGTTCAGTAGAGGGTTCATGGGGCTGAACCCGATCGGCTACATCCTGGCGAACACGCTCACGATGAAGTCGTTCATCGTGCCGTTCTTCATCGCGTGGCTGGCGAAGTCGCTGGTGCTTCGGTACGGCGGCAACCGGCTCTACCGACGGAGCGTGCCGTTCTTCGTGGGCATAGTCCTCGGCGACATCGTCACGCAGGCGTTGTGGGCCCTCATCGGCCAGGTTTTCCACGTGCCGATCTACCAGTTCCTGACATGATGGTCGATGGTTGGGCAGGACAAACGTATCGTGTAGGAGGGATCTTGCGTCGGTGAATGCCTGTCCTGAGTCAGTCGAGGCGCAAGTCCCGACGTCAGAGTTACCGGGCAAAGATCGCCCGGAAGACTCCTCCTACGGGGGGCTGGATGCTTCGGAAGCAGAGTCCGCGGTTTGTGCGAACGGCGCTACCGAAGCCCCTCGGGTGT
>Ga0208826_1000083_pt1 | contig 107423 bp, 90 predicted proteins | sample AD_UKC115_MetaG_FD_184451 | JGI IMG/M metagenome (GOLD analysis project Ga0208826, IMG submission 184451) | Active sludge microbial communities of municipal wastewater-treating anaerobic digesters from Hong Kong - AD_UKC115_MetaG (SPAdes)... | ecosystem: Engineered > Bioreactor > Anaerobic >... | reverse complement strand
GGTTGGAGCAGCGCATCCGCGGCGATCTTCTTCACGAGTTCCTCCGCCGACAGATCGAGCCTCAACGTGTCGGCGGCGTGGTCCATCTGCCTTCTGAGCCCCGATCTCTCGTGGATGTAGAGCTCATCGGCCTTCTTCTTCGAAGCCGGCTCCTCGTAGAACTCGTACGTGTAGGTACCCTTGCTATCCTTGACGGATCTGAACTTGATATGCAGTGCCTCTGCGACTCCCGAGAGAATCCGGGAGATGGGGAGATCCTTGGCCAGCACTGTCACCTTGTACTCCGCGACGCCCTTGTCGGCCTTGATCGTGATACCGGCCTGCATCCCTAGCGCCATCGAGAAGCTCGCCAGCGGTTGCCCGATCGATTGGATCGAGACCTTCTTGTCCAGTCGGGAGTCGGGGTTGTCCGCTGCCATGCAGCTTAGCGCGAACAGAAGCGCCGAGATGCAGAGGAGAATCGTCCTAACGCGTGCCATGTGTGTCACCTCGAGAGCTGATGATGTGTCGGTGGCCCTTATCAGTTCAACACCACATTAGCAGGGGAACGGGAGGAAATCAAGAGGATATCGCACCTGCGCTCGGTGATTTGCGCTCTTCACTCTGCGTTTATCGTATCCCATGCGCTGTCTTTGCCGCTCATCCAGCGCATGATGTGTGCGATCGATTCCCGGTACAGGCGAGATGCGTTCACGTAGGACCACCATGCCCCTAGGAGCACGAGGACCGTGGCAATCGCCGCCATGCTCGCCATCCACGCGAACCACCCCCAGCCGGCCCCGAACACCGCCGCGCCGAGGCCGAGTGCTCCCATCAGCACTCCGCCCGAGAGCGGCGCACATGCGAGCTTGGCCAGCTTCGACTGCTTGTTGCCGAGACTGTAGTACGCTGACTGGAGGGCGCGGAGCTGTTCCCTGACGTGGACCGGCGGGGATGCGCCCGCGAACGCATAGAGGCAGTATCTGACGGCGTCGGAGTTCCCTCGAAGGAGCGCGCGTCCGCCTGCTCGGAGGACGTGGGCAGTGGCGTCGAGCATGGCGCTGTCCCAACGCCCGGCCCGCGACCAGTAGGTGCTTGCGTTCCGGTAGTCCGAGTACTCGTAGTAGTAGATGTGGCCGAGAAGATCGAGTGCCGGAACGTAGGTCGGATACTCATGCAGAACGGAGCGGAGTCTGTCCTTGGCCCTTCGGATGTCTCCGCGCTCGACGTCCATCTCGGCGAGCGATACCAGTCGGTCTCTGTTTTCCACGCGCATGGCTGCAGAACTCCCGCACATATGATACCGCCATACGCGCAAACAGAAACGGGGCAGGGGAAGCGGGAGTGGGGAGTTGAGGGTTTAGAGTTTAGAGTTTAGAGTTTGGGGCTCGGGGTGCAGAGTGGGGAGTGTTGAGTGCAATGTCGATCTAGCTCCGCAACTCCCCACTCTCAACCATCAACTCTCAACTCTCAACCCTCAACTTGCTACACCGTGCGGATGTCCGATGTCGCACCTTCACGAAGCTTGATGTGCAATTCCTTGAGCTGCTCCTCGGTGACGGGGGAGGGCGCTTCGGTCATCGGATCGTATGCCGTCGCAGTCTTCGGGAACGCGATGACCTCGCGGATGTTCTCCTCGCCGAGCATCAGCATCACCAGACGGTCGATGCCGGGGGCGATACCACCGTGCGGCGGAGCGCCGTACTCGAATGCTTCGAGCAAGTGGCTGAATCGCGCGATCTGCTCCTCCTCAGGGATGTTGAGCAGTGTGAAGATCTTCTCCTGAATCTCGCGCTGATGGATCCTTATGCTCCCGCTGGCGACCTCGGCGCCGTTGCAGACCAGGTCGTAGGCATTCGACCTCGCGGAACCCGGATCGGAGTCGAGCAGCGGGATGTCGTCCTCATGTGGGGACGTGAAAGGATGATGCGCCGAGTCCCAGCGATTCGATGTCTCGTCCCACTCGAACATCGGGAAGTCCACGACCCACAGGAAGTAGAGCATGTCCGGGTCGCGCAGGTTGAGCCGCGTGCCCATCTCGAGCCTGAGTCCGCCGAGTGCCTTGGCGACGACCGCCGGTTCATCGGCGACGATCATGATCATGTCCCCGACCTTGGCGCCCGCTCGCTCCACGATGCCCGACATCTCCTGCTCCGTGAGGTACTTCGCGCTAGGAGACTTGATGCCTTCAGGCGTGACCTGGATGGTGAGCAGTCCCTTCGCGCCGAACGTCCGGGCGAGGGCGGTGACGTCGTCGATCTCCTTGCGGCTGTATGATGCGCACCCCGGCGCGAGCACGCCTTTCACCTGGCCGCCCTTGTCGAGCGCGTTTCGGAAGACCATGTACTGGCTTTCGGCGACGATATCGGCGAAGTTGATGAGCTCCAGGCCGAAGCGGAGGTCGGGCTTGTCGCTGCCGTACCTCTCCATCGCCTCGGCGTATGTCAGCCGCGGGAACGGCTTCACGATCTTCTTATCGGAGAGCTTCTCCACGATCTCGATCATCAATGCCTCGATGAGGTCCAGGATGTCGTCCTGCCTGACGAAGGACATCTCGAGATCGAGCTGAGTGAACTCCGGCTGCCGGTCGGCGCGCGGATCCTCGTCGCGGAAACACTTGGCAATCTGGAAGTACCGCTCGATGCCGGCGACCATCAGAAGCTGCTTGAGCTGCTGAGGCGACTGGGGCAGGGCGTAGAAGCTGCCCGGGTAGAGGCGGCTCGGGACCAGGTAGTCGCGGGCGCCTTCCGGAGTGCTCTTGATCAGGATCGGCGTCTCGATTTCCAGGAAGTCGCGCGCGTCCAGGAAGTCACGAATCAGCTTGATCATCTTGTGGCGGAGCGTGAGCTTCTCCTGCATCGTCGGCCGCCGCAGATCGAGGTAGCGGTACTTCAGGCGGACGAGTTCGTCCACGTCCACCTCGTCCGAGATCGGGAACGGAGGCGTCTTAGAGGTGTTCAGGATGTAGATCTGGTCGGCTGCGACCTCGATCTGGCCGGTGGTGAGGTTCGGGTTCTCGGTGCCCTCGGGGCGCTGCCGAACCTTGCCCTGTACGCTGAGCACGTACTCGCTTCGGACACTCTCCGCCGCTCCATGCGCTGCCGCCGAGATGCTGGGATCGACGACCACCTGCACCACGCCCCATCGGTCGCGCAGGTCGATGAATATCAGCCCGCCGTGGTCGCGCCGTTTCTGAACCCACCCATTCAGGCGCACTTCCTCGCCGATGCTCTCAGCCGTCAGTTCGCCGCACTTCTTCGTCCTTTGCCAATCCATGTCTATCCTCCGGCAGAGCGGAGCATCCTACTCGTACTCCTACTCATACTCAAAAGGTGGCTAGCCCACCAAACCTTTTATCTTCTCCACCGCCTGATCGAGCGGAACGTCGGTCTCTTCCTTTGTCTGCATGTTCCGTACCTTGATCAGACCTCGGCTCAACTCATCGTCGCCGATGATCGCGACGAACTGCGCCTGCTCGCGGTCGGCCGCCTTCATCTGAGCCTTGAGGCTCTTGCCTGCGTAATCGGTCTCGGCCGCGATGCCCGCCTTGCGCAGGTCGGCGAGCAGCTTGATGCCGGCATCGCGGGGCTTCTCGCCGAGCGTCGCCACGAACACCGCCGGGTGCGTCGTGACCGGGATCTCGATCCCCTGAGCTTCCATGATGAGCAGGGTGCGCTCGATGCCCGATCCGAACCCGATCGCGGGCGTGGGCTGTCCGCCCAACTCGGCGACCAGGCCGTCGTAACGTCCGCCGCCGATGACCGTGCTCTGCGCGCCGAGCTCGGAGCTCACTACCTCGAAGGCGGTTTTCGTGTAGTAGTCAAGTCCTCGAACGAGCCTGGGATCGAGCGTGTATTCGATGCCGAGATCGTCGAGGTAGTGCAGGACCTTTTTCAGGTGCTCGTCGCACTCGTCGCAGAGGTGGTCCACGATGTTCGGCACGCTGACCGTGAGTTCCTTACAGCGGGGTACCTTGCAGTCCAGCATCCGTAGCGGGTTCGTGTTGAACCTGGTCTGGCAGGTCTCGCACATCTCGACGAGATACGGCTGCACGTTCCGCTTCAGGGCTTCCTTGTACTGTGGAGCGCATCCCGGGCAGCCGACGGAGTTGATCTTCAGCTCGAAGCCGTGGATTCCCAGCGACGTGAGGTAGTGTATGCCAAGCGAGATCACCTCCGCATCGATGGCGGGGTCCTGGGAGCCGAATGCCTCGACGCCGACCTGATGGTGCTCTCTGAGCCGTCCTGCCTGCGGGCGCTCGTAGCGGAACACGCTGGTGATGTAGTAGAACTTGCTGATCGGTTGCTCGCCGAATAGCTTGTGTTGCACGTAGGCGCGCACTACCGGGGCGGTGCCTTCGGCTCGGAGGGTCATGCTACGCCCACCGCGATCCACGAACGTGTACATCTCTTTGCCTACGATGTCCGTGTGTTCGCCGACGCTGCGGGCGAAAAGCTCCGTCTCCTCGAATGTGGGAGTCCGGAACTCATCATATCCGTACAAGCGACAGATGTCCCGGAACTTGCCCTCGACGTACTGCCACCTGGGGCTCTGTTCGGGGAGAATATCGGCCGTCCCCCGCGGCGCAGCATATCGCATCAGTCGCTTACCTCCTGGCGATATTCTAGGCCATTTCACGGGGGAATGTCAACGGCGGACGCTTCGGGAAGCCTGCCGGCGCTCTACTGTATGTGTCTCATCCGACAGAGCAGGCTGCGGCAGTGCCTCGCCAGGCTGGTGTTCTGAGGATGCGCCAGCGATCCCAGAGTATATCTGAGCTGCTGGAGCATTGAACAGGAGTTGGCGCAGGACTTCCTTCCGCGGTCGCAACCACTCTTGATTCTGCCAGACATCGAACAACCTTCCCGGTCCCGAGAAGACGAGACTATACCAGCTTGATACCTTCCTGCCCGAACCTTGCCAGAATCCGCTCCCTGAGGGCGCTCTGTACGGCGTCCGCCTTGCCCGGCCTGACCTCGCCCGACACGCGGATGGTGATCTTGCACGCATCCGCTGCCGTGATGCCGTCGGCCTTCGGAGCGCTGACCACGCCGTCCACCTCGGATGCGACCGCCTTGCCGATCTCGTCGATGATCGAGCGCACCTTCTCCACCTCGGAGTCGGGCGCGACACTCACCTCCAGGATCGATTGGATCGGCCCGCGGGAGTGGTTCGTGACCAGCGTGATGTCGCCGTTTGCGATGATGACGAGCTTACCTACGTCGTCGCGTATCTGCGTTGTGCGCATCCCGAGTTCCACGACTGTGCCCGTGATCGCGCCGACGGTGACGTAGTCGCCGACCGCATACTGGTTCTCGAGCACGATGAAGAAGCCGGAGATGATGTCTCGCACGAGTTTCTGAGCGCCGAAGCCGACCGCGAGGCCCACCACTCCGGCGGCGGTCAGCACCGGGGCGACATCGACGTCGAAGACGCGGAGGAGCATCACGCCGGAGATGAAGATCAGTACGTAGGAGACGGTGCTCTTGATCAGGCTGCCGAGTGTCCTGACGCGGCCGGCGTTCGCGGGCGTCGGACCGCCTCGGTCTCTGCTGCATAATGCATCGAGCACGCGGTCCACGAGTCGGTACGCGATCCAGCGCACCACCACGAAGAAGATCAGGATCTTGGCGATGGCCCACGCGCGCGTCAGGACCAGAACAAGTGCGTCGCTCCAGAAGGTGCCGGAGAAGAGGTCTGCGTTCATCGGATATCCTCGCCTCTGAACGGGGCGGATTCGGGCCTCCGTTCGTCATCGCTAACCGCTGTCGGCGATTATACCAGATCACCGGCAGCGCGCGCGAGGACTATCCACGGGTAGGTGGCGCCTCAGCGGCCCGGTATATTCCTCCGCAGATAAGTGGTCTCATTACCACAGGAATATGATGTACTGAGGCAGGTAAGCTGGAAGGCCGTCGCACGGCAGTAGATCATCTCTGACTATGGAGGTAGTGCCACCATGAAGGCAAGACTGGTAGTAGCAGTATTGGTCGTCTCAGCATTGGTCGTCCTTACATCCGCGGTATGGGCTGAGAGTCCGGTCCGGAGTAACCCCCACAAGACCGTGAGTCCACCCAACGGCAGAAGCGCGAAGGTAATCAAGGAGTACACGCTGCCGTTTCCGAAAGGCCGTGTCCTGAGGCCGCGGATCTCCGGCGACTGGGTCTTCGCCATCTACAATACCGACCTGAGTTACCAGAACGCCACCGCGCAGATCGTCGGCTACAACCTGGCGACCAAGCAGACCTACACGTTCTGGCCCGGGGGCGCATACCAACCCGATGTGAACGGCGATTTCGCCACGTGGACCGGCAAGCCCAGCGAGCAGTTGACCTACCCAACGTACAACGGCCAGCCCAGCAAGGAGATGCCGTCGAACCTGCTGGTGTGCGATCTCGTGACCGGCCGCTACTACTGCCCGCCGATCAAGACCTACAACGCTGCCTTCCCCGTCGTCCGTGACCACTGCGTGGCGTACATCAATGGCGGGCACGTCTTCCTTGTGGATATGCGGAACGGGGTTACCCGGCGCATCTCCGACAGCGCAAAGGGCAACAGGAACGCCGGCCTCACGATCGGTGGCGACTACATAGCGTAGACCACCGTCTGCGACGAGACCCGCGTCTACCTCTACCAGATCTCCACTCAGCGGCTTACTACCATCGGCGGGGTTCCGGGCGTCAAGTGCTCGAACTCCGCTACTGACGGCGAGTCGGTCATCTGGTATGGTGTGTGCGATCAGACGGGCATCTACTCGTACGACATCAAGACCCAGCGTTACGGCGGCAGGATAGCCGAGGGGATCAGCTATCTCGATATCGACAACGGCCTGGTGGTCTACCTCAAGCCTCAGGGCCGCGTGTGCCATGTCTACGGCATATTCACCGAACCCGGCTCGGAGGAGCTCCGGATCAGCACGGACATCGCCGATCAGGGTCCCTCGGTCAGCGGCAATCGAGTCGTATGGGTGAAGAGCAACGTCGTCTACTGCGCCGAACTCGACTTCGGCAAGGCCGCGGTAGGCAAGCCTTTGTCATCAACGCCCTGACCTGATCACACTTCCTGCTGTCGCCGGTCACGCCGGCGACAGCAGGATCTCCTGACTCACTTTCCCCTCGTCTCCGGACCCACTTACCCTGTTCTTCTTGCCGGGATCAACCGATAATCCAGATGCGGGCATCTGCGCGGTGCGGGAGCACTTGCGGAGGGATTCGCCTCATATCCGAACCTCGTCAGTTCAGGAGGAAACTGCTTACATGTCCTGGTTAGGCAATGCCTTTGGTTTTCTGTGCAAGGGCGGACCAGTCATGGTGCCGCTCATGGCGTGCTCGATAGTCTCCGTCGCGGTGATGATCGAGCGCTACATACGTCTCAAGGAAGCGTCCGGGGACTCGGCCGGTCTGATGGCCCGGGTGGAGAACAGCCTGGCACTCGGCAAACCTCGTGAGGCGATCCAGACGTGCGAGCGCACCGGCACTCCGCTCGGATCGATGCTCGCCGGCGGACTCATGTGCGCTCAGAGCGACCCCAAGTCGGTCGAGAGTTGCATGGAGGAGCACGCGCTCAAGATGACCCCCGAGGTCTTCAAGCGCCTGCATATCCTCGATACCATCATCACCATCGCCCCGCTGCTCGGACTGCTCGGCACCGTTACCGGCATGATCCGATCGTTCAACGTTATCTCGACCAAGTCCGGGCTCGGTACTCCGACCGCGATCACAGGCGGTGTCGCGGAGGCCCTGATCGCTACCGCGACCGGTCTCGCCGTGGCCATCGTCACACTGATCGGCTACAACTACCTCACCGAAAAGGCCAAGAACGTCATCAGCGACATGGAGATCTACGGCACTCGCCTGGTCAACATTCTTTCGTCCGACACGGAGGAGCGCAATGAGGCTAAAGCGGTCGGAGCCTAGGAAGGCACGCATCGAGATCGTCCCGATGATCGATACCGTCTTCTTCCTCCTCGTGTTCTTCATGATCGCCTCGCTTGCGATGACGACCATGAAGGGCATGCCGGTCAACCTCCCGAAGTCCGGGACGGCGCAGGACCGGTCGATGGTCAAGACAGTCGTGACGATCACCAACAGCGGCAAGTACTACATCGACAAGCGCCAGGTGAGCTTCGACCAGATCTACCCCATGCTCCAGGCCCAGCTTCGGGACAATCCCAAGACGGTGGTCGTCATCAACTGCGACAAGGACAACAACTGGGGCAGGGGAATCGAAGTCATGGACGAGGCCAAGAGGGCCGGAGCCGAACTGCTTACCATTGCCACGGAGCCGAAGGCCAAGAAGAGTTAGCCCATGCGGGATAAGCTTCTCAGGTATACGCTAGCCATTTCCATAGGTTTGCATCTGATCGTTCTGGCGTTCGTCGGCGCGAGCTACGCCGCTCGCTCGATCGAGCCGGAGAACCTCAAGCTCGTTCAGGTCAGGGTGGTGGACCTCCCCGAATCGAAGCCGGTTTCAGAGCAGGCGAAGCCCGAGCCTGAGGTCAAGCCTCTGCCGACCGAGCCGGAGCGGGTCGCCCTCCCGGCCCCCGAGAAGCTGAGGACGGCCCCGGAACCGAAGCCCAGGCCCGTCGCCAAGAACACGGTTCGGCAGCCGAGCCCCGTTCCACAGCCGCCCAAGCGAAGCGTCACTCAGCCGCAGCCGACTCCGCCGAAACCAGGTATCTTCTCCGGCCTGACGAATGCCCCCAAGCGGCCGCCCCGCGTGGCGAGCAACAAGCCCGCGGGCGATCCAGGGGGCGAGTTGAACATGGGCTCCGGCAGCCGTCGAGGGCAGGATCTCGGTGGAAGCGGGCGCACTCCCGTAGGATGGGCACCCGGTAGTCCGGGAGGCCATGGCGCCGGATCAGGCAGCGGTCACGGTACCGGCAGGCCCGAGCCGGTCAGGGATGCGACTCCCGGGCCCGGCAGGGAGCCGGCCCCGCCGCCTCCTCCGCCACCGCCGCCACCACCTCCACCGGACGTGGATGTGCGCGTGTGTACTGAGTCAGGGATGCTTCCCGGCCCGAATTGCGACCATACGGCGGTGAGGTCGTATCGCCCTGGCAGGCAGCCGGACTCGAAGTGTACGGCCTGCAAGCCCAAGCACGTGTCGACGCTTGCGGACAGGTCGACTCCGGAACTGGTCAGCGGCCAGAAGAGCCCGAAGTACCCCGAATCCGCGAAGAGGCGCGAGATCGAAGGCTCAGTCACCGTCGAGTATACCATCAACACCGAGGGCAACGTCACAGGCGTGAAGGTCAGCAAGTCGTCAGGCAACTCCGACCTCGACCGTGCCGCTACCGACTGCGTGAAGAGCAGGAAGTACAAGCCTGCGGTGCAGGGCGGCATCCCGAGGAACTTCCGCAAGCGAGAGTCGTTCCACTTCACCCTCGACTAGACCGCGTTTCCTGCGCACCCACGCAGGGTATCCTCGCAGTAGCGCCGTAGAGGCGGACGTGCAGATCCGTTCGGAGCCTATAGGGGCGACCGTTGAAGGTCGCCCATTGTAGGAACGGCTTCCAGCCGCGATGCCACCGCCGGTCGCGGCTGGAAGCCGCTCCTACAGTCGTGGGTGTTGAAGCCTCTCTCTACGGTTTGACACCCTCAAATCCGTTATGCTAGACTGCGGCGGAGGAGCCTGCGAATGGCGATCAAGAAGCCCGTGACGGACCACAACTGCGTTACCATCGAGACCATGCAGCCGGAAGATATCGAGCAGGTGGCTGAGCTCGACAAGAAGTGCTTCCCGGTGCCGTGGTCCGCGGGCGCCTACAACACCGAGGTCCGCAATCCCTCCGCATACTACATCGTTGCCCGCGCCGACGGCCGCATCGTCGGATACGCCGGCATGTGGCTCATCATGGATGAGGCTCACATCACGACCATCGGTGTCGATCCCGAGTTCCGGGGCAGGAAGATCGGAGAGCGGATACTCGTCAATCTGCTCGACGAGGCGGTACACCGAGGAGCGAGGAGAGCCACGCTCGAGGTCAGGCGCAGCAACTCGATCGCTCAGAACCTCTACCAAAAGTACGATTTCCACACCGTGGCGGTCCGCAAGGGTTACTACACCGATAACAACGAGGACGCATTCGTCATGTGGGTGGATGACATGTGGAGCGCCGATTTCCTTCGCATGTTCCGTCAGCGCAAAGAACGGCTTGCGTGCGAACAATGAGAGTTCTCGGCATCGAAACCAGTTGCGATGAGACCTCCTCGTCGGTAGTCGAAGGCGGCCGAAATATCCTCTCGGACGTCATCGCCTCTCAGGTGGACCTGCACGCCCGGTTCGGCGGCATAGTGCCCGAGATCGCTTCCCGCAAGCATGTCGAACTGGTGAACGTCGTGATTCAGGAGGCCGTCGACAAGGCTGGGATCACTCTCAGGAACATCGATGCGATCGCCGTGACCAACCGACCGGGCCTGCTCGGAGCGCTCCTCGTCGGCGTCTCGGCGGCGAAGGCCATCTCGGCAGCGCTTGGCCTGCGGATGGTGGGCGTCCACCATCTCGAAGGCCATATCTATGCCAACTTCCTGGCGAATCCCGACCTGCAGTTTCCGTTTATCTGCCTGATCGTCTCCGGCGGACACACGGACTTGGTGCTGGTTCGGGATCACGCACGGTATGAGATCCTTGGCCGCACGAGGGACGATGCGGCGGGTGAGGCGTTCGACAAGTCCGCGAGGGCGATGGGGCTCGGGTATCCCGGTGGCCCGATCGTGGACAAGCTGGCGAAGGACGGCAACCCAGAGGCGGTGCACTTCCCCCGCGCGAGACTCGAAGGCCTCGACTTCAGTTTCAGCGGCATCAAGACCGCGGTTGTGCGGTACTTCCAGGAGCATGAGAACGAGCTTCCGATCGAAGACCTGGCTGCGAGTTTCCAAGCGGCGGTTGTGGATATGCTGGTGAACACCACGATGGCGGCTGTCGAGCGGACCGGCATCAGGCGGGTCGCGCTCGGTGGAGGAGTCGCGGCGAATTCCGGTCTCAAGCGCAGGATGCAGGAGGAATGCGACCGGCTCGGCATCGAACTCACGTATCCTCCTCCGCGTCTCTGCACGGACAACGCCGCCATGATCGCGTGCGCGGGCTACCACCGCATCCTTCGCGGCGACGTCAGCGGCCTCGATCTCGATACCATCGCCAGCCAACCGCTCACCGGATAGATGCTGGTTCTCGGATGTTGGGGGAGCCCCTGGCGCCCAACACCGAACACCCGACAGTGGTTGCTTATCTCACATCCGGGGCATGGTGCGCATGAGATATCTTCAGCTCCACCCATGGAACGTCTCGGTGCATGAAGCCGCGGAGATCCAGAGGACCCTGCGGCGTCAGGTCTCCCTTGTCGGCGAGTTCGACGAGCCACGCCTCGTCGCCGGGGTGGATATCAGCATCCCCCGTGGATCGGATTCCGGTCGAGCGGCGGTTGTCATCCTCTCCTACCCGGAGTTCGCGCTGGTCGAGGTTCGGCGCGCCGTCCGCACGCTCGACATGCCCTATATCCCGGGATTCCTCTCCTTCCGTGAGACCCCGATCGCCCTGGATGCGTTCGAACAGGTGCGGAACGAGCCCGATGTCGTACTCGTGGACGGGCAGGGCATCGCTCATCCTCGCGGGCTGGGCATTGCCGCGCACCTCGGTCTGCTACTCGCCAAGCCGACGGTCGGCTGCGCGAAGTCGCGGCTCATCGGCAGCTACATCGAGCCTGTCTTGGAAAAGGGATCGGTCAGTCCGCTATTGGACAGGGACGGCAACCGCATCGGCGATGTCGTCCGCACCAAGACCGGCGTCAAGCCGCTGTTCGTATCGCCGGGGCATCTCATCAGCCTCGACGGCGCTGTCGAGGCTGTTCTCAAGTGCACTACCACCTACCGCCTCCCGGAGCCTACGCGCATGGCGCACATCATGGCCAAGGAATCGGCGTCGTAGCGTCGAAATCCGGCATGCCGCTGCAGGTCGCATAATTCAGGGCAATTCACGCAGGAGGAATACTCCGATCGAGCGTGGAATACTCAGCCGAAGATAAGTTTTGCGCCTGGTTGGTGCTCGGCCGGTCGTTTTGGCACGAGCGACAGTACCCGGCTGGTGAATACGAGGCAGTGAAGGAGGTGATATACGGATGGAGGCGTACTGCGTTAAGTGCAAGGCCAAGAAGGAAATGAAGGACCCTGCGCAGACTACAATGAAGAACGGCAAGCCGGCGACACAGGGGGTTTGCCCGACCTGCGGCACCAAGATCTTCCGCATCGGCAAAGCCTAAGGGTGTCGGTAGGACGAATACAGGTTTCAGCTTCGGGGGCACGGCTCAGTATCACTCTGGCCGATGCCCCCGGTTTTGTTTGTGCACCACTTCCGGCCATGCCGATCCCATACACCACAAATGAAAGAACCGCTCGGTTCGTCAACCGAGCGGTTCTTGAATGGTGTGCGAAGGAAGATTAGCGTTGCTTTCGTTTATCGCTGACCCGGCGGCCTTGCAGCACACCTCTGTTAAGTCGGGTCCAGTCTTCCCTAGGACTTACGCTCTCCGTCTGCGGATCACGAATCCTGCGAGACCGGTCAGTCCGCTGGCCATCGCGAGCAGGCTGCTCGGCTCAGGGACCACGCGGAACTGCATATGGTAACCCTGGCTCAGCATGCTGGCGTGTGTCGCGCTCGACAACTTGATCATCGGCATGTTGCCCCATACTACGCCGTTGATGTCGGCAGCCGTGTCCATCGTCCAGAAGGGATTCGTGGAGTGGGCGGTCGGGATCGGAATCTGCCAGATGGTGCCGTTAGCCGGCGCGCCGACCATGCCCTTGTTGTCGATCATGACCAGTTCCCAGTAGAGCGGCTTGCCTTCCTGATCAACCGGGGACGGCAACTGGGTCGTCGTCACGAAGACCAGGCGGATCGGGTTGTCGTCCGCAGAGGGCAGAGCGGCAACCCGCAGGTCCCACACCTTGTGCGGTATCGGCGAATAGGTGTACGGAGATGCCGGCGACTTGATGTCTCTCTCATAGGTCAGGCCGTCGTTCATGTTGCCGACAACCCAGCGGGAAGTGCCGGAAATGTCAGCGCCATAGGCGGCTTCCCTGTCAACGACAGGAACCACGCCTAGGTCCGCGCCGTCGGTTGCGGTCGGGATGGCACCGATCTGCATCGGGGCACCTGATCCCTTGCCCGTGCCGTCATCGGCCTTGAGGTTGACTCTCCAGTTGTCCACAGCGGCGCTAGCTGCGCCGGCGACCGCTACTACCATGAGAGCGGCTATTGCAATTGTCAGAACCTTTCGCATCGATCTGTTGCTCCTTTCGGATAGTTTAGCGATCTGGGTACCTTGAACCGGCCGCCGTTTGGTTTTAGGCACCTGCATCGCAGATTGAAAACGAATCCTGGGTTGGACGGTCTGCTGCTTTTTGCAGCGGCGGCTTGCCCCGTCCGCTTCCTACATTCCTTACCTGCAAAATTCATGCCAATTCGACCATACCGCTGACAAAAACTTGAAACCCGGTATTTTTGCGGTCTCTTGCCATGGATTGTGCTGGGTTCGAACTGCAGGCCCCGATTCAGGGTCAATGGTGCGTAGTGCAAGAAGCGTGCCACTCGAATCACTTACCGCAAAATTCCCGGTGTAAAACTCGGAAAGTGGTGGGTGGGGGAGTAAGCCCAACGCCACCAGGCTCCGACATTTGACATAGGACCAGTACTTTGATAGCATGAAAAGTCGCATTTCTCGTTCATCGGGATGCGGAAAGGGCGAGGGTTCATTGGTCAGAATCGCGTTTCACACGCTCGGCTGCAAGGTAAACCAGTACGAGACTCAGAAGATGGTGGAGAGCTTCCAGGCCAGAGGATTCGATGTCGTGGACTTCGATGAACGCGCGGACGTCTACATCATCAATAGCTGCACGGTCACGCATACCGCCGACAGCAAGTCCCGGCAGGCTGCGCGGAACGCCTGGCACCGCAATCCTCAGGCGCTTGTAGTGCTCGCCGGCTGCTACGCGGAGACCTCGCCGGACGCGTCAGCGGGCATCGAGGGAGTCTCCCTCGTGCTCGGCAACCGCGGCAAGGACGACATCGCGGACAGAGTGCTCGACCACCTCTCGCCGGAGTTCGTAGCGACCCTGGCGCCCGGGAAGAGCGAGACGACGCGATCGGAGCGGACCAGGGCCACGATCAAGATTCAGGACGGCTGCGACCAGTATTGCTCCTACTGTGCCGTGCCGTTCGCCCGCTCGACGATGTACAGCCGCCCGCGAGCCGAGGTGCAGGCCGAACTCGCCGATCTGGCGGGACGGGGGTTCAGAGAGATCGTGCTGACGGGTATCCGGCTCGGACGCTATCAGGACGAGGACGGCGCGAGCCTCACGGATATCGTGCGCATCGCGGCGGAGACGCCGGGGATCGAGCGTGTGCGCCTGAGTTCCATCGAACTGACCGATGTCCCGGAAGGGCTGATCGATCTCATGGCCCGGAACCGCCGTGTATGCCGCCACCTGCACATTCCCCTGCAGAGCGGTGATGCAGGCGTCCTGAAGCGGATGAACCGGCCCTACACTCCGGAGGAGTTCCTGTCGTTCGTCGAACAGGCGCGCGCATTGGTGCCGGGCCTGGCCGTCACCACCGACATCATGGTCGGATTCCCCGGTGAGACGGTGGAGGAGTTCGAGTCATCCCGCCGGTTCTTCGAGAGAGTTCGGTTCTCGCGGGCACATGTGTTCCGCTACTCGCCAAGGCCGAGAACCGCGGCTTCGAGACTGCCCGACGATGTCCCGGCGGCCGAGAAAGGTCGGCGCAGCAGGGCGCTCATTCAACTTGCGGAGAAGCATGCAGACGAGTTCGCACGCTGTATAATAGGAGAAGCGGTGCCCGTCCTGGTAGAGGGCAAGCATACCGAAGATAAGCTTCGATCCGGATTTACCGATAATTATATCAGGGTCGAGTTCGAAGCAGACGATCATCTGGTCGGCGACATAGTAGATGTCGAAGTCCACAGCGTCTCCCGGGGCAGGGCAAGAGGCACAATCACGCCGCCTGATCGTGCGGCACGTGGAGGCACATAGCATGGAAAGGTGTATCTTCTGCAAGATCGCAGACCACGAGATCCCGGTGCAGCCGGTCTACGAGGATGACGAGATCATCGCCTTCCCCGACGCCAATCCGGTGGCTCCGGTGCACGTTCTAGTGATCCCGAAGGAGCATATCCCCGGGGTCCTGTCCGTCACAGAGCAGAACATCGGGGTCGTATCCCGCATTTGGGAAGTCGTGCCCGGACTGGCGCGGGAACTGGGTGTGGCCGAGGACGGTTTCCGGGTCGTCGTGAACTCCGGGCAGGCCGCGGGGCAGAGCGTTCCGCACCTGCATTTTCATCTGCTCGGAGGGAGACAGTTGGGTTGGCCTCCCGGCTAAGCTTGACACACATTTCCTCCACGGGTATAATGTGCGTAGAGTGAAAGCATATGTCGGGCATGCTGCGCTTGCGCGCAGCTAGTTTTTATTGGGGAACTCTGTTGCCTGATTGTTTGTCATCCGCGAGGCTTTCGAACAGACCAGCGAAGAGGGGGGAAATAGTTGGCGCAGGTTCAGCTTAGGCAGAACGAATCCATTGACAGCGCGTTGAAGCGTTTCAAGAAGGAGCTTCAGCAGGCCGGTGTTCTCAAGGAAGCGCGTGCTCACGAGCACTACGAGAAACCGAGCGACAAGAAGCGCAAGGCAGAGAACGCTCGCAAGCGCAAGATGAGCAGAAACAACTCTAGGAACTAGCGCGTGATCCTCGAATCACGCGACGCAGGCTGCAAAGCCTTCAAAGGCGTCACACACCATGTCACTGCGCGAACGATTGTCGGAAGACTTGAAATCCGCAATGAAGACGGGTGATACCCTGAAGATCTCCGTGATCCGCCTCGTACTCTCCGAGGTACGGAACACGGAGATCGCCAAGGGGCACACTCTCACGGACGAAGAGATACAGGATGTACTCGCCCGTCAGAGCAAGCAGCGGCGTGAGTCGATAGAGCAGTTTCAGAAAGCCGGTAGAGCCGACCTCGTAGACAAGGAGTCGGCCGAACTCAGAATCCTGGCAGATTACCTGCCGCAGCAACTCAGCGAAGCTGAGATCGCCGGCATCGTGCAAGAGGTGATCTCGGAGTTGCAGGCCACATCGAAGGCGGACAAGGGTAGGGTAATGGCCGCCCTGATGCCGAGAACTCGTGGTCGAGCAGACGGCAAACTGGTAAGCGCGATAGTTGACCGGATGCTCGAGAGCAACTCCGAATGACATGACGATCTTCAAGCTGTCCGCCTTGGCGGGCTTACGAAGAAAAGACCCCGAAAAGAAGAAGCCGGCGCCGCGCAAGGCGGACGGCAGCCGTGTAGCCCTGGGTATTGCCACAGTCGCCCTGCTGTCGGTTCTCTTCTCACTGCACCTTCTCCCTGACAAGGTCTCACTTCAGGTTGGCGACGTCAGCCCGGAGCAGATACGCGCACATCGAACGGTTCGGTATGTCGATACTGTGGAGACAGAGCGCCTCCGGGACGAAGCGGCGGCCAGCGCCGACAAGGTCTACAACGTCGTACCGAAGTCGTCCTCCGCGGCCGTCCGGTCCGTATCCAACGTTTTCGACATCCTTCGGCGCACCCGATCGGATGCCACTCTCCACTCCGTCCGTCTCAAGGCTGAGTGGGTCCGCCGCAACCTGCGCTCCGACCTCCCGGATGAGTCGCTGCGCACCCTGCTCACCGCGGATCCGCAGACGTTTTCGCAGATGGAGTCCTACACCGAGCGCGTGATCGGCGAGATCATGGACCGCGAAATTCGCGACGACACCAACGACGTCCAGTGGGCCAGAGACGAGTTCCGGCGGCGTGCGAGCAACTTTTTCACCAGCCGCGCCTACGTGGCGGCGGCGTCCGATGTCGCCAATGGGGTCATCCGCCCGAATCGCCTGTACGATCCCGAGCTGACCAAAGAAGCCAGGGACCGGGAGCGTCTGGCCGTGGAGCCGAGGTATCGTCAGATCTTCCTCGGGGAAGTCGTGATCGATAAGGGCGAGAAGGTCACGCCCGAGCATATCGACAAGTTCATGGCCCTGGGACTCCGGCAGCCGCACGTGGACTACCTGAGCATGCTCTGCATCAGCCTGCTGGTTGCCTGCGTGGTGATCCTTGCGATGGCGTTCCTGGCTCGGTACTATCAGGGGACCTTCCGCTCGACCAAGATGATGCTGCTGCTCTCGATCATTGTGGTGTTCAGCGCCCTGGGCCTGAAACTCGGCGGCACCATGCTGGGGCTCAACCTGAGCGGCGTCCAGTACGGCTACTTCATGATGATCTGGGTCGCCACCGCCGCCATGATGACGGCGATCCTGATCAGTCCGGCGGTCGCGGTACTGGTTGTGGCGTTCCTGGCCTCCGTAGCGGGCCTTGCGATGAACCACGAACTGCGGTTCGTGGCGGCGGCGATCATCAGCAGCGTGGTCGCCATATACGCCGTGTCCGATATCCGCCACCGCTCCGACCTGATGAGAGCGGCGGCCTTTGTGTGCATCGCAAACCTGGCGATGGTCTGGCTCATCGGGCGCATCAGCGGCGACTCGATGAAGGACCTCATGCTGGGGTCCACCTGGGCGGTGGTCGGAGGGATGATCTCGATCGGTATCTTCGGCATGGGCACGACGGCCCTGGAGAAGCCGTTCGGCATCACGACGCATATTCGCCTGCTGGAACTCCTGGACACGAACAATCCGATCCTTAAGCGCCTGCTGATGGAGGCGCCGGGCACATACAGTCACAGCGTATTTGTGGGTAGTATAGCAGCGAGTGCGGCGGAAGTTATCGGCGCCGACCAATTGCTCGTCCGTGTCGCCTCGTATTACCACGACGTCGGCAAGATGAGGAGGCCGCACTTCTTCGTGGAGAACCAGCATGTCGAGAACGTCCACGATCGGCTGAACCCTTCATTGAGCGCCCTGGTGATCAGATCGCACATCAAGGACGGGCTCGAGCTTGCACACGAGTACAAGCTGCCCCCGGCGGTCTGCGAGTTGATGCGCCAGCACCACGGCACGAGCCTGGTGCGGTACTTCTACCACAAGGCCGGGGAGGAGAGCGGGAACGGCTCCACGGTCCTGGAACAGCAGTTCCGGTACGAGGGTACGAAGCCGCAGACCAAGGAAGCCGCGCTGCTCATGCTCGCCGACGCGGTCGAAGCCGCATCGAGGACGCTGGTGAAGCCGAGTATCGGCAGCATCAAGGACATGGTCCTCAAGATCATAGATGAGAGACTCTCGGACGGTCAGTTGGACGAATCCGAGTTGACGTTCAAGGACATCAGCCGGATCACAGATTCGTTCGTGCGCACGCTCACCAGCATGCTGCACGCGCGTATCGAGTATCCCGAGCCGCCGGGTTGGGAGGCAAGGAGGCCTGCTGCCAATGGAAATACTGATAAAGAGTCTTCAACCGCGGCCGGTGAATCAGGAAAGACTGACCAGGGTCGCGAAAGAGCTGTTGCAGGCTGAGAAGTTTCCTTACCCTGCCGAGGTAAGCATACTGCTCACCACCGATGAGCACATCCATCAGCTCAATCGGGACTATCGAGGCAAGGATAAGCCGACTGACGTGCTCTCCTTCCAGCAATGGGAGGAGGACGAGATCCAGGGCGAGCCGGAGGAGCCGGTAGTCCTGGGCGATGTCGTGATCTCCATCGAGACGGCATCCAGGCAGGCGGAGGAGAAGGGGTGGACGCTTGACGACGAGCTGTCTCTGCTGGTAGTGCACGGTATTCTGCACCTGCTCGGTTACGATGACGAGACCGACGAAGGCGCGGAGGAGATGCGGGAGCGCGAGAGAGCCGTCTTAGGAAGTATATAGAGGATGAGCGACAAGACCAAACAACCGGCGATCAGCGACGAAATACACGACTACGAGAAGTACAAACCGCCCATCAAGCCGAAGAGTGCGCTCGAGAGCTTCAAGTATGCCGTAGACGGCATCCTGGACGTGTTCCGGACCCAGAAGCACATGCGCTTCCACTTCGTGACGGTGGTACTGGTGCTGCTCGTGGCTATGATGTTCGGCCTGGACAAGAAGGACATACTCGTCCTGCTGTTCACGATCTCCCTCGTTCTGATGGCCGAGATGTTCAACACTGCCATCGAGGCGGTGGTGGACTTGGTGACGCAGACGTACCATCCGCTGGCCAAGTTTGCGAAGGACGCCGCGGCGGGGGCTGTGCTCATCGCGACGGCGACCGCGGTCCTTGTCGGCTGCCTGCTGTTCCTCGGGGACCAGACCTTCAGCCGGGTGAGCGGAATGAGAGTCCAGGGCCCGGACAGTCTGATGAAGGTCCTGCTGGCGGGCATAGTCCTGCTGGTGCTGGTGATGATCATCAAGGTCCTCGGGTCGAGAGGAAAGCTGTTGAAGGGCGGCATATGCAGCGGCCACTCGGCGGCCGGATTCTTCCTGGCATCCACGATCCTGTACTTCACCGGGGGCGATGCGCTCACGGCGATCGTAGCGGTTATCATGGCGCTGTTGATCGCACAGAGCCGGGTCGAGGCGAGGATACACACGATCCAGGAGGTCATCATGGGGGCGATCCTGGCGATGCTTCTCACCGCCTTCGTCTACTGGTTCCTGCCGGCCTGACAACGACCGACACCGATCACCGATCGCTGGCCACTGGTCACTGATTACTAAGTCTGATCTCAATTGGGGGTGTTTGGAGTTTGGGTACAGACCCTGACCCTGCTAGTTTAGCACACATGTTGGCACAGGCGGTTCCGATCGGGACCGCTACAAGCAGCAATCTCGCGACGAGCCTCGCACAACTCGCGCCTGTCGGAATCGCCTGGAGTCTCGTTCTCATCCTGGGGCTGATACTACTGAATGCGTTCTTCGCGATGGCGGAGATCGCTCTTGTATCAGTGCGCAAGACCAGGATCAAGCAGCTCATCGAAGAGGGCGTGCAGCGAGCCCGGACCGTTCAGAAGCTTGTGGAAGACCCCACGAGGCTTCTCGCGACTGTCCAGATCGGCGTAACACTGGTCGGATTCTTCGCATCAGCGGCCGGTGCTGTGACTCTGGCCCAACCTGTCGCGAACCTCTTCGAGCGCGCCGGAATCCCACTTCTGGCCGAGAATGCGGCCGGAGTCGCGGTCTTCCTCGTCACGCTGATCATCGGCTACCTCAGCCTTGTGGTAGGGGAGATCAGCCCGAAAAGCCTGGCGCTCCAACACGCCGAACGAGTCGCGCTGTGGTCCGCCGGGCCGCTGATGTTCCTGTCGGTCGTCCTCTACCCGCTGATTCGGATCGTCACCTGGTCGAGCAACCTGCTCGTCAGGCCGTTCGGCGGGACAGCCAGCTTCTCTCCTCCGGTCGTCACTGAAGAGGAGTTGAAGATGCTCGTCGAGGCCGGTGAGGAGGAAGGCGTCCTCGAAGAAGAGGAGCGCGAGATGATCCACTCCATCTTCGAGTTTACCGATACCGTCGTGCGGAAGGTCATGGTCCCGCGCATCGACATGAAGACCGTCGATGTCGATGCGCCCATCGATGAGTTGCTCGATGTGATCATGGGCGCGGGTCACTCTCGGGTACCGGTGTACGAGGAGAACATCGATCACATCGTCGGCGTCGTGCATGCGAAGGATGTCCTCCGCGGGTTGCATGAGCACGACAAGAACATCACCATCCGGCAGTTGATGCGGCCTCCGTATATCATCCCGGAGAACAAGAAGGTGGACGAACTCCTAGCGGAGTTCAAGAAGAGCAAGATCCAGCTTGCGATCGTCGTCGATGAGTACGGCGGTACCGCGGGCCTGGTCACCATCGAAGACCTCCTGGAGGAGATCGTCGGCGACATCATGGATGAGTACGATGTCGAGGAGCCGATGGTCGAGGTGATAGACGAGAACACGAGCATAGTGGACGCCCGAATGCCGATCGACGAGATCAACGAGCAGATGGATCTCGACCTGCCCGAGGAGGAGTTCGATACCATCGGCGGGTTCGTGTTCGGTCTGTTCGGCAAGCAGCCGTATCAGGGCGAGTCGGTCGAGTACGACGGCGCGCAGTTGACCATCGAGAAGACCGACGGCCGGCGCATCCACAAGGTGAAGATAGTGAAGACGCATCCGGCCGAGCCCGAGCAGGCATCAGCCGAGTCCGAAGCACGGGAGTGATCTTGCCGACACAGATGTGTGAAAGGCCGATTCGGCGATCCGAGTCGGCCTTCGCTTCTGGTGTCAGGAACCTTTTCGTCCGCGATGCCATCAGTACAAGTGAAGCAACTCATTCCGCAGAGAGGATAAGCTAGTGGCAGTCAACAGCTCTACCAGGCTGCTGTGGACCGTTCTTCAAGTGGTTGTTGGCGTTCCTGCGGTTCTGCTGGGGTGTGTCGTGACCAGCGCGTATTTCAGCGGTTCATGGCCCTTCCCCGCGTTCGTTGCCATCGTTCTCTGTGTCATCTTCATCGCCTCGCTTGTGCGCACCCTCCAGCGCGACCGCTTCAGCCGCCGATGGAGGTGGCCCGTGGTATCCGGAGCTCTGTGGGCACTCAGCCTGTTATGCCTGCTGCTTACCATGCTCTTCGCTACGGCACGTCAGCGGGCATGGTTGGCTAATGAAGAGGCGCACCTGAACGTGGTTGCACGGGCGCTGGAGACCTACAGATCGGACTGGGACGAGGAGTTCCCTCCTGCGGAGGGATGGGATCCGGCGCTCAAGCCGTATTTCCCGCAGATGGGCAGCCGAGGGCCGTCACAGCGCCCCTTCTCTCACCAGGGATGGAACCCCGGAGGGGGCACGTTCTATCGATACATCCCTCCAAAGCGCGGACAGAAGCCTGAGCACGCAGTGATCATCAGCATCACCGATTGGGAAGACGAGATGGGCGTGCACCTGTATCTCTATGGGAACGGACGGGTCGAAAGGCGGTCCGTCTGGCCGTGGTGGAAGTACCTCTGGACCGGCAAGGTCTTCCACTGACCTCTACTCCGCCTCGGGGTACGATCCCAGCACGCTCACGAAGAGCGTGTGCTCTTCCAGCGCCTTCAGAGCCTTCCTTACCGGCTCGTCGGTCACGTGGCCCTGGCAGTCGATGAAGAACACGTACTCCCACGGTGTCAGCTTCGTCGGGCGAGACTCGATCATCGTCAGGTTGACGTCGTACTTCTCGAACGCGCTCATCGCCCGGAAGAGCGACCCCGACTTGTGCGCGACCGAGAACATCACCGACGTCTTGTCCTTCCCGCTCGGCGCCGGCTCGTTGCGGCCGATCACCAGGAAGCGAGTCCGGTTCTGCGGATTGTCCTCGATGTGCTCGGCGACCAGCTTCACGCTGTACACCTCCGCCGCCAGCCGTGTCCCGATCGCCGCCGCGCCCGATTCTTCCGCGCATATCTGAGCGGCCTTCGCGGTTGTCGAGACATCCATGATCTCCACATCCGGCAGGTTGGCCCGCAGCCAGTTCCGGCACTGGGCCGTCGCGACCGGGATCGAGTAGATCCGCCTGATGCCGGATACTTCGCTCTCGCATGAGAGCAGGTTGTGAGTGATCGGCAGGTATATCTCCGAGCAAATCTTGAGGTCCGACTGGAGGAACGTGTCGAGCGTGTGGTTGATCACGCCCTCGGTCGAGTTCTCGATCGGCACGACTCCGTAGTCCGCCCGCTCTCGCTCAACCTCGCTGAAGACGTCCGGGATGGTATCGACCGGCGTGAAGGCGCTCGACGAACCGAACTGCTGGATGCTCGCCATGTGGGTGTTCGTAGCAGGAGGCCCCCAGTACGCAACGGTCAGCGGCCTCTCAAGAGCGCGCGAGGCGGAGATGATCTCCCGGTATATGGCGCGAACGGCGGCGTTCGGCAGGGGACCGCGGTTGGCATCCGTCAGTCCCTTGAGCACCTGGCGCTCACGTTCCGGCGCGAAGAAGCTCTTGTTGGTCTTCTCCTTATGCTTGCCTACCTCCAGCGCCATTTCCGCACGCTTGTTCAGAAGGTCGAGTATCTCACTGTCTATCCGGTCGATTTCTTTCCTCAGGTCGCTCAGGTCCATATCCGCTCCGAAAACAGGTCTCACGATCTTAACATCGGTGACATACATCATAACATAAAGCAGCCAAGCTGGAAACCCTCGTCTCGCCGCTGGGTATACACGAATACGAGGCCGGAGCAGGCGATGCGCACCCGCGCGGACAACGCCTGCCGGGAGATCATTCGTGAGTCCTGCTGTACCCACAACCGGACGGTCGAGACGGCGCGCACGCCTGCTTCCCGGCGACATACGCGCGCGCCTGTTCCTGCTGATCGCGCTGACGCTTCTGCCGCTGCTGATCCTGATCGGCTGGGTCCACTACCAGCGCTACCAACTGCGGCGCGCAACGGCGCTGGAGACGGAGCTTGAGGTCGCGCAGGGCGTGGCAACCATCTTCAAGGCGTATGTGGACGGTGTCCAGCGGCAGAACTACGTTGTCGGCCAAGGCATACTCACGTTCTCTCCATACACGGAGACCAAGGTTCTGAACTTACTTGCGGCAGCGGTCGAGCAGTATCCCAGCATACGGAACCTGAGCTGGGTGAATGCGGACGGTAGCGTGCTCGTGTCCACTCTACCGTCATTTGTTGGCCGCAGCATAGCCGACCGAGCTTACTTCAGACGGATACTGGCAGGCAGCCCCTGGGCGATCGGCGATCTCACGCCCAGGGGCATTGTGACGCCTGCGCCGACATTTGCCATCGCCACCGCCGTTCGTGACGGTACCGGGCTCCTGCGGGGTGTGGTGGTGGCGGGAATCGAGCCTTCGAATCTGGACGAGGTGGCTCTGCTGCACGGACGATCGGGTGGCGCCTCGTATGCCGTCTTCGATAGCCAGGGCGCGCTGGTATACCGGAGTCCGGAACTGGGCTACACTTGGGAGGACCGTACACGCTGGCGCGACACGGACCCCGCGCTCCGGCGCGTGATCGAGACGGGCCGGGCCCAGATCGCCATCCAGGAGCTCGCTATTCCCGGCGGTACGTGGGTATCGGCACGGACGCCGATATCCGGCACCGGTTGGATCGCAGGCGCCGGTCAGCCGGTCGAGTCGGCGTTCGCGCCGGTGAGACGGGGTCTGGCCCTCGATGCCCTGCTGGCATTGGTGATAGCATCGCTGGCCTTTCTGACGGCATATGTCCTCGCGCGAACCATCTCCGACCCGATACTACGCCTGGAGCGCGATGCCCAGGAGATGGGCGGCGGCAGGGTCGAAGCGCGCAGCGATCCTCTGGCTCCCATCGAGGTGCGTCATCTGCGTGAGACGGTACAGACGATGGCATCCGACCTCATCAGGCGCGCGGATGCCCTCCGGGCGAGTGAGGAACGCTACCGTCAGATCAGCGAGGAACTCGACCAGCGAGTGCGTGACCGAACCGCCCAACTCGAGGCGGTGAACAGGGAACTGGAATCATTTGCCTACTCCGTCTCCCACGATCTGCGGGCGCCGTTGCGCGCGATCGACGGGTTCAGCCTGGCGCTCCTGGAGGACTACGAAGACAAGCTCGATCAGGAGGGCAAAGAGTACCTGCATTTCGTCCGCGACGCCGCGCAACGCATGGCCCGGTTGATCGACGACATCCTGCGGCTCTCGCGTGTCGGGAGGGCTGAGATGATCTTCGAGAACGTAGATCTCAGCGCCATGGCCGCATCTGTCGTGGGCGAACTCCGGCAGCAGAGCCCCGAACGTCAGGTGGATATCAGCATCCAGCCGAGTCTGACAGTCTGTGGGGACTCCGACCTTCTGCGGATAGTGCTCGAGAACCTGCTCGGCAACGCGTGGAAGTATACCAGCAAGTCGGCCCAGGCCCGCATTGAGTTCGCTGCAACGGAGCGGGATGGCGAACGGGTATACTATGTCCGGGACAACGGCGCGGGATTCGACATGGCCTACGTGGACAAGCTGTTCACGCCTTTCCAGCGGTTGCACACCGAGGCCGAATTCCCCGGGACAGGCATCGGACTGTCGATCGTTCGACGGATCGTTACCCGGCACGGCGGTCGGGTTTGGGCAGAGGGAGAAGTCGACAAAGGTGCGACGTTCTACTTCACGATACCGACCGGAGCGAAATGCACATGAAGCTTTCCTCGATGCGGCGCTGACGGAGCGTGCTCTGAGCCGGTCGATCTCAGCAAGTTCGTGGAGGCTGTCAGGCTGGTCGGCTGCTACCGGTTGCTGCTGAACGGGCCTCCTGCGGCGACCAGGGGTAAGTAAGATGGCGAACCCCATCCGTGTTCTGGTGGTTGAGGACTCCGAGCCGGACGCCCGCCTGGTGATCAGGGAGTTGAGGAACTCCGGCTTCGATCCGGTCTACGAGCGGGTGGAGACCCCCGAGGCGATGCGGTCGGCTCTGGACAGCCGGGAATGGGACATAATCATAGCCGACTTCTCTCTGCCGCACTTCAGCGGTCCGGATGCGCTCAAGCTGCTTCTCGATAGCGGAAAGGACATCCCGTTTATCCTCGTATCGGGCACAATCCCGAGAGAGACCGCCATCGAGATGATGAGGTCGGGCGCTCAGGACTTCGTGCTGAAGCACGATCTCTCCCGTCTCGGCCCGGCGGTTGCGCGAGAGTTGCGAGCATCCGAGATACGCGAGCGTCGCAGGCGGGCGGAGGAGTCGCTCCGAGAGGAACAGGAGCACAGGTTCGAGTTCTACCGCAGGCTGATCCTGGCGGCGACGAACGGAAAGCTCTCCATCGCCGACGTCGATGAGATAGCGCGTATCGCAGGCCCTGCCGTAGCATCCTGGGAGATCCGAAACACGGACGATATGGCGAGGGTCAGGCAGGACGTGCGTGAGTTGGCCGTCGGAGAAGGCATGGATGAGAACAGGGCAGGGCGCTTTGTTCTCAGCATCGGAGAAGCGGTCACCAATGCCATCAAGCACGCCGGAGGGGGCAGAGCATCGCTGCACCGGCTGAAGGATGGCATCATGTTCGTCATTACGGACAAGGGGCCGGGCATAGCGGCGCTCAGCCTGCCGGATGTGGCTCTTCGGCGAGGATACTCGACGGCCGGCACGCTCGGCATGGGGTACAAAGTGATGATCCGCTTGTGCGACAGAGTCTATCTGGCGACCGGCCCGGACGGCACGACGGTCGGTCTCGAGATGAGGTTCCTCCCGTCCCAGGAGGTATCGCTCGCACCGGACATAACAGGAATCATAGGCTGATATACGGGTGCTGCGAAAGGTTCTCAGGAGTATGGACGTACGAGTCGTGCAGGACCTCGAAAGAGTCGTACAAGCCAGCGGAGAGATCGACCTCGGCAATGTCGACGCATTCCGGACAGCGATCGAGACCGCATCCCGTGAGTCTCCGCGCGGCTTTGTCATAGACCTCTCCGGCGTCCAATATATGGACAGCGCGGGTGTGCAGGCGGTACTGTCGGCATATCGGTTGGTCACGGACGCCGGCGGCCGGCTCGCCCTCGTGATAGCCCACCCGAACGTCAGGGTCATCTTCGAGGTGATCGGCGCGGACAGACTCCCCGGACTCCTGATATTCGACCGTCTGGCTCCCGCAGTAGACGCCATCCACAACGCCTGATCACCGCCCTCGCGGATCCGTCCGCGTCTCTTCCCACGTCTGCGGTCTCCCGAACGCCGCTTGCTTTTTCCGAGGGAATCCTGTATCCTGTACCCACGTTTTGATCTCAATCGACTGGACTGAGGTGAGCTAATTGACTCCTGACGGTTGGTTCCGACGTAAACCCAAGGCAGCCGGAAAAGCCGCCAGAAAGCATCTGGACGCATTGCCCGACGGTCTGTGGACCAAGTGCCCGAAGTGCGCCGAGATTCTCTTCAGCAAAGAGCTGGAAAAGAACCTCAAGGTCTGCAACAAGTGCAACTACCACTTCAAGTTGCGAGCGATAGAGCGGCTGGCGATCACCGTCGATGAAGACAGCTTCGTCGAGACCGACGCCGACCTGATCACGGTGAACTCGCTGAACTTCCCCCAGTACGATGCCAAGATGGCCAAGCTGCAGGAGAAGTGCGGCATCAACGACGGCATGATCACCGGTACCGCGTCCATCGGAGGCCATCCCGTCGCGATCGGAGTCGCCGATTTCGCATTTCTGGCCGGAAGCATGGGGTGCGTCTACGGTGAGAAGGTCACACGCACCTACGAGCGCGCCATCGAGCAGCGGATGCCGGTCGTGATGGTTCATACCTCCGGCGGCGCTCGGATGCAGGAGGGCATACTCTCCCTGATGCAAATGGCGAAGACCAGCGCCGCCGCCGCGAAGTTCGACAAGGCTGGGCTGATGTACATCGCCGTCTTCGCCGATCCCACGATGGCAGGTGTCCATGCCAGTTTCGCCATGCTCGCCGACGTCATCATCGCCGAACCCGGAGCGCTCATCGGTCTGGCGGGCCAGCGGGTTGCGGCCCAGGCCCAGGTCGTCAAGGAGCCGCCCGGATATCGACTGGCGGAATGGCAGCTCGAGCACGGCATGGTGGACATGGTACTCCCCAGGCGGGAGATCCGTGACACACTCATCAAGCTCCTGGAGTTCGGAGGGAGGAAGTAATGGCGGTCAACAACGTTCTTGACTTCGAGAGGCCGCTCGCCGAGCTCGACGAAGCCATCTCCGAACTGAAGCGTATCTCCGACGAGGAGGGAGTAGATCGGTCTGAGGAGATCACCGCGCTCGAAGAGCACCGTGACCGGCTTGCTGACCAGATTTTCAGCAACCTGACACCGTGGGACAAGACGCTCATGGCTCGGCACCCGCAGAGGCCGTACTCGCTCGACTACATACGCGCCATCTTCGACGACTTCGTCGAACTGCATGGTGACCGGCTCTTCGCCGACGACAAGGCAATGGTCGGCGGATTCGCATTCCTGGACGGCAAGCCCGTAGTAGTGGTCGGCCAGCAGAAGGGGCGCGACATCAAGGAGCGTCAGTTCCGCAACTTCGGCAGCGCCAAGCCTGAAGGATACCGCAAGGCTCTCCGACTCATGAAGATGGCCGAGAAGTTTGGCCGCCCGATCATCTGTCTGGTAGACACTCCCGCTGCCGACTGCAGCTTCGGCGCAGAGGAGCGGGGTATCAGCGAGGCAATCGCGCGGAACATGATGGAGATGGCGGTGCTCAGAGTGCCGGTTATCGCAGTCATCATCGGCGAAGGTGGAAGCGGCGGCGCGCTCGGAATCGCCGTTGCGAACCGTGTGCTGATGCAGGAGCATGCGGTCTACTCGGTGATCCCGCCGGAGGGATGCGCGGCGATCCTGTCGGAGTTCGACCGCAACCCCGCACGTGCGCCGGAAGCCGCCGATGCGCTCAACATCACGGCCCAGCGCAACCTGGAGCTCGGGATCATCGACGAGATCATCCCGGAGCCCAAGGGTGGGGCTCACCGGAACTACGAGCAGGCGGCCGCCGCCGTGAAGTCCGCCATCGTGAAGCATCTGGCCGAGCTTGAGAAGATGAAGCCCGAGAAGTTGATCGAGCAGCGGTACTCCATGTTCCGCAACATGGGGGTATTCTCCACCGTGCCCTCGGAGGAAGAGCCCGGCGAAGCTGCTTCCTGAGCGCCTGATACCGGATAATCCAAGTGGCCGCGCCTTCGGGCCGGCCACTTCTCCCTGTGTGAATACGCTGTCTTGCAGGAGATGCCACGTGAGAGCTTTCACCGAGTATGTCGAGTACGACCCTGCATCCAAGCTCTACGTGGGCATAGCGCCCGGAATCCCGGGTGCTCACACGCAAGCGCAGACTCCGGACGAACTCCGGGAGAACCTAAAGGAGATCCTGGAGTTGTGCCTTGGAGAATACCGCGGCTCCACGGACGATCTGCCGCAGTTCATTGGCCTGCAGCCGATCGAGGTAGCCGCATGACACGGCTTCCTGCGGTGAGTGCCAAGTCGATGGAGAGGGCTCTCCTGCAGCTTGGCTTCAGGCCGGTTCGGCGGAAAGGAGTCACGTTTTCTACCGTCATCCGGGCGGTAGGACAACCACAATACCTCATCACGCGGGCAGAGAGACTGCTCGTCCTCTAGTTCGTGAGATCCCTCGGGGGATCAATCCGTCGCCGGAGGAATTGGAGCAAGCGCTCAGGCATGTCTGGGACTGCCCGGCATCAGAACGAAAGCCATGCGAAACACCATTACCACCATCCTGCTTCTCCTGGTCATGATCGCCGCTCCGGCGCTCGGCCAGACATCGAAGACTTGCACCATGAACAACTTCGACTTCACGTACACCAACGGCGGAGTGACGCTCAAATACAAGGGCGTCACCGTGATCCGCAAGTCATCGCTCTACGTGGTCACCCCCGGGTGGACGAGGCTGCTCTTCGGCCACCACCTGGAGAACCACACGATCACCTCGGAGGAGATCCCCGGCGGCAAGCTGGTCAAAGTTGCGATGAAGAATGACACCTTCTCCGCTACCTACAACGTCACCATGCTCGAATCCGACGAGGTGACGATCGACCTCCGGTACCGGCTCCTGAAGGATGAGCCCGCGGAGATCGAGTACTGCCTGGGCTACTTCAGCGCTCCTCTGATCGCCGACTGTGCATTCGAATCGGATACCGTCGAGGGTCGCAAGACCGGGACCGTGCCCTATGCCGCGAAGTCGTCCGACCAGCGCGAGTCGATGCTGGTTCCGCCGTTCCACCGCCTGAAGATCGACTCCCGTCTCGGCCCGATGGAATTGACCATCACCGGCGACAATAAGGACCTGGTGATCTTCGACGCCCGCCGCGATTCACAGGCATGGGCGAAGGAGTCTCCGATCTTCTGGTGCGGGCTCGGAGTTCCCGCGCGACCGCTCGAGTACGGCAGAGAACTGCGCATCTCTGCGAAGATCAAGTTCTTCGCGCATAGCGGCCTCAGTATCGCTCCGGACATCACGCCGGACTCCGTTCGGATCAACGACGTCAAGGATGCCAAGCTTCCGATGGACGAGTTGGTCAGGATCGTGCCGGTGCCGAAGTCAATGGACCTCACCGGCAACGACTTCGTCATCACGCGCAACACGCTCATCGTGCTGCCTGACAATCCGACCGATGCCGACCGGTTCGCGGCCGAGTCTCTGAACGAGGAGTTGCGCGACATCTACGGTCTGGAGCTGAAGGTAGTCCCGGCGGGGCAGACTCAGGCTGCCAGGGACTTCATCGCCATCGGCGAGCCGGGCAGGAACTCGCTGCTCGACAGGCTCGGCAAGAACATCGGCCTGGAGCCGCCCGCACAGGATGAGGGATATGCCCTCAAGGCGTCCCGACCCTTCGCGTTGGTCATTGGCAAGGACGTCAGGGGCACGTTCTACGGGGTCCAGACGCTCATCCAGCTCTTGAAGCCGACGGTTGGCGGAGCAGCGGTCAACGGCGCCGTCATCAAGGACTGGCCCTCCATGAAGGTCCGCGGCGCGCATGTCTTCATCGGCAGCGAGGTCAGGCCGTTCATGGAGAAGCTGATCCGGCGTGTCTTCGCCCGCCACAAGCTCAACTTCCTGCTGATCCAGGCGGACTATACCAAGTGGGAGGCCGATCCGAGGATCTGGCTGGAGTGGAGCACCAGCAAGGAAGACCTAAAGGCGATGATCGACTACGCCCGGCTGCACCATATGGAGGTAGCGCCGCTTGTCCAGTCGCTCGGTCACTCCGAGTGGATGTTCAAGAACGGCGCCAACCTCGACATCGCCGAGGATCCGGAGCGCCCGTACGGCTACTGCCCGAGCAATCCGAAGAGCTACGAGTTCATTTTCAAGGTCTATGACGAGGCGATCGAGCTCTTCCAGCCCAAGTGGTTCCACATCGGTCACGACGAAGTCACGATGGGCGGTCGCTTCCCTCATGATGAGACCTGCAAGCAGAAGACCGTCGATCAGCTCTTCAACGAGGATGTCGCCAAGCTGCACGACTACTTCACGAAGAAGGGTATCCGCGTGATGCTCTGGGGCGACATGGGCCTCCACAAGACGGAGACTCCGGACGCGGGGTGGGCGGAGACCCCCGAGATCGCCAAGGGCATTCGTGAAGGCCTGCCGAAGGATATCATCATCACCGACTGGCACTACTGCATGGCCGACGACTTCCCGAGCGTGCGGATGTACCAGGATCTCGGTCACGATGTCATCGCCTCGACGTGGTATGTCGAGCAGAACATCGTGGACTTCGGCACCTCTGCGCAGAAGGACGGCGCGATGGGCCTGATGGAGACGCTCTGGGCCGGCTACAACATCCGCGAAGCGACTCTCGGCGAGCAGTTCCAGCAGTTCACCGCGTACATCCTCGCCGCCGAGTACGCATGGGGTCCCGGCGGACGCGGGCTCGAGGATCTGGCCTACACTCCGGCCGACCAGTTCACCAAGGTCTGGAAGAGGAATCCCGCCGATCACGTCGCGCTCGACGGCTTCACGATCGACCTGTCGCCGTTCGTGACCGTGCCCTTGAGCAGCGAGTCGAAGGATGCGTGGCTCGGATACGGCCCGGAGCACGACCTCCGTGCCGTCAAGACCGGCCTCAACCGGCTGATCGGCATCAGCTTCGATATCCCGAAGGCCGGCGCCGTCATGCTATCCGGCGACATGAACCCCGCCGGGTCGTGGCCGTACACGGTCCGCATACCGGTCGGTCGCAAGGCCCACGACCTGATCTTCCTGCTCACCGGCGCATACCATGCCGAGAAAGGCCGACTGGTAGGCAAGGTGCTGATCCGCTACTCGAAGACCGAGGCGATGGAGCTCGATCTGGTCTACGGTGAGAATATCGTCGCGTGGAACGACTCCTCATCGACGCCGTCGGCGCTCACGGCATGGATGGGCCGCACCACAGGCGGCGACAAGATCGTCCTCCGCGCGGTAAGTTGGCGCAACCCGCTCCCCGACAGGCCGATCGAGTCGATCGAGATCAGCTCGGTCGGCGCCGAGTGCTCCCCCATCCTCTTCGGTCTCACCGGCCTCACTAGGTAACCGCAAGCAATCACGCCGTAGGGGAGGGAGCGGTCTCCCCTACGGCTTCACCCAACCACCTGTTGACAGAACCACGGTTCTGCGGCATAATCTGAATGTCCGAATATCAGACATTCAGGCGGTATGCGATGCGAACAGGTTCAAGGATTGAGACCAGCAAAGTAGGGAAGAGGGGGACCATTGTCATCCCCGCTCGTCTCCGCAAACGTTTCGGAATCGAAGAGGGCGCCCTGGTCATCGCAGAGGAACGTGAGGACGGCATCCTCGTTCGTCCGGCCGTAGCTCTGCCTGTGGAGACGTACTCGCCGGATCGAGTGGCCGAGTTCATCCTGTCGAATGCGGTGGATGAGCAAGACTACGCCGATGCTGTCGAGCGCGTGAAGGCCATGGGCCTCGACCCTGATTCCATTCCGCACAGCAAGCCGGAGTAGGCGAGTTGGACAGAGTCTTTCTGGATGCAAATGTGCTCTTCTCCGCCGCCCATGTTTCGGAGTCACGCCTGCTGGTGCTCTGGTCACTTCAGGATGTGGAACTGGTGACCTCGCTCTACGCTCTGGAAGAGGCGCGCAGGAATCTGCCGCCGGATGGTGTTGACGCACTAGACGGACTGATCGAGCGCATGACGGTAGTCACGGGAGCCGGATCAGGACGACTCCCGGACGGCGTCGCGCTTGCCGACAAGGACATTCCCATCCTCCTGGCGGCAATCGATTCCGGCTGCACGCATCTCCTCACAGGCGACAAGCGCCACTCCGATCGGCTCTACGGTCGGAAGGTCGGCGGAGTCCTGATCCGAACCCCGGCGCAGTATCTCCGGAGCCGGGAAGCATAGTCCCAGGCGCTCAGTATACCCCTCGAGACCCGACCTCCCGAATTCCCGTCCCTGACACTCAACACTCCCAAAATGCCCTGCCGGTGGGGACTCGTCCCTGTCCGTATCGGCCCGAAATGAGCCTGTTGGTGAAGCCGGCATCAAGCAATCCCACGACTGCAGAAAAACTTTGCACTTTTTTCAGGTGCGCTCCCGCAAAAAGGGTTGACAATGAATCCTGCTCAGCAGTACACTGTGGAGGCAGGTGGTGTTACGGGGTCACCGGGTGGAGGCTTAGAGGATGTTTCGTGGAGGCTTCGCCCACAGTCTCGATGACAAAGGGCGAGTGATAATCCCACAGAAGTTCCGGCTGCTCTTAGGTGAGAAGTTCATGATCACCAAAGGAGTAGACAAATGTCTGTGGGTCTTCACGGAAGAGGAGTTCCGAAAGCTCGAAGATCGCCTCAGCGCTCAGCCGATGCTCGACTCGAACGTCATCGTTCTCCAGAGGTTCTTCTCCGGAGAAGCTGTTGACGCCACCACGGACAGTCAGGGCAGAGTGGCTCTCCCATCGAATCTCCGCGAGTTCGCCATGATCGACAAAGAGGTCATGATCATCGGCGCCGTCAACCGCATCGAGATCTGGGGCAAGCAGCGATGGGACGAGAAATCCGCCGCCATGACCGATGAACTGATCAGCGAATCTGCCAGAGAGATTGGGATCGGCTAGATCCCCCGGTCTGCCATGCAGGAATTCCACGTTCCGGTGATGCTTGCGGAGGTACTGCAGTACCTGGACCCGCGGAGCGGAGAGACCATCATCGATGGTACCGTCGGCGGCGGGGGCCATTCGATAGAGATCGTCAAACGCATTCTACCCAACGGCAGGCTGATCGGGATAGACCGGGACGAAGAAGCCCTGGCGGCGGCATCGAGACGACTATCCGAGTTTTCCCAGAACGTAACGCTCGTAAAGGGCAACTTCGCCGATCTCGGAGCAATCGTCAGGAACCTTGGCATAGAAGCAACCGACGGTGTCCTGCTCGACCTGGGAGTATCATCCTACCAACTGGACACCGCCGAGAGGGGATTCAGCTTCAAGGCGGATGCCCCGCTTGATATGAGGATGGACAAGACCCAGCGTCTCACCGCTCGCGAGGTCGTGAATGCGTACTCCGAGCGCCGCCTGAACGAGATCATCAGGGACTACGGTGAAGAGCGCTGGGCCAAGCGGATCGCGCAGTTCATCGTCGATCGGCGATCTCGGAAGCCGATCAACACCACCGGCGAGTTGGTGGACGTAATCCTGTCCGCGATTCCGGCGGCGGCGAGGCCGAAAGACATCCATCCGGCGACCAGGACGTTCCAGGCCCTCAGGATCGAGGTGAACCGCGAACTGGAATCGCTGCGGACCGGCCTCGAGGCTGCGATAGACCTTCTGAGACCAAACGGGAGAATTGTGGTCCTTTCCTGGCACTCTTTAGAGGATAGGATCGTAAAAGATATAATGCAAAAGCGCGCAGGCAGATGTGTCTGCCCTCCCGGCCTTCCGGTCTGTGCATGCGGCGCCGAGAAGGAGTTGGAGATACTTACGAAGCGGCCTGTCACAGCGTCGCCCGAAGAGATTTCCGCTAACCCGCGAGCGAGAAGTGCGAAGCTGAGAGCTGCGAGGAAGCTGCAGAAGTAGTATGGGACACGAGCCTCGTGATGGTGGGTGTCCGGTATCGGGTCTTACTGCCTTTGAGGAGAGGGTGATCAGGGGATGTTGGCACAGAGGAAGCATGAGGTAAGGCAGCATACGGTGACCAGAGCACCGAGACGCAGGAAGAGGAGCCTGATCCTGCGGTTGTTCTCCAACAAGACACTCGGCATTCTGTTGCTTGCATCGGCGATTTGCTCCGTGCTGATAGTGTATGTCGGCGCGTACGCCAGAGTCACCGAGGAAGGCTATCGGAAAGCCGAGCTTCTGTCGAAGCTGAAGGAACTGAGGGTGGAGAACGAGAAGCTCTCGGTCACGGTGGATCGGCTCAGGCAGCCCGACAGAGTCGCGGTGTTCGCCCGGGAAAACGGCATGTCGGTCGGCAACAAGATGGTCTACCTGAAGCCCGAAGTCGAGTCGCACCTGGCGCAGAACGCTCAGGACTAACGGATCGTGAGCCGGCATCCTCCGGCTCGTCCTGCTCCATTAATGCCCAGTCATTGCTGCCCCGCCCTGCTGTTATCCCCGTCAACGGCAGGGCGGCAGGCATGTTCCACCGGAGCGCGTGGACTGATTACGACGCATCAGGATAGGGTCAATGGCAACACGTCGTCCACCCAGCGGAAAGATCATCCGCACCCGGATGAACCGGACATTATGCATACTGGCACTACTGTACCTGGCACTGGGCGCCAGGTTTTTCTACATTCAGGTGATCCGAGCGCCCTACTTCCGAGACAAGGCTGAGGAGTTCCGCCTGCGCAAGATCGTCCTGCCGGCAAGGCGCGGCACGATCTACGACTGCAATGGCAAGGAACTCGCGGTCACCGTCGAGCTGTACGACATACAGACCTGGCCTCGGAAGATCAAGGACAAGGAAGCCACGGCGGAGAAGCTGGCCGGGATTGTCGGTTGGCCGAAGGAGAAGGTTCTGGAGGTTATCAGCGCCGACAAGCGGTTCGTCTTCCTGATGCGCCGGGCGAGCACCGACATCGGCAGGAAAGTCAGGGACGCCAAGATCTACGGCGTAGAGGCCGTGCCGATCATGTCGAGGGTCTATCCCGCCGGCCAACTCGCGTCGCACGTCATCGGCTTCACGGATATCGACGGTATCGGCAGGGAAGGCCTGGAGAAGGTTTTCGACAAGTACCTCCGCGGCAAGGACGGCTATATCGTTGCCGAGGTGGATGCGAGAAGCAAGGTCATCCCGGGAACACGCCGCCAGCGAGTCGAACCCGTGGACGGCATGGACCTGATACTGACCATCGACTCCACGATCCAGCACTCTCTCGAGACGGAGCTTGCCAAGTCGTGGGAGACCTATTCGGCGGCGGGCGCATCGGCGGTCGTGATGGACCCCAGGACCGGCGAGATACTCGGGCTGGCGAACATGCCTACCTACAACCCGAACAAGGTGGCCGAATCGAGTGCCGACTCGCGCCGAAACCGCGCTGTCACCGACCTGTATGAGCCGGGCTCGACGCTCAAGACGATCACGGCCTGCGCCGCGCTGAACGAGAAGGCGATAAGCTATCACGATACGTTCCACTGCAGCGGCAGCATGCGCGTCGGCCGGCGGACCGTGAAGTGCTCGCTCCATCCGCCGTTCATGGCCGGGCACGGCTCCTGCGACGTTGCCAAGATGCTCATGCACTCCTGCAACATGGCCGCCGCAGGTATCGCCTTCAAGGTTGGCAAGGAGAAGCTCTTCGAGTACGAGAAGGACTTCGGCTTCTACGAGAAGCCTGGAACCGGGATGCTCGGCGAGATGACCGGTTGGCCCAGCAATCCGTCGAAGTGGGAAGATGTGCGGCTTGCGAATATCGGGTTCGGCCAGGGCATAGTCGTGACTCCGATGCAGCTCGCCAACGCCTACGCGACGATTGCGAACGACGGCGTGATGATGCAGCCCCACGTTGTGAAGGAGATTCGCCGGCGCGACGGCACTCCCTACAGGGAGTACAAGCCTCGAGTGGTCAGGCGCGTCATCTCTGCGGATGTCGCGAGGTCGGTTTCCGAGATGCTGCACGGAGTATGCGATGCCGGTACGGGAAAGCCCGCCGTGGTCGATGGGTATCAGACCGGCGGCAAGACCGGAAGCGCGCAGAAGGCCGTGAACGGCACCTACAATACCGGGAAGTTCATCGCGTCGTTCGTCGGGTATCTACCCACGAGCAACCCGCGAGCAGTCATACTTGTCGCCGTGGACGAACCGAAGGGCATTCACTGGGGTGCGACCTGCGCGGCGCCTGTTTTTAGAGAAGTGGGTCGAATGACGATGTGGCATCTGAAGGTGCCGCCGGACCAGACCGTCCGGACGGCGCCGATAGCCGGTGAGAGTCATAGCGGTAGTCGCACTACCGGCGGCAGTCAGAGGACCCGCGAGAGGGCAGGGGATGAGGCCGGAGGTCGCGTCAATCTGGGCGGATAGGGTGATACCTTGTATGCCCCGTTGCCAGTGGCTCGCTCCGTGCACGCCGGAACCCTTGCGTGCTATAATCTCACGGTGAGTCTGCCGGTGCACAGTGAGCCGGCGCTCCGGAGTTTGTGAACATGTTACTTAGCCGATTAGTGGACTCGCTGTCACCCAGGGAACTGAGGGCGACGGCGGACCCGGAGATAACCTCAGTCGTATACGATTCGAGACGTGTCTCGCCCGGCGCGCTGTTCGTGTGCATTCGCGGCGGGAAGTTCGACGGCCACGATTTCATCGCCCAGGTAATCGAGGCGGGCGCCTCCGCCTTGGTCGTCGAGGACCCGGAGAGGGTGCCGGCCGATGCCGGCATTCCGTTTGTGATCGTGCCGAGCACGCGAGACGCTCTTCCCATCCTGGGGACCAGCTTCTACGAGCATCCCTCCCGTCGGCTGAAACTGGTCGGCGTGACGGGCACGAACGGCAAGACCACCACGACCTACCTGATCGAGAGTATGCTGGGCAACGCAGGCCGCCCGACGGGTGTGATCGGCACGCTCGGCGCGCGCATGCGCGGCATCGAGGTCGAGACCGAACGCACCACCCCGGAGTCGGTCGATCTCCAGGCCCTGTTCGCGCGCATGGTCTCCGAAGGCATCGAAGCCGCCGCCATGGAGGTCTCATCGCATGCCCTCTACATGCAGCGCACTGTTGGCTGCGAGTTCGACATCGGCGTGTTCACGAACCTTACGCAGGACCATCTGGACTTCCACAGGACGCTGGAGGAGTACTTCGGCACAAAACTGATGCTCTTCCGCGAGTATCCGAAGCGCTCCGATAAGCCGTTCACCGGCATCGTGAACATAGACGATCCCTACGGCGGGAGAGTAGTAGAGGCGACCGACGGCAGCGTGCTGACGTACGGCGTCCGCAACCCGGCAGATATCCGTGCTTCTCAGGTCTACGCGACCGCACGGGGGGTCGAGTTCCACACCGTCTGTCCCGCCGGTGAGTTCGACGTTCGGATGCGGCTCGGCGGGCTGTTCAACGTCTACAACTCGCTTGCGGCGGTCGGTGTCGGAGTTGCGCTCGGCCTCAGCGTCGAGGAGATCAAGACCGGCCTGGAGGCCGTTCCGGCGGTCGCCGGCAGGTTCGAATCGGTAGATTGCGGACAGGATTTCGCGGTGATTGTGGATTACGCCCACACCCCCGACGGCCTCGAGAACGTGCTGCGCTCGGCGAGGGAGATCACCGAGAACCGGCTGCTCGTGGTGTTCGGCTGCGGCGGCGACAGGGACCGCGCCAAGCGTCCGATCATGGGCCGGATCGCATCCGAGTTGGCGGATGTGTGTGTCGTCACCTCCGACAACCCTCGCACCGAGGAGCCGAGCTCGATCGTAGACGAGATCATGACCGGCATCGATGGCGACAGGTCTTCGGTCGAGGTCGATGTGGACCGTCGCGGCGCCATCGAGCGCGCCCTGAAAATGGCTGAGCCGGGTGACATCGTCGTCATTGCCGGCAAGGGGCACGAGACATACCAGGTGTTCAAGAACGAGACCATCCACTTCGACGATCGCGAAGTGGTACGCGAACTGCTCGGCTGCAAACCGTAGGGGCGACCTTCGACGTTCGCCCGAAATGCCGTAGGGCCGGGGAAGGTTTCCGACTGGAGAGGTATTTGGAAAAGCTAACACTCGCAGAAATCACCAGAGCCGTAAACGGCGAGTTGATCAGTGGAAGCCCCGACGCTGAGATCACCGGGGTGAGCACCGACACGCGCTCCCTCGCGCCCGGAGACCTGTTCTTCGCGCTCAAGGGAGAGCACTCCGACGGCCATGCGTTCATCGGCAGATCGCTGGAGGCCGGCGCAGGTGGCTTGGTCGTATCCGACGAGGCCGCCGTTCCCGAGGGCGTCGACAGGCCGGTGGTCAAGGTCGCGGACGTGCTCTGGTCGCTCGGCGATCTGGCGGCCTACTACCGCTCGAAGTTCGACGTGCGCGTGATCGGCATCACCGGAAGCGTCGGCAAGACCACCACCAAAGAGATGCTGTCGGCCATTCTCGAGCACAAATGGAAGGTGCTCAAGAACGAGATGAACTACAACAACGAGATCGGCGTTCCCTTGACCCTGTTCAAGCTGGATTCCGGCTACGAGGTCGTGGTGCTGGAGATGGCCATGAGGGGCCTCGGAGAGATTCGCCGACTCGCGGAGATTGCCAAGCCGGAGATCGGCGTCATCACGAACGTCGGCATCTCCCACATCGAGCGTCTCGGCTCGCAGGGCGCCATCGCCGATGCGAAGTCCGAACTGCTCCAGGAACTCCCGCCCGATGGCCTTGCCGTGCTGAACGCGGAAGACGGGTACTTCCCTGTGATGAGGGAACGTTTCAGCGGCCGGGTGATCAGCTTCGGTTCGTGCAAGGGCGCGGATGTCATCGGCGCGCGGATCAAGCAGTCGAAGGATGGTCGCTGTGAGTGCGTGATTATGAAAGAGGGCGGCGCGATCGAGGTCTCGATGCCCGTCATCGGATACTACAACGTCTACAATGCCCTCGCCGCGGCGGCGGCGGCCATCGGTATGGATATCGACCTGTTTACGATCAAGAGCGGGCTCGAGAGCTTCACTCAGCCGTCCATGCGGATGGAACTGACCAAGTCGAGGCAGGGATTCACCGTCTTGAACGATGCCTACAACGCAAGTCCCGCGTCGATGTTCGCCGCCCTCAAGACTCTGCAGTCGCTGGCAGGCTACACGCGCAAGATCGTCGTTCTGGGCGACATGCTGGAACTCGGCGACTATGCCGCCAAGGCCCACAGAGACATCGGATCGGCGCTTGCCGGCAGCGGGATCAACGGACTGGTGGCGGTCGGTGATTTGGCAGTCGGCATCGTGGAGGGCGCGAAGAACGCGGGCTTCCCGGAGGCGGACATCCAGTGGTATCCGGACAGCGCGTCGGCTGCTCCCGCTCTCAGGTCGCAGGTGAGGAGCGGCGATGCCGTGCTCGTCAAGGGCTCGCGCGCAATGAGAATGGAAGAGATTGTGAGGACTCTGCTCAGTGAATAACGCCGTGATCGCATTCCTGGCAGCATCGGTGGTGTCGCTTCTGATCGGTCCCGCCGCCATTCGCATGCTGGCGCAGTTGAAGCTGCGTCAGACCATCAGTGAGGACGTTCCCGAGCGCCACCGTGCCAAGCAGGGCACGCCGACCATGGGAGGGTTCATCATCTTCATCGGCGCGGCGGCCGGCCTGATCGCCGCATGGACCGGTCACAGTCGGGCGACCGCGGTGATCTTCCTCACGTTGGGGATGCTGCTGCTCGGCTTCCTCGACGATTACCTGATCGCGGTCAGGGGCAAGTCGCTCGGGCTCAAGGCTCGGCAGAAGCTCCTCGGGCAGTTCATCATCACGGGGCTGTTCATGTGGTGGGTCTACAGCAACCGCACGGCCGCTACCACCGTACTACACTTTGGGCGCGAGGGCATGGTAGACCTGGGATGGGCGTATTACCCGCTCGTGACTCTGGCGATCGTATGGATGTCGAACGCGTTCAACCTCGCCGATGGTCTCGACGGCCTCGCAGGCGGCATGACTCTGATAGTGAGCCTCGCACTCGGCGCGCTTGTAGTCCTGGCGGCCGAGGGCAGCCTGTTCGTGCTCTCCTGGGCGATCGCGGGAGGGTGTCTTGGGTTCCTCTGGTACAATTCGTACCCGGCTAAGGTGATCATGGGCGATACCGGCTCGCTGGCGCTCGGGGCGGCCACATCGGGCATCGCCGTCATGGGCAAGGTTGAGGTTCTCTACCTGATGCTTGCGCTGGTGTTCGTTATCGAGGGCCTCTCGGTCATGCTCCAGGTGGCGTCGTTCAAGCTCACGGGCAAGCGCATCTTCCTCATGACGCCGATCCATCATCATTTCGAGAAAGCCGGATGGCCCGAGCAGAAGATCGTAGTCAGATTCTGGCTGGTCAGTGGGCTGCTGGCCGTCGCAGTCCTCTACTACGCGGGGGTGTTCAACATATGGCCCTAGAGAAACAGACGGATTTCTACGGCAGGAAGGCGCATATCATCGGCACCGCCAGGTCGGGACTGGCTGCCGCGGAGGTGCTGACCGCGCTCGGCGCACAGGTCACTGTGCACGATCAGAAGGACTCTGGCGCGCTGACCGACGCGATGAAGAGGTCGGTCGAGCTCGGACTCTCGACACGAGTAGGCGACGAGGCATACGAGGGCATATCAGGCGCTGATGTCGTCATCACCAGCCCCGGAGTCCCCGAGACCTGTCCCGGCCTGGTCACGGCTCGGCAGTACGGGATCCCGATTTTCCCTGAGATCGAGCTTGCGTACCGGATCTCCCCGGCTCCGATCATCGCCATCACCGGCACCAACGGCAAGACAACGACCACGGCGCTCGTCGGAGAGATCATGAAGGCGGACGGCCGCCACACCTACGTGGCAGGGAACATCGTGGCCGGCGAGACACGTCTGCCGCTTGTTCGAGCCGCCTACCGCGCGTCGGCGTCGGACGTTATCGTAGCGGAGATCAGTTCCTTCCAGCTCGAGTGGGTGACCTCGTTCCGGCCGAGGGTGGCGGCGCTTCTCAACGTTACCGAGGACCATCTCGACCGCCATCCGGACATCGAGACCTACGCGGCGACGAAGGCGCGCCTGTTCGAATTCCAGCAGCCTGAGGACTTTTCGATCGTGAACGCCGACGATCCCGTCGTCATGAAGTTCGCATCGGACGTCAGGAGCCGGGTCTGGCAGTTCAGCGGTACCCGTGAGGTCGAGACGGGCGCGTTCGCCCGCGGGACCGAGGTCTGGATTCGCGCCTCCGATGGCGAGTCGTTCATCTGCGACACCGCCGGTATGAAGCTCCGCGGGCGGCACAATCTGGAGAACGTGCTCGCGGCATCGGCGGCGGCCATCGCGTTCGGCGCGAGTCGACATGCCGTTCAGGAGGCCGTCGATACTATCGAGCCGCCCGAGCACAGGATGGAGCCGGTCGCGGTGGTGAACGGTATCGAGTTCCTCAACAACTCGATGTGTACCAACGTTCGCGCCGCCGTCAGATCGCTCGAGGCCGTCGGACGTCCGGCGGTCCTGATCGCGGGCGGCAAGGACAAGGGTGCGAGCTACGGTCCGCTGGGCGAGGCATTCGTGAAGTACGCGAAGCACGTGGTCCTGATCGGCAAGGACGCGCCGATCATCGAGAAAGCCGCGAGGGAAGCCGGCTTCGACCGGATCAGCCACGTGCCGACGATGGAAGCGGCGGTGACCGAGGCATGGAGTCACGCGGAGTCCGGTGACACGATCATGCTGTCGCCCGGTTGCGCGAGCTTCGACATGTTCAACGACTTTGAGCACCGAGGCCGGGTCTTCAAGGACGCGGTCAGAGATCTGGCGCAGCGAGTGGGGGTCTAGCCGGTGGAAGGCACGAGGCGGTCTCCGGATATCTGGCTGTTTGCGATCACGGTCGCACTGTTGGTCATCGGCATCTTCATGGTGTTCGACGCCAGCTATGCGCGAGCGGGTCAGGTCAAGTATACCGGTGGAGACAGCTACTTTTTCGTCAAGCGCCAGGCGGTGTTTGCGATCATGGGCCTCATCGCCATGTTCATCGCGCAGAGAATCCGTTTCTGGAAGCTGAAGCCCTACGGAGCCGCCTTCCTGATGCTGACGATCATCGGTCTCGCGGCGGTCCTTGCCGTGGGCCGGAACGCTGGTGGCGCGACCAGGTGGATCGGCTACGGGTCGATCAACATCCAGCCGTCGGAGTTCGCCAAGCTGGCCCTTGTTCTGTACCTTGCCAATCTGCTGACGCGGCCCAGATTCGACATTACCGATTTCCAGACCGGGTTGATCCCGGCTATGATACCGATCGGTATCATAGCCGTGTTGGTTATGGCGGAGCCGGACATGGGCACGACGATTGTCACCTGTGCTACCGGCGTCGTCCTTGTATATATCAGCGGCGCGCGCAGGAGTCACATGGCGCTCATCATGGTCAGTGCCGTGGTGCTGGGCATCATCCTGATCATCACTGAGCCGTACCGAATGTCGCGCCTGACTTCCTTTACCGATCCGTTTGCCAGCTACCACGGCGACGGATATCAGGTATGCCGGTCGCTCATCGGCCTCGGGTCGGGCGGTCCGCTGGGCGTGGGACTATGCGAGGGCCGGGAGAAGATCTTCTACCTGCCCGCCGAGCACACGGATTTCATCCTGGCGGTGCTCGGCGAGGAGATGGGGCTGATCGGCACTATGGGACTGGCCACGCTCTTCCTGCTGTTTGCAGTCAGAGGATACCATATCGCCAAGAAGACCAAGGACAACTTCGGCAAGCTCCTGGCGGTCGGCCTCACGAGCCTGATCTCGGGCCAGGCGCTGCTGAACATGCTTGTGGTCACGTCCACCGTCCCGGCGACAGGTGTGCCGCTGCCGTTTATCAGCTACGGCGGATCGTCGCTTATGCTGAACCTTATGAGCGTCGGCATACTGCTGGGGATATCCCAATACCCTGATGGGGGAAATGATGAGAATCGTCCTTACCGGCGGCGGCACCGGAGGTCACGCGTACCCCGCCGTTAGCATCGGCCATGCCATCCGCGCCGAGGCTCCTGACTGCGAGCTGCTCTACATCGGCAGTCGGAACGGCATGGAAGAGGGAATGGCATCGAAGGCGGACATATCGTTCGTCGGATTGACCAGCCGCAAGATGGGGCGGCTGCTTTCGTTTGGCACGGTACTGACCGCGGCCGGCATCGGGAAAGGCTTCTTTGAGGCGCTGGTGACTCTGCGGCGATTCAAGCCGGACCTCGTGATCGGCACGGGCGGATATGTGGCGGCGGCCGTCGTGCTTGCACAGGCCGTGAGGGGCGGCAAGACGCTCATCCACGAGCAGAACATGGTCCCCGGCCGGACGAACGGCCTGCTCTCCCGATTAGCGTCGAGGGTGTGCGTTTCCTTCGAGGACACGGCGAAGTCGTTCCCACCCGGGCGGACGATTGTCACCGGGCTGCCGGTTCGCCCCGAGATCCTCAGTGTGCCCGACAAGGCCGCTGCGCGGGAGAAGCTCGGCCTCGATCCGAGCAAGTTCACGATCCTGGTGTTCGGCGGAAGCCAGGGGGCGCGGACGCTCAATCATGCGGTCGCATCCGCGCTGCCGAGGCTGAAGAAGCTGCCGATCCAACTGTTCCATCAGGCGGGGAAGCGCAACTTCGACGAGGCTGTGGAGAGCGCGAAATCCGCCGCGTGGAACGATTACCACCTGCATGCATATGTAGATGATATGGCGGCGGCTTACGGCGCGGCGGACATGGTGGTCTGCCGGTCCGGCGCCTCGACGGTGTGCGAGATCACGATCGTCGGTCTGCCTGCGGTATTCGTGCCTTACCCGTTCGCTATCACCAACGAGCAGCGGCTCAACGCGCGCTACGTCGCCGACCACGGCGGGGCCGTGGTCGTAGAGGACGCGGAGTTCACCGGCGACGTGATGGCCTATCATATCGAGCGATTCCTGAACTCGCCGGACGACCTGCGCAAGATGCGCGAGTCGAGCCGGGCGCTCGGAAAGCCGGACGCGGCACGCAACGTAGTCAAAGCAGCCTTCGACCTGATCAACTGACGAACTGACAATCTCAAAACTGAAAACCTATGACCAACACACAACTCACAACCAGGCGAATCCACATGATCGGCATCGGCGGAGTAGGGATGAGCGGTCTCGCCGCCATCATGGCCGAGAAGGGCTATCGGGTCTCGGGGTCCGACCTCCGAATGTCGCAGATGACCACGAGGCTGGAGACGCTCGGCGTGAGGGTGTATGTGGGCCACGACGCCGCCAACGTCGGCGACGCCGAGATGGTTGTTGCATCGGCCGCCGTTCCTCCGGAGAACCCGGAGCTTGCCGTCGCTCGTGAGAAGGGACTCCCGATCCTGAGCCGCGCCCAACTGCTCGGCCGGCTTATGGAGGGCACGCTTGGCATCGCCGTCGCGGGCACGCACGGCAAGACGACCACCACCTCGATGCTCGCGGGTATCCTCGTGGCCGGCAAGCTCGATCCGACGATCCTCATCGGCGGCGACTTCGAGCGACTGCACGGGAACGCGAGGCTCGGCAAGGGCGAGGTGTTCCTCACCGAGGCATGCGAGGCGTTCAACTCATTCCTGGAGTTGCATCCCAGGATCGCCGTCGTGACGAACATCGAGGCCGACCACCTGGAGTTCCACGGCTCGCTCGAGGGCGTCATCGCCACGTTCAAGCAGTTCCTGTCGCAGGTCTCCCCATCGGGATGCGCCGTACTCTGCATCGACAGCCCGCACGTTAGAGAGATCATGCCATCCGTCGATCGGCGGATGGTGACCTACGGCTTCAGCGCCGATGCGGATCTTCGCGCCGATGATATCGATCTCTCGTCCCCACAGCCGTCCTTCCGCGTGGTCTGTGCCGGGACCGACTGCGGCCGTCTGACGCTTCGCACGCCGGGCAGACACAATGTCCAGAACGCCCTCGCAGCCATGGCAGTCGGCCACGAACTCGGCGTGGGCTTCGATACCATGTTCTCCGTGCTCGCCGACTTCAGAGGCGCAGAGCGCCGGTTCGAAGTCCTCGGCGTCGAGTCCGGGATCACGGTTGTTGACGACTATGCTCACCATCCCACCGAGGTCCGCGCGACCCTGGAGGCCGCGCGCGCCTTCGGTCGTCGGGTCGTCGTAGTGTTTCAGCCGCACCAATACAGCCGCACGGTCGCCTTCATGGACGATTTCGCCGAGAGCCTCAGCCTCGCCGATGTGGTCGTCTTGACGGAGATATACGCCGCCCGCGAGCAGCCGATGCCGGACGTCAGCGCCTCCATGGTGGGCGATATCGTCCGGTCGAAGCATCCGGGCAAAGAGGTGATCTTCATCCCCGACAAGACGAAGGTCGCGGAGTCGCTCGCCCCACGCCTGGAGTCGGGCGATCTGGTCATCGTCATGGGCGCGGGCGACATCCGCGCGGCCGGTGAGGCGCTGGTGTCGCTGCTCAGGTCTCGCGTGAAGGAGTCGTAGTCTCGTGCAGTACCAGGGGAGAGACATACCTGAGATCAAGGGCAAGATCCTGTTCGACGAGGTGCTTGCGCCTTACACGTCATTCCGCGTCGGCGGTCCGGCGGACATCCTTGCGGTCCCGGAGCGCGAGGAAGACCTCTGCGCGCTGCTCGAGTGGGCGCACGGCGGCGGAATCCCCGTGATGGTGCTCGGCGGAGGGTACAACCTCCTCGTCTCCGACAAGGGCGTCCGAGGGCTGGTGGTGAAGCTCGGCTCGGGGTTCGACAGGATCGATATCGAGGGAGTCACTATCACCGCGGGCGCATCCGCCAAGCTGCCGGTCCTGGTTGACACGGCCACCAGTGCCGGTCTGTCAGGCCTCGAAGGCCTGACGGGCGTCCCAGGCACGGTCGGCGGGGCGGTCTATATGAACGCGGGCACTCGCTTCGGATACGTCGAGGACACGCTGCAGTTCGTGCGAGCGGTGCATATGACCGGCGCCCGTCTGAAGATCGAGGCTGGTGATCTCGGGCTGGCGTATCGTGAGAGCAGGATTGCCGAGAAGGGCCTGGTCATCACCGAGGCGGTCTTCCGGCTCCGCGAGGGCTCGCGCGACGACATTCGCGCCAGGTGCGCCGAGCTGCTCGAACGACGCAAGCTCCAGCCCTGCACCGTCGGTACGGCCGGATCGACTTTCAAGAATCCGCCGGGCGGATACGCCGGCAAGTGCATCGAGGAGGCCGGCGGCAAGGGCATGCGCGTCGGCGGCGCGGAAGTCTCGACCATGCATGCGAATTTCTTCTTCAATGTCGACAATGCGACTGCATCCGACATTCGGGCGCTCATCACGAAGGTCCAGGAGATGGTCCGGGAGCGCCTCGGAGTCGAACTGCAGACCGAAGTCCAAATCGTGGGTGAGTGGTAGCAGATGAGATCACAGAGACGTCGAACCAAACCGACGCCAAGACCAGCGCGCCATCGTCGCAAGCACCGAATCACCAACCCGCCGCGACTCATACTGTCGATCCTGCTCATGGCGCTTGCTGCGGAACTGGTGCTCGTCGTTCTTGGATCGCCGTTCTTCCAGATACGCGACGTCCGCGTTTACGGCAGGAAGCTGGTCGCGCAGGAATTTGTCGCCAAGTGTACTCAGATCCCTGAGAAAAGCAACATATTCCTGTTTCCCACGGAGACGATACCTCAACGGCTTCGGAAGAACCCGATCATCGAGAGGGTCACAGCCAGCCGCCGGCTGCCCGATACTCTCGTGGTCCGGATCGTCGAGCGCAAGGCCGACTTCGTGCTGAGCACCCACCGCAAGCACTACGAAGTCGATGCCAAGGGCATACCGTTTCGCATCGTCGAGGCCCCGAATCCGAAGCTGCCGGAGATCGCGTGCAAGGTGCCTCAGTCGATCATTCTGGGCAAGCCAATCAAGACGTCTGCGTTTCTTACGGCAGTAGACTGTTTGCGCTTGGCAAGGCAGCAGGAGGAATTCTCCGTGGCCAAAATTACCGTTGACCAAAACAACGATTTGTGCTTAAATGTTCGGGATGGGCTTCTGATACGGTTGGGCCGGCCGCAGCATCTGGAGGACAAGCTCAGCAAGGCCAAACAGACCATCGAGCTTGTGTCTGACCTGGAGTATGTGGACGTAACCTGCCCCGAAGCTCCGGCATTGAAGCCCAGATAATCGGGTGCCGATCAGCCCTGAACGGGGCGGCTTCCGACCAGTTGTATCTCAACGGTCAGCGCGGTCCTTGTGTTCGTTCTCAGCCCAGGTTCTCGCTAGACCCTCTCTTTACTTTGCACTCTCGCTCAGACGAATCGGCCTCGGGCGCACGTGGCGCTCTACCCGGAATGCACATTCCGGACGGAGAATCGGATGAGCGAATTTTGGTAAGTGACATGCTTGGTTGCATGAGCGCTTGCCACCTCTGCGCGGTGGGCGGTACCCCACTGAAGGCACGGGTCGATCATGATTTCGCCGCTCGGCCTCAAGAAAAGCTCTTGGCTCTGGCATGTGACGCTGCTCAGCTTCGTCTTGGGCATGCTGCTCGCAGCCGCACTCAAGACTCAGCAGACGATCAGGTTCAAATCCGGCATCCCAACGACTCGGCTGCCGGTCTTGGCGCGCGCCTGGGCGGATGAGAAGGAGCGCACCGAGAGCCTCCGTAAAGAGATCACCGATCTGCGCGCGAAGCTTAGCCAGTACGAGAAGGCGCTCGGCGAGGGTGGCCAGCAGAGCGGACTGCTCAGAGACGAGCTCCGGAGCGCGAAGTTCCAGGCGGGGCTGCTCGAGGCCAAGGGAGAGGGCGTCATCGTCATCCTCAGGGACAGCAGGAAGAGGCCGCCGCCCGATGCCGACCCTCAGTTGGTGGATGACTACAACATCCACGACTACGACATACGCGATTTCGTGAACGAACTGTTCGCCAGTGGAGCAGAGGCCATAGCTGTCAACGACCAGCGCATCATCGCCAACACATCGATCCGGTGTGTCGGGCCGTCGATCCAGATCAACAGCACGCCGATGGCGCCTCCGTTCGTCATCACAGCGATCGGGCCGGCGGATGACATGGAGAGCGCGCTCAAGATGCCGGGTGGAGTCGTCGATCAGTTCCGCATCGACGAACTCTCGGACATGGTCAAGATCCAGCGGAAGAAGGATTTAGTCGTTCCTGCCTACTCCGGCAGCACCAGATACAGGTTTGCTACGCCGGTCGAGCCGAAGGGTGAGATAAAGCCGTGATTCTGATACTGCCCATCGCGGGCGCGCTCATAGGGTTTTTCGCGGTCTACTTCCTGGACCTGCCGGTCCCGCCAGGGATAGCCAGCTATCTTTCCCTGGCGGCGCTGGCGGGCCTCGACTCGGTTTCCGGTGGGATTAGGGCCGGCATTGAGGACAAGTTCGAAGCCGACATCTTCCTTTCGGGCTTCATGGTCAATACGCTGCTCGCGGGCCTGCTGGCATATCTGGGCGACCAGATAGGAGTCGATCTGTTCCTTGCCGCCGTCGTGGCGCTGGGTGGACGGGTGTTCCTGAACCTGTCGCTCATCAGGCGGCAGTGGCTCACCAAGATTGCACTGTCGCGAAGAGAATCATAGGCAGAGGTCACCTGTGTCGCAAGGTTATGTCATAGCTGGTCTGGATATAGGTACGACCAAGATCTGCGCGGTGATCGCCGAGGTCGCGCCCGATTCTCCGCCCGAGGTCATCGGAGTGGGAACGAGTCCCTGCCTGGGGCTCAAGAAGGGCGTCGTAGTCGATCTCGCCGCCACTACCGAAGCCATTCGGAGCGCCGTCGAGAAGGCACAGCGCATGGCAGGCGAGGAAGTACGCTCGTTCGCCGTCGGTGTCACGGGCGAGCACATCGCTTGCCTGAACAGCCGAAGTGTGATCGCCATCACGCACCAGAACCGTGAGATCACGGGGAGCGACGTTGACCGCCTGATCGATACGGCGAAGGTGATCGTCATACCGCCGGACCGGGAGATCATCCACGCGATACCCAGATGGTACTCGGTCGACGGGCAGGACGGCATACGCGCTCCGGTCGGCATGCACGGCAACCGGCTTGAGGTAGAGACGCACATCGTCACCGGGATGAGCAGCTTCATCCAGAACGTGGTGAAGTGCGTTCACCAGGCGGGATATTCGGTCGAGGCCACCGTGCTGGAGCCGATCGCCACCGCGGAGTGCGTACTCACCCCGGCCGAGACGGATCTCGGCGTGGTGTTGGTAGATATCGGCGGCGGAACAAGCGATGTTGCCATTTTCGTCGGTGGTAGTATATACTATTCAGGTGTTGTGCCGGTCGGCGGCAGTCACGTTACCCGTGACATCGCGATCGGTCTGAGGACCTCCATCGAGGAGGCTGAGAGGCTCAAGGTGAGCTTCGGCTCAGCACTCTCCGGATACGAAGGGCAGGATGAACCGTTTGAGTTCACCAGCCTCGGTAACTCGAGGCCAAGGCAATTGCCCAGGAAAGTGCTGGCTGAGATCATCGAGCCACGAATCGTCGAACTGCTCCAGATGGTTCGGGAGCACGTAGACAAGGCAGGATGCGCCGACAGGGTGCCCGCGGGCATTGTGTTTGCGGGCGGCGGATCGCTGCTGGCGGGTCTGCCGGAGCTTGCGGAGCAGGTTCTCGGCATGGGCTCCCGGATCGGGTCGCCCACAGGTGTTACAGGGCTGGTGGAATCAGTGAGCAGTCCTGCTTGTGCCACGGCCGTGGGTCTTGTGCGGTTCTGGGCCAGGCACGAGGAACAGCATTTTCACGATGCAGACGATGAAGCCGTCCTGCCCAGGGTGCTGCGACGGTTTCGCGAGCTATTCGCCAGATTCGGCGGAGACTAGTTTTTCACAACAAAAGGGGGGCATGACATTGGCAGAGCAGTACGCAAGAATCAAGGTAGTAGGTGTCGGCGGAGGCGGGACTAACGCGGTCAACCGCATGATCGAGTGCGGCGTGTCCGGCGTGAACTTCCTCGCGATGAACACCGACGCTCAGGTGCTGGACATGTCGGCAGCCGAGCTTCACCTGCAGTTGGGCGAGAGCCTGACGAAGGGTCTCGGCGCAGGAGGCGATCCGGAGGTCGGACGCAACGCAGCCGAGGAGAGCAAGCAGGAGATCAAGAAGGCGCTGGAAGGCGCGGACATGGTCTTCGTAACGGCCGGCATGGGCGGCGGTACCGGGACAGGCGCGGCTCCCGTGATCGCCGAAATCGCGAAGGAGATGGGTGCGCTTACAGTGGGTGTGGTCACCAAGCCCTTCGCATTCGAGGGTCCTCGCAGAGCGCGAGCGGCCGAAGAGGGTTTGGAAGCCCTCCGAGACAAGGTTGACACGATCATCGTCATCCCGAACGACAAGATGCTCGGTATCACCGAAAAGAAGGCAACCCTTCTGGAAGCCTTCCGCATGGCCGACGACGTTCTGAGACAGGGCGTCCAGGGCGTGTCTGATATCATCACCATCCCCGGCATGATCAACGTCGACTTCGCGGACGTGAAGGCCGTCATGGCCGATGCCGGCTCAGCGCTGATGGGCATCGGTTACGCGACGGGCGACAACCGCGCGATGGAGGCCGCACAGGCCGCCATATCGAGCCCGCTGCTCGAGTCCAGCATCGACGGCGCCAGAGGCGTGCTGCTCAACATCACGGGCGGCTCCGATCTGACTCTCTCCGAGGTCTACGAGGCCGCTGACGTCATCTTCAAGGCGTGCGACGAGCGTGATGCCAACATCATCTTCGGCACCGTTATCAGCGACCGCATGGAAGGCGCCGTTCAGGTGACCGTCCTTGCGACCGGCTTCGACGGCACCAAGCCGATCAAGAACGACCGCATGGGTTCCCGCGAGAGCATCCCGGTGCCCGCGGTCGCCGAGGAACTGGACATCCCGGCGTTCCTGCGCCGCAGATAGTCTCCAAACGCACCAAACGGGTACAATGAGCAAGTCTCCCGAGCCGCCCAGGCGGGCCGGGAGACTTGCTCATTCATTGTGTATGGGTGTCCGGAGCTATGGGTATCTGGGGAGAATCGGGACTCCCACACTCCCACACTCCCATACTCCCGCACTTCCGCCTATGTCCAGACGACTGATCGAGCGAACCCGCGAGCGGCTGTCGAAGGAAGTCGGCACGATCTACAAGTCCCATGCCGGCAACATCCGCTTTGCCCTGGCATTCCCGAACACGTACTACGTCGGGATGTCGAGCCTCGGGTTCCAGATCGTCTACCGGCTGCTCAACGACATCGACGGATCGATGTGCGAGCGGGCATTCCTCCCCGATCAGCCCGAACTTGCCGAACTCCGGCGAACCGGCGCATCGCTCCTCACGATGGAGACTCAGACCCCGGTCCGCGACTTCGATGTCATCGCCTTCTCTGTCTCCTTCGAGCCGGACTACGTCAACCTCCTGCGCATGCTCGCGCTCTCGCGGATCGATGAGGTCGCCGAGGAGCGAGGGTCGGACCAGCCGCTCGTGATCGCCGGCGGCCCTGCGGTGACGTTCAATCCCGAGCCGCTCGCTCCGTTCGTCGACGCGTTCATCCTCGGCGAAGCCGAGGAGGTCCTCCCCGAACTGGTTGAGGCGCTCCGTGGGGGTGAGTTCCACGAGCGCGCTGATCTTCTGAAGGCGCTCAGCCGCATCGAGGGCCTGTACGTGCCGAGCCTCTATCGGCCGGTGTACCACAGCGACGGCACGATCGAGCGCACAGACGTTGCGGATGGCGCGCCGGACCGGATCAAGCGCCGGTGGGTACGCCACCTGGAGGAGTTCGACGCTACGACGGCCGTGCTCACCCCGGAGACCGAGTTCTCGAATATGGTGCTGGCGGAGGTCGCGCGGGGCTGCGGGCGTCGATGTCGGTTTTGCATCGCGGGCTATGCGTTCCTCCCGCCGCGCGCAAGACCCGCCGAGAGCGTCCTCGAGGGCATCCGGGAGTCCGAGGAGAAGGCGGCTGAGGGTGCCACCGGCCATCCCCGGATCGGGCTGGTGAGCGCGTCGGTGTTCGATCATCCTTCGTCGCTTCTGATCTGTGAGTCGCTCGTCGAGCGCGAGCGGATGTTCTCGATCTCCTCGATGCGCGCCGACACCCTCAACAAGGATGTCGCCGAGACGCTGCACAAGGGAGGCCACGAGACGCTGACCATCGCGCCGGAAGCGGGTACCGAGCGACTTCGCCTGGTGATCAACAAGACCATGTCCGACGAGGAGGTGCTCTGCGCCGCCGCCACCGCCTGGGACGGCGGTTTTCGGCGGCTGAAGCTCTACTACATGGTCGGATTGCCCACGGAGACGCCCGAGGACGTGCAGGGCATCGTGGACCTCACGCTCCGGGTCGCGGGCATGTATCGGTGGGAGAGAGTGACCGCATCGGTGAGTTGCTTCGTGCCGAAGCCATGGACGCCGTTCCAGTGGGCGCCGATGGACGAGGAGAGGTCGCTCTCGGAGAAGCTGGCCGTCGTGAAGCGCGCGCTCGGCCCGGTGAAGTCGGTGGAGATGGTGAGCGAAAGCGCCCGGGAATCCGTAGTGCAGGGAGTGCTCGCGAGGGGAGACCGTCGGCTCAGGGATGCGATGCTCATCGTCTCGCGGGAGAATGCCAACTGGCGAGCGGCGTTCCGACAGGGTGGGGTGGACCCCCATTTCTACGCCCAGCGTCCGAGACATCGCGATGAGGTCTTCCCCTGGGACCACCTGGACCTCGGCGTCCGAAAGGATTACCTTTGGAGGGAGTACGAGCGCGCGATGAGCACGGTACCGACCGCGGCCTGTAAGGTAGGAGTCTGCCGTCGCTGCGGCGTCTGTCATGGGTGATTGGTATGTGGAAGCGGATACGGAAAGACGATCTCATACTCTTCGAAGTCCCGGAGTTCGATGCGACCGGCCTGGTCTCGCACGGCTTCACCACGAGGCACGGAGGTGATGGCCGGTTCGGTCTCAACCTCGGTCTGCACGTTGGTGACGATCCGGAGGCTGTCAGGGCGAACAGAGGCATGGTCTGCAGGGCGCTCGGCTCCCATCTGAGCCGGCTTGTCGCCTGCGACCAGGTCCACGGCACGAGGATCGCAGTCGTCGATGAGAGCCATGCAGGTATGGGATCGACTGACTACTCCGCAGCTCTGCCCGAGACCGACGGCGTCATCACCGCTTCTCCCGGCGTGATTCTGTCGCTCTACTTCGCGGACTGCGCGCCGGTCCTGCTGCTCGATCCGGTCACTCCCGCCATCGGACTCGCGCACGCCGGATGGAAGGGCGCCGCCGGTCGGATCGCCGTCCTCGCCCTGGAGGCGATGGGCCGGGAGTTCGGCGCCGTTCCGTCCGACTGTCTTGCCGCCGTCGGTCCTGCGATCGGTCCCTGCTGCTACGAAGTAGGGGCGGAGGTAGCTCAAGCGGTTGCAGGAACGGTCGAGGATGGCGGCAGGTATGCCAGGCCGGTCGGCGACAGGTACATGCTCGATCTGCCGGGGATCAACGCATGCCAGTTGATGGAAGCCGGTGTCCTGCCGCAGAACATCACCACACCCCATGTATGCACCCGTTGCAGCGCCGACGACTTCTTCAGCTACCGGCGCGAAGGTCCGACCGGCAGGATGGGCGCTTTTCTCATGCTGCGGCCCCTTTAGCATCCTGCCATCCATCCAACCTGTAATCGTAATGCTTGCTTGACAACCTGGCTAATACATGCTAGCATATGTATGCAGTATGCCGCTACTAGACGGACGAATACTGTGGCAAAGGATCCCTAGTTCACCGATTCACGGAGGAAGCGATGGAACTCAGGTTGGATCTAGATCGCAGTACCGGCGTGCCAGTAGTGGCGGTTCGTGGGGATATCGACGTCTGTACTGCGGCTAAGCTGGATCAGCGGCTGCAGGAGGTAGCCGGTGGAGGGCACAGGGAGGTGCAGATCGACCTGTCGGAGGTCGAGTATATGGATTCCGAAGGGCTCAAGGTGCTCATCAGGCTCAGGAACTCCCTGGGCGAGGACGGGAATGTGACCGTTCGGGGCGCCAGAGGAGCGGTACTGAGGATTCTCCAGATATCCGGCCTACCCAGGATCTTGCGTATATCCGACTAGACCGCCTGCAATAGCAAAGCTGTCCCCTGCGAGAGGCTGCTGAGCAGTCCTCTCGCTTCTTCATGCCCGGTCAATCGACGTTGAACGTCACGATGTCGTTGTCACTCCTGGGGCGGATTGCCGGGACTACTCCGTTCTCGCCCTGAGCCAATGTCAGCAAGCCGGTGACGAGGATCCCCTCGCAGTCGACGTCCTTAGTGATCGGCGCGCTCAGCCCGCTCAGGATGACTTTGATGCTCCCGGAGCCATCGTCGATATACGCGTAACCGGGTCGCTGCGGGGGCGCCACCGGATCGACGCTGACCAGCCGGCCCCAAATGGTCACGAGGAGTCCCGTCGGATCTACTCCGTTCGACACCGCCCTGCTCGCGAGCATCACCGGACGCAGAGGGGCTCCGGGGCTCACGTTGATCGAGGTAAGCGTGAGGTACCTCTCACCATTGGCGTCGGTCCTGACCATGCCGGTTCCCGTGATCCTGTCGCCCACAGCCACAGACTGCAGGCCCGACATCGGCATCACTCTGATGCCGCAGCTTCTATCGGGCTGCTCGACGTAGAAGCTGCCGTCCGAAAATGTTGTTGAACCGGCGGTTACTACGACCGGATTGGCTATGTTCACCGACAGACCATCGGCGAGGCTCTTGATCTCGGCAATGCTCTCCACACGGCCTGCGTTCGGCAGAGTCATGATCACGTTGTCGAGCCAGGCACTGTCCGCTCCGGCGCGGTACTCACCCCGGATACGAAGGCTTGTCAGCGAGGATAGTACCGCCATGATCTCATCCGCTCGGGCAGCGAGCCCGGTGGCCTGGTTGACCCACCCCGAGTACTCGTTCAGCGGTATCACGTAGTTGGTCCACGCGGCGTTCGGGTTCGAGGTCACAGGAAGGTCCTTAGTGAGAGTCAGTCCCGCGCCCGAGAGGATGACATCCGGATGGTCGGACTGGCTGTCCACCTTCGACTGCTTCAGATCGAACTGCAGCGCGCCACGGAAGCAGACCGACTTGTCCCCGCGGAACTTGGCCGGGGCGCAGAAGTACCACGTTTCGCCGGTGCCCAGGTCCTTACCCGAGGCGTATCCGTGGTTGTCCCAGCCGATCTCGCCATCTGCGTCAGCGGTCCAGCCGTCTCTCCCCGAGTCGAACGTGCTCGCCACGATGGCCTGGTCCAGCACCTGGTACGTAGCAAGGGAGAAGTTGTCCAAGCCGTTCTGCTCGGTCCCGCTTACGATGTCGGCACAGAGCCTCACGTCCGTGATGTGAGTTATGAAGCTCGCAAAGTCCTCTGTCGCGCCACCGCCGGGGCTCCAGAGATCGGCGTCCTTGAGCGATGCGACGAGCCGCTCCCACTGGCCGTTGTTGGTTACGCGTTCGTTGTTCTTCCACTGATAGTATTGAGAGCCGCTGTACAGCCTGATATATGTGGGATCCTGATCGCCGTCGGAGAACGCCCGGTAGTCGAACACGATCGCGTCATAGCCGCTCAGATCGCCTCGGAACTTCGACGGAGCGACGAAGAAGTCCGTCGTCCCGGCGGCCGCATCGGTGCAATAGAGATAGCCGTTTCCGTTAGCATCATTCTTCCGCACCAGCGTGGAACCGGAATCACCGACCCTGGTCCATCCGTCCATCCCCGATGCGAAGCTGGAGGTCACCTTAGGCTTCAGAACCTTCACGGTAGCGTCGGGAACGAACCGGGCACTGATGTTCATATCATATGTGAACTGGTTTCCACTGTCGGTCATGTAGGCGCCTAGATGCGTGGAGTACGTCTTGACGCTGAGTGTTCCCGCGGTCGTGTCGAAGTTGAGTACCCGCAGCCAGCCGTTCCCGATGTCCTGATAGTCGGACATCATCTCGTAGACCTTGCGTCCCGCGTTGTTGATGGAGATCTGTCTATGCCAGCCGTCCGGGTTGAAGGCATGCCCGCAGAGGACGCAGACTATCTGGTCGTACTGACGGATGAACTTGTTCCAGAGGGCCTCGCCCGAGTTGCGTCCCGAGATCGAGGCTGCCCTGTCGCGACGCGAACTGTTCATGTATTCGTGCGTGGTCACGATGGTAGGCATCCCGCTGTGCGCATTCAGGACCGACTTGGCCCATGTGAGCTCGCTGTCAGGGGCGTCGCAGGTGAGGTGCAGGAACAGCAGTTCGTACCCGCCGGCGGTAATGATCTGGTACGAACTGAACCCACTCGGTGACGTGCCGCGGTACCAACTGTAACCGCTGAAGTAGCTCGCCCCGAAGTAGGTGATGAACTTGGTGGAGTCGAAGGTCTCGGGCTCCGATGATCTGAGGTCGTGATTGCCGGGACACAGGCCGAACGGCACGTGCCCCTTCAGCGCGTTCATCGCTGTGAGGGCGTTGTTCCACTGGGCGTCCTTCCAGCCTTCGTGGACGATATCGCCGAGGTGGGTGACGAAGGCGATGGAGGAGCTGTTTGCCTTGATCCAGTTCGTCTGCTCGGTGAATATGCCGGGGTTAGACTTGCTGTAGTTCTGCGTGTCCGGCAGAGCGACTATCGAGAAGCGCGCGGCCCAGGCAGACGAAGCCAGTGCCGTGACGATCAGCGCCACGGCGAGAAATCGTGAGGTGATAGTACGCATGATCTTGCCCAATCTCCCGGCAGACAAGCCGTTCGGGGAGGTAACGGTCGCTGTTGCCGGATCAAGTGCTCTCTTGGTTCGTTATACCACGAGTGTGCCCGAATTGTGTCATACTCGTGAAAATGCCGGGGCAATGGTGTGAATGCGCCGTCTCCTACAGCGCGCCCGGCGACTTTCTCAGCCGCTCGGCCACGTAGCCGTAGAAGTCCTTGTTCGGGACCTCCTCGTTCCCGATCCTGGTCGGCGGGTACCGTCTGCCCTGCACGAACAGCAGATGGCTCTCCGCCGCCGTGATGTCATGCTGGCGGTCGATTAGGAGTAGATGCCTCAGTGAGCTGTCCGGCACGTCGATCCTGCAGTCCTCCGGGACCGCGGACAGGTAGGCGAGGTGGCGCACATCGGCATCCGAGACATCGAGGTCGTCGAAGTTGTCCTTGATCTTCCGGGCCAGCCTGCCGTCCTGGTCGCCGAACACGAGCACATGCTTCTCGAGGGTGTCCACCGCATCTGCGAGGAACGCGCCGACCGACGCGCCCGGCCCGAAGAGCATTCCCGCGGCAACGATCGCCGTGTCGTCGGATGCGCCCCGGCCTCTGCGGTGGCGGATGTACATGTACTCCACATGGTCGTCGTCCGGGCCTTCGTCGCCGACGATCAGGCCCACATCGCGGTAGTAGTCGATCATGTCCTCGTGCGAGCCGTGGGCGAGGATGTCGCCGTTCAGCCCCATCTCGTCCATCACCCGCGTGTCGATGAGGTAGCACTTCCCGCCGCCGATCGTGATACCGTACCGCGTCTCAGTCTCGAAGCGGACCTCCGGGTCGTCTCTCAGGCCGCCGGCGTAGAATCCCTGCAGGACCTCCTTGCCGGAGACGTCGAGGTCTCTGAGCGAAGCTGAGTTCAGGAGCGGGGTGCCGCCGTTATCGTGAAGAGGGGGGCGCTCCTCGCCGGCGATCACCTTGTCTATGTATCGCTCCACGCCGTCGATCAGATTCTGACGCTCCTCGCGAACGCTCCGCGGGTCGAGGCGCAGCGCCCGTGCGATGTCATCCATGGTGGTGTTCGGATACTTGACGCCGTAGAACATCGCGTGGCCCTCGTGCGCATGGCCCTGAACGGACTGCATGTGGATGAGCCGCTCGACGTCCCATGTGGTCCGGAGCATCTCGGCGGAGTCCAACTGCCGGAAATCACGGACGATCCGATCGTAAGGTGCTATTCCGCTGTGTGACACTTGCCTCTCCTCTTTCTCTATCTACCACTCGCGCCGGACTTGCCGACGCGCGCTCCCGGCGACATATAGACGTCTCTGCACACCGCGCCGTGTCCCGCAGTCATGGTCGCCACCCGCACGCTCATCCTGCCCTCCTCGAAGGTGGTGAAGACGAGTCGATCGCTCGTCGGCGACCAACTCGGAGCGCGCAGGTCGGTGCGCAGGTTCTTCGCGCGGTCGAATGTCGTCTGGTAGTACGGGCCCCATCCGTTCGCCTTATCGACCGGCGTGCAGAACAGGTTCGCCGGGTTCTTCCCGTAGACGAAAGCGATCCACTTGCCGGTGCTCGACCAAACCGGCGCACAGTAGTCCTTGCCCCCGACGGCGATCTGCTCGCGCTTGCCGCCCGAGATCGGGGCGATGTAGATGCCCTCGCGCTTCCCCTTGACGAGGTAGGCGATGCTGTCGCTCCCCGGTGACCACGTCGGGTGCAGCTCCCTGTCCGGGCCGTCGGCGATCCGGCGCACGGAGCTTCCGTCCGGCGACATCACCCATATCCCGCCGGTGCCGCCGCGCTCGCTGGAAAACGCGATCCACTTCCCGTTCGGCGACCAGGACGGACTGCAGTCCTTCCCCTTCGCGCTGGTGAGTCTCTTCTCCTCGCCGCTTACGGTATCGATCCGCCAGAGGTCGATGTCGCTTCCCGATCCGGACGCGAAGACGACATACCGGCCGTCGGGTGAGCAGTCGAAGTGAGTGGCGCTCGGTGAATCGCCGACGTAGACCGAACGGATCGAGATGCGCGCGGCGACTCCCATCGTGCTCGCCGACCAGAGGTAGCATCGTCCGTCCGAATGACGCGCGAGGACATATACCGACCCCTCGACGGATGCAGGCTCCAAGGCGAGAACCTCGTGTGGGAACGGGATGAACTCGCGCTTGCGGCCCTCAACGTCGAGCACGTAGATGCCGTTCTCGTCGGAGAGCCTTGCAGCGGTGACTATCATGCTTCCGTCCGCCGACCAACACGCGGGCGGGGTGCTTGTCCCCGCCGCCCGTGCGATCTGCGCCAGCAGAACGAGCACGACAGCCGAAAACCTGATCACGAGATGCCTCCCGATTCGCAGTCCCATCTGTCCCATACGTCCCTATGCCAGCCGCCTGATCCTCGGCTGGAACACGAGCACCATGAGCGCGCACGCCATGCACACGATTCCGCCCGCTGTCACCGCCATCGATGCGCCGACTGCCTGAGCGACCGCTCCCATCATAAGCTGTCCGAGCGGTCCGAGTCCCACGAATGCAAACATGTAGGTGCTCACCACTCGGCCGCGCAGATCGTCCGGCACGATGCTCTGGATCAGGGAGTTCGTGCTCGCCAGGTACGTCAGGTTGCAGAACCCGACTCCCACGAGGAACAGTGCCGACATCCGCAAGTTCTGCGAGTTGGCGAAGAGTATCAGCACCACCGGCAGCGCCAGCGATGCGGCGGTCAGGATCAATCCCTTGCGCTTCGAGTTGCTCAGCACCGCGAGCGTGAGCGCCCCAGTCAGCCCGCCGACTCCGACCGACGACATCAGCATCCCCAGACCCTTCACGCCGACGCCGAGGACCTCGCGAGCGAAGACCGGCATCAGCATCGCGTAGGGCATGGCGAACAGGCTGGGGACCGCCGCCATGCAGATCAGGGTGCGAACGGCCTTGTTCGAGCGCACGTATGCCAGCCCCGAGCGGAAGTCGGTCCAGATGCTCGGCTGCTCCTCGATCTTCCGGAAGCTCTCGATGCGGATCATCGCAATCGCTGCGATGAAGGCGAGGTAGCTCACCGAGTTGAAGTAGAAGCAATTCCCCAGGCCGACCGCCGGTACAAGGACGCCCGCGAGCGCCGGGCCCACGATCCTCGCGCTGTTGAACGCCGTCGAGTTCAGGGCGATGGCGTTCATTATGTGCTGCTTCCGAACGAGCGTCGGAACGACCGACTGGCGCACCGGCATGTCGAACGCCGAGGCGAACCCCGACACGGTCGCCAGAACCATCACGTGCCAGACCGCTACGACGCCCAGCGAGGTGAGCGCGCCGAGCATGAACGCCGATATCATGAGAACTGCTTGGGTGATCAGGAGAAGCCTGCGGCGGTCCACCCTGTCGGCCAGCACTCCCGCCAGCAGCGTGAGAAAGGTTACGGGCAGTGAGCCGAGGAATCCGACCGTCCCGAGCATCAGGGAGGAGTGGGTCAGATCGTAGACCAACCATCCCTGCGCGGTGTTTTGCACCCAGCTACCGATCGCGGACAGGAGTATGCCGCTCCAGTAGAGTCGGTAGTTTCGGTAACCAAGTGCGTCAAACAAGGGTGTCTTTCCTGTTCTGGGGGTGCGGGAATCCACTTAAAGGATGCCACACTCGGCATCGGATGTCAAGCGCAGGCCCGTTCGCCTTCGCGCCGCCGCCTGCCGTCCGCGCAGGAGGAATTCCGCGCTCCGTGCGAGACAATACGGTAGGGAACGCCTGCCGTGTCGTTCCGCCTCCCGACGACAGGAGTCGTCGGGGGATCGGGCGTAGGCAACTGATACCTCGACGACTCCTGTCGTCGAGCCCCGACACCGACGGAACGGCGGCTGTTCGTGATGAGAAGGGATATTCCATGAAGACACTGACTGTCATCTGCCTGCTCGTGATCCTGGCATCCGTGTGCCTCGCCCAGGAGGTCGTCACCATCGACCTCTCCATCGATCGGGGTCCCGTGACCCATCGCGCGAGCGGTTTCCTCCACGCCATGACCGCCACCGTGCCCGAGCCGTCGCTCGTCGATCCACTCAAGCCGAAGCTCTTCCGCATGTGGGCGGAGGACTGGCACGGCAAGGGGGAGGGCGCCTTCGCCAATTACGCCCGGGTGAAGAAGCTCGGCGCGAAGATGCAGGTCGTGATCTCGGATAGTACCGGTTACCCGCAGAACGGCGCATGGCCGGGCGACGACGGCAACTGGGCCGGCTGGGAGTCGCTCGTCGAGAATCTCGTCAAGCGCGCGAAGGAGAAGCGCTGCTCGTTCGAATGGGACATCTGGAACGAGCCGAACGTCGATTACTTCTGGAAGCGCGACCAGGCCCGCTTCTTCGAGACGTGGATCCGCGCTTATCGGAAGATCCGTTCCCTCGATCCGAAGGCCGTCATCGTCGGTCCGAGCATCTCAGGCTACGACCGCAAGTATCTGCAGGACTTCCTCACACACATGAAGGCCAACGACGCCCTGCCGGACAAGCTCGCCTGGCACGAGTTCGGCGACCCGAGGAAGATCCCTGCGCACGTCGAGGAGATGCGCAAGTTCATGCAGGAGCAGGGGATGAGGGTCATGCCGATCAGCCTCAACGAGATCATCAACGGCAGCCAGGCGACTAAGCCGGGGATCACGGTCCAGTACTTCGCCGGCATCGAGCGGGCCGGGGTCGACGGGGCGTGCCACGCGTGCTGGGGCGACGAGACTGCCGGAGTGACCGCGTGCGAGAACCAGTCGCTCGACGGCATCCTCACTCATCCCGACAAGCAGCCGCGCTCGACCTGGTGGGCGTACAAGGCATACGCCGATATTACCGGACGGCTTGTCGACGTGAAGCCGAGCGCCACCGTCGATGGAGTCGCGGGTATCGACCCGAAGACGGGCATGGTGCGCGTCGTTCTCGGGCGCGACGGCAAGGAATCCGGCCCGGTCGAGGTCGAGTTCCTCAATACCCGCGCCGGAACTTCCGAGACGAGCGGCAAAGTATACGTCCATGCCGAGCGCATCCCCGCATCCGGATGGAAAGCGCTCGTTAGTCCCGAGGTAGCTCCGTTGACCGGCAGCTACACGCTCACGGCGACCGGCGTCAAGATCACTCTCCCGGATTTTGGTCCCTCCGATGCCTACATCATCAGGTTGGGCGTCCGATAGCTGATCTCTGTCTCCAGTGGTTTTCGAATGCCGCGCGCTGCTCTGCCGTCAGGACGGCCATCACCCGGTCATGTGCTTCGGCCTGGATCTCCCGTATCCGAGCCGACCTCTGCTGCGGTGTCAATGAGCGGTTTCTGTTCACCGCCAGGATTTGCTGTTGGGCATTCCTGCGGATAGCGGCGATCTGATTCATCTGTGTGTCGGTCAGGTTATCGACTCCCGGCACATACCCCGGATGGGATGTGTATCCCGGGCCGCCTCTCCTCATGCCGTGCCCGCCGCGGCTTGGTGTCTCTCTGCCACGGGGTGTGCCTGCTCGACTACTCATCGCCTGATCGAACTGCTGTCTCTGCGCGGGAGTCAGTTCGTTCAGCACCCTCTGATGTCCCTGCCGCTGGATCTCCTGGATCCGCGTAGACCTCTGCTGCTGCGTCAGAGTGCGATCCCTCTGTACCGCCTGAACCTGCCGCTGTGTCTCCGCGCGTATGGCCGCGATCCGGTTCGTCTGCTCGTCGGTGAGGTCCGTTACGCCCGGCACGAGCCCGGCATTGTTCCTCGGAGCGGCGGCCCGCGGACCTGCCGAGCTCTGCGCGCGAGTTGCCCTGTCTTGCCAGGTATACAGCCGCGACGGGGTCGGAGGGTTCTGCCTGAGGTGCTCCCGCTGTTCGGGCGTCAGGACGGCAAGCTCGCGCTCCTGGCCGTTCCTGCGCGCCTCGCGTATCCTGTTCATCCTCTCCCGCGGGCCCACGCTCAGATCGTCACGCGCGGCGCAGACCTGGCGATGGGTCTCTGCGCGGATATCCGCGAGTTGACGCCTCTGCTCCGGCGTCAGGTCCAGGCCGGGGTAGAGATCCTCCCAACTCCGCATGCCGTAGCCCGGGTCCGCCCCGAGCCAACTCCGGTCACTCGCCTGTGCGGTTGTGGAGCCGAGCACAATCGCTGCTATGACTATGCCGAACAACCTCTGCGTCAGTGTCATGCCAACCTCCCTCATGTTGTGATCAGCGCGCAATTCTCTTACCCGAATCGACTGCATCACTCCCAAGCCAGGATAGGCGAGCGCTTGTGTATCGGACCTGCTGCTGGTATCATGTGGTGACATCATACAGGCGGAGGGAGACCTACGAATGAGCCGACCGGAGATCGCAGTCTACTACTTTCCGGAGTACCACCCGGACCCGCGCAACGACGTCTGGCACGGGCGCGGGTGGACGGAATGGGAACTGATGAAGCTCTCACGTCCGAGGTTCGAGGGACACCGCCAGCCGATCGTTCCCGCGTGGGGCTACTTCGACGAATCCGATCCCGCTTGGGCCGCTCGCGAGATCGATCTGGCCGCCGACCACGGGATCGACGTGTTCATCTACGACTGGTACTGGTGGGAGGACGGACCGTTCCTGCAGGACGGCTTGGAGCGAGGCTTCCTCCGCGCGCCGAACAGGGACCGGCTGAAGTTCGCGCTCATGTGGGCGAACCACGACTGGCTGGACATCCATCCGTCCAAGTTCACCAACAAGCCGGAACTGCTCTCCCCGGGCGGAGTCTCGGAGGCTGCGTTCGATCGGCTGACCGATCATGTCGTCGAGAACTACTTCTCTCAGCCGAACTACTGGCGCATCGACGGCGAGCCGTACTTCTCGATCTACGAGATCGACACGTTCATCAACGGGATCGGCGGAATGGATGCGGCGGCCCGGGCGCTCGGTCGTTTCCGCCGGAAGGCGCTCGACGCCGGATTCCCCGGCCTCCATCTCAACGTCATCCACCGCGGGATGCCGGTGCTCCCCATCGAGTCGGCCTCGACGGACCTCGGTCGGGTTATCGAGCTGCTCACCGTCTCCAGTGTGGGGTCCTACGTCTGGGTCCACCACTCCTACATCAACGGTGACGGCTTCCCTCGGGCGAGCTACGCGCGCATCGCCGCGGAGAACTACGATGCCTGGGAGCGGCACAAGTCGATGTTCACCGTGCCTTACCATCCCAATGTGACGATGGGCTGGGATTCGAGTCCGCGTACCGTGCAGAGCGATATCTTCGAGGAGCGCGGATATACCTGGACCGCTGTGATGCAGGGAAACACTCCTGATGCGTTCCGGACGGCGCTGGAGCGTGTGAAGGAGTTCATCGATCGTCCGGATATGCCCCAGAAGATCATCTCGATCAACGCGTGGAACGAGTGGACGGAGGGGAGCTACCTGCTGCCGGATACGGTGCACGGCACGGCGTACCTGGAGGCGATCAGGGACGTGTTCGGGACGAGGTGAGAAAGGGGACCGGCATGGCCCCGAGGGTCGGAGGGGGAGTCACTGCACCCTGATCCCGGTGTCCTCGACGACCTCGATCTGCCTGCCGTCGGTCCTGTGGAGCCGGCATATCCCTTCCGCCGCGACGCATCCGCCGTTGGCAAGGCCCGAGGGAGCGGCGAACCGGCTTGTCACGAACACGCCTCTGCCCGCGTTGTCCGTCAGGTTCGAGCCGTCATCGAGGTAGAACGAGCAGCCGTCGGTCGTGCTCAGGTCGGAGACCCGCCCCCAGACCTTGACCCGCATCCAGAGGTTCGATGGTCCCTGCTGCTCGGTCCCGCCGTACCGCGAATCGAATCCGCCGAGGGCGCATGCGTGCATCCCGAGCGGCCTGACCGCCTCCGTGCCCTCGTTGAGCGACACTGATGCCTGATCGATCACCGGCCCGCGGAGATCGGCATCCTCGACCAGGACGCCGGTGACCGTGACTCGCTGACCGACCGTCAGGGATTGGGCAGTCTTCGGAATGACCCGGACCGCCTGAGGACGGTCACTCCGCTGGCAGTAGAAGGCGCCGCCGGAGCCGATCCCGCTCACGACGCCGGTGAAGCTTATGCTCGCGCCGATGCTCGCATGTCTGACGGCGCTCGATTCATCCGAGACATACGCGGCGACGCAGTCGGACAGCGCGGACCACTCGCCGTTCTGAAGCTGTGCCTTGATGGCGAAGTAGTAGTGTCCGGTGCTCAGCGGCTCGACCGTGAAGGACTCCGCCTGTCCGGCCGCGCTCGGCGCCGGGAGCCCTGATACCTGAGTCGACGACGCCCAGTTGGCGTCGGTGATCGGGCCGTCGGTCCGCATGCGCAGGTCGTAGAGAGTCGCGGGGTTGCTCGTCGTGCCGACGGAGGTCCATCCTAGGGCGATCGACGAAGGAGTGACCAGAGTGACGGAGAGGTCGGAGATCCTCACCGGGGTCAGGATGCGGGCTCCCCAAAGCGTCTCGTTGCTGGTGGGGCCCTTCGTCCATGTCACGAGGTCGCCGCACACCCGCAGCTTCAACTGGTCGCCGGAAGCCGTCGTGACCGCGTATTCCTCACCGGTATCCCAGTCGTAGCCGTAGATGTCTACTCCCGTGGTGGCCGCGTTGCGATTGTCCTCCCAGAAGATCGCGCCGCGTCCGGCTTCCGGTCGGGGTGGATTGGCGGTCGTGTAGGCGATGGTCCTGATCTCCCCGGTGATGAGGTTCTTCCCCATGATGTTGTAGCCCGGGCCGTTCACCTCGTACCATGCCACGAGCGGTCCGCATACCGACGGCTCGAACCCCGGTCTCTGCGCGATGGTGAATTCGCCGCCTCCGTCGTAGTAGATTCCGCAGATCCGCACATCCCCATAGCCGTAGTTCGCTCTGTAGACGATCAGGTTGCCGTCGTGCGCGAACTGGCTTTTCTCCGAATCGCTGACACACAGCGGCGTGGCCCCGCCGCGCGCGACATCGAAGCTGTAGAGGTCCACCGGATAGTGATCACCGACCGCGTTGGCCCGATACTGCCCGAACACGCACGTGGTATCTCTCATTCCGACACCGACCTGTTTCTGGTTGCTCAGCCAGGCGATGTGGTAGTTGTGGAAATCGACATCGTGCGCCATCAGGCGGTCGAGACCCTGGTAGTTGTCCGCGTACATCAGCCACTTGATCGCGGCGCCGAGGGGCATCCAACTGCCGGGCTGGGCCTCCTTCATGTTGATGACGATCCGCCGAAGGTAGTCATAGTGGTAGCAGACACGGCCCGCTGTCAGGTCTTCGGTGGTCATGAGCATGCTCCCGAAGTTCTGCCAGATGATGCAGTTCTTGAGGCCGGTCCTCATCTGGAAAGGCGTGTCAGTGCGCGCGGCAACCGTCGAGCACACGACGGCGGCCGCGAGTGCGTGGAGCAGATACCTCGATATGGTTCGCAGGAGCAACAGGCTTCCTCCCATGGTGGGCGTGGTTTGCTTGCCCAAAGGTATCTGCCCATTTTCGGCCTAACGTAAACTCCACTGTCGGCTGCTTGGCCGTCAGCTCTTCTCTCGTTCCTCTTCCGGAAGCTGCTTGTGGACCGTCTTCCAGGCTACTTCTTCCTCCCGGCCTCTGTAGCGGCCTTCCTTCTTCGCTTCCTCTTCTATGTGTTCGGCCATGCGCTTCGCCTTGCCGGTATGTTCATGGCGCTCGCCTCCGCGTCGGGGCATCTCGATCACCTCCTCCCTCTCCCGATCCGAGGCGCACCAACCGTCTCCACCGTGTCCAATGTACCCGTTCGAGGCAGTGCGCGCAGAAGAGCTTTTACCAGCTTGCGATTTCGGTTACAATAGTACGCAGCAGACCGCACTACTGGAGGATGTCATGGACCTGATCAAAGCCATTGCCGACGATCTATCAGCAATCCGTGAGAAGCGCCCGCTGGTGCACAGTATCACCAACTTCGTCGTGATGAACGAGACGGCTAACGCCACACTCTGCATCGGCGCGCTGCCGATCATGTCGCACGCAGTCGAGGAGGTCGAGGAGATGGTGAAGCTGGCCGGCGCGCTGGTTCTCAATATCGGCACCCTCACGCCCGACTGGGTCGATGCGATGTCACTCGCCGGTAAGCATGCCAACGAGCACAATATCCCCGTGGTCCTGGATCCGGTAGGGGCCGGAGCGACCACGCTGCGGACCAACTCCAGCAAGCGGCTGCTCAGCGAGGTCCAGGTATCGATCGTGCGAGGGAACGCGGGAGAGGTGGCGACGCTCGCCGGGATTGCCGCTGACGTGCGCGGTGTGGAGCACATCGACGCCGCGGAGCCCCCCGAGAAGATCGCTCGAGAGTTCGCGCGCATCTACGGATGCACGGTCGCGATTACCGGACAGGTGGATGTGATAAGCGACGGCATTCGGACCGCCTTGATCACGAACGGGCATGCGATGCTGAGCACTGTCGTGGGCACGGGATGCATGTCGAACGTCATCGTGGGCGCATTCGCCGCGGTGGAGAGCGATCCGTTCATCGCCGCCACGGGCGGCCTGACCACGTTTGGGATAGCAGGCCAGATCGCGGCCCACGAGGCCGGCAACAGGCCCGGCACGTTCCACACGGTCCTGTACGATACCCTCTACGGCCTCTCGCCCCAGGACATCCAGTCCCTGGCGAGGATAGACCTCACGGAGTAGAGGGATTGACTATCAATGAGTAAGGAGTAGCGGGTCTGTCCTTGCCCGGTACTCCTTATTCGTTACTTGCCTACTGCCCGTATCGCTCCTGATAGTACTGGAGGATCTTCTCCCGCTCTTCCTTGGGGAGTCCCGTCTTCCACTTGTGGTCGTCGCGGCCCAGGATGCTCTCCGCGTACTCCGGCTTGAGCTCCTTGACCTCAGGGATGAACTCGTTGTAGAAGCGGTCTGCGATTTCGAAGAACCCGTGCCACTGCACGAAATCCGCGCCCATCATCGATGCTCCGTGTCGCGCGCGCCGTCCCTCGTGGTGCCAGAGCAGGTAGTAGTCCCACTCGATCTTCTCATCGAACGGCGTATCCGTCAGCAGCTTGTCCGCATAGAGCTTGTCCATCGTCTCCTTCGCGGGCTTGGCGAACTTGTCGTTGTAGAGGTTCACCGTGCTGTCGAATTGCTTGTAGAAGTTGCTCACGTAGCTCTGAGAGTGGCACTGGCGGCACACCCCCTGCATCGACTGACGGCGAGCCTCCCAGTTCTCCAACTTGGTCGAGATCGCCGGGCGGAGCGTCCAGCTTATCCGCGCGCCGATGTCGTGGGTGAGTGGTTCGCTCGGGGTGGCGGACATGTGGCACGTGGCGCAGTTCGGCGCCGCCGTGTAGTCCTTGCCGACGACCCACGGCTTCGCGCCCAAGTTCATCTTGTCCTTGTTGGCCTTGTAGAGGATGCCGTGCTTCGACTCGTTGAATATCTCGAGCTGCGGGTGATCCGGGCCGAGATGGCACTTGCCGCACGTCTCGGGCTCGCGCGCCTGAGCGATCGAGAACGTGTGTCTCGAATGGCACGCCGAGCACGCGCCGTTGCTGCCGTCTGGGTTGATCCGACCTATCCCGGAGTTGGGCCACGTCTCGGCGTCGAGCCCTCCCTCCTTGTCGACCTTCACTGTGCTTCCGTGGCACTGCTTGCATCCCGCGCTTGCCGCCGGTCCGCCCTCGACCATCTCGCCGAGTATGTTGTCGAGCGAGCCTATGAACTTCGCCGCGCTCGCGTGGTGGCTGGTCGTGAACTGCTTCTCCTGGTCGGCGTGGCATTGGCCGCAGACCTTCGGGCTCACCACCGGCGTGATGAAGGATCCGTCGAAGTGCTTCTTCGCGCCGGGAGCGCCCTCAGTAGAGCTGTGGCACATCGAGCATTCCACACCCGACTTGCCGTGTTTGCTCTCGTTCCACTGAGCCACTATCACCGGTGTGGACACGTTGTGACAGGTGACGCAGGCGCTGGTACCGTCCGCGAGCGTCCTCCGGGCGGGAGCGTGGCGCAATCCTGTGAACAGCATAGCGGCGATCACGGCGACGAGCGATATCTGGATCAGTCTTGACATCGATTACCTCACGAGCGCATAGAGTTCATGCGGTCTGATACCCAGGCTCCGGCCATTCGTATCTCAGGATACGTGCCGGTTGCAATACATTCGCTCTGACGGCTATCCAATCCTCCGTCGGTTTTGCCTCCGCGCATATCTGGGTAACATTGGCTCAGCCGCAACGTCTGACAAGCCGTACCGGCGGGAAGGACCGATCATCATGCCAGTGGCCGAATACAAGGTTCCGGAGATCAGTTGCGAGGGGTGTGCGAACGCGATCAAACGGGCGCTCACCTCGGAGCCCGGCGTCGAGCAGGTGGACGTCGATCTCGATGCCAAGACCGTGCGCGTGACCTACGACGCGGATCGGTCCACCGCCGACGCTATCCGAGACCGTATCGGCGAAGCGGGGTACGATACGACGGAGATGACGACCGGATAGCCGGCTCGTCCGATAGACTCACGACCTGAAGTCCCCAGGAGGAGGGTATGCCGTGAGACCGGAGATCGATGAAAGCCTGTGCATAGGCGATGCGATATGTGTGGATATCTGCCCGGAAGTCTTCGAGATGAGGGATGACAACCTGGCCCACGTGATCAACGAGAGCCCTGATGCGTCCCTGGAGGACCGCGTCCGCGAGGCGGCCGATGCGTGTCCGACGGGCGCCATCACCGTCCACGAAGACTGATCCCGTCGGGCAGTCAGCTCTCGTCTTCCGCATCCGATCGATGCGGCTCGTCACCGGCCGTTCGCATTCTCTCTACCGCCGCTCGGACCGCCTGCACAAGCCCGGCGGACGGGTAGGGGAGTATGCAGTCCCGGAGCCGATGGCGTCTGAGGTAGGAGTGCACGATCAGCAGGTCGTCGGACGACGGCTTCCCCGGCAGGAGGTCGCGGTTCGGATGATCGAGGCATCGGAGCATCCTTTCGATCTGCTCGGCGGTCGGTGTGCAGTGCTCCCCGCAGACGAACCTGGCGACCAGCTTGCCGTGCGATATGAGCAGCACCACCGGACGGGCAGGCGACCCTGACGGGACGACGATCACGAACCTGCCGCCCAGCGCGGATGGGGCGGTGAGACGACCGCGGCCCACAGCCTCGATCGCCCGGATCTGAGTCTGTACGCGGTATGCCTGCTCGAAGCGGAACTGCTCCACTAGTTCGGTGCGCCGCGCGACCAGGCGGTCAACCGCGTCGTCGGATGCGCCTGAGAGCGATTCCCATGCCGCTCGCACCCGCGCACGGTAGTCATCCGCATTCTCGTGTCCCGCGCACGGCCCGGAGCACTTCCCGAAGTCGCGGTAGGCACACGCGCGCTTCCTCGACCCCGGCTCCAACGGATCGGTGCACCACCTGAGCTTGTACACGCATCTCACCGCTTCCATTGCCTCGGAGACGAACGACATCCCCCGGAACGGTCCCGCATAGAGCGCCCCGTCGTTTTCGTTCGACCGCACCACTCTGATCGCGGGCAGGGGCTCGTTCGCGTCGAGCCTCAGGAAGCAGATGCTCTCCGGCTGGCGGAGGTCGCGGTTGAACATCGGCAGCCACTGCTTCACGAGCCGCGACTCGAGCAGAAGCGCCTCGAGCTCGGAGTCGGTTTCGGCATAGTACAGGCCGGCGAGTGTGGCCAGCATCTTGGAGACCTTATTATCCCTCAGGGCGGACGGCGTGAAGTAGCTTCCGACACGCCGCCGGAGATCCTTGGCCTTGCCCACGTAGACCGGGATGCCGAGAGAGTCCCTCATGATGTAGACTCCGGGCGTCCTCGGGAGATCGCGGGCGATATCGTGGAAGCGCTGTGCGTTCTTGCTGCTCAGTCGGTTGTACTGCGTGGTGCGGTGGCTTTCGATGGTCATGGTCAGGCGCCGGGCTGTGTATCCGGCGCCTATACATTACACATCGCCAAAGGGATTTCCTCTGTGGGCGGTGCTAGATCTCAACTTCGCGGAGAGCTTCCTCGAAGGTGTGCCTTATGGGTACCACCTCGTCCAGGTGTATGATCTCGAATATCCTGCGGAGTGGGGACTCGGGATCGTAGATCGCCACCCGGCCTCCCTTGCTCTGAGCAGCGTTTCTGATCCTGAGGATCGTGCTGATCGCCGCTGCGTCCAGGAATGGCGCGCTGCTGAGATCGATGACGAGCCGCTTGTGACCGACCAGCGCGAGCGACATGCCCAGATCCTCTACCTGCGGTGCAGTGAAGATGTCCATCTCGCCGGTGACCTTCAGCACCGGTGTGTCGTCGGCGAAATCCAGGCCGGCAAATGGAGGATGGATTGCGCCTGCGCCTGCCAACTTCCGCAGGTTCCCCGACAGCCTCCGGAGGTAGTCATCGGGCTCAACGTAGTCGGCATTCCGGCGAAGCTCGTTGCCGGCAAATACGAGCGAGTGCGTCTGAAGGCACAGGTCCAATACGCTCGGTTCGAGTCCGCGCTCGTTGAGCGTGCATACTCGAAGTGTGGACCTCCGCTCGATGAGCCTGCAGATCTCAGCCTCCGCCTCCAGCGTGGCCTCCAACGTCTTCGGGTTCTGTAGGAAGAGGTTCATGCTAGTGCAGACACGAAGTCCTCTCCAACCCTCACGCACGGCATCGTCGGCCATCTTGAGCATACCGGCGGGAGATGATCTGATGCTCATTGTGCGGTCGCCCAGGACATCCCTGGGCCCCCACACAACCAACTGCTTGCCAAGAAGAGGCTCGGCGGCGATTCCGATCTCACCCAGCGCCTGCACCCAGAAATCCGGGGAGTACTCGATGACGGCCGCGAGGCACTTCTCGCAGTTCTCGAGCCCTGCTTTGATGCAGGCGAGCAGGAATGGCGCTCTCTCACGCTCATCCCTGTATGGGAAAGCGATGTGAGCGCCGGCCGGCACGCGTAGATCGGCAAGACCCAGAGGAAACTGATCGACGGACACTGCCCGCCACCTGTGCGATGATATGGAGACTCATCTGCATACGATGGGTATGCAGGCCGGTCGCCCGAAACATCAGGAGCATCCTTGCTCCCGGATCCGGGCGACTCGCTGTGAGTAACCACTCGATGCTGCACTTACACGCAAGGTATACCCGCTATGATGGTCCCGGCAAACTACAAGTGCGATGACGGTGGAAGAGCAGCATGACTACAGCAGGCTCTTAGCCACTTTGTTCACACCTCGCGCGATAGCATCGCAGTCGTCTGTCGTCAGCAGTGGGCTCACGTTGATGTGAATCGTGCGGCCCAGGTACTCGAGGGTCTGTGGGCACATATCCTTCGAATAGCTGACCTTGCCTTTGTACATCGGACAGGTGAACGGACATCCCATCTGGACGTCGCGGGGATATTCGAGCACCTCAGCCCAGGCGGTGTAGATATGCCTATCAGGGATTCCCTGGTCATACATAGTGCCTGCGCCGACTCCCTCGGCGCGCAGGGCCTCACCGAACCGCTTCGCCGTGTCCGCATCGGGCAGGTAGAAGATGAGGCAGACCGCTGCGTCGCCCTGCTCGTCATGGATGCGCCGGAACCGTATTCCATCTCTGGGCTCGATCTGTCCCTTGATCCGTGCCTTGTTCGCTCTCATGCGGCTGAGCAGGCCTTCGAGGCGGTCGAGCTGTACGAGTGTGAGCGCGCCGGTGACCTCGCTCATCCGGAAGTTGACGCCGGGGAACGCCGGCATCCCGGCATCCTGGTCCCAGAATCTGACGGCCGCATCGTGGTACATGCGCGCCCTCTCGTAGATGCCGGTATCGTTGGTGATCATCACGCCGCCTTCGCCTGAGGTGATGACCTTCGACATCTGGAGGCTGAAGCAGCCTGCATCGCCGAACGTGCCTAGGCGTCTGCCCTTGTATCCGGCGCCGACGGCCTGGGCGGCGTCCTCGATCACTTTGAGTCCGTGTCTCCGGGCGATCTCCATGATTCGGTCCATGTCCGATGCCGCCCCGCGCATGTGGACGGGGATGACGGCCCTGGTATGCTCGGTGATCTTGCGCTCGAAATCGTCAGGATCGAGCGTGAGTGAGTCATCCACCTCGGCGATGACCGGGATCGCCTTCGCGGCGATAACGGCGGCCGGGGTGGCGACGAAGGTATATGCCGGTACGATGACCTCATCGCCGGGGCCGATCCCCGCGGCGACGAGGGACGAGATCAGAGCGCTCGTGCCGGAGTTGACCGCCAGGACGTGCTTGACGTCCAGGTGTCTCGAAAGGCGCTCCTCGAACTCCTCAACGCGGTTCTTGCCGCTCGCCCGTCCGTGGTATCGGAAGAGCACTTTCTCCTCCAATACCTCGCATACGGCGCGCTTCTCCTCCTCGGAGATCTCCATCGCCCCCGGAAACATCGGCGGCTCGGGTGTCGTCTTGGCGGGCGTCCCGCCTTCGATTGCTAGCTTGTCTGTCATATGTTGGCCTCGTAGTATCCGAGATACGATGCTATTTTCACCCCACGCCTGTCCGCATCCTCTATCAGCGACCGAATGATCGTCATATCCGGGTCCTCCCGGATGCTCGACCAGTCGTGGGACCCGTAGCTCCAAACCTTGTCATGCCTCGCTATGTACTGCATGCATCCGCGCAGATGTCTGATGTAGCCCTTGGTGTTGTCCCAGCCGTTGATCTCACGCCAGTAAACGTCCTGCCAGCCGTGGATCGGGAACTCCAGGATGTCCGGGAAGCCCTGCGCCTCGTACCGGAACGGCTGGATGCCGAACGACACCGGCTGGTAGTCGCGGTGGTCCCGGCCGTAGGTGCGCGTGAACCGGATGCCAAGCCCGTGGAGCACCTCCAGGATGTCCGGACGGTCGGCCAGCCCGCGGTAGTACGCATACGGTCCCGTGATGCCGACGCACTCCTTGTCGAAGTGCTTGCGGATCAGTTCGCTGGTCCGCCCGACCTCATCCTCGATCTGCGAGAACGGCATCGAGCGGTGGACCTCCAGCTTACCGTCGCCCCGGTCGATGCAGACGGTCTTGAGCAGTTGGTGCGAGTAGGTATGCTGCTGGAAGTCGAACATCGGGTTGTCCGCCAGGTTCTCGAGGTCGCGGACGTTGTTCTCGATCACTTTGCCGCACAGGAACAGTGTGCAGGGGTGTTCGCGATGTACCTCCGCCGCCTTCTTGAGGAACGCGCCGGTGACCTCCGGGTCGTGCATACATTCGACATCATAGCCGATAAGTAGTGTGGACATGGTTAACTCCTTTGGAATGCGGAAGCTGAGTGGAACGGAGCTTCCGCCATATTGGCGTAACATAGGAAAGCGGAAGCTTCGTCCGTAGACCCCGCCTCCGCGCTCCATATATCATTCCGACCCGCGGGTCACCTGGTCCAGGATCACCGCGCCGAGGATGACAAATCCCTTCGCGACCATCTGGTAGAACGCCGAGACGTTGAGCAGGATGAGGCCGTTATCCAGCACGCCGATCACCAATGCGCCGATCAGCGTCCCGAGCACGGTGCCGCTTCCCCCGGCGAGGCTCGTCCCGCCGAGGACCACAGCCGCGATCGCGTTCAGTTCGAACATTGCGCCGGACTTCGGATCGCCGGATGCCAGTCGGGTTGACAGCAGCATTCCGCTCAGTCCCGCCAGCGCTCCGCACAGCGCGTAGATCCTCAGCTTCACCGAGGATACGCTGATGCCGGAGAGCCTCGCTGCCTCCTCGTTCCCGCCGATAGCATATACGTAGCGTCCGAAGTTGGTGCGGGTGATCAGTATGTGCCCCAGTACGACTATCAGCAGTGCTACTATGACCAGATTCGGCACTGCAAACGGGCCCACCGCGTGTTCGCCTGCGCCGAACGTCCGCACAGCGGTGGGCAGCGGGCTGATCGGCTGTCCGTCGGTGTAGACGAACGAGAGTCCGCGGGCGATTGTCATCATCCCCAGCGTGGCGACAAATGGCGCTACCCTGAACCTCGTGATGACGAATCCGCTGAACGCGCCGAGCCCGCCGCCGACAAGACTCGCCGTCACGGCCGAGAACGGAAGACCTATGAGTATCGGGAGGACGGGGATGAGAGTTGCTTCGAAGTGCCGGCCGAAGACTGTAGTATCGATACTCAGGCCGTCCCGCAGAATGGACATCGAGATCACGCCCGCCAACGCGAGCACCGATCCGACGGAGAGATCGATCCCCCCACTGATGATGACGAAGGTGAGGCCGACCGCCAGGATCATGTTGATGGCGATCTGCCTCGAGACGTTGGCGATGTTGGTGGGGCTGGCGAACTTGCCGCCGGTTGCGTAGGCAAAGTACGCGCAGAGAAGCAGCAGGAAGACGATGATCCCGTACTGCGAGACCTGTCTGAGCGCTCTCCTGTGCCTGCCCACGGATCACTCCCCTCCGGTGGCAAGCCACATGATCTTCTCCTGGGTGGCCTCTTCCCTCGACAACTCGCCTGTGATCCGGCCCTCGTGCATCACCACGATGCGGTCGCTCATGCCGAGAACCTCCGGCAGTTCGGAGGAGATCATGATGATCGCGGCTCCGTTCGCCGCCAGCCGGTTCATCAGTTGATAGATCTCGACCTTGGAGCCGACATCGATTCCGCGAGTCGGCTCGTCGAAGATCAGGACCTTCGACTGTGTGAAGAGCCACTTGGCGAGGACGACCTTCTGCTGGTTTCCGCCGCTGAGGTTCTGGACCTGCTGCTCGCACGACGGCGTCTTGATCATCAGGTCCTCGATGAACTGCAGCGCGGCGCGCCTCTCCTCGCGGTGGTTGACGAAGCCGAGCTTGGTCAGCGCATCGAGGTTCGCCAGGCTGATGTTCTCGCGGACGACCATGCCGAGGATCAGGCCGAGCGACTTTCGGTCCTCCGTGACGAGGCCGATCCCGAGGCGGATGGCGTCCCTCGGCGAGCGGATGTTGACCGCCTTGCCGTCGAGGATGATCTCGCCGGAGTCGATCGGATCAGCGCCGAAGATCGCTCGGGCAAGCTCCGTCCGCCCCGCGCCGACGAGTCCCGCAATTCCGAGCACCTCGCCCTTGCGAACCTTGAGGTTGATGTCCTCCAGCACTCCTTTGCGGTTGAGGCTGCGAACCTCCAGGGCCGTGTCGCCGATCTCGCAGGTCTGTTTGGGGATCTTCTCCTTGAGCTCCCGGCCGACCATCATGCGGATCATCTCGTCCTTGTCGAGTTCGGAGACGTCCTTCGTACCGACGTAGTGTCCGTCGCGCAGGACCGTCACCCGGTCGGCGATCTGGAAGATCTCCTCCAACCGGTGCGAGATGTATATGATGCTGACACCCTTCTCCTTGAGGGAGTGGATAAGCGCAAACAAGCTCTCCAGTTCGTGGTCGGTCAGAGTGGCGGACGGCTCGTCCATCGCGATGATGGTCGCGTTCCTGGACGTGGCCTTCCCGATCTCGACCATCTGCTGCTGGGCGACCGACAGGCGGTTGACCGGCGTGCGGACGTTCAGCTTCACGCCCAGGTTGTCGATTACCTTCTGGGCTTCGGAGTACATGGTGGAAAAATCGACGAATCCGGGGATCGCCGCCTTGGGCTCGCGGCCGAGGTAGATGTTCTCCGCCGCGTTGAGGTAGGGCACGAGGTTAAACTCCTGATAGATGATGCTGATGCCGAGTTCCATCGCCTTCTGAGGCGAGGTGATGTGCACGGGCTTGCCGTCGATCAGGATCTCACCGCTGTCCATCGGCTGAGCGCCGGCCAGGATCTTCATCAGAGTAGACTTGCCCGCGCCGTTCTCGCCGAGGAGCGCATGGACCTCTCCCCTGCGCACCTCGAAGCCGACGTCGCTCAGGGCGCGTACGCCCGGGAATGTCTTTGTGATGCCCTTCATCTGCAGGGCAGGAGTGCCGTTCGTGTTCTCCATGGTCGTCCTCTGTCGTAGGAGCGGCTTCCCAGCCGCGAGACCATCTATCGCGGCTGGGAAGCCGCTCCTACAACGCGATGCTGTCTATTTCTTCTCTGCCTCGAGCTTTGCCTTATCGATCATGCCGACCTCGACGGGCGCCTGCGCCGGCACCTCTTCACCCTTGAGGTGCTTCGCCACCATCTCGATTGTGGTCGATCCGATCTTGCGCGGATACTGTACCGCATCGGCCTTGAGCTGGCTGCCCTTGATGATCTCCTCGCGGGCTTCGGGATCACCGTCATAGCCGACGATGACTACGTCGTCTCGCTTGGCCTGTCTCAGGGCCGCGAGCGCTCCGAGCGCCGTGCTGTCATTGATGGCAAACACGGCGTCGATGTCGGGGTGCGACTGGAGCACGTTCTCCATCACGTTCATCGAGGTGGTTCGCTCACCGTCGCCCGGGGGACGCGCTACGATCTTGATGCCCGGGAACTTGGAGACTGCCTGCTCGAAGCCCTTGGTCCGATCGACCACACTCATGACCTTGGGGTGATCGATGATAATCACCTTGCCTCTGCCGTTCAGAAGCTTCGCCATGTACTCGCCCGCGAGCCGTCCGCCGGCGACGTTATCAGAGGCGATGTGGCAGACCACGGCGCCCTCATTTGCCGCGATATCGGCGGTGAAAACCGGGATGTTCGCATCGTTCGCGCGCTGGATCGCTCCGCCGATAGTCTTCGAATCCACCGGGCAGACGACTATCGCGTCTACCTGTTGGGTGATGAAGTTCTCGATCTGCGCCTGCTGGTCGTCCATCTTGAACTCGGCCGACTGGATGTTGAGCTCGATGCCGCTCTTTGCCGCCGTCTCCTTCATCGCAGCCTCCATCTCCTGGTAGAACGGATGGCTCTTCGTGAGGAGAGTGACCCCTACGGTGTACTGCTGCTTTCCTCCGGTCGTGCCGGACTGCCTCGTGCATGAGGCGGCCGCCAAGACGATTCCTATGATGAGCAGAGCGGTCGTGACGCGAATCAGTCTGGTTTTCACGTGCTTGCCTCCTGGGCAGGACTACTTAGCGTCTTCGCCAGCCGGCTCCGGCTCCGGTTCCGGCTGTGCGACAGCTTCGGATTCCGTTGATGCGGGTGGGGTGGGCGCGCCGGTTGTCGCGGGCGTATCCGCCTTCGGAGCCTCCTCCGGTGCGGATGCGGTCCCCTCCAGTTCCTGGAGCCGAGTCTTGAAGAACTCGTTGTCAGGGTTCTTCTCCACCAGCTTCTTGTATGTCTCGATGGCTTTGTCCTTCTTCTCCTGCTTCTCGTAGATCTGCGCCATCCGGAAGTTGATGAAAGGATCATCCGGCGCCGCTGTCAGGAGGCTCTCGTACTCCGTGAGAGCGGCGTCATAGCGCTCGATGCTCTCCAGATACTGAGCGAGCGCCCGACGAATCGTCGTGTCGTCAGGCTTCTTCTCGATCAAGCCTCTGTAGAAGGCGACGGCATCATCCTGCTTGCCTGCGTTGTTGTACGCCGTGATGAGCGCCTGCCTGGCCGGCAGCGATTCAGGGTTCTTCTCCGTCAGGTCCTTGAAGTACGCGATCGCCTCGTCATGCTTCTTGGCCGTGTTGTACGCCTTGCCGAGGGCCGACATCGCCGCTCCGTTGTTCAGGTCTTTCTCGATCAGCGACTTCAGGTAGTCCTCGCCCTCGGTCTGCTTGTCGAGTTTCTGGTACATCGACATCGCTTTGTCGAGCGCGGGCCCATAGTTCGGGCTGGTTGCGAGCAGTTGCTTGTAGTTCTCCAGGGCGAGATCATACTTCTCCATGCCGGAGTAGATGTCCGCCATGGCGCTGATCGCCGTGAAGTCGCCCGGCTTCTGCTTGACGATGGTCTCGTACTCCTTGATGGCATCATCCTTGCGGTCCATTCTGTTGAGCGCACCGGCAAGGGCGTATCTGGCGGAAATGTTCTGAGGGTTGTCCGCGACCAGCCTCCGGTACTCGATGAGCGCCTGGTTCTTCTCACCCTTCTGCTCCAGGATGCGGCCGATATTGGTCAGGTGATACACCTGCTCGGGAGCGACCTTCTGGAGTTCCTTGTACCTGGCGAGCGCCTCATCGAGCTTGCCCTGCTTCTCGAGGATCGATGCTATGCCCGAGTAGGCTGAGGCGCTCTTCGGGTTGGCCTTGATCAGGGCTTCGTATTCCTTGATCGCCTCGTCGTGTTTACCCGCGGTCTCGTGCAGTCTGGCGATTGAGGTATAGGGCGATTCGTCCCGCGGCTCGATCTGCTTGATCTGGTTGTAGTAGCCTATCGCCTTCTCCGCATCATCCATCTCCTCCGCAAGGAGGGCGGCGCTGGCGAGGGTGTTGGCGTTCTTCGGATCGATCTCCAGCATCTGCTCGATTTCCTTCGTCGCCTCCTCGAACTTCCGGTCTCTCCTCAGCAGTTCGAAGATACTAGCGTGGGCCTGCAGGTTCTTGGGATCGATCTTCAGCAGATCGCGGTATGTCTCGATGGCCATATCGGTCTTGTTCTGCGACTGATATGCCTGTGCAAGCCGGTTTCGCGCCTGCATGTCCTCCGGGTCGTCCGCGAGCATCTCTTTGTACTGAGTGATGGCATCATCTCTCCTGTTCTGCTGCTCGTACAGATAAGCCAGGCCGCGCTTGGCATTCTTGTTCTTGGGCTCGAAGGAGAGAGTCTTCTTGAACCAGGTCTCAGCCTCGTCGTACTTCCTGAGGTAGGTCTTGGCCACAGCGACGTTTCCCATCGCCTGAGTGTTCTTCGGATCGACTTTCAGCGCCTTGCCGAACTGCTCCTCTGCCTCCGCGTATTTCTGGAGCATGAAGTAGCACTGGCCGGCATTGAGGTAGATGCCCACGTTCTTCGGCGCAAGATCGGCGGCCTTGGCATAGTGGGTGACGGCCTTTTCGTACTGCTGCGATTCCTGGAGGGCTGCCGCGAGCGCGATGACGTACTGCGGGTTCTTGGGATCGAGCGAGGCTGCCTTCGAGAACATGGGGGCGGCCTTGTATGCATCCTTCAACTGCACGTAGCACGAACCCATCGCGTAGTATCCCTGCGCGAACTTCGGATCGCTCTTGGTCACCTGCTCGAACGCCGGTATGGCTTCCTTGAACTTGCCCTTGCTGGCGCGGACCGATCCGACGTTGTACCATGCCTGAGTGTCTTTCGGCGCATATTTCGTCACAGCCAGGAACTCGGCTTCGGCCGCATCGTACTTCTTCTCCGATGCGTAGATCATGCCCAACTGCATATGCGCCTGGGTCAGCTTGGGGTCCAGTGACACGGCTTGCTTGAGGCTCTGCTTGGCATCCTCGGGGCGCTGCATCTGCATCTGGATACCGGCCGCCAACACTCGCAGTTGTGCATCCTTGGGCTCGTGCTTGATGGCCGTCTGTATGTATCCGAGCGCCGACTTCAGGTCATCGGTCACCGCGCAGAGCTGTGCAAGGTTCACGTAAGCCGGTATGGACTTGGGCTCATTCTGGATCACGATCTTGAACTGAGCGATCGCTTCCTTGGTCTTGCCGGCCTTCATGAGCTGCACGCCCTTGTCGTATGCTGCTTTGACCACTGCTGCCTTGAGCTGTTGCGGCGAGGGCTTCGCCTTGGCCTGGGGCGCCGGCTTGGCCGGTTTGGTAGGCTGGCTCGACTTGCCGCCCATGATGTCCGCGATACTGGGGTAGGCGGCGGGCGCGCTCACAACGAGCGCAGAAAGGATGATGGGCAGAAAACGTCTTGCTTGCATCGGGTTGAGACTCCTCGCAACCAGCTTTCGAGCTGGGAATGTGGCGGTAGTGATTCAGAGTGAATTGTAGATCAGTGGGAGGCAAAAGTCAAGGAAACCGCTGCCCTAAGCGGAGACAGCCGCTCCGGAGAGCGGCTGTCGTGCATCCGATATTGGTGTGTAGTCTTCGAGCCTACCTGCGCCGTCTCCAGAAGAACGTTGCCATTCCTCCGATCCCCACGGTCAGAACGCTGAGTCCGGTCGGCTCAGGGATCGTTGTCAACTCGAATGCCATATCGTTGTCATACATGTTGTTCTGGATCTGGAGCCAGCCGGCCGACTTGAAGTCCTGGACGGCGGCGCTCAATCGATGATCGCGCGACTCGTGCCAACCCCACTGGACGTTGGTGTCGCTCATCTGCGCCTGGATTGATATCCAGTAAATCGATCCGGCCGTCAACTGCGGCATGGCCAGATTCGTGAGGTCGGCATAGTAGCTGTGCACATGCCGGCCTGACTGCGTGTCCTTGTAGTGCGTTTCCTGGACATCGGCGCTGCTTAGTGTCCACATGGCCAGCTCGTTGCCGGGCCGCGCATACGGCTCAGTGGCGCTCTGAGGCACGTTGTCGAAGATCCGGATGATCCACGCCTGGTAGTTCCCCAGCGAAGTAATGGTAGGTCGACTGTCACAGTAGTGGCTGTACTTGCCGGCAGCCGTGGGTGTCCACAGTCCGCCCCACCAGCGAAGACCTGCTAGCGCCTCCGTGGGACAGATCCAATCGTCAGCTACCAGCGATGGCACTTTGGTCTCTGATGAGAATTGATAGCCGTTGACCATGTCGGGGAGTTGGGACCACTTGACCAATTGGCTGGCATCGGCAGAGGCGATGCACTGCATGGCAAACAGTATGAGCAATGCCAGGGTTATCCTGAGGACTGTCTTCATATGTGATACTCCTCTCGACAGCATCCTGCACAGGCGGCAACCGGTACCCATGGGTGCTCGGTAGTCTGTTCGTCTTCCGGCTGTGCGCACCTGTGCATGATGGTTCGGCGATCTACTCGCCGCTGCGTCAATGATGGTTCGGGATATCGCCCGGTAGTAATACTTGCACAAATCATGCCAAAACGCCCCGAACGCGCAAAAAAACTTCACTCGGCGCGCTCGGAGTGCTCCGCGTTCTCTGCCGGCGTGTGTGAGCGTCGCGCGTTTGGGAAAGCTCGGTCGCAAGACGTGAACGTGGTCGGCGATATCGGAGGTTTGAAGTCGAGAATCCGTGGTAGATATTCCGTGGCTGCACATGCAGCCGGGATGCATAGTCGAACCTTGGCAACTACAGATTTCGGCGGAGCCGATGTGCAATATGAACGTGAGAGCTGTGTGCGGTGTATGCGTACATGGCTCGTTTGGCCTAAGGAAGGATCTGATCCCAGTCCAGGTCGAACGCTGGCGGCGTGCCTGATCACATGCAAGTCGAACGGAAAAGTGGAAAGTGAGAAGATGGAAGTAGGTAGCATATGGACCCGCGGTATGTCCGCCGTCTGGATCTACCTACTGAAGACTACGAACTTCCCACTTCTCAGTGGCGAACGGCGGAGTAACACGTGGGTAACCTGCCCCGGAGACCGGCATAGCTCGTCCGCTTATTTCCATGTTCGCGGACGGGGTAATTCCGGATGGTAACGCATCTGCGCATGCAGGTGCGTTCAAAGGCTCATTACTAGAGCGCTTCGGGATGGGCCCGCGGCCTATCAGGTAGTTGGTGAGGTAATGGCTCACCAAGCCTGCTACGGGTAGCTGGTCTGATAGGATGGTCAGCCCGAGGGGGACTGAGACACGGCCCTCTCGGTCAACTCCGGAAAAACGGAAAGTGGACAGATGGTAGCGATGTTCCGCGAGTTCGGCGGTCTTCACTACCTGCTACTCACTTCCCACTTCCTACTACCCGGAGGAGACCGGCAGCAGTGCGGAATCTTGCGCAATGGGGGAAACCCTGACGCAGCGACGCCGCGTGGAGGAGGACAGTCCCATGGCTATTGGGATCGTAAACTCCTGTCGGGTGGACTCGTAGTCCACCAAGAGGAAGCACCGACCAACTACGTGTCAGCAGTCGCGCTCATACGTGGGGTGCTAGCGTTGGCCGGTATCATTGGGCGTAAAGGGCGCTCAGGCGGTTCGGTAAGTCGGATGTGAAATCCCCCGGTCGAGCCGGGGAAGTGCATCCGATACTGTCGTTCTCGAGGGCGGTAGGGGAGAGCGGAACTTCCGGTGTAGCGGTGATATGCGTTGATATCGGAAAGAACGCCAATGGCGAAGGCAGCTCTCTGGGCCGCTTCTGACGCTGAAGGCGCGAAAGCCAGGGGAGCGAACCGGATTGGATACCCGGGTAGTCCTGGCCGTAAATGATGGACACTAGCCCCTGGGTGAGCTCATCAGTGGATCAGTAAGTCAGTATGTCAGTAGATCAGTTCGTCAGTATGTCGGGGAGTTCGGGAACGCTGGCTTTCTGACTTACTGATTTACTGACTTACTGACCTACTGACCTACTGATCCACTGATGAGCTTGCCGGGGCGAAGCTTACGCGTCAAGTGTCCCGCCTGTGGAGTACGGCCGCAAGGCTGAAAATCATGGGAACTGGGGATGCCTGCACAAGCGGCTGAGCATGTGGCTTAATTGGATACCAACCCAAGAACCTTACCAGGGCCATCTGCATGCCTGAGGTATCGGCCCGAAGTCCGGAAACGGCTTCGGTCGCCGACCTCGCGACGGTTGGAGTGATGGAACAGTGGTGCAAGGGGGTATTGGGGCTCTGAACCCGGTACTCTACCACTCTGGTACTCCAATCCCGCATGGGCATGTGGATAAGGTGTCGTGTGGCTGTTGTCAGCTCGTGTCGTGAGATGTCCGGTTCACTCCGGTAACGGGCGAAACCCCACACCCCTAGTTGCCACCATTTCTCCGGACGGCGTCGGTATGTAGACCTCGCGTCCGAAGCTGATTCGGATCGCGCGATGTGTGTTTGCCGAGTCGCCGTCCGGAGATCTGAGCACTCCAGGGGGACCGCCGCCCGCCCGGTCTTCTGTGGCGGGTTGGAGGAGGGAGGGGATGAGCTACGAGTCCGTACGTCCCGAATGCCCTGGGCCGCACACATGCTACAGTGGTCCGTACAATTGGCGAACCCGCGAGGGGGAGGTAATCCGTAAAGCGGACCACGGGCGGGAGACCGCCCTGTACACGGGCTTTCCACCCCCCTGAGGTTCCCCTTGCGAATGGGGGACCATAGTGGGGTGGAAAGCACCGGTAGTTCGGACTGCAGTCTGCAACTCGACTGCACGAAGACGTCGTCGCTAGTAACCGCTGGTCAGCGATACAGCGGTGAATACGTTCCCAGGTATCCTTCATACTGCTGACCCCGGACCACCCAGGCGGATCTGACCGAAGCCTGCCAAGCCTTCCCCCCCTGCAGTCCCCCCTTACAAGGAGGGACTGCAGGGGGGGAAGCCGGCGGTGGGTCAGGCGGGTCCAACGAGGTGGACGGAGGAGAAGCACGGTAACCGTACTGCAAGGTGCGGTTGTGAATCCGTATCGAACGACAGGCATGTCGTGCTCCGCCGAAACTTTGCGGGAGTTGCCGGTGATCGGTGACCAGTGATCAGTAATCGGTAACCAGTACGTACTTCAAGAGTCCAATTCCGCCATGTAGGAGGGGATTCCGATCCCCGATTCTCCGTGTGTCGGGGAATGGAATCCCCTCCTACCAATCACCGATCATTGACAACTCAGTGCACCTTGACAACCGAATTCTCCAAGAGCGAGTGCCTGTAGTATGCAGATAAGGGCATACGGTGGATGCCTTGGCGCCAGAGCCGATGAAGGACGTGGCACACTGCGAGAAGCCTCGGGGAGCTGTGTGTAAGCGTACCCCCCTGTAGCCCCCCCCTTAGCAAGGGGGGACCGGTAAGTCTCGTCCCCCCTTGCTAAGGGGGGACTACAGGGGGGTGAGATCCGGGGATGTCCGAATGGGGAAACCCGGCTCGCGTAACGGCGAGTCATCCCGGCCTTTGTGTTCTATGGTGATGGTCGGGAAGGGAACCGGGCGAACTGAAACATCTAAGTAGCCCGAGGAGAAGAAAGCAAATGCGATTCCCTGAGTAGTGGCGAGCGAAACGGGAACAGCCCAAACCCCGTCTTCCAGTAATCAGTAAACAGTCATCAGTGATCGGTTCGGAGGACTTCTTCCCACTGTTCACTGCTTACTGATCACTGTTCACTGGTTTTCGGGGGGTTGTGGGGCGGCATCTCTCTCACTTCGGTGGGAGGGGAAGTTACAAATCCGGCTCTTAGCAGAAGTTGATCTGGAACGATCTGCCGTAGAGAGTGATAGCCTCGTATGCGAAAAGAACCGGACTTCCTCTTGCCGACCCCAAGTAACACGGGACACGAGAAACCCTGTGTGAATCCGGGAGGACCACCTCCTAAGGCTAAATACTCCTGGCGACCGATAGCGTACCAGTACCGCGAGGGAAAGGTGAAAAGAACCCCGGAAGGGGAGTGAAATAGAACATGAAACCGTATGCCTACAAGCAGTGGGAGCGCTTCTCGATGCTAGATCTTCGATACTAGATGTTCGATGCTCGATTCTAGATTCTCGATGGCTGGGCAAGCCCGACTTCATCGAGTAACCAGTAACCAGTAACCAGTATCCAGTATCTAGTATCGAGCATCCAGCATCGAGGGGTGTGACTGCGTGCATTTGGAATAATGAGCCGGCGAGTTGCTGTCGGTGGCGAGGTTAATCCACCGGAGGGTGGAGGAGCCGTAGCGAAAGCGAGTCTGAATAGGGCGGAGTTCAGTTGGAAGTAGAGAGTGGGAAGTAGGTAATATCAAAGGCCTGTATGTTCGGGTCTTCCTGCCTGCTTTGCCCTTTGTGCTTTCCGCTGATGTAGTCTCCGGCAGCAGACCCGAAACCGGGCGAGCTACCCATGGACAGGATGGAGCGCCCCTAGTAGTGGGGCGCCGAGGTCCGAACCCGTTGGTGCTGCAATACCATGGGATGAGCTGTGGGTAGTGGTGAAATGCCTATCGAGCCCGGAGATAGCTGGTTCTCCGCGAAATGCATCTAAGTGCAGCCTCGGATGTTCGATTGCGGGGGTAGAGCCACCAGACGGGATAGGGTCGACGCCTCGACCTCCAACCCGACTGAACTCCGAATACCGCAACCGTAGTCCGGGAGTGGGTCCGCGGGCGTTGCGAGTCCGTGGTCGAGAGGGGAACAACCCAGATCGCCAGCTAAGGTCCCTAAGCGCGGACTAAGTGTCATCTCCTAAGGTAGTGGGTTGGCTAAGACGACTGGGACGTTGGCTCAGCAGAAGCCATCGTCTAAAGAGTGGGTAGCACCTCACCAGTGGAGCCGGCCTGCGCCGATAATGATCGGGGCTAAGTCCGCCACCGAAGCTGCGGGTGTAGTGAGTAGTGGAAAGTAGAAAGTAGGTAGCAGCGAGTTAGTAGCTGGTAGTAGGTAGTTGGAGAGCAGGGAGGTGTCATGTACCGTAGTTCTTCCAGAGAGCGTACAGCATGGCGCCGTATTCGTGGTATTCAGACTTGAGGATCTTGCACTGTTGTGCTTCCAGGTACTCGAGATCATGGCAGAAATCCAGCCAAAGACGGACTTCGTTGCAGCTCCTGATGGCTATGCCCAGGAACCGCTTTGCCTCTGCCGTCGAGTTCACCGCGCTGAGACCCTCGGCAATGTTTGCCGGAATGGATTTGGTTGCACGTCGTATCTGACGGACAACGTCGTCCCACTCGTGGTCTTTCGTCAGCCTGTGGACTCTCAAGGCAGTCTCGTATGATCGTTGGAACACTTTGAGGTCTTCATAGCTAGCCATGTCTCGATAACCATTCTCCCTGTTATGCGCTCCTTCCTCCCGGTTCGGCTCTACCTACTTCCTTCTTTCCACTACGAACTATACGGTAGCGGAGCGTTCCCTGCGGGTTGAAGTCTGGGCGTAAGCCTGGGTGGACTGCAGGGAAGTGCGAATGCCGGCACGAGTAGCGACAATCTAGGTGAGAATCCTAGACGCCGAAAGCCTAAGGTTTCCGAAGCAATGTTCGTCATCTTCGGGATAGCCGATCCTAAGCCGAGGCCGAAAGGCGCAGGTGATGGATAGTCCGGTCAACATTCCGGCGCCACCCGGGCCCCTGTCTTCGAGGGGACGCAGGTAGGCCGCGTCGGGGCGCGTTTGGTAGCGCACCCGGCCAGGTCGAACTGCCGAGAAAAGCCTCGAAGAGTCAGTCCGGGTGATCGTACCGCAAACCGACACAGGTAGGCGAGGAGAGAATCCTCAGGCGTTCGGGAGAACCCTCGTTAAGGAACTCGGCAAATTGGCCCCGTAACTTCGGGAGAAGGGGCGCCTGGTTCGCTTCTCCGTTGGCGGTCGGGGATCGAGATCCCTTCCTGCAACGTCCGGTCGCAGGAGGGGATTCCAATCCCCGACTGGTGGCGGAGTGGGCGGATACAGGTCGCAGTGACCAGGTCTGGGCGACTGTTTACTAAAAACACAAGTCCCTGCAAAGGAGCAATCCGATATATAGGGGCTGACACCTGCCCAGTGCCGGAATACTAAGGCCGAAGCAGGTAGGTGGAAGTAGGTAGGCGGAGGAGCCTTCCTCTACATGCTTTCTACTTTCCACTACCTACTAGGCCGAACAACCGGTAAACGGCGATCCGTGCCCTTAAAAAAGGTGCGGATCCCAAGGTAGCGAAATTCCTTGGCGGACAAAATCCGCCTTGCCGAACGGTGTAACGACCCAGACGCTGTCTCAACGAGGGACCCGGTGAAACTGAAGTGTCTGTTAATATGCAGGCTACCCGCGGCAGGACGGGAATTCCCCGGGAGCTTTACTGCAGTCTGCTATTGGACCTACATCTCCTGTGCAAAGCATAGGTAGGAGCCAACGGCATTTCGGATCGCGGATTTGCGATTTCCGGTTGAAGGCGATTCTCTGCCGGCAAGTCCGAAATCCGCAATCCCGGATCCGAAATCCCGGCATTCATGGGATACTACCCGCAGGTGGATGCTTGTCCTTATCCCCTCACCAGGGTGACAGTGGTAGGCGGGCAGTTTGGCTGGATCGGCGCCCTCCCAAAAGGTAACGGAGGGGTCCAAAGGTCGCCTCAGCACGGTTGGAAATCGTGCGTTGAGTTCCAATGGTATAAGGTGGCCTGACTGTGCGAGCATCCGCTCAAGCAGGGACGAAAGTCGGGCTTAGCGACGTGGTGTCTCCGCGTGGAAGGGGCATCGCTGCAACGGACAAAAGTTCCCCGGGAGCACAGGGCCGATCTCCCCCGATAGGACACATTGACGGGGAGGCTTGGCGCCTCGTTTCCGGCTCATCGCATCCTGGGGCTGAAGAGGGTCCCAAGGGTTGGGTTAGCAGTCCATTAAAGCGGTTCGTGAGCTAGAAGTAGACCATCGTAAGATAGGTCAAGTCCTATCCGCCGTGGGCGTCGGAGACTTGAGAGGAGCTGCCCCTAGTACGGAAGGAACGGGGTGGGCTGACCTAGGGTGTACCAGTTGTCTTGCCAGAGGCATAGCTGGGTAGCCAAGTCGGCACGTGATAAGCGCTGAAAGCATATAAGCGCGAAGCACACCTCAAGATAAGGTCTCCTCATTCCGTTGGGGTGGTGGAGTAATGGAGTGATGGGATACCGGACCCTCCCGGTACTCCGATACTCCAGCACTCCACTACTCCAGGGGTACAGACCCCAGGTAGATTACCTGGTTGATAGGCCGGATGTGTAAGGACCGTGAGGTCTTGAGCTAACCGGTACTAATAGGTCGAATGCATACATGGGTGTCGCGCGTGGAGGGTTCAGGGCGGACCGCCGAGTGCCGACGATCATCGCCGGTAGTCGACGGAAGCCAGTCAGACACAAAAAGGGCCGGTCGGATCATCTCCGACCGGCCCTTCGTGTCTCCTTCGTCTGTTTGCGACGTTACGGTGTCTGAGGCGCCGGTATGATCAGCTCGAGCTCGTTCACGTAGCTCGTGAGCCAGTAGCCGTGCCACGGCTCGAGATACGTGCGGTCCGGCCAGTCTTCCTCCGTGCTGGCCGTGAACATCGAACGGGTGGGGGCGTCCCAACCGTAGAGTATTCCCGAGATCCAGCCCGCACTGCAAGCCTCGGCAAACGATCTCAGCTTCGGCTCCGCCGCATTCGGGTTGTAGACCTTGAGGTTCTCGACGGGCTGAGCCACCTGGAACGGGTAACCGATCGCGGTCATCGCGCCGACCGGGTTCGCCAGAGTCTGCGGCAGCTTGATGTGCCGATCATTGGTCGCCGCCGCGCCGTTGAACTTCACTGTCTGGCCGGGAGGCAGGTACAGCCAGTATCCTTCGTCGGAACTGAGCTGGCCGAATGCTCCCAGATTCGCCAGGTTGAACGTCTTCTCGCTCTGGGTCTCCTTGTCGAAGCCGATCAGATTGCCGGTGATGTCCACTCCGCGGAATACGACCGCCGGGGCGGGGTTCGCCGGGTCGATCGGTAGCGACAGGAAGTTCCATCCCGGACGCACTACGTCTATCGGAGCGGTCACCTGAAGCGGCGCCACGATCTCCGGGACGGTCACCAGCTCGTAGCCGAGTGCTCGCAGGCCGTCGATGGTGTCCGCCGCCGCATCCTCGGAGTTTGCGAGCGTGCAGTGGGAGAGGCAGACGTTGCCGTTCGCCGCTTCCGTCAAGAACGTGTTGGTGATGGCCGAACCGCTTCGCCCGCTGACGTCGCCGCTGTCTACGGTCCAGAACTGATGGCGGAAACCCTCTGTCTCGAGTACGTCGAGCACGTGATCATTGGTCGCGCCATACGGACCGCGGAACCACGGGCGCGTCTTGTGACCGGTGATCGCGTAGATGATGTCGTCGGTCACGTTGAGCTGTCGGGACATCTCAGCATCGGTGATCTGCGTGAACGCCGGATGGTCGATGCTGTGGTTGCTCATCAGATGACCTTCGGCCGCGATGCGCGCTACGAGGGCCGGCTGCGTCTGCGCGACGTACCCGGTGATGTAGAAGTTGCAGTAGACCTGCTTGTCCCTGAGGACGTCCAGTAGGCGGGAGCGAATGCCCGCGGTGCCTGCATCGTAGGTGAGGGCTATCTGGTTTCTCTCCGTGTTCCCTCGGATGATGTTGCTGTAGTCGTATCCCGGGGTGACCGCCCAGTCCTCGTTAGAGTAGCTGGAATCGCGCGTGGCATCATATGCTCTCACGCGGTAGTAGTAGTTGACTCCCGGGTTCACGCTCATGTCGCTGTACGACGTCACGTTCGCTCCGACTCTTGCTACCTGGACGAACGGGCCGGTTGCTCCCTGGAACCGCTCGATCTTGTAGCCGAGCTCATCGGTCGCAACGTCGTTCCACGTCAGGTCGATCTGAGTACCGGATACCGGAGTGGCGATCAGGCCGGTCGGGGCCGGCAGTCCGGGCATGAGTACCGAGGCCGGCTCGGTGAACGCGGAATCGCCTGCCTGCTGGAACGCGCACACTCGATAGTAGTAGGTCTGACCGGATGCCAGACCGGAGTCGTTGAACGTTGTGACGTTCGGACCGGTCTTGCCGATATAGACGAAATCACCTATCGTGCCTATCCTGCGCTCGATATGGAAGCCGAACTCGTCATCGGAGTTGTCGACCCACGACAGGGAGGTTGTCGTATCTCCCGTAGCGACGACGGTCAGGTCGCTGGGTGGTACGGCCGCCGGAGGAGTGCACGTGAGATTACCGTACACGACGCCGCCGATAGACTGGACTACGACGCTTCCGTCCGCTGCGATAGCCGGCGATCCATAAATGCCGGGCTGCGAACTGTCGGATGACAGGAACTGCCACTTCTTCGTTCCGTCAGGGTTGAAGGCGAGTACGAAACCGTCCATGACGCCGAGGTAGATCGTGCCGTCGGCGCTCACGGCAGGCGACGACCGGACATCATATGCTGTCTGGTACTGCCAGACCACATTGCCGTTCGGGTCGATGGCGAAGAGTGCGCCGCCGCCCATGCTTGCCGATGCTCCATTCGAGCCGATGTAGATCATGCCGCTCGGGGCCACTGCCGGCGACGATGAGGTGCTGGCTGGTACCAGAGGCACCGTGGTCTTCCAGACCGCCGTACCGGTTTCGGTGTCAACTGCGTGCAGATAGGCATCGCAGGAACCCACGTAGACAGTCTTGCCGTCAGGGCTCATGGCTGGGGAGCTCTGGATGGTGTATCCGGTGGGATACGTCCACTTGACGCTGCCTGTGGGGTTGATGGCGTACAGATTGAACCCGCCGCCGATGTAGATCGTGCCGTCGGGACCGATACATGCCGATCCCATGTGTATGTTGCCGAGCGTGATGTAACCCGGGCTCGGCCATTTCAGGGCGCCGCTGGGAGTGTAGGCGTAGAACCTGGCGCTCCTGTTGCCGATGTAGATCGTGCCGTCCGGGCCTATGGTCGGTGATCCGGAGATCTCCCCGCCGGTTGCGCGGCTCCACTTGACGGTACCGTTCGGGTTGATGGCATAGAGCGAGCCGTTTTGTCCGCCGATGTAGATGGTGCCGTCATCCGCGATCGCTGGGGTCGATCTCGTGGCTCCGCCGCCCGTGGGGCAGGTCCACTTCAGCGTTCCGTTGCTGTTCAGGGCGTACAGCACTCCCGATCCGCCGCCGATGTAGATGGTGCCGTCGGAAGCTATCACTGGAGATGAGAGTCCACCGCCCGTGAAGTACGACCATGCGGGACCGCTGGGAACCGGGTCTCCATACTGGCTTGTGGCAGTATGCCTTGCGTCATGGCGGAACATCGGCCACGGCGAGTTCATCGGCCCCGCTGCCCATGCTGTGCTGCCGACAGTGATCGCCAGCGCGCAGATGACCAGCAGGACGCAAGTTAACTGGGGATCTGTTCTCTTCGTCACTGTAGGTTGCTCCCTTCCGAGTATCTGGTTGAAGTGCGAAGTATTCCCTGGGGGATTGCGAGGTCCGGGCAGAGGCGTGCCTGGTCCCCGGTTTGTCAAACTCTCTTCACATTCTACGGTTTTTCAGGGCTGTTGTCAAGACTTGAGTACCGATTTCACCTCCTGGCGACTGGCATTCTGCGCCATGCTTGCCGCACCGGGCGCAGCATTCCCATACGTATTAGATGCCGCTACGTCGCAGGATCCTTCAACGACGCGCGGTCGGAATTGCGGACATGGTTTCCCATTCCCCGGCGGCTTCGGCCGGACGTGCTGATACAGGGAGGCACAAGGCCTTCGCTGCCACCCGATACCTTCTCTTGCAAGAAGCATGCCATTCAGCGGCATTCCACCCGAAAGTCCGGTGTCACTTGCCTTCGGACGCCGCCGGCTTGTCCGACTTACTCCTGTCCTCCGCCTCCTTGCCGCTCATTGCCATTCCTCCTCGTCCGGCGGACTGTTGTGGGCAGGCAGATCGAGGTGGCAGGACCAAAGCTCCCGAGGCTTCCCGTACTCCTCATGCGCGATCTCAACGATGAATGCGTACGCCCCGCCCTTCGTGGTCATCAGTCTGATGGCGGCGCCGGTCAGGTCTGCATCCTGAACGTGGCTTGGGACGGCCTTCCTGATGCGCTGCCACTCCCGGCTGCTCAACTGAGACAAGGGTATGCCCGAACTCGACGCCAACACGGATTTCTGCAGGCTTGACAGCGAATGGTAGAATCTCAGGGCCTCCCTGCTTCCTGAGTCCTTGACGAGTATCTGTGAGTCATAGCCCATCAGACCGGTAGGGTACAGACTCTCAACGATCTGGATGTCGGTCAGAGACGAGACGAGCTCGGCCATGTCCCCGAGTGAGTATCCGCCCTGTCTCTCGTATCGCTGCCTGTAATCGGCGATGAGCGCATCGGATATCTCACGCGCGCGCCTCAACAGCGAGTCGCTCGGTCGGATGAGCAGAACGCTCCCGCTCCTCTTCCAGGTGTACCCCGTCTTCTCCAGCGCGATGAACACCTTGTACAACGGCTGCTTCCCGTATACAAGAAGCGCGCTCATATCGTTCAGCGGGCTGAACGACTCGAGGAGCACGGACCATCCTGTGGCTCGCGCGATTTCCCTTATCGGAGATCCGGCCTGGTGACCGAGACACCACGGGCCGTACGACCTCTTCTTCTGATCCGTAGGCGGCTTGATCTCTATCTCGCGGGTGAGTTCCGGGTCGGTCGGCGGGTCCTTCTCCGTGGGGGATTCCAGGCTGAAGAAGATGGCTGCCCTCTCGGCGGAGTCGCCCGGGTCTTCGCCTATGTCGTCGAGCTTCTCGCCGCGTTCACACGCCAGCGCCTCCTCTCCGATCCGTTTGCCGTACATCGAGTCCGGATCCGCGAGCGCGCCGGCTATGGGATCCGGCCCGTCCGTCTCTTCGTCCTGCATCTGCGAGTGGTTGTCCTGAGTCCATACCCTTGGCTCGAAGCAGATGCCGCCCGACGAGTGATCGCCGACCTCGCCGTATCCGGGCTGGAGCCTTACGCTTGCCACGTCAAAGGTTTCCTCCGGTCGTCCGGCGGGCGATTCCACGTACCGCATGATCGCCTGTGGTCATGTCTCTCGCTATGACTGTGACCTTGCGCTCCCTTACCTTCCAGTCCTTGTTGCTCGTGCGCGCCCTGATGGTGACCCCGGTCTGCCGGGTAAGCCGCTCCGCCAGGTCCGCAAGGTTGGTATGGACTACCTCGATGGTGACTTTCTTGTCGAGCCGCCTGTCGAGATCCATTGTGTCGGTAACGCTCGTCCCGACGCCGACGGCGGATAGGCTGCAGATCAGGATTGCAAGCAGTAGGCCGGTCCTATGCGTCATCCCTTAGCTCCTCTCCCTCGGCGTTGGCATGCATACGCCGGGCCGCCGGCTACTTCGCGGGCTCGGCTTGCTTCTTCTGTTCCTCGGCGGCCTTGCGCGGCTCTTCCGCCGTCTTCCGGAACCTCTCTACCTGACTCTTGCGCCACCGCGCGACGCTCTCCTTGACACGGCTCGGGGACTCCTGACCCTCGATCTGCACGACGATCTCGAAGTTGTTCTGCGTGACCACGGCTTTCTCGTCGGCCTCGACGGACTCCATCCGAATGCTGCCGTCCTGGACGTACACGCCTCCGAGCTTGTCCGCGATTACCTGACCGATGTGCTCCCATTGCTCGCCGGTCAGGTCGGCGAATGCGAGGCCGTCCTCACTGCCGAGCGCCGACTTCTGCCGGGCGTTCAGCGAGTGGTAGAACCGCAGGATGGTTCGCTGAGATACGGGCGCGCCCGGCTGGGCCAGGGAGTTGCTGAGCACATCTCTCATCTCGGGATCGGTGATGAGGGTCCGCGTGATCTGATCGTCGGTGAGCTCGGCTGCGATCATGGCAATGTCGTCGAGCGTGTACTCCCCCTGCTTGTCGAGTATACTCTTGTAGCGGGCGAGGTAGCTTTCGGGTATCTCAAACGATCGGCGGAGCGCCCAGTTGTGAGGGCGGATTCTCAGGATCTCACCATCGCTCAACTCCCAGGTGTACCCCGACTTCTCAAACGCGATCAGGATCTTGTAGAGCGGCTGCTTGCCCTTCCGGATGTAGCCTCCGGGTGGCAGCAGCCTTGCGAACGATTCGAGGAGCACCGGCCTTCCGATCGCCTCCGCGATCATAGATACCGCTTTCTGCGCATGCTCATCGAGGTTTATCGCCTGAGTCATTGATGCCGCCGGAATCTCTTCGGTGATCTCGATCTCCCGCATGAGCCTCGGGTCCGTGGGAGGGTCCTTCTCAGTCGGGGAATCCTGGGCGAGCACCTCGGCGAGGAATTCCTGCTTCCCCGCCGTCTTCTTAAGATGACCGTCGATCTCCTGAGCGTCCACACCGTCGTCAGCCATCTGGAAAGCCTCTCCCAGCAGCTTCGACACCGGCGAGTCGGGATCGGCGAGTACGAAAAGGCTCATCGGCTCGCCGGGGCCGAAATCGTTGTGTACTGCATTGGGATCCCCGCCGGGTCTTACCCCGTTTACGATGATCGCGCCGCACAACCCGAACAGCCCGGCCTCATAATCGCTTCCAATATCTATCGGCATGACCGTGATCCGACACGGTGACAGATCCCCGGGGAACTCCCGGCCCAGGGCCTTCTGCTCGCCTGCGATTATGCCGCCCGTCGTGGTATCGAGCGCCGCCTGCAGGAGGTCGGCAGGGAGGCTGTCGATCGGGATCGAGGCTCGTTTCCCTCGGAGCATGAGGTCGCGCTCGAGCGGGAACTGCGACGCGAGCCCCGAGAGCAACTGCGCGAAGCCTCTTCCCGACTTGGTGTCCGCCATGTACGCCGTGAGCGGATCATCCTTCTTCGCCTTGGCGGCCTCCTCGGGCGTCATCTTGAGCGCTTTCTCCGCCGCGTCGAGCATCGCCTGACGCTTCTCCGTCAGCTTCCGGGCGGCGGCCTCCTTTTCGGCGCTCAACATCTCGGCTTCGAGGTCGCGGGACTTCTTGTCCTGCCAGTAGAGGTAGGCCCACTCGCCCTCCCTGCCGCTTTTCGAGAGGTAGAATCCGAGGAGCCTGGAGATCTCCTTCATCAGCGAGCCGAGGCGGATGTCCTTCGCGTGGATCGTGACCTTGCGCTCGCGGACCTTCCAGTCGCGCTCTCCGTTCCCGGCCCTGATGGAGACTCCCGTCATCTCGGAAAGCTGCTTGCAGACGTCTCCCAGCTTGGCGTGGCTGACGTCGAGGGTCACCTTCTGATCGAGGCGGGCATCGGGCTTGTCGGTCGTTGCGGTCTCGGCTACGGCTCCGACGGAAGCCGAGATGATAAGCAGCAGGACTAACAGATAGCGCATGATTCCTCCTTCCGGGAAATGCGGCGTCATTCTTCGCTGTGCTCTTCAGCGACTTCGCACAGCCGGACCTCTGACTAGACCCGACCGTCCTTCGATACGCTTCGCTACTCAGGACTAGCGGATTCTGTGTCCCGGGGAATAACCCTGCTAGCCCTGAGTAGTGAACTCACTGACTAGCGGATTCCTATGTCCCCGGGGGACAACCACCGCCATTCCGGGCCACAAGCAGGCCGATCTCTCCCACCGGGTAGCGGAAATTCCGAAAAAGGTAGCGGAAATTTCTGAAAAGGTAGCGGAAATTTCCGAAAAGGTAACGGAAAATTCTGAAAAGGTAACGGAAATTTCGGAAAAGGTAGCGGAAAATTCCGTTTGGGTAGCCGTTCGATCCGCTCCGCCGAGCGCGGACCTCGCTCATTCAGGCAACCGATCCATCCCGCCGGTAGTATCCCGATTCCTGCGCAAGCCCCCGGTTTCGGCCGCTGCGGGGAACAGGCGAATGGGAGAGTTGTCGCTGCCTGTGCAGCATACCGGCAGCCGGCGCTCCGGCCGTTGCCCGTCCCCGGTCGCAGTCTCCGCTCTTCCGCAACTAGGGTCTGATCTCGATCGGCGTGCCGTTCGGCACCGCGTGCCAGATCTCTCTGATCGCCGCGTTGCTTACCGCGATGCATCCCGCCGTCCAGTCCGTGAACTGCTTCTTCCAGTTCGACGGCCGGCCGTTCGGCAGCCCGTGGATCATGATATTGCCGCCGGGATCCTTGCCCATCCGCCGAGCGCGGGCGCGGTCCGTCGCGTTCGGGTATGAAACGTGCAGGCCGAGGGTGAACCGGCTCCTCGGGTTGCGGCTGTCGATGACGTACTTGCCCTCGGGGGTCTTGCCGTCGCCGCGCCGGGTCTTGGCTCCCTTGGGGTTGAAGCCCAGGGAGATGCGGTACGTCTTGAGGACTTTGCCGGCCCTCATCAGTTTGAGCTGCCTCTTGCTCTTCAGTACGAGTATCTTGTCCGCCCGCCCGACCGCCGCTTCCGATTCGGCTGCGAATGCGCTCAGAACGACCACCAGCACGGCCGCGGCGAGCAGAGCGAATCTTCGGGTAGAGTGCATAATGCTCCGGCCTCCGTATTGTAATATGACTTATCCCAATACGAAGGCGGCGCCGGTGAGGTTCCGTGTTTCGGGGCGGAGGCGGAGTAACCAGCGACCAGTGACCGGTAACCAGTATCCAGCAATCAGTGAACGGCGATCGGTGAACGGCGAGCGGTAGTCGGTGATCGGTAATCGGTGACCAACTCGGGCTTCCACCGCTGGCTACCGTCTACCGCTTACTGGCCACTGGCCACCGGTCACTGGCCACTGGTCACTGATTACCGATCGCCGGCCGCTACCCCTGCAACTCCGGCGGCATCTCGCCCAGGGTTACCGTCGCGCGTGTCTTCCTGCCGTCACGAACGATGACGAGCGGAAGTTTGTCGCCTACCTTGAGCTTCTCGATGATGGATTCCAGCTCCTTGGACGTCCGGATCGGCTTGCCCGCAGCCTCGACGATGATATCGCCGTTCCGAAGGCCGGCCTCCTCGGCCGAGAAGCCGCGGTAGACCTGTATGATGACGCCCTCGGTGTACTCGACCCTGAACCACCGGGCGAGCTTGGGACTCGCGTCGGCGTAGACGAAGCCGACCCACGGTCGGATGATCCGCCCGTGCTTGATCAGCTCCGGAACGACCCTGGCGATGGTCTTTGCGGAGATTGCGAACCCCAATCCCTGGCCGTAGGGGATGATCGCCGTGTTCATTCCGACGACGTTCCCGTTGATATCGCAGAGCGGCCCGCCCGAGTTGCCGGGATTGATCGCCGCGTCGGTCTGGAGGAGATCCTCCATCTCGCGGCCGTCGGGAGCCTTGAGCCGTCGGTCCGTCGCGCTGATCACGCCGACGGTCACCGTGTTCTGAAACCCGAACGGGTTGCCGATCGCAATCGCCCAGGAGCCGATCACCGGGTCCTGACCGCTCGCCAGCTTGGCGGTAGGGAGGTCCTTCGCGTCGACCTTCACCACCGCGATGTCGCTCATGCGGTCGCGCCCGATCAGTCTGGCCTCGTACTGCTTCTTGTCCGGCATCGTGACCGTGATCTGATCGGCCCCGTGGATCACGTGCTCGTTCGTGACGATGTAGCCGTTCCGTCCGTCGTAGACCCATCCCGATCCCTGGCCCTGCTGGGGCTGAGGCTCCCCGAAGAACTCCGGGAAGAAGTCGAACATCGTGCGCTTCGGACGTGACACGGTATCGATGTTCACGACCGCCGGCCCCACGGTCTTGATCGCCTTGACCACGGCCGATTGCGACTCGGCGCTGACTTCCGGCACGGCGGCGCTCGCCGAACCGGCGGCCGGGATGAAGAGGAGAGAGAAGAAAGCGACGAGTGTCGGTTTGACGTATCTGGACTGCATGTGCACCACCTGTCGAGTAAACTTGCTTCCTGGTATTTGTACGATGATCCCCTGTCCGGGGTTTCCGTGTATAGGACGCAGCGGACCGGCGCAATGGTATCATGCGGCCCCTGGCAGGAGTTCCCCGGGCGGTTTGTGTCTCCCATCGACGTCGAGGTTCGCGGCCTCGCGCGGATCACTCCGCACGCATCGCGCCTCACCTTCCGGGTATATACGAACAGATACTCGGTGTGAGGCGGACCATGAGAGTCGGATTCTCGTGTCGGGCGACGACCAAGGAATTGAAGAACCCGAGGCCGGACGGCTTCGGGGAGTACGAGCGCGTGATCGACGTGATCATGCAATGTGAGGATTGGGGCCTGCGCTACTACAACATGCCGCCGGAGACGATCGGCTGGGGCGACTATTCCAAGTACAAGCCCGATGTCGGCGTGATGGAGGCAAACTTCGCCGATCTGCTGGAGCGCATCCGCGACATGTCGGAGATCACCGACGTCCTGTTGTCGATGCATGCCGCGGCGTACAACGTGATGACGTCGGACGATCCGCTCATTCTTGAGCGCTCGACCAGGGAGATCACGGTCGAGCGCCGGGCCCTGGAGATGTGCGGCGGGAAGGTGCTCTACATCCATCCGGGCTATGCCGGAGACGATCGGGAGGGCGCGCTGCAGAAGCTCGTCGATCGGCTCAATGCGCTGCCTCGATCGACCGTTCCGATCGGCATAGAGACCGATGACGTCGGTATCGGCGATCTGGACGCCGTTCTCTACCTGGCGCAGAACGTTGTCGACGCGGTGCCGGTCCTGGACTTCGGCCATCTCTACGGTCGAGGCTGGACTCTGGACACCCCGGACGACTACCTGACGCTGCTCGAACGTGTTCGGCCGCTGTCCGGGGTATATCAGTTCACGCACTTCTCCGCCGTTTCGAAGCGGAAACATCTTGAGCTCGAGGGCAATATGCCGGACTACCGCACGTTCGCGCTCGCGGCGGCGCAGTTTGAGAAGACCGCGAACCAGGAGATCATCGTGCTCATCGAGAGCCCCAGGAGGGAACTCGATGCCATGCTCTTCCGCGATGAGTTCGAGCGCGCGGCCCTTGCCGTGGCGGCATAGGCGGGCGTCCGTCCCGTCCGCGACAGGAGGTACATCATGGCGATAATCGGTTACCGGGCCGAGCTCGATGCCGGGAGGAGGTTCCTGGAGAGCATCGAGCCGGACGACATTACGGTCCTGCTGTTCCACGGCGATGCGGACGGGCTCTGCGCAGGCGCGATCATGTACCGCACGCTCGAGTATATGGGCGCTCAGCTTACCTTTCCGGCGTTCATGGAGAAGGGTGAGACGGTATATTCCGAGAGCCTTGCGAAGCGCGTGCTCGCAAGGGATCCGACTCACCTGATCGTCATGGATACGGGCAGCCGGCCCGTCCCGATCGTCCCCGGAGTGACGACGATGGTGATCGACCACCACCGACCGGAGGGAGTGCCGCCGGTGGACGTGTTCGTCACCTCCTACGGCGTCGAGCCGGAGTCGCCCGCGTCTCTGCTCACCTACGAGATCTGCCGGGAGATGGGCCATATCAACGGGCGCAACTGGCTGGCGGCGATCGGCGTGGCCGGGGACCTCGGGGCCGACGCGGATATCGAAGTCCTGAAGGACGCGCGCGACCTCTACGGAGTCTCGGTGATCAAGGATGCCACGGCGCTCGTGAATGCGGCCCGCAGAGCGCCCGCCCACGACGTCGTGACGGCGTTCGAGGCGCTCTCCGCCGCTGCGAGCCCTCTCGATATCGTGGAGGGCGGCGTGCCCCAGGCCGCGCTGTTGAGGCAATACCGCGAGCAGGTGAACGCGGAGTTCAACCGAGTCCTGAGGACCGCTCCGAAGATCAGCGGACAATGGGCGGTACTGCAGTTCAGCAGTCCGGCGCTCGTCCACGCGATGGCGGCCGCCGCCTGGATCAAGCGGCTCTCGGGCAATATCGTCATCGCCGCCAACTACGGCTACACCGAGGGCAACGTACATTTCAGCGTGCGCTCGGCGTTGGACGTCAATCTGATCGACGAACTCCGCAAGGTGTGCCCGATCCGGCCCGACGTCGAGTTCGGACACGGGCATCCGAAGGCGACCGGCGGCATCCTGCCGTTGAACGAGTTCCAGGAGTTCCTGAGAGCCCTCGGCTTCTCGGAGAATATCGTGACCGGAGTACCGACTTAGGAATGCGGAAGCACGGAAGCAAGGGTGACGGGGGGGATCGGGCAAGGATACCTGATGCCCGGACGACTCCTGTCGTCGAGTCCCGACACTCACGGGCCGGGAGGCGGCCGTTTCCTGCGGTCCTCCTCCGTGTTTCCTGTTCCGACCGGAGATAACCGTGGAACTACGCAGACTCGCAGAGCATTTCGAGCGCCTGGACGAGATGTCGTCCAGGAACGCGATGATAGAGCAGCTCGCGGCTCTGTTCAAGGAGAGCAGCAACCCGGACGAGATACGCAAGATCGTCTACCTCTCCGAGGGCATACTACTTCCGCCGTATGAAGCCACCGAGTTCGGCATCAGCGAGCAGCTCATGGCCCGCGCAATCGCTGAGGCCACGGGGAGAGACGTCGATGACGTGAAGGCGCTCTACCGCGACGTCGGCGATTACGGCAGCGTGGCCGAAGGGTTGATCGACTGGGAGAGCCGCGGCCTTACCGTGTCGGAGGCATACGATGCGCTCCTCGACATCGCCCGCGTCTCCGGCAAAGGAAGCATCGAGGGCAAGGTCTCCGGTCTCGCCGAACTCATTCGCCGGCTCGGTCCGCTGGAGGCGCGGTACCTCCTCCGCGTCCCGATCGGCAAGCTCCGCCTCGGCATCGGCGACCCCACGATCATGGACGGCCTCGCCAAAGCGTATGACGGCGAGCGCCGGCTTCGGGGAGTCATCGAGAACGCCTACAACCTCTGCGGCGACATGGGCGAGGTCGCGCGCATCCTTTACGCCGAGGGTCCCCAGCGGCTCATCGACTTCAAAGTGATCGTCGGGAGCCCGATCCGCGTCGAACTCGCCGAGCGGGCGGAGTCGGTCGACGCGATCCTCAAGCGGCTCGGCAGATGTCAGGTCGAGCCGAAGTACGACGGCTTCCGGTGCCAGGTCCACAAGGACGGCGACGACGTTTCCATCTTCACCCGCAACCTGGAAAACGCAACCGACATGTTCCCCGAGATCATCGAGGCGACGCGTCGTCAGATCAAGCCTCGACGGGCGATCTTCGAGGGCGAGGCCGTGTCGTTCGACCCGGAGACCGGCAAGTTCCACTCGTTTCAGGTCACCGTCCAGCGCAAGAGAAAGCATCTGGTCGAGGTGAAGGAGCTTGAACTCCCGCTCAGGCTCATGGCGTTCGACTGTCTCTACCGCGACGGCGAGGAGGTGCTGTACGAACCCTTCGAGTATCGCCGCCGGGTGCTGGAGGAGATCGTCGCGCCGGACGAGACGATCCGCGTGACCGAGGCCCTGGTGTCCGACAACGAGGAGGAGGTCGTCGAGTTCATGGAGCGGATGGTGACCGCCGGGCTGGAAGGTGTCATGGCGAAGAACCTGGAGAGCCCGTATCGCGCCGGCCGCCGCACGATGGACTGGATCAAGCTCAAACGGGCGTATCAGGGCCAGCTTGGGGACACCATCGATTGCGTGATCGTCGGTTACTTCGCCGGACGGGGCAGGCGCGCGCAGTGGGGGATCGGCTCGCTGCTCTGCGCGGTCTACAACACCGACGCCGACAGGTTCGAGACGCTTACCCGCGTTGCCACGGGCCTGACCGACCAGGGATGGCGGGACATGAAAGCCATCCTCGACGAGATCAGGGTCGATGACAGGCCCGCCCGCGTGGAGAGCGTCTACAAGCCGACGGTGTGGGTCGAGCCGAAGTACGTCACCGAGCTGCTGGCGGACGAGATCACCCGCAGTCCAAGCCACACCGCGGGGAGAGACGGCGGCAAGACGGGATACGCGCTCAGGTTCCCGCGCATCGTGACCGCCATCCGCGCCGATCGGAATCCGGAGGACGCCACGACGGTCGATGAGATCAAGCGGCTCTTCGACATCCAGCGGAACACGCAGGCCCAGCAGAAAGAGGCGGCGTGAGGGAACATGAAATACAGGAGTCAGAATCCAGGAGTCAGAATCCAGGAGTCAGAATGGGATCCCGCATCATCAGTCTCCCGGCTCCTGACTCCTGACTTCTGACTCCTGGATTCCCGAAAGGAATGACGCCGATGAGACTCGAGGAACGCATGCCGATCTTCCGCAAAGGAAGAGACATCATCGAGGGACTCGGAGTGCCCTACATAGTCGGCGGCGGTCTGGCCGTCGGGGTCTATGACCACCAGCGCCCGACCAAGGACATGGACTTCTTCATCGAGGAGGAGTGCGCCGAGGAGGTGCTCGAATCGCTCCACCAGGCGGGGTTCACCATCAAGCGCTCCGATCCCAACTGGCTCTACCAGTCATGGTGGAACGACACGCTCGTCGATCTCGTGTTCAACATCAACGTGAGCCGGGCGAGGATCAAGGTCGACCGTGAGATGATCGAGCGGGGCAGGGAGGCCGACATATTCGGCGAGCGGTTCCGGATCATCTCGCCCGAGGATCTGGTGATCCTCAAGATCCTCGTGATGCACGAGAACCGCCCGGACTGGTGGGATGCGATCAGCATCATCCGCAACCCGAACCTCGACCTCGACTGGCACGGCATCATGCGCTACGCGCCGATCGACATGAAGCGGTTCCTCGCGTTCCTGCTGTTCGCTCAGAGCAGGCATTGGTCGGAGAAGCTGTGGCCGGAGTGGGTGCTTCGCGAAGCGTGGATCAAAGTGCAGGACGAGCTGAACATCGTCCCGATGGCGGCTTGAGAAGCCCACAGGTCCCGTGAGTCTCACGGGACCTGTGGATCTTTGTCCGTCTATGGCGGTGGGATTGTCAGTCTCAGGTCGTTGCAGTACGTCTCCATCCAGTAGCCGTGCCACGGTTCGAGGTCGGTGTAGTACGCCCAGTCATCTTCGAGCGCCACCTCGTACAGCCCCTGAGTATCCGGGTTCCAGCCGAGAAGCGTGCTGCATATCCATCCCGCGTCGCGAGCTTCTGCGAGCGATCTCGTCTTCGGCTCATCGGCGTTCGGGTTGTAGATCGTGCAGTTGCCCCAGCTCTGCGCCGTCAGGAACGGGTAGCCGATGATCGACCACTTGTTCATCGGATTCGGCATCGAGTGCGGGAGCATGATCGTCCTCGGCGTCGTCTGCAGCCTGCCGGATACTCGGAGGCTCGCCGTGGTCGGCGTGTTGATCCAGTATCCGTAGTCGGCGCTGATCGCTCCGAACGCGGGACTTGCCATCGCGTCGTAGACTAAGAGCGACTGCGTCTGGTTGTCCCATCCGGACAGGTTGCCGTCGATCTCGACGCCCTTCATCACGACCGGCGGGGTGGGGTGCGCCGGCTCGATGGGCAACGACATCAGGCTCCATCCCGCGGGCATCGTCGGGCCGGTGATCTGGTCCGGCGCGACCAACTCGCCGACGGTCACCAGTTCGTATCCCTGCGCGAGCAGCGCCGGAACAATCGTGCGTATCGCTTCCTCAGTGGTATCCAGCGTGCAGTGATAGAGGATGACCGCTCCGTTCCGCGCGTTGGCCATGGTGCGATCTATGATCTCCGACGCGGGCGCGAGCCAGGAAGCGTCACCGGTATCTACGGTCCAGAACACGTGACGATATCCCTCTTCCGCGGCGACCTGGAGTACCCTGGAATCCCGAGCCCCGTACGGCGCGCGGAAGAACGGCCTGGTCCGGTTGCCGGTGAGGTTGTACACGAACTCGTCGCAGTCGCGGAGCTGCTTCCGTATCAGGTCGTCGGTTATGTCGGTGAAGTTGGGGTGTTCCCAACTGTGGTTGCAGATCTGATGGCCGTCGTTCGCAACCTGGATCCAGTAGTTCGGGGTCATCTGCGCGACTTCGCCGGTGACGAAGAACGTGCACCGAACACCGTACTGCCTCAGGGTATTTAGTATCCCCGTCTTGACGTTCTGCGTGCCTGCGTCGAACGTGAGGCACATCTGACGGCGGGTAGTCGGGTATGTCGCTATCTCGCCGTAGTCCATGCCGTCGGATGCCGCCCAGTCCTCGTTCGAGTACGTGGACTGCCCGGTGGAACTGACCGCTCTCACGCGGTAGTAGTAGTCCTGCGCCGGGTTAACGCTGGTATCGATATACGATGTAGTCCCGGCCGGGACCGTCGCTATCTCGCGGAAAAAGCCGACGTTTCCGGCCTTTCGCTCGATCTTGAAGCCGATCTCGTCCGAGGAGTTGTCCACCCACGTCAGGTCAACGCGCGTATCGGCTGCCGCCGTCGCATCGAGGGCCGACGGAGCGCGGACTCCGAGCGTGACGACCGAAGCCTCGTTGGAGTAGGAGAATCCGCCTTCCTGGTAAGCCGCTACCGTGAATACGTAGGGCTGCCCGGAGAACAGATCATCCACCGTGTATGTCTGCGTGCCGGCCGGTACGTTGGCCACGAACACATACTCACCGCCCGGCACCTTCTTCTCGATCCGGAAGCCGAACTCGTCATCGGACGCATCCGTCCAGTCGAGCCGCACGCTCGACTCGGAGAGGGCGGTCGCCTGTAGATCAGCCGGCGGAGTGGCAAGCGGCACATTGTGGTTCAGGTTGCCGTACACGTAGCCGTCCCATGACGGGATAACGACGCTTCCCGTGCCGTCTATCGCGGGCGAAGAGAAGATGCTGCCCTTCGTGAGATGCCACCACTTCCTCGTCCCGTCGGGATTGAGCGCGTAGAGGAACCCGTCCCACGCGCCGAAGTAGATCGTGCCGTCGGCGCCGACCGCGGGCGACGAGCGGATGTCGAAGCCGGTCGTGTAGTGCCACTTCTCGGTGCCGTCCGGGTTGACGGCGAAGAGCTTGTTATCGTTGCTGCCGATGTAGATCGTGCCGTCCGGGCCGAGCGCGGGGGAAGACGGCGTCTTCGCCGCTAACTGGATGAGCGGGAAGTTCCATATCTTGGTACCGCTCGAGCTGATGCAATAGAGGTTCAAGTCAAGCGAGCTGACGTATATCCTCGATCCGTCGGGGCTGATCGCGGGCGTCGATGCCACGTTTGCTCCGGTCTGGTACTGCCATTTGACCGTGCCGTTCGGGTTGATGGCGTTGAGACACTGATTCCCGCCGCCGATGTAGATCGTGCCGTCCGAGGCGATCGCCGGCGAGGTCATTGCGCATCCGCCGATCGATCTTCGCCACTTCAGCGTGCCCGTCGGGTTGATGGCATACAGGTAGCCGTCGCCGGAGCCGACATAGATCGTGCCGTCGCTGCCGATTGCCGGGCTGCTCTGGATGGCTCCGCCGGTGGCGTAGCTCCATTTCTGACTGCCGTTCGAGTTGAACGCGTAGAGCCTGCTGTTGCCCGAGCCGATGTAGATCACGCCGTCGCTGCCGATTGCAGGGCTCGACCGCGTGCTCGACCCGATCGACGACCGCCACTTGAGCGTGCCGTTCGAATTGATTGCGTACAGGTGGGTGTCCCCACCTACATACACGGTGCCGTCAGTCCCGATAGCGCACGATGACAGCAGGCTCCCGCCGATGTAGTACTTCCACGGCGTGCCGGTCGGCGCCGGGGCCGGATACTGGCTCCTTGCCGAATGATAGAGGTCGTGCCGGAACATCGGCCACGGCGAGTTGGCGAGCGCGCCGTGTGTGCTGCCGCGCAAGCCGATGAGCATCGACGCTGCGAGAACGTACAATGCTGCTGCGGATAGTCTTCTCATGGGTGGGAAGCCTCCTTGTGGAGAGTATAGTTGAGCGCTGTGAACGGTCTGAGCGGTGTTCTGTTCGCGAACACACCGAGGCAACTGACTTCACACAAAGAGTACAGCATTTTCCCGATTCTGTCAAGACTTGACAAGCGCCGTAACATTCTGGCTCGTAGCCCCACAGATGCGCAGTCGCGCCTTGTTCCCGGCGTCCTCCGCAGGACTCCCGGGGCCGCCGTCGAAAGAATACCTTGTGACGAATGGTACCAGGGAGGACATACACGATGCCTAAGCAGCCGATCAAGACTCCGAGAGCGCCCGCCGCGATTGGTCCGTACTCCCAGGGCGTGAGGGCAGGGGGGTTCATCTTCGTCTCCGGCCAGATCCCGCTCGACCCGACCAGCGGCGAGGTGGTCAGCGACGACGTCGCCCAGCAGACCGACCGCGTGATGCGGAGCATCCGCGCCATCCTCGACGACTCGGGCGCGACCATGGAGGACATCGTCAAGACCACTATATTTCTGGTGGACATGAACGATTTCGCGGTGGTGAACGAGGTCTACGGCCGCTACTTCAGCGCCGAGCCGCCCGCCCGCGCCACGATCCAGGTCGCCCGCCTGCCGAAGGATGTGAAGGTGGAGATAGAGGCGATCGCGTACGTGGGGGGATAGAACCCGGAGGTGTTGGGAGATCCACCACCGATCTCATCGAGTAGCCGCTCCGGATGAGAGGGTATGGAACCACCTGATGACGCGTTGCCGGACGATGGATTCGGCCAACCCGCTTTCCGCAGCGTGACGCAACCTCAGGCGCGCTCGCGCGTCAAATACGTTGGCAGGACCGGAAGACCGTCCCGACGGAGACTGAGGCGATTGATATGGGAACGTACAGAACCGCGCCGATGGACACGCCGGCACGGATCGGCACGGCATTGATCAGCATACTGATGGTGGGCTGTGCTGCGGTCGGTGTATTGGTTGCCGAAATGAGGCCCCTGATCACGGTCGCCGTGCTGCTGGCGGTCACTGCCTGGTTCAGTTGGCGGATCGCGCCTAAGAGGTATGAGGCGACCGGCGAAGCCGTCGTGATCGTCCGCGGATGGCCGTTTCGCGACATCTCGATCCCTGTCAGTGGCATTCGCGAGGTCCGGCGAGTCACGCTGTCGCCGTGGAAGACGGTGCGCACCTTTGGAGTCGGCGGTCTGTTCAGCTACTCGGGCCGATTCTGGGCCAGGGATGTGGGCAAGTTCTACGGCGGCGTCACGGATTTCGGCCGCGCGGTCCTCATCGATGCGGGAGAGAGGTATGTCATCAGCCCCGAGAACCCTGACGACTTCGTTCGCGATATCCGCGTGATGATCTGACCGCCCGGCGGCGGCGAAGGGTGACAAGTTCCCCGGCAGACGCTACAATACCCCCATGAGAACCACTGTTCCAATCGCACTCATACTCGCCGCCGGATTGATGACGTACTCCGCGCACGCCGGCACGACTACCAGGGTAGACAAGGAGACGGGAGCCGTGATGCACATAATCACCGATACGCCGGGAATCAACACGATCGGCTACCCGACATGCCGGACCTGGAGCGCGGACGGCAGGAGCCTCTTCATCGAGTCGAGCCGCCCGAGGTCCGACGGCACGGCGGTCCATGGCGAGCGCCAACTCCTGAAGGTCGATATCGCCGACGGGAAGGTCACGCACCTGGCGACCCTCGATGCCGAGGACGTCGCGCAGTATGGGAAGGCTCACAGGATAATCTCGTCGCAGTACCACGCGGACTACGCCCCC